>Ga0265798_10000035_pt1 | contig 320133 bp, 260 predicted proteins | sample P3T30metagenome_FD_192430 | JGI IMG/M metagenome (GOLD analysis project Ga0265798, IMG submission 192430) | Plant litter microbial communities from East Loma Ridge, Irvine, California - P3 T30 | ecosystem: Environmental > Terrestrial > Plant litter > Unclassified | place: USA: California...
CGTACTGGTTCACGCTTTTGTGGTGAACGATTTTAGCGTGGCCTATGTGGCGACCAACTCCAATACGCTTTTACCGGTTTACTACCGGATAGCTGCCACCTGGGGCGCGCATGAAGGTTCTCTGCTGCTCTGGCTGCTGCTGCTGAGCACCTGGACGCTCGCCGTGGCGCTGTTCAGCCGCGGTATGCCGCTGGATTCAATCGCCAGAGTGCTGGCTGTCATGGGCATGATTAACCTCGGCTTCCTGCTGTTTATTACCCTGACCTCTAATCCCTTTACCCGAACGCTTCCGGACTTCCCGATAGATGGCAGCGATCTTAACCCGATGTTGCAGGATATTGGCCTGATCTTCCACCCGCCGCTGCTCTATATGGGGTATGTGGGCTTCTCCGTTGCGTTTGCTTTTGCTATCGCCTCGCTGATGGCCGGGCGTCTGGATACCGCCTGGGCGCGCTGGTCGCGTCCCTGGACCACGGCGGCCTGGGTTTTCCTCACCATTGGCATCGTTCTGGGTTCAGCCTGGGCCTATTATGAGCTGGGCTGGGGCGGCTGGTGGTTCTGGGACCCGGTAGAAAACGCCTCCTTTATGCCGTGGCTGGCAGGAACAGCGCTGATCCACTCGCTGGCCGTCACTGAAAAACGCGGCACCTTTAAAGCCTGGACCGTACTGCTGGCCATTACCGCTTTCTCTCTGAGTTTGCTGGGCACCTTCCTGGTTCGCTCTGGCGTGCTGGTTTCCGTGCACTCGTTCGCTTCGGATCCGGCCCGCGGCATGTTTATTCTGGCTTTCCTGGTCATCGTTATCGGCAGTTCGCTGCTGCTCTATGCCATCAAAGGCAGCAAAGTGCGTAGCCGGATACAGAATGAAGTCTGGTCCCGCGAATCCTTCCTGTTAGGGAACAACGTATTGCTGATAGCAGCGATGCTGGTGGTGCTGCTTGGCACGCTGTTGCCGCTGGTGCATAAGCAGCTGGGTCTGGGCAGTATCTCCATCGGCGAACCGTTCTTTAATACGCTATTTACCTGGCTGATGGCGCCGATGGCGCTGATGCTGGGGATTGGCCCGCTGGTGCGCTGGCGTCGGGATGAGCCGCAGAAGCTGTGGAAGCGGCTGGCTGTTGCGATGGTGGGGACGCTGGTTCTCTCCATCGTGCTGCCGTGGCTGATGCAGGACCGCATCGAAGCGATGGCGGTGGTAGGGTTGTTGATGTCCATCTGGGTCATCTTCCTTACGCTGATGGAGCTGCACGAACGCGCCACCCATCGCCACAGCTTCTTTAAAGGGTTAACGCATCTGTCGCGCAGCCATTGGGGAATGGTGCTGGGTCATCTGGGCGTGGCCGTAACGGTGATTGGCATTGCTTTCAGCCAGAACTACAGCGTGGAGCGGGATGTGCGGATGCGCCCCGGCGACACGGTGGATATTCACGACTACCACTTTACCTTCCGTGATGTGCATAGCCTGCAAGGGCCAAACTACACTGGCGGCGCAGGCGTCATTGACGTTACGCGCAATGGCAAGCATGAAGCGACGCTACAGGCAGAAAAGCGCTACTACAGCGTGGCCCACACCATGATGACGGAAGCGGCGATCAATGGCGGCTTCACCAGGGATCTCTATGCGGCGCTGGGTGAAGAGCTGGGAGATAACTCCTGGGCGGTGCGCATCTACTACAAACCCTTTGTGCGCTGGATCTGGTTCGGTGGAATATTTATGGCTGTTGGCGGGATCTTCTGCCTGTGCGATCCGCGCTATCGCTCGCGCAAAAAAGCGCAGAAGGAGCTGGCATGAACAAGAAAATTCTCTATATCCCCTTAGTGCTGTTTCTGCTGCTGGCTGCGGCGCTGATGTGGCAGCTGAATCGCAATGCCAACGGTGACGATCCTACGCTGCTGGAATCTGCACTGGTGGGCAAACCGGTGCCGGTATTTAAGCTGGAATCGCTGGATCAGCCGGGAAAAACTTACGATCAGTCGGTACTGACCGATGGCAAACCGATCCTGCTGAACGTCTGGGCGACCTGGTGCCCCACCTGCCGGGCTGAACATCAGTATCTCAACTCACTCGCCTCTACTGGCGTTCGTGTGGTTGGGCTGAATTACAAAGACGATCGCCCTAAAGCGATCAACTGGCTGAACTCGCTGGGCAACCCCTATGCGCTGAGCCTGTATGACGGTGACGGCATGCTGGGATTAGATCTTGGCGTCTACGGCGCCCCGGAAACTTTCCTGATTGATGGTAAAGGCATCATCCGCTATCGCCATGCGGGGGATCTGAATGACGAGGTATGGAACCGCGAAGTGAAGCCGCTTTGGGAAAAATACAGCAAGGAGAGCGGCGCGTGAAAGTTGCCCTGAGCCTGATGGTGGCGCTGCTAATCAGTTTTGCTGCCGCAGCTGACAATATTGATACCTATAAATTTAACTCGGTTGAGCAGGAGCAGCAATATCGCCACCTGACCGAATCCCTCCGCTGCCCGAAGTGCCAGAACAACAGCATTGCGGACTCCAATGCGATGATCGCCAGCGATATGCGGCTGAAAGTCTATGAGCTGCTGCAACAAGGGCAGACGCCGGGTCAGGTAAAGCAGTATATGGTTGCGCGTTACGGCAACTTCGTCACCTATGAACCGCCAGTGATGCCTTCCACCATTATTCTGTGGGCAGGCCCTGCGCTCTTTGTGATCATCGGTGCGCTGGTGATTATTTTGCGCAGCCGGAAACGGTCGCTGAACGACGAGATAGATGCGGAACAGCAACAGCGCCTGAACGCGCTTCTGAAGAAGAACGGGAAGCAATAATGAGTGGATTCTGGTTAACCATTCTGGCGCTGCTGGTAGCGTCATGCGCACTGCTGCTGATTGCCGGAGGACGCAAACAGCGCCCTTCTGCGGTCGATCGCGATGCGCTGAATAAATCTTTTTATCATCAGCGTCTGAAAGAGCTGGAGGAAGATGAAGAGCAGGGCGTAGTGGGCGAGCGGCCGGAAATGGTGCGTGAGTTGCAGCAAACCCTGCTGCTGGATATTCCTCAGGATGAAGAGGGCAGGGAGCGCAGCTTAGGCCGTTGGGTGCTGCTGCCGGGCGTGCTGGTGCTGATCCTGGTCAGCCTGGGTTTTTACTTCAAAACGGGCGGCTTCGCGCAGGTTTTATCCTGGCAGCAGGTGCAAAAAGATCTGCCTGCCCTGCGTGCGCAGGTGATGGACCCCGCTGCCAGGCCGCTGACGATGGAACAGCTGGCCAGGCTGGGCCTGGGCGTGCGTAGCTCATTACAGAACGATCCACAGAACGTCAATGACTGGCTGATGCTGGGACGAATCGGCATGGTGCTGAACAATGCTGCCACCGCTACCCAGGCCTTCCAGCACGCGCTGCAACTGGCGCCAAACGATCCTGAAGTAAAGCTCAGCTATGCTGATGTTCTGACCCGATCGCCGGACCCGCAGGATAATCGTCAGGCTGCGGTTATGCTGGATGAAATGGTGAAAACTGACGGGAGCAATCTGCGGGTGCTGAGCCTGTTGGCATTTAATGCTTTTAGCCAGCAGCACTACCCCGAAGCCATTGCAGTCTGGCAAAAGATGTTACAATTGTTACCTGCTGACGATAAGCGCGCGATCATGATCCAGCGCAGCATCGAACAGGCAAAAACCGAATCTGGTAAGCAAAACAGCCATCTGGCGCTTTCTGTCTCCCTGTCGCCAGGGGCAGAAAAAATGTTACCTGCGGATGGAGTGTTGTATATTTCTGTTGCTGATGGTGTTTCTCCCGTCCCGGTGGCGGTGAAAAAATTACCGTTAGGCCATTTTCCACTATCGCTGACGCTGGATGACAGCAACGCCATGATGCCGCAGCGTCTGCTCTCAGCGCAGCAGCAGGTTCAGGTACGCGTTCGCATCTCGCGCGACGGCAGCGCGAATCCGCAGCCAGGCGACTGGTTTGGACTCAGCGCCGTTACGTCTTTTGACGGTCACCAGCAGCTGGCTGTTGAGATTAATCAGCAGCAGCCGTAACGGCGGTATTACATTGATCACAGGGAGAAAGATATGAGCTACCGCATAACGGGCGTAGCGCTGGCCAGCGTGTTGCTGATTGGGTGTGCCAGTTCGAACACGGCGGATGCGCCGCAGGGGCGATCGGATCCGTTCGAAGGATTTAACCGTTCCATGTTCAACTTTAACTACAACGTGCTGGACCCCTATGTGGTACGCCCTGTGGCGGTAGCCTGGCGTGACTATCTTCCGGTGCCTGCCCGCACCGGCTTGAGCAATTTCCTCAGTAACCTGGATGAACCTTCCACCATGGTGAACTACTTTATTGAGGGCAAACCTTATAAAGCGATGATTCACTTCAACCGTTTCTTCCTGAATACCATTCTGGGGATGGGCGGCTTTATTGATGTGGCGACTATGGCGAACCCCAAGCTGGCGAAAGAAGAAGCGCGCGGGTTCGGCAGTACGCTGGGCAACTATGGCGTTGGCTATGGTCCCTATGTTGAAGTGCCGGGTTACGGTGGCTTTACTCCGCGTGAAGATGTAGGGGGGCTGGTAGACAATCTCTATGCTCCGCTGAGCTGGCTAACCTGGTGGATGTCCGCTGGTAAGTGGGCGCTGGAAGGCGTGGAAACTCGTTCTCAACTGCTGGATTCTGATGCAATCCTGCGCAACTCGCAGGACCCTTACGCCTTTGTCCGTGCGGCTTACTTCCAGCGTCATGACTTCCTGGCCAGCGATGGCAAGTTAATCCCGCAGGAAAATCCGAACGCGGCAGCCATTCAGGGCGATTTGGACGATATCGATTCCAACTAGTCCGTTGCGATGTCCTGTGTGACAGCTTTTTACATGGCCCGTTGCGCTGCTCCAGGCGACGGCTGTTCAGGATAATGTGAAATGCCCGTTACTAAGCCATAAAAAAGGCCTGTCTTATGACAGGCCTTTTGCTTTTGTAGAGGTAATCAGAACTTGTAGTTAAAGCTTGCCCCATACAGCCAGGCTTTACCGGTAGAGTTAAAGGTATAGCCGCCTTCTTCAACCGTGACGTGCTGGCCGTGCATCCAGGAGAGGCCCACATCCACTGACGCATCCTGGTTAAAGGCATAGGAAGCACCGGCGCTCAGCCAGAGACGATCCTGGTCCGGAATGGAGATAGAGCGGTTCTCGGCAGGCACCGGACTGTCGTCAAAAGCGATACCGGTGCGGAAAGTCCAGTTTTCGTCATAGTAATAGGAGGTTCCGAGAGCAATGCGGTAGGCATCTTTATACTCCTCGGTTTTCTGGAACAGCGTCTGTCCCTGGGTACCGGTTGCTTTCAGCTCCTGGAACTGGCTCCAGCTGGTGTAAGCCAGGCTGTAGTGCACCGCCCACTGCGGTGCCACTTTATGGTAGCCCGAAAGCTCCCACATTTCCGGCAGGTTCAGGGTCAACGAACCCGGAATGGTGCTGCCGCTGGTGCCGTAAGGCAGGCCAAAATTGCCGGCCTGATTAATAGGGTTAAATGCGGCAGGAATACTGCTTTTATAATCGCCATCAAAATCGATTTTTACTTCGGAACGATAGGTAAAGCCGAAGCGGTTATTATCATCGACTTCATAAAGGATACCGGCGTTCCAGCCGTAGCCCCATTCATCACCCTTGAGGTGTGCAATCTGCGTATCTGCTGGCAGACCAAGAGCCGGGCCTGTTTCTCCGGCATAACGTTCGATTTTCGCCCGCGCATAAACCGCGTCAAAACCAACGCCAAAACTAAAATGCTGATTCAGACGGTAAGCGGTACTCAAATTAAAGTTAACGGTTTGCAGATCGGTTTTACCGGCATAAGGACCGGCTGCGTAATCATCATTAAATTCGGTTGCCAGACCATAATTAGAAGTGGCGGAAGCCCCAAGCCACCATTGATCGTTAATTGGCTGAACATAATGAATATTCGGTACCCATTGCGTCGGCGCAATATTATTGGCATTCAGGCTTTGGCCAGACTGGCTGTCGCCATCAATATTAACATCAGGATCAATAAATACCGCGCCGATGGAGAACATCGGGCGATCCATCAGCGCCATTGTGGCCGGGTTGCGGCTGGCAGAGGCTGCGGTATCACCAATTGCGCCTTCGCCGGAATAAGCGCGGCCCAACCCGATGGTGGAGAATTCATTCAGTTGAAAGCCGGCTGCATAAACGTTCGACGTAACAATTGCCACTGCAACAGCAAGCGCAGATTTCGCAAACAGGTTTTTATGGTTCATGACCACAACCTCATTTATCTGGTTTTTATTAAACTCTGTTACATGAAGTAACAGGAGATTGTAAAGTGTAGGGACTGACAGACGGCGAACAAATCAGACCAGTGGCCCCAGTATAGGTCTGACCTGTGCTCATGTTGCAATATTGTTTTATAAATATTTCTAAAATGATCCAAGAAAAGCGATCTGCATAGCAAAAAGCAGGGAACCCGGATTGGGCATCGCCAGTCTAACTTGTTTCAGATCAATTTTAACTGTGATTTTCGTCACTTAACGGCGCTATCCGTGGCCCCGGCCAGACAACCTTTCACGGCAGGCGTAAAATAGATCCCAGTGATTTTACTTCTGCCGTTTTAGCGGCTAACCGGAGATCCCTTATGACCAATGCTCTGAAAAAATGCAGTGCAAATGAAACGGCCGCCTGCTGCTGTGTTGATGTAGGCACCATTATGGATAATACCGACTGCACCGCCAGCTGGAGCCAGCTGTATGAAACCCGCCAGCAGGCGGAAGCGATGCTGGCGACGCTGACTGAAAAAGCGCGTCAGGTAGAGTCCGATCCCTGCGTTATTGAGGCCCGCTTCAGCGAACAGGCCGGCGGCGTACTGCTTGAGGCTGACTTCACTTTCAGCTGTCAGGCAGAAACAATGATTTTCCAGCTCGGCCTGCGTTAATCCCCGGCATGAGCGGGCGTTGCCCGCTCATTGTTCCCGAAGCGTGTTTCCTCTCGCAATTTTCTCTTAATTCCCGTGCAGAACGCAGAAATCTGGTTAACCTTAGAGGTCAGACCTCTTTGGCAATGATGCCGTTTGGATTTCAAGGGTGATCAGAATGAGCAAGGCACTTCCTTTGCTGACGCGTCAGGGCGAACGCGTCGCGATTACGCACGGACTCCGTACCCCGTTTGCCCGTCAGGCTACAGCCTTACATGGCGTCCCTGCTGTGGAGCTGGGCAGAATGGTGGTCAGTGAACTGATGGCGCGGAGCGAACTGCCGCCGGAGGTGATTGAGCAACTGGTTTTCGGCCAGGTGGTGCAGATGCCGGAAGCACCAAACATCGCCAGGGAGATTGTGCTGGGAAGCGGGCTTAACGTGCAGACCGATGCCTACAGCGTCAGCCGGGCCTGCGCCACCAGTTTTCAGGCGGTAGCTAACGTAGCGGAAAGCCTGCTGGCTGGCACTGTTCAGGCTGGCATCGCCGGAGGCGCAGATTCCTCTTCCGTGTTGCCCATTGGCGTAAGTAAAAAGCTGGGCCGTATTCTTGTCGACCTGAATAAAGCCAAAACCTTTTCACAAAAAATGAAACTTTTCAGCGAGTTACGCCCGCGTGACCTGCTGCCTGTGCCACCTGCCGTGGCGGAATACTCCACCGGCTTACGTATGGGGGATACCGCAGAGCAGATGGCGAAAAGCCACGGTATCAGCCGCGAACAGCAAGATGCTCTGGCCCACCGCTCACATCAGCGCGCCGCCAGAGCCTGGGAAGAGGGGCGGCTGGAGGCGGAAGTGATGACCGCTTTTGTGCCGCCCTGGCTTAAACCCTTTGCAAAGGACAACAACGTCCGCCTTAACTCCTCTCTGGAAGAGTACTCCCGCCTTCGTCCCGCTTTTGACCGCCAGCACGGCACGGTAACGGCTGCCAACAGTACGCCGTTGACAGATGGCGCCGCCGCCGTGGTGCTGATGACGGAGTCGCGCGCGCGTGAGCTGGGGCTGGTGCCGCTTGGCTATCTGCGCAGCTACGCCTTTACCGCCACTGACGTCTGGCAGGACATGCTGCTTGGCCCCTCCTACGCTTCGCCAATAGCGCTGGACAGGGCAGGGATCACCCTTGGCGATCTGACGCTGATTGATATGCACGAGGCCTTTGCCGCCCAGACGCTGGCGAATCTTAAGGTATTTGCAGACGAGCGTTTCGCCCGTGAGGTTTTAAACCGTCCCCATGCGCTGGGCGAGGTAGATCAGGAGAAATTCAACGTGCTGGGCGGCTCTATCGCCTATGGGCATCCTTTTGCCGCCACGGGAGCCAGAATGATCACGCAGACGCTGAACGAGTTGCGACGTCGCGGCGGCGGTCTTGGGCTGGTTACCGCCTGTGCAGCGGGTGGTTTAGGGGCAGCAATGGTACTGGAGGCGGAATAATGGAAAACGGCAAAGCCTTTGGGCTGACCATGCGACTGGATAACGTCGGCATCATTACTATTGATGTGCCTGGCGAGAAGATAAACACGCTGAAAGCTGAATTTGCGGAGCAGATTCGGCAGGTGATTAGCGAAGCACGCAGCAATCCCCATCTTGCCGGGCTGGTGCTGATATCCGGCAAACCCGATTCGTTTATTGCCGGGGCCGATATCTCGATGATTGACCGCTGCAAAACGGCAAAGGAGGCGGAAGCGCTGGCGCTTGAAGGGCAAAAGGTGATGTCTGAGATTGCCTCCCTGGCGGTGCCGGTCGTGGCCGCTATTCATGGAGCCTGTCTCGGCGGCGGGCTGGAGCTGGCGCTGGCCTGTAATCAGCGCGTCTGCACGCTGGATGACAAAACCCGGCTGGGGCTGCCGGAAGTGCAGCTTGGCCTGCTGCCAGGCTCCGGGGGGACGCAACGTCTGCCCATGCTGATTGGTGTCTCGCAGGCGCTGGAGATGATCCTGACCGGTAAAACGTTGCGGGCTAAGCAGGCGTTGAAATTGGGGCTGGTGGATGACGCCGTGCCGCAAACAATCCTGCTGGAAACAGCCGTAAAAATGGTGTTAAAGGGACGTAAAACACATAAAGCTTTGCCCCTGCGCGAGCGCCTGTTCAGTGCGCCAGCAGGCAGAGCCTTGCTCTTCTCGCTGGCAGGTAAAAAGACGGAAGCCAAAACCAGGGGTAACTATCCGGCGACGCGGAAAATTCTCTCTGTGGTGCGCACGGGTCTGCAACAGGGAAGTCTGATTGGCTATGGCGAAGAGGCGAAAGCCTTTGGTCAACTGGCGATGACGCCAGAATCGGCCGCGTTGCGCAGCCTCTTTTTTGCCACCACGGAAATGAAAAAAGAGTGGGGGGCAGAGGCTGAACCCCGCGAGGTGAAGTCGGTCGGCATACTGGGGGGAGGGTTGATGGGCGGAGGAATTGCTTATGTCACCGCCACGCGTGGCAAATTGCCGGTGCGCATTAAAGATATCTCCCCGGAAGGCATTAACCATGCGATGAAATACAGCTGGGATCTGCTGAGCAAAAGCGTGCAGCGTCGGCATATCCGTCCCGCCGAACGCCAGCGGCAGATGGCCATGATAGGTGGCGGCACCGATTTTCAGGGCTTCCATCACCGGGATATCATTATCGAAGCGGTTTTTGAAGAGCTGGCGTTGAAGCAGAAGATGGTGGCTGAAGTAGAGGCGAATACCTCAGCCCGGACGCTCTTTGCTTCCAATACTTCTTCCTTACCCATTGCAGATATTGCAGCAAATGCTCAGCGGCCTGAAAACGTCATCGGGCTGCACTACTTCAGTCCGGTAGACAAGATGCCGCTGGTAGAGGTGATCCCCCATGCAGGCACCTCATCAGAAACTGTGGCCACCACAGTAGCACTGGCGAAGAAACAGGGAAAAACGCCCATTGTTGTAGCCGACCGCGCGGGTTTTTATGTTAATCGCATTCTGGCGCCTTATATAAATGAAGCGATGCGCTGTCTGCTGGAGGGCGAACCGGTAGAGGCGATTGACCGTGCGCTGGAAAATTTCGGTTTTCCTGTAGGGCCAATACAGTTACTGGATGAAGTGGGTATCGATATTGGGACGCATATTCTTCCCGTTCTTGAAAGCGCCTGGGGCGAACGCTTCAGAGCGCCAGACCAGTTGAATGCGGTACTAAAAGATGGGCGTAAAGGGCGCAAAAATGGCCGGGGATTTTATCAGTACAGGCGTAAAACCCTCGGCAAAAAGAAAGCGGTAGATCCGGAAATTTATACCTTGTTAAACCTGACGCCAAAAACGCATCTCAGCGCTCAATCCATTGCCGAACGTTGTGTGATGATGATGCTGAATGAGGCGGCAAGAACGCTGGATGAAGGGGTGATTCGCTGTGCGAGGGATGGCGACGTTGGTGCCGTCTTCGGCATCGGTTTTCCTCCTTTCCTCGGCGGCCCTTTCCACTATATGGACAGAACAGGGGCCGCTGCTATCGTTAACACATTAGAGCGGCTGAAGGAGTCTTACGGCGAACGCTTTACCCCGTGCGAGGCTTTATTAAAGCGGGCCAGTTCAGAAGAAACCTTTTACAAAACGGAGAGTAAGCACAATAGCCATGGGGATTCAGGGGGTTAGATTTACACTGTGAAAAGGGGCACTTTGGCACTGTTCCGTAAAGCGCTCAATTTGTAAACAATCGGTTGACTTAACTTCCGGCATTAAGGTACAACACAGCGTTCATTCACTGAATGAAGAGTCGGGAAGTTCTTTTTTCCGGCGTTTATGTTTAACAACAGCGGTGCATTATGCAAGTTTTCATTATGCGTCACGGCGATGCTGCCCTAGATGCGGCTAGTGATTCTGTAAGACCTCTGACTCATTGCGGATGTAATGAATCACGCCAGATGGCGAACTGGCTTAACGGCCAGGCAGTGAATATTGAACGTGTGCTGGTCAGCCCCTATTTACGTGCTGAACAGACGCTGTCAACGGTGCGTGAAGGACTGACGTTGCCGGAGGGGCAGGATATTCTGTCCGAACTGACGCCCGGTGGTGACCCGGCGTTAGTTGCCAGCTATCTACAGGTACTGGCGAAGGAAGGCGTGGCTTCAGTACTGGTCATCTCTCACCTGCCTCTGGTGGGCTACCTGGTTTCCGAACTCTGCCCTCAGGAATCACCGCCCATGTTTGCCACCTCGGCCATTGCCAGCATCGATTTTAATGCTGACAGCAGCAGCGGCATCCTGGAATGGCAGGTTAGTCCGTCAAAACTGGCTAAAGCCATGTAACTCTTCAGGGCCGGTTCCTTCCGGCCCTGAGTCGTCTGCTTCAGGGCAGCTCAGGCGGCAACCACTCCTCTATCTCAATCAATACCAGCAGGGCTGCATCGCCGCCAAAGAGTTTTGGCGCCTGATGAAATGCCATCACCATGGGATGCTGGGCCAGCCATAAAGGCGTTTGCTGTTTCAGTACATGTTTGCCGTGACCATGCATGACGCTGGCACAAAAAATGTGCTCGCGGCGACATGCTGCAATCAGCGCACCCAGTTCCGCTTTCGCCTGCCTTTGCGTTAATCCGTGCAAATCGAGAAAAATCTCCGGCGTGTAATCCCCGCGGCGCAGCTTTTTGAGTTCGTAATGACTGACGTCACTGCGCACGTAACGCATGGGACCCTCTTCAGCCAGCAGCGGCTGAAATTCATCAGAAAAATAGTGGCTGGCATCCATCTGCTCAGAGAGCAGTTTTTTTTGTGGAACCTCAGAAATTTTCTTCCGCAGCGGTTTATGCACGATAGTGTCCTGTGCCAGCTTGCGGGTGCCGGTCATTAATCCACGAAACAAGGCCTGGTCTTCGGCGCTGAGGGGCTGTTTTTTACTCATTGAATTCTCATCATCCGGGTTTTCGGGCGCAAACTGTCCCGCAGCGTCGTCTTTTCTGACCACAGTCTACCTTGAGTTGTTAAGGCAAAAAACAAAAGTCAGCTTTTTCACGCCGCCGCGCTGAATTATGGTCCGCTTCATGGCAAACTAGCTGCCGAGTTGAGTTTGGCCTGTTGGAGGGCACATTGGACAAAATTTTCGTTGATGAGGCAGTCAGTGAACTGCACACCATTCAGGATATGCTGCGCTGGTCAGTCAGCCGCTTTTCCGCAGCCGATCTCTGGTATGGTCACGGCACCGACAATCCCTGGGATGAAGCCGTGCAGCTGGTATTGCCCACCCTCTATCTGCCGCTGGATATCCCGGAAGATATGCGCACGGCAAGGCTGACCTCCAGCGAGCGTCACCGTATTGTCGAACGTGTTATTCGCCGCATCAATGAACGTATTCCGGTCGCTTACCTTACTAACAAAGCCTGGTTCTGTGGTCACGAGTTTTATGTTGACGAGCGGGTGCTGGTCCCACGTTCACCCATTGGTGAGCTGATCAACGACCGGTTTGCCGGGCTGATCTCCGGTGAACCGACGCATATTCTGGATATGTGTACCGGCAGCGGCTGTATTGCTATTGCCTGCGCTTACGCCTTCCCGGAAGCCGAAGTGGATGCGGTAGATATCTCTACCGATGCGCTGGCGGTGACGGAGCAAAACATTGAAGCTCATGGTCTTACTCACCAGGTCACGCCAATTCGCGCCGACCTGTTCCGCGAGTTGCCAAAAACCCCTTACGATCTGATTGTCACCAATCCGCCTTATGTGGATATGGAAGATATGGGTGATTTGCCGGGCGAGTTCCGCCACGAACCGGAACTGGGTCTGGCCGCCGGGAGCGATGGTCTGAAACTGGCCCGCCGTATTCTGGCTAATGCGCCGGACTACCTGACAGAGCAGGGTGTGTTGATTTGTGAAGTGGGCAACAGCATGGTGCATATGATGGATCAGTACCCGGACGTGCCCTTTACCTGGCTGGAATTTGAAAACGGCGGCGACGGCGTCTTTATGTTGACCCGCCAGCAGATTATTGACGCCCGGCACCACTTCAGCATCTATAAAGATTAATAAAAATATAAAGAGGACATTATGGCCGGAAACACGATTGGAAAACTCTTCCGCGTCACCACCTTCGGGGAGTCTCACGGACTGGCGCTTGGCTGTATTGTTGATGGCGTGCCGCCCGGCATTCCGCTGACGGAAGCTGATTTGCAGCACGATCTGGATCGCCGCCGTCCGGGCACGTCTCGCTATACCACTCAACGCCGTGAACCGGATCAGGTGAAAATTTTATCGGGCGTGTTTGAAGGCGTCACTACCGGCACCAGCATTGGCTTGCTGATTGAAAATACCGATCAACGTTCGCAGGATTACAGTGAAATCAAGGATGTATTCCGTCCCGGTCATGCTGATTACACCTACGAGCAGAAATATGGCCTGCGCGACTACCGCGGCGGCGGGCGTTCTTCAGCCCGTGAAACAGCGATGCGCGTCGCGGCGGGGGCTATTGCAAAAAAATATCTGGCGCTGAAACATGGCATCAAAGTGCGCGGCTATCTGGCGCAGATTGGCGATGTAGCCTGCGAGCTGAAAGAGTGGGATCAGGTCGAGCAAAACCCCTTTTTCTGCCCCGATCCGGACAAAATTGAGGCGCTGGATGAGCTGATGCGTGCGCTCAAAAAAGAGGGCGACTCTATTGGCGCCAAAGTCGCTGTTATGGCAGAAAACGTGCCCACAGGCCTGGGTGAGCCGGTGTTTGACCGTCTGGATGCGGATCTGGCCCATGCGCTGATGAGCATCAATGCGGTGAAAGGGGTGGAGATTGGTGACGGCTTTGCCGTGGTCAGCCAGCGTGGCAGCCAGCATCGTGATGAGATCCGTGCGGATGGCTTCCAGAGCAATCATGCGGGCGGCATTTTAGGGGGTATCAGCAGCGGGCAGCCGATCCTGGCAACCCTGGCGATGAAGCCCACCTCCAGCATTACCGTGCCGGGCAAAACCATCAACCGCTTCGGAGAAGAAGTGGAGATGATCACCAAAGGTCGCCACGATCCCTGCGTAGGGATCCGCGCGGTGCCGATCGCCGAGGCGATGATGGCGATCGTATTGATGGATCATTTACTGCGTCAGCGTGCTCAGAATGCTGATGTGCACACGGATATTCCTCGCTGGTAACCGAATGAAAAAGACGCTGTTTGCGCTTTGTGCTCTGCTGGTCACTACCGCCACTCTGGCGGCCACGCCATGGCAATCCATTCGCCAGCCGATTAGCGGTTCGCCGCAGTCGATTGGCCAGTTTGCCAACGGCTGTATCATCGGCGCGCAGGCGCTGCCGCTTAACGCCCCTGATTACCAGGTGATGCGGCAGGATCAGCGCCGTTATTACGGCCATCCTGATCTGATCCTGTTTATTCAGCGTCTCAGCACCCAGGTGCATAACCTGCAACTGGGGGAAGTGCTGATTGGCGATATGGGTATGGCAGCGGGAGGGCGCTTCAGCAGCGGTCACGCCAGCCACCAGTCGGGGCTGGATGTCGATATCTGGCTCCAGCTGCCGAAAACGCGCTGGACCTCGCAGATGTTACTTAAGCCGCAGCCGCTGGATCTGGTAGCCGCCAACGGTAAAAATGTGGTGGCGCGCCACTGGCAGCCAGAGATAGACAGCCTGATTAAACTTGCAGCGAAAGATGAGGAAGTAACACGCATCTTCGTTAATCCTGCAATTAAAAAGCAGCTTTGTGAAGATGCGGGTGCCGATCGTGACTGGCTGCGTAAAGTGCGCCCCTGGTTTGGACATCGGGCGCATATGCATGTCCGGCTGCGCTGTCCCGCTGGCAGCCTGGAGTGCCAGGATCAGCCTGTGCCGCCTGCCGGAGACGGCTGTGGTGCCGAGCTGGAAAGCTGGTTCCTGCCGCCAAAACCAGGCACGGGTACGCCGGTGAAGCGTGAGCCGCCGCCGTTGCCGCCTTCCTGTCAGGCATTACTGGATAAACATCTGCTTTAGGAACCGAAGATGGATTGGTTTGTCATCAGCCCCCTGCTGGTCGGGCTGCTGTTCTTTGTGGCTATGCTGGCCGGATTTATTGATTCTATCGCCGGAGGCGGTGGATTACTTACCGTTCCGGCGCTGATGTCCGTGGGACTCTCACCGGCGCAGGCTATTGCCACCAACAAATTGCAGTCAGTGGGCGGCTCGTTCTCGGCGAGCCTCTATTTTGTGCGCAGGAAAGCGGTCAACCTGAGCGAACAGAAGCTCAATATTGCGATGACGTTTATTGGCGCGATAATCGGCGCAATCCTGATCCAGCATATCCGGGCGGAGCTGCTACGACAGATCCTGCCGGTGCTGCTGATTACCATAGGCCTCTATTTTCTGCTGATGCCTAAAATTGGCGAGGAAGACCGCCAGCGCCGTCTGCATGGGCTGCCGTTTGCGCTGGTTGCGGGCGGCTGCGTGGGCTTTTACGACGGTTTCTTTGGCCCCGGCGCAGGTTCGTTCTATGCGCTCGCTTTCGTTACCCTGTGCGGTTATAACCTGGCGAAATCGACCGCGCATGCCAAAGTGCTCAATTTTACCTCCAACTTAGGCGGCCTGCTGTTCTTTATGTTTGGCGGCAAAGTGGTATGGGGGACCGGACTGGTGATGCTGGTGGGTGCCATTTGCGGCGCCCGTCTGGGCGCCCGCATGGTGCTGAGCCGTGGCCAGACGCTGATCCGTCCGATGGTGGTGATTGTCTCTGCGGTAATGAGCGCCAAATTGCTCTATGAGAGCCACGGCGCGGCCATCGCCGCATGGTGCCATCAGCTGTTTAGCTAAAGGCGAACGGCAGAGGGAACTGCCCGGATCTGGTGCAGCGTATTAATTCAATTCAGAGTTTCAGAAGAAAAATGAACGAGACCCATCACTATTCGCAGCTGATTGAGATTTTTGACCGCTGCTTTTTTCAGGATTTTCAGACACGCCTGATTAAAGGCGACGACGAACCGATCTATCTTCCTGCTGATGAGCAGGTTGACTATCACCGCGTGATCTTTGCTCACGGCTACTATGCCAGCGCGCTGCACGAAATTTCACACTGGTGTATCGCAGGCAGCGAGCGGCGTAAGCAGGTCGATTTTGGCTACTGGTATTGCCCGGACGGGCGGGATGCCATGACCCAGCATCAGTTTGAAGCGGTGGAAGTGAAACCGCAGTCGCTGGAGTGGATGTTTTGTGTTGCGGCAGGGTTTCCCTTCAATGTAAGTTGTGACAATCTCAATGGAGATTGTGAACCGGATCGCATCGCGTTTCAGCGGAAAGTCCATGCTCAGGTAATGATGCATCTGGAGAAGGGCCTGCCAGCCCGTCCAGCCCGTTTTGTTACCGAACTCTGCTCGTATTACTCAACACCCCCGCTAACGGCGGCACAGTTTCCCTGGCCGGAAGATCTGTAACCGCGGGGAAGATATGGATAAGGAATGGTATGATCGATGAATTTGAGGCGCGTATTCTGGCTCTGATCGACGATATGGTGGAAAGCGCCAGCGACGACGAACTCTTTGCCAGCGGCTATCTGCGCGGGCATCTGACGCTGGCGGTGGCCGAGATTGAACAGAAGGGTGAACATACTCCGGAAGCACTACAGATCCAGGTGCAACAGAGCCTGCAAAACGCCATTCACGCCGGTGAGCTGTCGCCGCGCGATCAGGCGCTGGTGATCGGCATGTGGGACAACCTTTTCCTGCAAGCCCGTAAACCAGTCTGAAACCGGGCGGCCACCGTGCCGCCTGGCTTCTTCATCAGCCTCTTTCAGCCTTTCCCTCATCAAACCTGTTAAGCCAGGGATTCCTTGCAGAGTGACCTGACATAGTACGGAAATCCCTCACTTATCGTGCCAGTCCGCTCAGATATCTCAGAGGCGTTCTCAGTCCGAAATGCTCAAAGGCACTATCAACGATACGCTGACGGCCCGGAGAATGAAGTGCCGGCTCGAGCGGCCTTTCCCTGCTAAACAGCTTCTCTGGTGTTCTGACAGGTACGCTGAGCGCAAGCACTTTATTAAGCCTGGTTGCAAATGTATTGGAATTACAGCCAGCAATACTTATAGCCGTTCACCCCAGAGGCAACATAACTGAATTCAGCTATTGCACTGATTTCAGGAGAGTAAGCCATTCCATGACGGAAGGAGTAGTAATACAACGCTCTGTCAATACCAGCATTCTGGCGGCTGTGGTAATCTGTCCGGGTCATTTTTCGGAACCCGGACTGATGATGAAGAAAAGCAGCTCTCCCACACCCCACGATGCCACGTTCCGGCAGTTTCTGACGCAGCCGGATATTGCCCGTGATTTCATGGAACTTCACCTCCCCGCAGAACTGCGTGCCATCTGCGATCTCAACACTCTGAAGCTGGAGTCCGGTTCTTTCGTCGAAGATGACCTCCGTCAGTATTTCAGCGACGTGCTCTACAGCCTGAAAACTTCAGCCGGTGATGGTTACATTCATGTCCTGATCGAACACCAGTCAACGCCAGATAAACATATGGCCTTTCGCCTGATCCGCTATGCGGTGGCCGCCATGCAGCGCCATCTGGAGGCAGGCCATAAAAAATTACCGCTGGTAATACCGGTACTCTTCTATACCGGTAAGCGCAGCCCGTATCCGTACTCCACCCAATGGCTGGATGAGTTTGACGATCCGGAACTGGCAGGCAGGCTCTACAGCACTGCTTTCCCGCTGGTGGATGTTACCGTCATTCCGGATGACGAAATCGCAGGTCATCGCAGTATGGCCGCCCTGACCCTGCTGCAAAAACATATTCATCAGCGGGACCTGGCAGAACTGGTGGACAGGCTGGTGCCTATTTTACTGGGCGGATATCTTTCTTCATCACAGGTAGTATCACTGGTACACTATATTGTACAGGCTGGCGAAACCTCAGACGCTGAAGCCTTTGTTCAAGAGCTGGCACAGCGTGTGCCGCAACATGGAGACGCACTTATGTCCATCGCACAACAACTTGAAGAGAAGGGTATCGAGAAGGGTATTGAGAAAGGTATCCAGCTTGGAGAACAACGTGGCGTTGAGAAAGGTAAACTTGAAGGCAAACTTGAAGTAGCCCGAACCATGCTGCAAAACGGCCTTGATCGCAACACCATCATGAAAATGACTGGTCTTACTGAAGACGACCTGGCACAGATCCGCCACTAACTTCCTTTTCAGACGCTCCCTCTCTGACCGTCAGCCCATACAGTTCAGGCAGGACGACATCCTGCTCAGGTTCAGGCTGCCAGAATAGTTAAATAACTTCGCCAGACCGCCCACATTCCGCCTGCATTATCCTCAGCCGTGCCACAACGGATTAAGAGCTGTTGGCCATCATCAAAAGCTCCCTCAAAGCGTGGCCAGTAGCACCCAGGTATAAGGCGAAGTCAGACCGAAACCAGCACGGGTAAGTATAAACGTCAAGCAGCTCAAGTCCCGGATTACAGGTGCCGGACTGAAAGAGCAGCGGCTCAGCAGACATATTTTTTATGATCATCGCGGGCAGGCCCGCTTCCAGCGGCCACGGCTGCTCCCTTATCTGCCGGTAGAACTCGCTCAGCTCGCGCTGGGGGTATTGAATTGCGACTTCTATCGTCACCTTATGCCTGCCCTGATCTTTAAAGCGGGAGCCATATATGCAGCAATATTTAACGGTATTGGTTTAATTTAATTAGATAAAGCAGCTTACTTAATAGGTTTATCAAGAATGGTTGATCATAGAAAGCCACTGCTTAAACCAGGGATTAATAAGTCGTTTTCCACAGCCTGAGCAAACAGTGGTCGTTATTCGATTCACACTGTTTTAATCAACGGGAAGAGGATAATTTCAGCGAAAAGGTGTTAAAAAACAGCTCTTAACTGAACATGTATCACATAAGCTCAAGACCGAAGCGGCGAAGCACAAGCGCGTACCCCCAAAAAATTACCACGGTCATAATGCAGGAGACCAGAAGAGCGACCCAGAATCCCCCCCGCTGGAAAATGAGAGGAAAGCAGAGAAACATGGGAAGTGTCGGGAGCACGTACCAAAACGTGTACCATGCATGGCTGGCGATCTTCTCCTGTGTTTGCCCCTCAAGCTTCATCCATATCAGTACCAGAACAGTCATCAGCGGCAACGCAGCTAACAGGCCGCCCAGACGATCGCTTCGTTTTGCCACCTCGGAGATAAGCACAACCATCCCAGCGGTCACCGCATATTTCACAATCAGCCAGATCATTTCATTCCTCTTATTCAAGTTGCTCTTATTTACATAATATCCACCATGTACGCTCTCTTGCCTCCTTCAGCGCGATCGGCTTTCACTGCTAAAGTACCGGATAATGAACACAGCACAATGTCTGCTACTCGCTTATAGCAGCCATGGGTTCTCAGTTTTCTCTGTCAGCCGCCTACCTTTCAGAGAGAGGGTTTCACCGCTTTTCCCTTCAGCAACTTTCTTACCCAGTAACGATTAGGGTGCATTGCGCCCAGCGTATCGGCATCCAGAGGGATCGGCTCACCACACATCTCTGCGGCCAGCACTTCTGCCGCCAGCGGGCCACTGCACAGGCCGCGTGATCCCAGCGCGCCCAGCACGAAAAGCCCCGGAAAGATGGGCGCCGGAGGGGCCTGCTCCCTTTTTTGCGCTAAATCCGCATAGATTTCCAGCGTCCGTTGATAATCGGGCAGCGGGCCAAACATCGGCAGATGATCGCGGCTGGCGCAACGGACACCGCTACGGGCCTCGCCTGCGCTGACATCCACCTCCTTCGGCCAGTCCGCCTCAGGCAGGCAGCGGATCAGGCGCTCGCGATTTTCCTGCTGATCTTCTTCCCGGTACGCCGTTGAAGTATCGGCGCGGTGATAGCTGGCACCAATGCAGTGATGCTGATTAGCGGGGTTAGCGGGCGTCAGATAGCCATCGTAACAGAGCACCTGCCTGAGTCTGCTGAGCGCCGCTGTGGTGGGAATATGGGTGACCTGACCGCTCACCGCATAGGCCGGCAGGTTTTCACTCTGTGCAAAAGAAGCCAGCGTGTGGCCGGTTGCCAGTACCACGTTGCCGTGGCGCCGTGCTGGCTGCTGGCTGAACCGGAGCTGCCAGCTCTCCACCTCATTCTGAAGGGATATCAGCTGATGTTCCCAGTAAACGCTCAGCCCTTGCTGACAGGCCAGCGCAAACAGTGCTGACGTTAACTCTCCGGGTGAAAGCCAGCCGCCCAGCGGATAAGTGATGCCGCCGCAGCCGGTTTCAACGCCGCACGACGCTTCTGCCTGTGCGGTTGAAACCTCTTTGGCAATCACTTCGGGCAGCCCCATAGTTAAAAGCTTAGCGATTTTCTCCCGGCTTTTCTCATCCCAACCCAACTGCGTGACGCCGCACCAGTCGTGGTCAAAGTCTACCGGAAGGCTGTCATATAACCGGCGGGCAAAGGTGAAGGCGCTGGGGAAAAAGCGTGCCAGCGCCGGGTCATGCTGATTGAGCAACGGGTAGAGCGCGCCCTGTCGGTTGCCGGAAGCACCCTGAGCAGGGAGAGGATCGGCACAATAGAGCGTGACTTTTTTGCCCCGGCGCAACAGCGCCAGAGAGAGAAGGGCGCTGGCAATGCCGCCGCCGATAATGGCGATATCGTCATCTCTGGCAGCGGGACGAGAGTACCACGGCAGACGATCTTCACGGGGAAGCGCCTCGTCCAGCGTGCCGCAGAGCATTTCACGTTTCGGGCCAAAGCCTTTGCTGCGCACCACGTTAAATCCGGCCGCCTGTAACCCCCTGCGCACAAAGCCAGCCGCAGTGTAAGTGGCAAAGGTGGCGCCTTTACGGGCCAGGCGGGCCATACAATTAAACAGCTCGGGTGTCCACATATCAGGGTTCTTTGACGGCGCAAAGCCGTCCAGGAACCAGGCATCCACCTGCTGTTGCAGAGTGTCATCAAAAGCAGGAATTAGTTGGTTAATATCACCAAACCAGAGGTCAAGCGTGATGCGCCCCCCTTCCAGCAGCAGGCGATGACAGCCGGGCAGGGCAACCGGCCACTGTTCGCGCAGTCTCGCCGCATAGTCAGCCAGCTCAGGCCAGCTGGCGTGGGCGCTGGCTAAATCGGTGACGCTTAAAGGATATTTCTCACAGCTGATAAAGTGTAAACGTTGTAATCTCGCTTCTGGCTGCGTTTTTAGGTGGCGATCGAACGCCTGCCACAGCGTTAAAAAATTAAGACCAGTCCCAAAACCAGTCTCGGCAGCAATAAAAAGATCGCGCGAATGATGAGCGAAACGATCGGGCAACTGGTTACCCCCCAGGAACACATGGCGCGTCTCTTCCAGCCCGCTCTCGTTTGAGAAATAGACGTCGCCAAAGGCTCGGGATACAGGTGTACCCTGATCGTTCCAGCTTAATTCAGCATGCTCGATGGGAGTGGTTTTCAAGGTAAAAGCTCAGTTATCAGGCGGTGCCGAGATTGTAACGGTGTGAGCTGGCCCACGCAAATTTACAAAAGTTAAGCGCTGATCGGACTTGTTCGGCGTACAACTGTAAGCTAAAGTGCCTGTCGAATCCTAATATAAGTAGTGAATGAGGTATTGAATGAAACGTGCAGTGATTACTGGCTTGGGTATCGTTTCCAGCATTGGTAATAACCAAGAGGAAGTCCTGGCCTCTCTGCGTGAGGGACGCTCAGGCATCACTTTCGCTCAGGAGCTGAAAGATTCCGGCATGCGTAGTCACGTCTGGGGTAACGTCAAACTTTCTAAAGACGAAATTTCCAGCCTCATCGACCGCAAAGTGTTGCGTTTTATGAGTGATGCGTCCATTTATGCTTACATTTCTATGCTGGAAGCAGTAAAAGACTCCGGCCTGACCGACGAACAGTACCAGAACAACCCACGTGTGGGTCTGGTTGCCGGTTCCGGCGGCGGTTCGCCTTTCTACCAGGCGGCCAGCGTTGACGGTATGCGTGCCAAAGGGCTGCGCGGCGTGGGTCCTTACATGGTGACCAAAGCGATGGCGTCTGGCGTTTCCGCCTGTCTGGCCACGCCGTTTAAAATTCACGGTGTGAACTACTCCATCAGCTCAGCCTGCGCCACCTCTGCTCACTGCATCGGTAACGCGGTTGAACAGATCCAGCTCGGCAAACAGGATGTGGTGTTTGCTGGCGGCGGTGAAGAGCTGTGCTGGGAAATGTCCTGTGAGTTTGACGCCATGGGCGCGCTCTCTACCAAGTACAACGAAACCCCGGAAAAAGCGTCCCGCACTTACGATACTAACCGTGACGGTTTTGTTATCGCTGGCGGCGGCGGCATGGTAGTGGTTGAGGAACTGGAACACGCGCTGGCTCGCGGTGCACACATCTATGCAGAAGTCGTGGGCTACGGCGCAACTTCTGACGGTGCGGACATGGTTGCCCCTTCTGGCGAAGGCGCAATGCGCTGCATGCGTCTGGCTATGGCTGGCGTTGATACCCCAATCGATTACCTGAACACCCACGGCACCTCTACGCCAGTGGGCGATGTGAAGGAGCTGGGTGCAATCCGTGAAGTGTTCAGCGACACTATGCCAGCTATGTCAGCTACCAAAGCCATGACCGGTCACTCCCTGGGTGCGGCAGGCGTGCAGGAAGCTATCTACTCGCTGCTGATGCTGGAGCACGGCTTTATCGCGCCAAGCATCAATATTGATGAGCTGGATCCGGCGGCAGAGGGCCTGAACATCGTGACCAAACCTACCGAGCAGAAGCTGAAGACCGTAATGTCCAACAGCTTTGGCTTTGGCGGTACCAACGCCACGCTGGTGATGCGCAAGCTGTAATCGCTGCTCACCACAACGTAAAACGCCCGCTGAAACAGCGGGCGTTTTTGTTTACATCGCATAAACTGCTGCTATAACTCACTCACCCCGCAGCATTTTCCCCACGTTTCCTCCCGGATGAACAGCCAACAGCTGCTCTTTACCAAAGCCGCTCTCACTCATCAGCCCCGCGATCATGCCGTCAAACAGCGCCAGCACCACCATAATGGAAGTGGTTGCCAGCATCTTCAGCGGGTCAATCTCCTCAACCCGTGGCGTCAGCAATAGCTGGTCTGCGCTTCTGGCCAGCGCAGAGTCGGGATTTTCGGTAACACAAACCAGCTTTGTTCCTTTGGCTTTAACCGTGGGAAGCAGCCGCGTCAGCTCGTCAGAGTTGCCGCCGCGTGAAAGCATAATCAGCAGATCCTCGGGGCGCAGAAAACCGCTGTCGCCATGTGCCGCATCTGCCGCACTGAGCCAGATTGCGGGTTGCTCGATGCAGGCCAGCATATGAGCAATTTTCCGCGCCGCGATCCCGGAAGTGCCCACGCCGGTTACCGCAATTTTGCCGCGGCATCCGGCGATAAGCGCCAGCACCGCCTGCCACTGCTGGCGATCTACCTGCGTATCCAGCACCGCCAGCGTCTGGCTCCAGGTATGCCAGCCTTGCTGCGCCTGTTGCCAGGCCTGCTCCTCCTTTAGCACCGTGCTTCCGGCAGGCTCTGGAGTGACTTTATGTTCCTTTGCCTTCAGGCTTGCGGCATCGCCTGGAGCAGCTTCGTGTTCCTTCCCCATCACGCCTCCTGCATCATCTGGCGATACTTCATATGGTCGTGATACATCTCACGGAAAACCTGGTATTTCTGGTCATAGAACCCTTTTATTTCATTGGTTTGCGGCGTGACGGTTTTGCCTATGCGGCTCATGGCATTCATCGCTTCGGGCAACGATTCATAGACGCCTGCGGCCACGGTGCCCATCATGGCGCTACCCAGAAGCATCGCTTCGCTCTCTTCCGGCAGCAGCATGGCGCAGCCGGTGGCATTGGCGTGTTCCTGCACAAAGACAGGGTTTTTTGTACCGCCGCCGCTGGCCATGATCGTGTCGATGCTGTATCCCGTCTGGTTCATGGTTTCAATAATGTGCCGGGCGCCCAGCGCAATGGCCTGAACGGTAGCCAGATAGTGCAACGCCATATCTTCCGGCGTGCGTGAGAGCTTAAGACCAGTCAGGATCCCGGTAAGGTTCGGATTAGCGCGGGGCGAACGGTTGCCGTGGAAGTAGGGCAGCATATGAATATCGCGGGTCAGAAAGGCGATCTTTTCCGGCTCCCCGGCCATTTTCCGCAGCAGATCGTTCAGCACTTCGTAAATGGTTTTGCCCTGGGCTTTGCCCTGATCGCGCAGCGTGGCGTAACAGGGGTGCGACTGGATCATATGGTCAATCAACGCACCGGTGGCTGACTGACCACCCTCATTTAGCCAGAGATCGGGCAAAATAGCGGAAAAGTAGGGACCCCAGACGCCCTTAATAAAGCGTGGCTCTTTGGAAATAGCCATATGGCCGGTGGAGGTGCCGCCGATTAACGCGATCCGGCGGTCAAAGTCCGCATGCTCACCAGATGCCCCGGCCGCGCCAAGCGTGCCCAGACTACCTGCATGAGCATCGATGATCGAGACGCTGACCGCAGTGCCAGGCAATAATCCCATTTCGCTGGCAGCGCGCTGCGTCAGCCCGTGGCCCAGAGGTTCGCCCATCGTTTTTACTTCGCGCCCGATTTTAGCGGCGTCGTGCTCAAGCAAATCTTCCAGCCCAATCTGGCGGAAATAGCTCTCATCCCAGCGGTTTTCATGGCCCATATAGGTCCATTTGCACACCAGTGAGCAGAGCGAGCGGGTCTCATCCTGGGTTGCGCGCCAGGTAAGAAAGTCGGGCAGGTCAAACAGGTGGCCGATATTCTGCCAGCTGTTAGGCATATGCTGCTTCAGCCATAACAGCTTTGGCGTTTGCATCTCTGGAGAGATCACACCGCCGACGTAATCCAGCACCCGATGTTTCGTCGCGTTAATGCGTTCCGCCTGGGAAATGGCACGGTGATCCATCCAGACGATAATATTCTGCTCGCTGCGGCCGGAAGGGCTGACAGTCAGCGGTTTTCCCTCTTTATCCAGCACCACCAGCGAGCAGGTGGCATCAAAGCCGATGCCTTTAATCTGCACGGGATTGATGTTGCTCTGATTAACCGCATCGCGTACGGCCTGACATACCGCCTGCCAGATATTGTCGGAAGATTGCTCAACAAAATCTGCCTGCGGGCGAAACAGCGCGATTTCGCGGCTGGCCTGACCCATCATTCGTCCCTTAAGGTCGAAAATACCTGCCCTCGCGCTGCCGGTTCCTACATCCACACCCAGATAATAACTTGTCATTGTCGGCCTCTGCGATTCTGTAACGCGATAAACAGGATAAGCACACCGCCCCAAAGCGCCATCGTGAGATAGCTGCTCACCCCCAGCAAATTCAATCCACTCTCCAGCATTTGCAGCACAATAAGCGCCAGCACCATGCCAATGACCCGGCCAAATCCCCCTTCCGGGTTGATGCCACCCAGCACCGAAGCCAGAATGGTCACCAGCAGCCAGGACTCGCCATAGCCCGCCTTGGCGGAGTTGAACATAGACATCATCAGCAGCGCTGCGCCCCAGCTCAGCAGAGCCGAGAAGATATAAACCGTGATCTGAACCCTGGCCGTGTTAACGCCGCTGAAGCGGGTAGCCTGCTCGTTCGACCCCAGCAGATAGATGCTGCGTCCCAGCGTGGTCTGTTCCAGCAAGACCCACAGCGCAAAAGCCACCAGCAGAAACAGCAGCAGGGCAAAGGGCACGCCAAACAGATCGCCATTGCCCAGAAACTGGATCAGCGGAGGGAAACCTGAAATCACCGCGCCATTGGAAAGCAGAATGTTCAGTCCGGCGATCAGCGTCATGGTGCCAAGCGTGGCAAGAATGGGTGAGACGCCAATAACCGCAATCAGCAGGCCGTTCAGCGTACCGATCACCACAGCCAGCAGCGCACCGGCGATCAGCGCCAGCAGCAGGAACAGTGGCTGATCGGGATGCGCAACAATAATTGCCCCCATCAGCAGCGAGCAGGCGTTGGCGCTGGCAATAATCGACAGGTTAATCCCGCCGGTGAGCATGGTCAGCCCCATACCCAGCGCCAGCAGGCCCATCACAGGAAGCTGAGTCGCTATCGACTGAAAATTACCGGCGCTGAAAAAGCGGCCGCCTAGCGTGAGCGAGAACAGCGCCAGCACAATAACAATCATCAGCAGTTGCAGACGGATGATCCGGTCGCCGGGTAAGAGAGTACTTAAGGTGTTCATGCTATATCCCCTTCGCCAGTTTGCGTTTTTCATTCCAGGCTGTGGCGCTGACGCTGATCAGAATAATCAGCCCGCTAAACACCATATGCCAGTAGGAGGAGACCGCCAGCAGCGTCAACCCGTTTTGCAGGAAAGCGAGCAGCAGCACCCCCAGCAGCGTACCCACCAGCGACCCGCGGCCACCGGTCATACTGGTGCCGCCCAGTACCACGGCTGCCAGCACCGTAAGTTCATACCCGACCAGCGAGTTGGGTGCCACCGACTGTGTGGTCTGCGCCTGCACCACCGCCGCAACGCCCGCCAGCAGGCCCATATAGCCGTAAACATAGAAGTGCAGCGTCAGCAGGTTCATTCCCAGCCGCGAAGCGGATTCCCGGCTGCCGCCCATGGCATAAATCTGTCTGCCGAGACGGGTGTAACGCATCAGGACACCGGTCAGCACAAATACCGCCAGCAGGCAGAGCAGGGGAAGCGTCAGGCCATATTCATAGCCGTCGGCGGCGGTGAAGGAGAGCCAGTTAATGCCGTTCATAAACCAGTCGGGAAAACCATAAAGCCAGGTGCCGTTGGTGAACCAGACCAGCAGTCCATAGAACAGGTTTAGCGTGGCTATAGTGATAATGATCGCCGGTACGCGCAGAAAGTAGACCAGCGCGCCGTTGATCAGGCCAAGGATTAATCCGCAGGCCATGGCAATAGCGAAGACCAGCAGGAAATTGCCGCCATGAGCCAGCATCGTGCTGGCCATCACATACTGGGCGATAGCGGTCATCGCCGGAAAAGAGATATCAATGCCGCCGGCAATCAGCACCACAAACAGACCGCAGGCCAGAATGCCCAAAATGGCATAGCTGGTAGCGACATCTGTGAGATTGCCAAGGGTCAGAAACTCGCTGGTACGCAGGCTCAACCCGGCTGCAAGCAGCAGGATTAACATCCCCAGCCAGAACTCGTGATGGGTAATAAGATGACGCAATTTGTTATTCATTCACCACTCCGGCAATCTCTTCCTGCTGACACTGGTGCGGGGCAAAGCTGGCCACCAGCTCTCCTTTGCGCATCACCAGCACGCGATGGCTGTTGTAATACGCCTCGGGAATTTCATCGCAGATCATCAAAACCGCCATGCCAGATTCGGCGAGATCGCGGGCAATCCGATAGATCCCCTCTTTGTTAGCAATATCGACCCCGACGGTGGGGGAGTCCAGGATCAGGACTTTAGGCTGGGCGGGAACCCATTTGGCAATGGCGACGCGCTGGGCGTTGCCACCGGAAAGCGTTTGTACCGGGAGCTGGCTGTCTGACACCTTGATATTAAGGTCGTGGATCAGCGTGGCTACCTGATGGCGGGCTTTGCGTCTGTCCAGCAAGCCTGTACGGCTACGAATACGGTTAAATACCGGCACCAGCAAATTGTCAAAAATGGACTGCTGCATCACCAGCCCCTGGGTCTGCCGATCCTCAGAGACATAGGCAATTCCGTGACGAATGGCGTCACGATTGCTCTTCAGGCGCACCTCTTTGCCTTCAATGCTGATGCCGCCGCTGTCCGGCTGAGTCATGCCAAACAGCGAGAGACACAGCTCGGTACGCCCCGCACCCAGCAGACCAACGATAGAGGTGATTTCACCCCGTCTCAGGCTGAGGTTTACTGAGTGATACTCCCCTTTACGGGAAAGGTTGTGTACCTCTAACAGCGGCGTTTCACTTTTGTCCGCGCGCGCCGGAAGATGGCTGAAGGTAAAACGCTGTCCGGTCATCAGGAACGCCAGCTCATCGCTGTTCAGCTCGCTGGCCGGGAAGGTGCCTACCAGCTTGCCGTCGCGCATCACGCTTATCCGGTCTGCAACCTCCATCACTTCATCCAGCTTGTGGCTGACAAAGACCACGCAGATCCCCGCAGCCTTCAGCTCATTAACGACCCGCAGCAATCCGTTCACTTCATGGCGCGTCAGCGAGGCGGTGGGTTCATCCATAATCACAAGGCTGGCATCCGCCGCCAGCGCCCGACAGATGGCAACCAGCTGACGATCGGCAATGGAGAGCTTTTCCACTTTTCTGTCGGGATCGAGCGTTACGCCGATGCGCTGGAGCGTGTCGAGCGCAAGCTTGCGCATGGCGCTGCGTTTTACCCAGAAACCTCCGCCGGGCAGATAGCGGTGTATGGCGATATTCTCTGCGACGGTGAGATTCGGAAACAGCGACAGATCCTGATAAATCACCTGTACGCCGTAAAAAGCAGAGAGCGAAGGGGAGAGATGGCTGAACAGCTTGCCATCAATGCCAAGGTGCGAGCCTTTGTCAGGCTGGTAAACGCCGGAAATCACTTTGATGAGCGTGCTTTTCCCGCAGCCATTCTGCCCGGCAAGGCAGTGGACTTCCCCTTTTTTCAGGGTCAGGCTGACATTATCCAGCGCCCTGACACCGGGAAAGGATTTACTGATGTTTTCAAGAGAGAGAAACGTTTGCGACATAGAATAGCTACCCCTGGAAGCGGCCTGAATGCCGGTCAGCCATCGACCGGCAGGATCCAGCTACTAAAAGCCGAGCGTTTTGGCGTTATCTTTGGTGACTTCCAGAATGCGGTTAAAGCGGATCACATGCGTTTTCATATCCACATCCGCCTTGCCCAGCCCATCGATAGTCAGATCGCTGTTGACCTGTTTACCCTGAAGCAGCTGGTCGGCCAGGCTGACCAGTGCAAAACCGGCATCTTTTGGATCCCAGAGCAGCGCTTTTTTGATGTCACCAGAGGCCAGATAAGGCGCAGCCTGAGCAGGCATTGCGATGCCTACAACGGCAATTTTGTTTTTGGCGCGTTTACTTTTAACTGCCTGACCGGCGCCAATCGGGCCGAGTGAACCAAAACCGATAATGCCTTTCAGGTCAGGATAGGTACGCATCAGATCCAGCGTGGTAGCGTAAGATTTATCGATACTTTCAGCTACCGGCAGACGCGAGGTCACTTCCTTCATCTCCGGGTACTTCTCTTTCTGATATTTGATAGCCGCATCGGCCCAGGCGTTGTGCAGCGGTACGGTCAGCGAGCCGACATAAATGGCGTAACCCCCTTTACCGCCCATGGCGCTGGCCAGCTCATCCATGTTCTTTTCGGCGTACTTCTGGCTGTCGATGGTTTCGACATCCCACTGGCCAATCTGCTGGTCTGGGGACTCATGCGACAGCACTACGATGCCCTGCTCGCGAGCTTTCTTCAGCACCGGCTCAAGCACTTTGGCATCGTTGGGCACCACAATAATGGCGTCGACTTTTTTAGCGATCAGATCTTCAATCACTTTGACCTGCTGAGCCGGATCGGGGGTGGAGCCGCCAACCTGGTAGGCATTAACGTCAAGCTTGGTGGCTGCTTCTTTTACCCCGACTTCCATTCGGGTAAACCACGGGATACCTGTTACTTTCGCCACCACGGCGATATCATATTTTTCTGCTGAATAAGAGGGTGTTGTGAACAGCATGCAGGCAGAAACCAAACCTGCACATAATGCGACGTTGAATTTCATAGCAATACCTTTCTGTAGGGGCGGAGTATGCGTTTTATTGCCCGCAGGTTGCAGGCTTATAGTGACCCAAGGCGATTTTCACTACGCAAGCACGATAGCAAGCGCTTCTGCCAGAGCAGGCAGCTTTCCGGCAGAAGTGTGACGGGTGACTTTTTATGTTATAAATTTTGAACTATATGGTTAATAAAAGGTTAAATATGTCAATCATGTAGGATGTTTACTTCATATTTATGTTTTTATTTTGTTAAAATATAAGTAATTTAAGGTTTTTTTATAACATTTACTCAAATTATTGCCGTAGTAGCTGTCAGAAAACTTCACTAAAGCCGTTCTGTAAGGAGTTCATTGTTAAAACTGCGACATCGATCCCAGACGAGGTAAGAAACAGGCAGCCTGAAGCAGCTTTTATGGTTGCTTTATCACGTAAGCGGGTTACAACGCGTTTTCTGTGACGATTGACGGCGGAGAGCCTTTACTCCACAATTTTCCGCAAAGTTTTTCCCTTCAGCGGCGTCACGATGTTGCGTAAGCGTTTGATGTTATTCAACGTGCTTCTGACAGTGCTACAGCAATAGCAGGTGTGCGGGCGAAGCGCGCCATGACGTAATAACAAGGATACCCATGCCGACCACCCTCACTGACCGTTCGACCCGTCCCGGAACCTCGCTGGCCAGCATCTCTTTTGCCGTTTTCCTCACCTATCTGACCGCGGGGCTTGCCCTGCCGGTGATCCCGCTCTTTGTACATCAGGAGTTAGGGCTGAATAACGTCATGGTGGGCATTGCCGTTGGTATCCAGTTCTTCGCGACGCTATTGACCCGAGGCTATGCCGGCAGGCTGGCTGACCAGCGCGGTGCCAAACGTTCGGTGATGCAGGGCATGCTCGCCTGTACCCTGGTGGGGCTGGCCTATGTGCTGGCTGCCCTCCTTCCGCTGCCGGTGATGGGTAAATTTGCGCTGTTGGTGGTGGGAAGGCTGCTGCTCGGTTTTGGCGAAAGCCAGCTGCTGACCGGAAACCTCACCTGGGGCCTGGGGCTGGTGGGGCCAAAGCGCTCCGGCAAGGTGATGTCCTGGAACGGCATGGCGATTTATGGTGCGCTGGCGGCGGGTGCGCCGCTTGGCCTGATGTTGCACAGTCAGGGAGGATTTATGCTGATGGGCATTGCCACCATGATCCTGCCAGCGATCGCTTTGCTGTTTAATGTCTGGGTCAAACCGGTGCCCACCCACGGCGGCGAACGCCCGTCATTATGGTCGGTGGTGGGGCAGATCCTCTCCCCCGGATTCGGTCTGGCATTACAGGGGGTGGGCTTCGCCGTCATTGGCACCTTTACTACGCTCTATTTTGCCAGCCAGCAGTGGGGCAATGCGGGTTTTGCCTTAACGGCGTTTGGCATCGCTTTTGTCGTGGTGCGAATTCTGTTTGGCTGGATGCCAGACCGTTTGGGTGGCATCAGAGTTGCTCTGATTTCGCTGAGCATTGAAGCGGCAGGGCTGCTGGTGCTGGGCTTTTCTGCCACGGCCTGGATGGCGCTGGCCGGGGCTGCGCTGACCGGTGCCGGTTGTTCACTGGTTTTCCCCGCGCTGGGGGTGGAAGTGGTAAAACGTGTCGCTCCACAGGTGCGCGGCACGGCGCTGGGAGGATTCTCCGCCTTTCAGGATATTGCTTACGGTGCCAGCGGCCCGTTAACCGGTATTCTTGCCACATCGTCAGGGTATGGTTCGGTCTATCTGGCTGGTGCCGCCTGCGCAGTCGCGGGGATTGTGGTGATTTTAAACTTCGCCCGCCATCAGTAATCAAGTTGAGTCAGCTCTCTGCCCGCTTCAGGGCAGATAAGCCCGGCATCTCACTTTTATGGCGCGGCGGACTCGATTTCTGGCTGCGTGACCAGCATCCGGTCACGCAGGGAAGGCGGCAGGAGAGTGGCCTGCGGAGTCAACGTTAAACAAGTCTGGTTGTCAGAGACTCAAAAGAAAATCCATAGCAGAAACAGGATCAGCACCAGTACCGCAAATGCGGTAAAGGCCGGACGGTTCACCAGCGGCTGTAGAACCGGCGGCACATAGCCAAACAGCGGCGCAACAATCGGCTGCGGCTGGATATCGATGTCGGCCACCTGCTGTTCGCGCAGGCGTTCGGCACGGCGGGCAAACAGCAGGTTCATCAGATCCTGTGCCTGGGCGGGAGTAAGGATAGCCTGCGGCGGCTGCTGAAAACGTTGCAGGCTGGCATCCTCCAGCATGCGCTGCTCGGCATGGTCCGGCGGCACTTTCAGCGAGGAGAGCAGCATCGGCAGCGTTGGGGCGGCATGCTGGCTCAGCGTCTGGCTGACCTGGAGATACTGTGTCAGCAGCGGGTACAGGCGCGAAGGAATAGGATCGCCGCTATGCAGGTTAACCACTTTCATAACCGAAGCCCACAGCTTCACTGGCTGTTCGCCTGTGGCAGCAGCCAGGCGGGCGATTTGCTGATTCAGCGTATGATGTTCAGCAGGCAGCAGCGTGCGGTCGCTGATACGGTTTTGCTGCGGCTGCGGGATCGCCATCTGACCATTCTGCAACATGGTTAATACCTGACGCAGCTGGTCAGGATTGAGCGAGCTGAGCACCGTATGGCCAAACTGTTGACGGATAAAATCGCTCACCGCCTGGCGGTTGTTCCCCTGCGGCAACAGATCCGTCAGCTGCTGGAAAAGCTGGCGGTTAGCGTGGGTATTCTGCACCTGAGAGAGGCGGGTATTGAGAAACTGTTCCGCCGCAGGGAAATGGCGCGCCAGCAGGCCCGCATCGTTTTTCACCCCCACTTCATGACGCAGGCCAGCCCACAGCTCAGGCGACTTCAGCGAACTCAGCGCCATAATTTTGACAATCAGTCTTTCCAGCGTGGTGCGCTGGACCGGCGTCAGCGGCTGATCTCCAGGGCCGGGGCGGGTAGTGCCTGCTTTGGCATCGACCGCTGTACGATCGCCAGGGATCGGCGCACCGGGGCCGCTAAGAGGTTGCATGAAAAAATCCTTAACTCAAAGGTCAACATCCGGGGCAGGCCGGAGAAAGGGTGATTGACTATGATAACAATCCCGCCCGGTGATAGGTAGTAGCGTGGGCCTGGCTGGGGGAAATATTTTCCTTTAACGGATAAAGAAAAGGCCGGGTTGCCCCGGCCGCTTTTTATTTACTCAGTCACAGCCTGTAAACGCCTGCGCCGCCAGCGTTTCCAGATAAAGGGAACCACCAGCACCGCCACGGCCAGCACCAGCAATACTTTACAGATCAGGCTTTCCCACAGGATAGGAAGATTACCGTTACTGATTGACAGGGCGCGGCGCAGGTTCTGCTCCAGCATTTCGCCCAGCACAAAGCCCAGGATCAGCGGCGACATCGGGAAATCCATCTTACGCAGGATATAGCCGAATATACCCAGTCCTACCATCAGCAGCAGGTCAAAGGTATTGCTGTGCACGGCATAGACTCCGACCGTAGAGATAGCCGCAATAGCCGGGACAAGGAACCAGAGCGGGATTGTCAGCATCCGTGCAAAGATATTGATCATCGGAATGTTCATGATCAGCAGCATCACGTTACCAATCAGCAGAGCAGCAATCAGCCCCCAGACAATATCGGGCTGCTCGGTAAACATCGCAGGCCCCGGCGTGATGTTATACAGCGTCAGGGCGCCAACCATCACCGCCGTGGTGCCGGAACCGGGAATACCCAGCGTCAGCATCGGGATAAACGACCCACAGGCCGAGGCGTTATTCGCGGCTTCCGGTGCCGCCACGCCGCGAATGTCACCTTTACCAAAGGTTTCGCCACCGCGAATTTTCTTCTCGGTCATATAGGCAATAGCACTGGCGATGGTCGCCCCTGCACCTGGCAACACACCAACAAAAAAGCCGACAAATGATGAACGCAGGGTTGCGCCCGTACAGTCAGCCGCCTCTTTCAGATTGAACATCATGCGGCCGCTGGCCCGCACCACTTTCTGTCCACCGCTGGTTGACTCCAGCATCAGCAGAATTTCGCTGACTGAGAACAAGCCAATGACCACCACAACAAACTGGATACCGTCAGAGAGGTGTACGCTTTCGAAGGTGAAGCGATAAACGCCCGTGTTGGCATCGACGCCGACCGTCGCCATACCCAGGCCGATTAACGCGGCCAGGAAAGATTTCAGCGGGTTCTGGCTCATCATGCTGCCCAGACAGGCAATAGCGAACACCATCAGCGCAAAGTACTCCGCCGGGCCAAAGGCCAGCGACCAGTTTGCCAGGATGGGAGCAAACAGAATAATGCCCAGAATGGCGATGGTTGACCCAACAAAGGAGCTGACGGCGGAAATGGAAAGCGCAACGCCTGCGCGCCCCTGTTTCGCCATGGGGTAGCCATCCAGCGCGGTCATAATAGCGCCAGCATCCCCCGGCACGTTCAGCAGAATAGAGGAGATGCGTCCGCCATATTCGCAGCCAATATAGACCGTAGCCAGCAGGATCAGCGCTGATTCCGCAGGCAGGTGCAGCGCAAAGGCCAGCGGCATCAGGATGGCTACGCCGTTAATCGGGCCAAGCCCCGGCAGCAGACCCACAATGGTACCGATAAAGCAGCCAATTAAAGCAATCAGCAGGTTGGTTGGCGTCATCGCGACCGCAAACCCCTGCATAAGAAAAGACCAGGTTTCCATGCGGTTCTCCGTTAGCTCAGCCAGCTGCCGAGCGGTAAAGTCACTTCCAGCAGGCGGTCAAACGCGTAAAACAGCGCCGCGCCCATTATCACGCCAGAGATCGCCGCCGCCCACCAGCGTGCGCCAAACAGCATGCCGATACTAAAGGTGAGGAACGCGGTCATGACCGGGAAGCCAAGACGCTCAAAAAACAAGCCGTACAGCACCATGATCGCCATCAATGCCAGCAGCCTCAGCAACGTCCCGCGTTTTGGCCAGTGAATAGTGTCGGGCTTTCGCAGCAGCATGCAGATTGCACAGAGAGCCATCAGCCCGAGGATAATCATCGGAAAGGGGCGGGGGCCTACAGGCTCGTAGCTGTATTCGCTGTGCAGCCCCCAGGCGATATAAAGTCCGCCCAGACAGAGCAGCAGCCAGATGCCGGCAAAGATACGATCGCTCATTGGGCGCTCCTGTTATTTCGCCAGGCCAAAGGATTTGGCTTTTTCACGGTAGTCGTTGACCTGTTTCTTCACATAGCTATCCAGCTCCTGACCGAACATATTGAATTCAAACAGGCCGCGCATATCACGCTGTTTTTTGAACTCATCCGTGGCGACCATTTTTTTGAACGCGTCAGACCACCAGTTATATTCCGCATCGGTGACTTTCGGCCCCAGATAGAAGCCACGGATCACCGGCCATTCAATGTCAAAGCCCTGCTCTTTAGCTGTAGGAACATCTGCAAGCTGCCCCGGCAGTCGGTTCGGTGCCATTACGGCCAGCACGCGTAACTTGCCCGCTTTCAGGTGTGGAACCATCTCACTCATGTCGCCGGAAACCACCTGAATGTGGTTGCCCAGCAGCGCGGTAACGGGTTCACCGCCGCCTTCAAACGCCACATAGCGCATTTTGCGGGGATCGATTCCCACCTCGCGGGCGAGCAGGGCGGTTTTCATCCAGTCCTGGCTGCCAATGGATGCGCCGGCGCCCACCACCACTTTGTTCGGGTCGGCTTTCATTGCGGCCATCAGCTCTTTCAGATCTTTATAAGGCGAGTCTGCCCGCACCGCGACCATGCCGTAATCGGTGCCCACGGCGGCCAGCCATTTCACGTCATCGACGGTATAACGACCAAATTTTCCCTGAGAAAGATTGAGTAACGAGCCGCCGGAAAAGGCCACTACGGTTCCGGCCTCAGCCGGGCGCTGGGCAACGATGGCGTTGTAAGCCACAGCGCCCACGCCGCCGGGCATATAGGTTACGCGCATTGGCGACTCAATCTGTTTGGTTTCCTGTAGCGAAACCTGAAGCAGCTTACAGGTCAGATCAAAGCCGCCGCCAGGTTTTGCCGGGGCAATACATTCGGTACGATCCGGGGCTTCAGCGGCAAAGCTGGCCTGCGAAGCCAGGGTCAGCAAAGCAGCGGCAAGCGCAGTGCGGGTCATTTTTTTCATTAATTGCTCCGTTCTTTTCTTCCAGAGTGTGAGCTTTCCCGAACTTCCGGGGTTGTAGAATTGTTAAAACATTAACCTTTCATTTACCTTTCAATGGGCAGGAAAACTGACAGGATGTGATATGCGTCTCTTACTGGTAGAAGATACGGCCGGACTGGCTTGCTGGCTGCAAAAGGCGTTAACCCAGGCAGGGTTTGCCGTTGACTGGCTGGCCGATGGGTTGGCTGCGGATCAGGTATTACAAACGGAACAGTACTCGCTGGTGGTGCTGGATATCTCGCTGCCCAGGCTGGATGGTCTGTCGTTGCTGGGGCGAATGCGAAAAAGAGGGCAGAACGTGCCGGTGCTGCTGCTGACGGCAAGAACCGGAGTGGCAGACCGCGTACGCGGGCTGAATCAGGGAGCAGATGACTATCTGAGCAAGCCTTTCGAGCTGGAAGAGCTGGAGGCGCGCATCCGGGCATTGCTGCGGCGCAGCCAGGGCCAGAGCCAGGAAGCGCAGGCCTTTGGCGAGCTGATTTTCCATGATGAAGGCTACTTTGAACTTCAGCACAAGCCGCTGGCGTTGACCCCGCGAGAATCCAGCGTGCTTACCACACTGATGCAAAGGCGCGGACGTCCGGTGTCGCGCCAGCAGCTCTATGAGCAAACTTTTACCCTGGCGGATGAGGCCAGTCAGGAAAGCATTGAACTCTATGTGCACCGCGTCAGAAAGAAACTCTCCGGCAGTAATGTCTCAATCGTAACGCTGCGTGGATTAGGCTACAGCCTCGAATGTCAGCCATAAAGCCGGTTTCCCTGCGTCGGCAGCTGCTGTTATGGCTGGGGTTGCCGCTGATCCTGCTGTGGGGGCTATCTGTTTATACCCACTATGCAAGCGCACTACAGGCCGCTACCCAGGCTTACGATCGCTCGCTGCTGGCTTCAGCCCGCACCGTGGCGGAACGGCTGCGCGTAAAGAACAATCATCTGGAAGTGGATGTCCCCTGGGTGGTGCTGGACAGCTTCGAACGGAACATGAACGATCAGCTGTTTTACCAGGTTATCTCGCCGGAAGGCAAAACGCTTTCCGGTTATGACGATATCCCCCCGCTGCCTGCGGATGTGCCGCGTTCAGTGAATTATCCTGCGCTGGTACACTTCTATGATGCGACTTACCGTCAGCAGCCTATCCGGGTAGCCGCGCTCTGGCAGCCGGTGAGCGAGGAGAATCTTCACGGCATGGCGCTGATTCTGGTAGCAGAAACGCTGACTTCCCGCGAAGAGTTTGCGGGAAAATTGCTGAAGACGGCGCTGCTCAGCCAGGGGGCGCTGGTCCTGATGACGCTGCTTTTGGCCGCCGTGATGCTGAAAGAAGTGCTGCGACCGTTGCGCCGCTTGTCTGGCCTGATGGCGCGCCGGGACCCTGGCGATCTCACCCCTTTACCGGCGGTATTGCCGTGGGCTGAAATGCAGCCGCTGATACTCTCTGTGAATCGCTATATAGAGCGGCTGCGTCAAATGATGGCGCGCCAACAACGATTTAGCGCCGACGCCTCGCATCAGTTGCGAACCCCGCTCACCATCCTGAAAACACAGGTGGCGGTAGCGCTGAAAAGCGACCACCCCGAAAGCTGGAAAGAGAGTTTACAAGCCATGCGCGTCACGCTGGATGAAACCATCTCGCTCACCAACCGCCTGTTACAGCTTTCGCGCCTGCGGGCACACCAGACTACAGAGATGCCGTTGCAGGCGGTGGATCTGGCCGCGCTGGCCAAAGAGGCCTGTTTCTCTCATTTCGCCCAGGCCAGAGCAAAACAGATCGATTTAGGCTATGAGGGGGAAGAGGCGTTTCTGGTGCGCGGCGATGCGCTGCTGATTGGTGAGCTTTGCGCCAATCTTATTGATAATGCCATTAAGTACACGCCGGCCAAAGGTACCATAACCGTCAGCGTGCGCGACGGCATACTGACGGTTGAAGACAGCGGGAAGGGGATAGCTGCCGCGCAGCGCCAGCAGGCGATGCAGCCCTTTCATCGCTTAACGGAGAGCGGTGCCGTGGGCGGTGCCGGGCTTGGGCTGGCGCTGGTGAAAGATATTGCCGACTGGCATGGCACTCAGGCCGAACTGCACAGCAGTCCGGCGCTGGGAGGGCTACTGGTCCGGCTGGCGTTTACGCAGTGGGATCGGAATCCGTTGTCGCTGCCCGCTTCAGCCGCAGAGGAGTTCGCAGCCGTTGCGCCAGAAAAACGCCCAGCAGAGTAATGCCGCCGCCGATAAAGTGATAGCTGTGCAGCGTCTCGTGCAGGAACAGCACGGCGATAATTGCCGTGAAGATCGGGGCCAGATTCATAAAAATGGTCGCGGTATTGGCTCCCATCCGCATCACGCCCTGGATCCAGAGGAAAGGGGCGATAATTGACGCCGGGATCCCGGCAAACAGCACCAGTGGAATATTGTGCAGGTTAAGCGAAACGTCCTGCGCCAGCAAAAAGTTGGGCAGCAGCAGCAGTACGCCGAACACAATCTGCATATAGAGGCTTTGCCAGTTGGGCAGGGCAATCGCCCAGCGTTTGGTCAGGACGCCGTACAGGGCGTAAGAAGTGGAGGCGGCAAACATCATCACTTCCCCTTTTCCTAAGCCTTGCGAAAGCAGTTGCTGGGGGTTGCCCTGACTCACCAGCCACACCAGCCCGCTAAACGACAGCAGGCTGCCCAGCAGGATCCCCAGCGTTGGTGCCAGCCGCAGCAGCAGCAGACTGATCAGCACGGTTAATAACGGGATCAGCGCGTTCAGGATCCCCATAAACAGCGCGGTCACGCTGTGCGCTGCGTAATAGGCCAGACTCTGATAGAGCACCATACCTAACAGCCCCAGGATCAGCAGCTTCCACCACACCTCTCTGATTTGCTGACGATTGCGCCAGACAGCAGGCAGCACGAAAGGCGTCAGGGTCAGTAAAGCTAACACCCAGCGATAGAATGAAATGGCCGCCGGATCGATCGCTCCAGCCGACACTTTGCTGACAATGGCATTCACCGACCAGATCAGCACTGCCAGCAGGGGAAACAGAAAATTCATAGTAAGATCCGCCAGGTAAGAAAAGGGGGCAGTGTACGCTCTCCTCTCCGCAAGGGTAAACTCTTAATCAGCGCACCTGAGGGTTATCCGTTTCGCAGGTTTATGGCAGAATATCGGCCCACTCCTCTCCAGGCAGGAACCGATTGTGAAAATCCTTGTTGATGAAAATATGCCGTACGCCCTTGAGCTTTTCAGCCGCACGGGCAACGTGCTGGCTGTGCCGGGTCGGCCGGTACCGCAGGCGGAACTGGATGATGCGGATGCTTTAATGGTGCGTTCGGTCACGAAAGTGAATGCGGAACTGCTGAGCGGCAAACCGGTGAAGTTTGTCGGCACGGCCACTGCCGGAACCGATCACATTGACGAGGCCTGGTTACAGGAGCAGGGGATCGCCTTTTCTGCCGCGCCGGGCTGCAATGCCATTGCGGTGGTGGAATATGTCTTCTCTGCGCTGCTGCTGCTGGCAGAGCGTGACGGTTTTCAGCTGAAAGATCGCACGGTGGGTATTGTCGGCGTGGGTAACGTTGGTGGCCGTTTGCAGGCGCGCCTTGAAGCGCTGGGCATCAGAACGCTGCTGTGCGATCCGCCGCGTGCCGATCGCGGTGATGAGGGCGAGTTTCTGCTGCTCTCAACGCTGGTGGCAGAGGCCGATATTCTGACCTTCCACACGCCGCTGTTTAAGCAGGGCGAATACAAAACGCTGCATCTTGCTGATGAGGCGTTGCTGATGGCCCTGCAACCAGGGACAATCTTAATCAACGCCTGCCGTGGGCCGGTAGTGGATAATGCCGCGCTGCTGAAGGTGCTGCAACAGCGAGACGACCTCAGCGTGGTACTTGATGTCTGGGAGCCAGAGCCGGAGCTTTCGCTGCCGTTGCTGGAGAAAGTAGATATCGCCACTGCTCACATCGCCGGATACACGCTGGAAGGCAAAGCGCGCGGCACTACTCAGGTATTTGAAGCCTGGACCGCCTTCCTCGGCGAGCCTCAGCAGGTACCGCTGGAGACCTTATTGCCCGCGCCCGAATTTGGTCGCATCACCCTTCACGGTGAGCTGGACCAGCCAACGCTGAAAAGAGTAGTGCATCTGGTGTATGATGTGCGACGCGATGATGCGCCGCTGCGCGCGGTGGCGGCTGTTCCCGGCGAATTTGATCGCCTGCGCAAGAATTACCTTGAACGTCGCGAGTGGTCCTCTTTGCAGGTCGCTTGTGATTCTGAGCAGGCTGCTACCCTGCTGGCGAAACTCGGCTTTAATGCCGTTTTTGAGCCAGCTTCCTGAAGGCCCTGCCTTATCTGACTCTGCGGGCGGCGTAACTACCGCCTTCTCTTTTGTCTTATTTTCTGGAGTAAACCAACATGTCTGACGGCTGGAACATTGCGCTACTGGGCGCGACAGGCGCAGTAGGGGGAGCTGTACTGGAACTGCTGGCTGAACGCCAGTTCCCGGTTGGTGAGTTATATCTGCTGGCGAGCGAGCGCAGCGCGGGTGAAACCCTGCGCTATGAAGGGAAATCGATTTTAGTCACTGATGCCAGCAATTTTGACTGGTCTCAGGTGCAGCTGGCCTTTTTCACCGCAGGCCGTGAAGCCTCCGCGCGTTATGCGGATGAGGCGGCCAACTCGGGCTGTCTAGTGATCGACAGCAGCGACCTGTTTGCCATGGAGCCGGACGTGCCGCTGGTGGTGCCGGATGTCAATCCGCAGGTGCTGGGTGATTACCGTAACCGCAACATTATCAGCGTGGCTGACAGTGTCACCAGCCAGCTGCTGTGTGCCATCAAGCCGCTGGTGGACCAGGCGGGTTTAAGCCGTCTCCAGGTCACCAGCCTGATTGCCGCTTCTGCCCACGGCAAAGCCGCAGTGGATTCGCTGGCCGGTGAGAGCGCTCGTCTGCTGAATGGTCTGCCTGCGGAAGAGGGCTTCTTCAACCGTCAGCTGGCCTTCAACATGCTGCCCTTGCTGAACGATGCCGAAGGCAGTGTGCTACAGGAGCGTCGTCTGGTGGATCAGGTGCGTAAGGTGCTCCAGGACGAAGGGTTGCCGATCACAGTTTCGACCGTGCAGGCCCCGGTTTTCTACGGCAACGCGCAGATTGTGCATATTGAAAACCTGCGTCCCATCTCCTCTGACGAAGCGCGTGAAGTGTTGCTCCAGGCAGAAGATATTGCTCTCTCTGATGAAGATAACTACCCGACGCAGGTTGGCGACGCTTCCGGCAGCAACCATCTGAGCCTGGGTTGCGTGCGTAACGACTACGGCATTCCGGAGATGCTGCAATTCTGGTCCGTAGCGGACAACGTGCGCTTTGGCGGCGCGCTGATGGCGGTGAAAACCGCTGAGAAGCTGGTTCAGGAGTACATGTACTGATGTCAGAAGCAGGCTTGCCTGAGCAGAAGCACAAGCTGGCGCTCGGCATTGAATATGATGGCAGCCGCTACTATGGCTGGCAGCGGCAGCAGGAAGTGCGCAGCGTGCAGGAAAAGCTGGAAAAAGCTCTTTCCAAAGTCGCTAACCATCCGGTTACCGTATTTTGCGCGGGCAGAACGGATGCTGGCGTTCATGGCACCGGTCAGGTTGTGCATTTCGAAACCACCTCGGTGCGCAAAGAGGCTGCCTGGACGCTGGGGGTGAACGCGAATCTGCCGGATGATATCGCTGTACGCTGGGCGAGGCCGGTTCCAGATGATTTTCATGCCCGCTTCAGCGCCACCGCCAGGCGCTATCGCTACGTCATCTATAATCGTCGCCTGCGCCCGGCGATCCTGCATGGTGGCGTGACCCATTTTTACCATCCGCTGGATGTGGAAAAAATGCAGCGGGCAGGGCAGTGCCTGCTGGGCGAAAACGACTTTACTTCGTTTCGTGCGGTGCAGTGCCAGTCCCGGACACCCTGGCGCTATATGATGCACCTGAACGTCAGCCGTTTTGGTGACTGGGTGGTTGTGGATATTAAAGCTAACGCGTTTGTGCACCATATGGTGCGTAATATTGTCGGCAGTCTGATGGAAATCGGCTGCGGTAATCAACCTGAGAGCTGGATGGCAGAGCTGCTGGCGGCGAAAGATCGCACGCTGGCTGCGGCCACTGCCCGAGCTGAAGGGTTATACCTGGTGGCAGTCGATTACCCGGAACAGTATGAACTACCTCGTCCGCCGATGGGACCGCTGTTCCTCGAGGATTAAATAATGCCTGGACAATTAAGGAAACGTGTATGGAACTGATTCATTTTGTTGTCGACTTCATCCTGCATATTGATGTTCACCTGGCGGAGCTGGTGGCACAGTATGGGATGTGGGTGTATGCCATTCTGTTCCTGATCCTGTTTTGTGAAACAGGTCTGGTTGTCACGCCCTTCCTGCCAGGAGACTCTCTGCTTTTCGTCGCTGGCGCGCTGGCAGCGTTACCCACTAACGATCTTAACATTCATATGATGGTGGCCCTGATGGTGATAGCAGCTATCTTGGGCGATGCGGTGAACTATACGATTGGTCGGCTGTTTGGCGACAAATTGTTCAGCAACCCGAACTCTAAGATCTTCCGTCGCAGTCACCTGGATAAAACCCATCAATTTTACGAGCGTCACGGCGGGAAAACGATTATTCTTGCGCGCTTCGTGCCGATCGTTCGGACATTTGCGCCGTTTGTCGCCGGCATGGGAAAAATGTCCTACCGCCACTTTGCCCTTTACAACATCTCGGGCGGGTTGCTGTGGGTGCTGCTGTTCTCCTACGCGGGCTATTTCTTTGGCAATATGCCAGCCGTGCAGGAGAATCTGAAGCTGCTGATTGTGGCCATCATCGTGCTGTCGGTACTGCCGGGCGTGATTGAGGTCTGGCGCCAGCGTCGCGCTGCCCGTCAGCAAAAATCGTAGTAATACATCGCTAAACTGCCGTCCGGTGACCAGATTTTTATCCACAGCATCGGGCGGTTATGGTTTAATGAGCGACATTATGGTCTGCGCTGCCGCGCGGCGTGGAAAAAAGAAAACTGGTTTCACCAGGTTCAAACAGAAAGGTCATCAATGAGCTGGATTGAACGAATTCTCAATAAAAGCACCATCACCCCTTCGCGCAAAGCCAGTATTCCGGAAGGGGTCTGGACCAAGTGCGACAGTTGCGGCCAGGTTCTGTACCGCGCCGAACTGGAGCGTAATCTTGAAGTTTGCCCGAAATGCGACCACCACATGCGTATGCATGGTCGTGACCGTCTGCACAGCGTGCTGGACGAAGGGTCGATGGTGGAACTGGGCAGCGAGCTGGAACCGAAAGATCTGCTCAAGTTCAAGGATTCCAAGAAGTACAAGGATCGTCTGATAGCGGCTCAGAAAGAGACCGACGAAAAAGACGCCCTGATTGTGATGAAGGGAACCCTGCACGGCATGCCTGTGGTCGCCGCCGCGTTTGAATTCTCCTTTATGGGCGGTTCAATGGGGTCGGTGGTTGGCGCACGCTTTGTGCGTGCCGTTGAGCAGGCGCTGGAAGACAACTGCCCTATGATCTGCTTCTCAGCCTCGGGCGGCGCCCGTATGCAGGAAGCGTTGATGTCGCTGATGCAGATGGCCAAAACCAGTGCTGCGCTGGCAAAAATGCAGGAGCGCGGACTGCCTTATATCTCCGTGCTGACTGACCCGACCATGGGCGGCGTCTCTGCCAGCTTCGCCATGCTGGGCGATTTGAACATTGCGGAACCCAAAGCGCTGATCGGCTTTGCCGGCCCACGCGTTATTGAACAAACGGTCCGTGAAAAACTGCCCCCTGGCTTCCAGCGCAGCGAATTCCTGATCGAGAAAGGCGCGATCGATATGATCATTCGCCGTCCGGTAATGCGCTTTAAGCTGGCAAGCATTCTGGCTAAAATGATGAATCTGCCCGCGCCGCAGGAAGACCTCGTTAAAGAGGTTGTTGAGGATGCGCCGCAGAGCCCAGAGGCCTGACTGCCGACTGAAAGGGGCGCAGCGCCCCTTTTACCAATGAACCGTACGACATTGAACGGGACACATGGATAAACTTCCTCAAGCCACGTCGCCTCTGGTCACGTGGCTTCATTATCTTGAGAATCTTCATACTCAAGCTATCGAACTCGGGCTGGCACGCGTCCAACGCGTGGCTGCTGCGCTCGACCTCTTAACCCCGGCCCCCGTTGTATTTACCGTGGCGGGCACCAACGGCAAAGGCACCACCTGTCGGACGCTGGAAACGCTGCTGATTGCCGCGGGCTATCGCGTAGGCGTGTTCAGCTCTCCTCATCTGCTGCGTTATACCGAACGGGTCCGCATTCAGGGCGAAGAGCTGCCGGAAGCGGATCACACCGCCTCGTTTGCGGATATCAACGCCGGACGTGGCGAAACCTCGCTGACCTATTTTGAATTTGGCACGCTCTCTGCGCTGTGGCTGTTCAAACGCGCCCGACTTGATGTGGTGATCCTGGAAGTGGGGCTGGGCGGGCGGCTGGATGCCACCAACATTGTTGATGCAGATGTTGCCGTGGTGACCAGCATTGGGCTGGATCATACCGACTGGCTGGGGCCGGATCGCGAGAGCATTGGCCGTGAGAAAGCGGGCGTGTTCCGTGCCGGAAAACCGGCGGTAGTAGGCGAGCCGGAGATGCCGCAAAGCATTGCAGATGTCGCCGATAAGCTCGGCGCGTTGCTGCTCAAGCGCAACCGGGAGTGGTCTTATTCAGTGGCTGACGGTAACTGGACGTTTACCGATGCGCATGGCTCGCTGGCCGCGCTACCGATGCCGCAGGTGCCGTTGCCCAATGCTGCTACCGCGCTGGCTGCTCTGCGCGCCTCTCCCCTCAGCGTCGATGAAAAAATTATTTACCAGTGGCTGGATAAGGCCATTTTGCCCGGCCGTTTTCAGACGATAGCGGACTCACCCCGCGTGATTCTGGATGTGGCGCATAATCCTCATGCAGCCGCCTGGCTGGCCGGGCGACTCAGCGAACTGGCGAAAACCGGCAAGGTTCACGCCGTGGTCGGCATGCTGCATGACAAAGATATTGCCGGTACGCTGGCCTGTCTGGCACCGGAAGTGGATAAATGGTATTGCGCGCCGCTGGAAGGCCCGCGCGGTGCCAGCGCTGAGCAGCTTAAGGCCCATTTGCCGCAGGCTCAGACCTTTGCCAGCGTGGCTGAAGCGTATCATTACGCGCTTCAGCAGGCGGCAGAGCAGGATATTGTGCTGGTGTGTGGCTCTTTCCACACCGTAGCGCACGTAATGGAAACGAGGGAAACGGAGAACGGCAGTGGCCAGTAAGTTTCAAAACCGTTTAGTCGGGACCGTCATCATCGTAGCACTTGGCGTAATCGTTTTGCCGGGCCTGCTCGACGGCAAGAAAAAGCATTACAAAGAAGAGTTCGCGGCCATTCCACTGGTGCCGAAACCGGGTGACCAGCAGGAAAACGATCTGGTGCCGCCGGTTACGCAGCCTTTACCGTCGCAGCCGCCAGAAGGCGCGGCAAGCGTTGTTACCGGGCAAAACAGCGGCAACAGTTCTCAGGCTGAAAGTGGCTCCACGGCACCGCAGTCACACAATCAACCCAGCGTAGTCGCACCGCCGCCGGTGGTTGAGTCTAAACCTGTTGCTCAGCCGAAGCCGGTTGAGAAGCCTAAACCAAAGCCGGTGGAAAAACCGAAGCCTCAGCCGAAGCCAGAACCGGTTCCTCAGCCGAAGCCTGAACCTGCTCCGGCGCCTCAGCCCGCTGAGCCTGCTCAGCAGTCGGGCGCACCGGGCGGCCAGGCCTACGTTGTTCAGCTGGGCGCACTGAAAAATGCCAGCAAGGTCAATGAAGTGGTGGCGCAGCTGCGTCTCTCTGGCTATCGCGCCTTTACCGTGCCTTCCACGCCGGTTCAGGGGCAGATAACCCGCATCTATGTGGGTCCGGATGCGTCGAAAGCGAAGATGCAGGCAGCGGTAGGGGAGCTGAAGAGCATTTCAGGATTAGGCGGAGTGGTAAAACCTTACAGCGTGCGTTAGCAGCCGAAGGTTCGTTTATCCTGCATAAAAGGTAGTGACAGGGCGCAGAGTCTCACCGTAATGTCCGGCATGGTTTTTTCAGCGGGTGGGGGCTTTTCCACCCGTAAAACCAGAGCCTGTGGCTATCAGTGTAAAAGCCTCTGCCTTAGTTATCACCTTAAATGCCCCGCTTTTGCCCCAGAGCATCCTGTTGCGGGCGGGCGTTACCTGAAGCAAATCAAAACATTGCATTATCAGGCCTTCCGTCAGGTGAGGGAGGCCGCCAGCAGGCATTCTTGCTGGTTTTTTTAACACACCTCTTTAAATAAACTGGTAAAGGAAAACGTTACGCAAACGTTTTCTTTTTCTGTTAGAATTCGCCCCGAACTGGATGCAGGGGCACAGTCGCTGGAAGAGTTCATGGTCTGGATAGATTACGTCATTATTGCGGTTATTGGTTTTTCGGCTCTTGTCAGCCTGATCCGGGGGTTTGTTCGGGAAGCATTATCTCTCGTTACCTGGGGTTGCGCATTTTTTGTCGCCAGTCATTACTACTCCTACTTAGCCGTCTGGTTCACAGGGTTTGAAGACGAACTGGTTCGAAATGGAATCGCCATTGGGGTGTTGTTCGTTGCCACGCTGTTAGTCGGGGCAATTGTCAATTACGTCATTGGTTCGCTGGTTGAAAAAACTGGCCTGTCAGGTACTGACAGAGTGTTGGGCGTCTGTTTCGGGGCTTTACGTGGCGTGCTGATTGTCTCAGCCATTCTGTTTTTCCTCGATACATTCACCGGCTTTTCCAAAAGCCCGGACTGGCAACAGTCCCAGCTGGTTCCCCAGTTCAGTTACGTTATCAGGTGGTTTTTTGACTACCTGAAAAGTACGTCGAGTTTTTTGCCCCGGTAATAGAACCGGGGTTGCGGCTTATGAGGAAATAACCACATGTGCGGTATTGTCGGGATCGCCGGATTCATGCCGGTCAACCAGTCGATTTATGACGCGTTAACGGTGCTCCAGCACCGTGGGCAGGATGCCGCAGGCATCGTAACCATTGATGCATTGAATTGCTTCCGCCTGCGTAAAGCAAACGGTTTGGTTAGCGATGTATTTGAAGCCCGCCATATGCAGCGTTTGCAGGGCAATATGGGGATCGGTCACGTCCGCTACCCCACAGCCGGAAGCTCCAGCGCTTCTGAAGCGCAGCCCTTCTACGTGAACTCGCCTTATGGCATTACGCTGGCGCACAACGGTAATCTGACCAACGCGCACGAGCTGCGTAAGCAGCTGTTTGAAAGCGGCCGTCGTCACGTTAACACCACTTCAGATTCTGAGATCCTGCTGAATATCTTTGCGGTTGAGCTGGATCGTTTTCAGCATTACCCGCTTGAAGCAGATAACATTTTTGCTGCGGTGGCTGCCGTGCATCAACAAGTCCGCGGTGCCTATGCCTGCGTGGCGATGATTATCGGCCATGGTCTGGTGGCGTTCCGCGATCCTAACGGCATCCGTCCGCTGGTGATTGGCAAGCGCGGCATGAAAGATGGCCGCAGCGAATATATGGTGGCGTCTGAAAGCGTGGCGCTGGATACGCTGGGCTTTGAATTCCTGCGCGACGTCGCGCCAGGCGAAGCGGTCTACGTCACTGAGAAAGGGCAGTTGTTTACCCGTCAGTGTGCGGAGAACCCTAAATTCAATCCTTGCCTGTTTGAGTACGTCTATTTTGCCCGCCCGGACTCTTTCCTGGACAAAATTTCCGTCTACAGCGCTCGCGTGCGTATGGGCACCAAGCTGGGCGAGAAAATTGCCCGCGAGTGGGAAGACCTGGATATTGATGTGGTCATTCCTATTCCGGAAACCTCCTGCGATATCGCGCTGGAAATGGCCCGTATCCTGGATAAGCCTTATCGTCAGGGGTTTGTGAAAAACCGCTACGTAGGCCGTACCTTTATCATGCCGGGTCAGCACCAGCGCCGCAGCGCGGTTCGCCGCAAGCTTAACGCCAACCGTGCCGAGTTCCGTGGCAAAAACGTGCTGCTGGTGGATGATTCTATCGTGCGCGGCACCACCTGCGAGCAGATCATCGAGATGGCACGTGAAGCAGGGGCGAAAAAAGTCTATCTGGCTTCGGCAGCACCGGAAATCCGTTTCCCTAACGTTTACGGCATCGATATGCCAAGCGCAACGGAACTGATTGCTCATGGTCGTGAAGTGGAAGAGATCCGTCAGCTGATTGGCGCCGATGGCCTGATCTTCCAGGATCTGGACGATCTGATTGAAGCGGTGAAAGAGGAGAACCCCGATATCGTGCAGTTCGAATGCTCGGTATTCAACGGTATCTACGTCACCAAAGATGTCGATCAGCAATATCTGGAGTATCTCCAGTCACTGCGTAATGATGATGCCAAAGCGATGGCGCGTCAGAACGAAGTAGAAAACCTGGAAATGCACAACGAAGGCTAATACCCTGAGTCCTGTAGGCAGGTCAGATGGGCCGGAAGCGATTCCGGCCCATTTCTTTTTTGGCCGGTCATGTCATACTCAGCCCTCTAACTTCGCAGGATTATTATGAAACGACTCATTATTGGCATCTCCGGTGCCAGCGGCGTCATCTATGGCGTACGTGCGCTACAGATTTTGCAGCAGGTAAACGAGGTGGAAACCCATCTGGTGATGAGTCAGGCTGCCCGCCAAACCCTGGCGCTGGAGAGTGATTACTCCGTGCGGGAGGTTCAGGCGATGGCCGATGTGGTACACGATGTACGGGATATCGCCGCCAGCATCTCTTCCGGCTCCTTTAAAACAGACGGTATGGCTATTCTGCCCTGTTCAATGAAAACCCTCTCCGGCATTGTGCACAGCTATACCGACGGGCTGCTGACACGCGCTGCCGATGTGGTGCTGAAAGAGCGCCGCCGTCTGGTTCTCTGCGTGCGTGAGACGCCGCTGCATCTGGGCCATCTGCGTATGATGACCACCGCCGCTGAGCTGGGCGCGATTATCATGCCGCCGGTGCCAGCGTTTTACCATCGGCCCGCAAACATCATGGACATTGTCGACCAGACGGTAAACCGTGTGCTCGATCAGTTTGATATCGCCCTCGATAAAGATCTTTTCGCGCGCTGGCAGGGTGCATAACCCCGCAGTAAATGCACTGCAATAGTGCATTTGTTGGTGCTGAATCGCTTTTTGGGCATTCAGTGCACCAAAATGCATCATTGCATTCCCCGAAAGGTTACAAACCTGTTATAAATTTCCCTGCATTCCCGCTGTATGCCTCGTCACAAGGCGTACTGCGGGGATTGCGCAGCGATGGGGCAAAGCCCGGCAAAACTGGCATGAAATCTGCAAAAGACAATTGCTTTTACTGCGCTAACAACATCACGACTGAGATAATAAAAAACCATACTCGAGGGTAATTTATGAAAAAGCAGGTCCTGGCTCTTTCTCTGCTGCTGGCTCTCTCTTCAGCAGGTAGCGCCTTTGCTGCCGTGCCGAAAACGCTGCGCATCGGTACCGATCCAACTTATGCACCTTTTGAATCTAAAAATGCTCAGGGACAACTGGTTGGCTTCGATATCGATCTGGCGAATGAGATCTGTAAGCGTATCGAGACCAAATGCACTTATGTGGAAAGTGATTTCGATGCTTTGATCCCCTCACTGAAAGCGAAAAAAATTGATGCGATCATCTCTTCGCTCTCTATCACCGAAAAGCGTCAGCAGGAGATCGCCTTCTCGGAAAAACTCTACGCCGCTAACGCCCGTCTGATTGCGCCGAAAGGCTCTAAAATCATGCCGACGCTTGATTCGCTGAAAGGCAAAACCATCGGCCTGCTACAGGGCACCACCCAGGAAACCTACGCCAACCAAAACTGGCGTCCTCAGGGCATTACCGTTACCCCTTACGCTAACCAGGATCTGGTGTATCAGGATCTCACGGCTGGCCGTATCGATGCTGCCTTCCAGGATGAAGTCGCCGCCAGCGAAGGCTTCCTGAAGCAGCCTGCCGGTAAAGATTATGCTTTTGCCGGTCCGGCCGTGAAAGATGAAAAAATCTTCGGTGTGGGTACCGGTATGGGCATGCGTAAAGATGATGCCGACCTGAAAGCAGCCATTGATAAAGCGTTTGATAGCTTGCGCAAAGATGGCACCTACGACAAATTAGCTAAAAAGTATTTCGACTTTGACGTGTACGGCGGTTAAGTAAAACCTGTCATGGGGGTCAGCCTGTCTGCGAACGGCGACCCCCGTTTTGTACGCCACGGGCGGATGAAACGCGAAGTTAATCCAAAGACAGGACATCATTATGCTGTATGGCTATTCGGAAGTAATTTTAAAAGGGGCGTTGGTCACGCTGGAACTGGCTCTGAGTTCCGTGCTGCTCTCCGTTATCCTGGGATTGATTGGCGCAGGGGCCAAACTCTCCAACAACCGTCCGTTACGGATAATTTTTGAAGGTTACACCACCCTTATTCGTGGCGTACCCGACCTGGTGCTGATGCTGCTGATTTTCTATGGCCTGCAAATAGCCCTGAATCAGTTCACCGATATGCTGGGCCTCGATCAGTTCGATATTGATCCAATGGTTGCCGGCATCATCACTCTCGGCTTTATCTATGGCGCTTACTTCACTGAAACTTTCCGCGGTGCCTATATGGCCGTGCCGAAAGGGCAGCTTGAAGCCGCAACCGCTTTCGGCTTTACCTCCTCCCAGATCTTCCGCCGCATATTATTCCCCGGCATGATGCGCTATGCGCTGCCGGGCATTGGCAATAACTGGCAGGTGATCCTCAAGGCGACCGCGCTGGTTTCCTTACTGGGGCTGGAAGATGTGGTCAAGGCGACACAGCTGGCGGGGAAAAGCACCTGGCAGCCGTTCTACTTTGCCATTGTGGCCGGGGTGATTTACCTGGTCTTTACTACGCTCTCCAACGGCGTCCTGTTGTGGCTTGAACGCCGTTATTCGGTAGGTGTGAGAAGGGCAGATCTATGATGGACATTATTCAGGAATACTGGAAAGCCCTGCTGTGGACCGACGGCTACCGTTTCTCCGGCGTAGCCATTACGCTCTGGCTGCTGATTATCTCGGTGGTGCTGGGCGGCTCTCTGGCGGTCCTGCTCTCTATAGCTCGCGTCTCCTCTGTCACCGCCGTGCGTTTTCCGGTGTGGCTCTTTACCTATATTTTTCGCGGTACGCCGCTCTATGTGCAGCTGCTGATTTTCTACTCCGGCATGTACACGCTGGAAGTGGTCAAAGGCAACGATCTGCTGAATGCTTTCTTCCGTAGCGGCCTGAACTGTACGCTGCTGGCGCTGACCTTAAATACCTGTGCCTACACCACGGAAATTTTTGCCGGTGCTATCCGTGCCGTGCCGCATGGAGAAATTGAGGCTGCACGCGCTTATGGCTTCTCCACGTTTAAGCTCTATCGCTGCATCATCATGCCTTCAGCGCTGCGCACGGCTCTGCCGGCCTACAGCAATGAAGTGATCCTGATGCTGCACTCTACGGCACTCGCTTTTACTGCCACGGTGCCCGACCTGCTCAAGGTTGCCCGCGACATCAACTCGGCAACTTATCAGCCGTTTGCGGCCTTTGGTATCGCTGCGGTGCTCTATCTGATTATCTCGTATGTGTTGATTAGTCTGTTCCGCAAGGCGGAGCAACGCTGGCTGAAGCACGTTAAACCCTCATCGACCCATTGAGTGAACTATGGCCGACAACAAATTAAACGTAACTGAACTGCATAAACGTTATGGCGAGCATGAGGTGCTGAAGGGCGTATCACTCCAGGCAAATGCCGGTGATGTCATCAGTATTATCGGCTCGTCCGGCTCCGGGAAAAGTACTTTTCTGCGCTGTATTAACTTCCTGGAGAAGCCCAGCGAAGGCACTATTTCCGTCAACAATCAGATGATTACCCTGGTGAGGGATACCGACGGTCAGCTGAAGGTCTCTGACAAAGAGCAGCTGCGCAAATTGCGTACCAGCCTGACGATGGTGTTTCAGCACTTTAATCTCTGGAGCCACATGACGGTGCTGCAAAACGTGATGGAAGCACCGATTCAGGTTCTGGGGTTAAGCAAAGCAGAGGCACAGTCGCGAGCCATCAGATATCTCGATAAAGTGGGTATTGATGAGCGCGCCAGGGGGAAATACCCGGTGAATCTCTCCGGAGGTCAGCAGCAGCGCGTTTCGATTGCCCGTGCGCTGGCGATGGAGCCGGAAGTGCTGCTGTTTGATGAGCCTACCTCGGCGCTCGACCCCGAACTGGTGGGTGAAGTGCTGAAAATCATGCAGAAGCTGGCGGAAGAGGGCAAAACCATGGTGGTGGTAACCCATGAAATGGAGTTCGCCCGCCACGTTTCCAACCATGTTATCTTCCTGCATCAGGGCAAAATTGAAGAAGAGGGGCCGCCGCAAGAGGTATTCACCAGCCCGAAAAGCATCCGTCTGCAACAGTTCCTCTCTGGCTCGTTGAAATAGCCCCGCCAGCGGCACAAGGCATGCTGAGGGGCCGCCCCGGCATGCCTTGTTGGCAGATTTTTACCTTAATAGCTCACAGAGGGGCAGTAACCAGTTCAACGCCATTGAGATGGCTGTCTCTTGCCCGGCGCTATACCACGTCTCTTAACGCCTCATCCAGCTGATACCAGCGGAAGGTAAATCCTGACTCCTCCAGCCGCTTAGGCAGCACGTGTTGACCACCCAGAACCAGTACGGCAGATTCCCCCATCATTACTTTAATGGCGGCGGCAGGCGTGCGCATAAAGGCCGGACGGTGCATCGCCTGACCCAACATGGCGGCAAATTGTTCATTACGCACCGCATAGGGCGCTACCATATTAAAAGGCCCCTGCAACCCAGGGTTATCCAGCAGCCACAGGATGGCGTTCAGCATGTCCTCCAGATGGATCCAGGGCATGTACTGCTTGCCGCTGCCAATTGGCCCGCCAATGCCCATTTTAAAGGGCAGCTTCATCTTGCTCAGCGCACCTCCCTCTTTAGTCAACACCACGCCGGTACGCAGCAGGCAGACCCGCGTCTGTTCGCTTTCCGCTGCCAGGGCCAATTTCTCCCAGTGGGCGCAAAGCTTGTGGGTAAACTCCTCATGCCCCGGATCATCTTCCGTCAGGATCACATCGCCCGCGTCACCGTAAAATCCGGTGGCTGAACCGGAAATCAACACCGAGGGGGGCGTGGCGCTGGCATTGATTAGCGACGCCAGACGCTCGGTTATCTGCCAGCGGCTTTCGCACAGCAGATTTTTCTGTTTTTCCGTCCAGCGTTTGTCAGCAATGGGTTCCCCTGCCAGGTTGATAACCGCGTCGATATCATTGAGATCGCGTTGCTGATCCAGCCCCGACCAGAGGTTAACCCTGTCGCCAAATTTGCTGCGCGCTGCCGCCACGTCGCGGGTAACGACGCTTATCTGGTCGCCCCGTTGCAGCAGGCGAGAGATAAGCTGGCTGCCAATCAGGCCTGTGCCGCCCGTGAGTAAAATATGCATGCTGTCTGTCCTTAATCAGAGAAGTAAAAATGCCAACAGCCTGCTTTCAGCTTAGGTGAAGTTTGGGGGATTGCCTTTCTGCTGAAAAATCGGTAAACAAGATGCAGACAACGCTTTGTAAGGATATCAGGATGAACTACCCAAACGTGATGCTGTGGTCCGATGCCTGTTTTTTTAGCCCCTATGTGATGTCCGTATTTGTGGCGTTGAGCGAGAAAGGCGTGCCTTTTTCACTACAGCGTGTCGATCTCGCCAGCCAGCAGCATCTGCAACCCGCTTATGGTGAAATTTCGCTGACCCGGCGGGTGCCAACCTTGCAGATTGACGATTTCCTGCTCTCTGAATCTTCCGCTATTGCCGAGTATCTGGAAGAGCGCTTTCCTGCCCCCGAGTATGAGCGGCTCTACCCCCGTGATATCGAAAAGCGGGCCAAAGCGCGTGAACTACAGGCCTGGCTTCGCAGTGACTTTATGCCGCTGCGCCAGGAGCGTCCGACGGAGGTGTTATTTGCCAATGAGAAGTTTGCGCCACTAAGTGAAGCGGGAGAGGCGGCTGCCAGAAAGTTGTTTGATGGCGTGGGGCAGTTACTGAAAACTGGTCAGCAAAACCTCTTTGGCGAGTGGTCGATTGCTGATACAGACCTGGCGGTGATGATCAACCGGCTGGCCTTACATGGCGACGAGGTACCGCAACAGATCGCGGATTACGCTTATTTTCAGTGGCAGCGTGCTTCTGTGCAACTCTGGCTTTCGGAATCCTCCAAGACCGCCTGTTAATGACACAGGTGGATTATAATTTACCGGCTGTCCGTGGCAAACTGTGCGGGCAAGAGTCAACGAGCGCTGAAGCGCCAGAACAAATAAGGGTTACGGATGGTGGAGCAAGATAGCGGCACGGAATGGGTGGATATCGTTAGCGAAGATAACGAGGTCGTTGCACAGTCCAGCCGCGCGCAAATGCGGGCACAATGTTTGCGTCATCGCGCGACCTACATCGTGGTTCACGATGGGATGGGTAAAATTCTCGTCCAGCGCCGCACCGAAAGCAAAGATTTCATGCCCGGTATGCTGGATGCCACCGCTGGTGGCGTGGTGCAGAGCGGTGAGGATATGCTGGAGTCGGCTCGCCGTGAAGCGGAAGAGGAGCTGGGCATTGCTGCCGTGCCGTTCGCCGAACATGGCCTGTTCTATTTTGAAGATCAGCACTGCCGCGTCTGGGGCGGATTGTTCAGCTGCGTCTCCCACGGCCCCTTCGCCATGCAGGAAGAAGAGGTCGATGAAATATACTGGATGACGCCGGAAGAGATTACCGCTCGCTGCGATGAGTTTACGGATGATTCGCTGAAGGCGCTCTCCCTGTGGCTCAGCCGTAATAACGAGTCCAGGCGCGCCAGCGCGGATACCTCATCTGCCTGACCACGGTTTGCAAAATGAAAATGGGACGAATCGCTTCGTCCCATTTTTTTGTGCTGGTTTACTGTCACTCCATTCAGAGCGTCAGCCTGACTCTCTGTCAGGTTAACGCCCGGTTGAGTTAACGAGCCACAACCTGATGTGGCTGCGTTTTACGGCCCATTTTACCCAGCACCCCAGCGATAACGGCTTCAATCAGCAGGACAACCAGCGCCATCCAGCTTGCCTTAGCGGTGGCAGCAGCAGCCTGTTCCGCAGCTTCACGCGCTTTTTTCTCAGCATCAGCTTTCAGCTGCTGATATTTCTGACGCGCCTGCTCATAGCTTTTTTGCGTCTGGGCAACAATCTGGTCAACTTCCTGATCGCTCTTACCGGTACGCGCTTTGATGATATTTTTCAGCGCGTCGACATCGGCAGCCTGAAGCGTATCCTGGTTACGCTGAATAACACCGCTGAACCAGCCGGCTAAATCAGTGTCGGCAGTTTGCGGATGATTAGCGGTATTTTGCGCCTGATTCTGGGCGTTATTCGCTTCTTTATTTGCGTCGTTTTGCAGGTTTTGCGGTTGCAGTTCGGGTTTACCCGTTTGCTGTAGGGTTTTTTCAAGCTCGTTCTGCATATTGCTCAGGTCAATATTATTTTCCTGCAACTTCTCTTTCGCGGTATTAGCAAGCGAGGGCGCCGCTGCTGAAATACCGTTACCCAGCATACTGAAGCCCGAGCCAATTACGCTGGCCGTTCCGCTCACGGCACTGCTTATTACCATCACCGCAATCCATAAACAAAGTAGTGTATTAACGGCCCACATCAATATGCCATGTAATGCCCCTTCACGCTGTGCCAGGCGGCCAGTAATGAAAGCGCCCGCGCCAACGGAGATCAACATGCTTAATCCGGTCCAAACGGCAGCGCCCGTCCCTAAACCATCAAGTGGATTCTGTTCTTTCAGTGGATCGATTGTGGTTGCGCCTATTGCCGTACCCAAAATAGCTAGCAGCAAATAAATAACGGTTGAAAGTATTACGCCAGCAAAGACAGCGCTCCAGGAAATACGCTTCAGTGGAACGCCATTATTTACTTCACTGTAAACCGGGTGAATTGTGTTGTCGCTCATGTGAGACTCTCCCTTGGCCTGATTATTAGCGGCTACTTTCAGGCATTATGATTATTGAAGATATTTCATGAAATAGTTTACCTTGCCTGTGTAAGACTAGTCCTGGCATGCCATTTAAGCCAAAAAAATAATCATTTGTCTGACCTTCTCTTATTTTTCAGGCAATTAAGTGTGGCAGTTCGCCTGATTTTCAGGGGGGCCGTTACGGCTATTTATTCTTTTTAGCAGGTAAAGCAGAGGGGAAAGTTAAAATTGTGGCGAGCAGAGATTTTTGCTGACTGAAGGCATAAAAAAAGCGAATCTTGCGATTCGCTTTAATCAGATCCAGCGGAAGCTGAGGTTAGCCTTCCGCCTGCTTTGACTGAATGGCCGTCAGAGCGATGGTATAAACAATGTCATCCACCAGAGCACCGCGAGAGAGGTCGTTTACCGGCTTACGCATCCCTTGCAGCATTGGCCCGATAGAGATCAGGTCGGCAGAACGCTGTACGGCTTTGTACGTGGTGTTACCGGTGTTCAGATCCGGGAAGATAAACACCGTAGCGCGGCCCGCTACAGGCGAGTTTGGCGCCTTCGATTTGGCCACGTCGGCCATAATCGCTGCGTCGTACTGCAAAGGTCCATCGATAACCAGGTCCGGACGCTTTTCCTGCGCGATGCGGGTTGCCTCGCGGACTTTTTCCACATCGCTACCGGCACCGGAGTTTCCGGTGGAGTAGGAGATCATCGCCACGCGAGGTTCAATACCGAAGGCCAGCGCGGAGTCGGCAGACTGAATAGCAATTTCCGCCAGCTGCTCTGGGTTAGGATCCGGGTTAATGGCGCAGTCGCCATACACCAGCACCTGCTCTGGCAGCAGCATAAAGAACACAGAGGAGACCAGCGAGCTGTTTGGCGCCGTTTTAATCAGCTGTAACGGAGGACGAATAGTGTTCGCCGTGGTATGAACCGCGCCGGAGACCAGTCCGTCGACTTCGCCACGCTCCAGCATCATGGTGCCAAGCATAACGTTATCTTCCAGCTGTTCCTGCGCCACCACTTCGGTCATGCCTTTGCTTTTACGCAGTTCAACCAGACGGGCAACGTAATTTTCACGCACCACTTCCGGGTCCACAATCTCAATCCCTTTACCCAGCTCTACGCCCTGTACCGCAGCAACACGCTGGATCTCTTCCGGATTCCCCAACAGGATACAAGTTGCAATACCGCGCTCGGCACAGATAGCTGCTGCTTTGACGGTACGCGGTTCATCACCTTCCGGCAGCACGATGCGTTTGCCCGCTTTACGCGCCAGCTCGGTGAGCTGGTAACGGAACGCTGGCGGAGAGAGACGACGGCTGCGGTCTGAAGCCGCGGTTAAAGATTCAATCCATTCCGGGTCGATATGGCTGGCGACATACTCCTGCACACGCTCGATGCGCTGCGTATCGTCGCTGGGCACTTCCAGGTTGAAGCTTTGCAGACTCAGCGAGGTCTGCCAGGTGTTGGTGTTCACCATAAAGATAGGCAGACCTGTGGCAAACGCACGCTCGCACAGTTTGCGAATAGGGGCATCAATCTGGTAGCCACCAGTCAGCAGTACGGCACCAATTTCCACGCCGTTCATGGCAGCCAGACAGGCTGCAACCAGCACGTCCGGGCGATCGGCGGAGGTCACCAGCAGCGAACCGGGACGGAAGTGCTCCAGCATATGAGGAATGCTGCGTGCGCAGAAGGTTACAGATTTTACGCGACGGGTAGCAATATCGCCTTCATTGATAATCTCCGCATTCAGATGGCGGCACATATCAATAGCGCGGGTCGCAATCAGATCAAAGCTCCAGGGAACGCAACCCAGCACCGGTAACGGGCTGTTAGCGAAGAGCTGTTTAGGATCGATATTGGCGACGCTGGCCTTGTTGGAGTCATCGAATATTTCCGACAGATCCGGACGCGTACGCCCCTGATCGTCAACCGGCGCATTGAGTTTGTTGATGATCACGCCAGTGATACTCTTGTTCTTGCCGCCGCCAAAGCTGCTTTGGGTCAGCTCAATCCGCTCTTTCAACTGGGCAGGAGAGTCATTGCCCAGCGACATCACAAAGACAATCTCCGCATTCAGCGTTTTGGCAATCTCATAGTTCAGCGCAGAAGCAAACTGATGTTTGCGGGTCGGCACCAGGCCCTCTACCAGCACCACTTCAGCATCTTTGGTGTTCTCATGGTAGCGCGCAATAATCTCTTCCATCAGCACGTCCTGCTGATTGGAACCCAGCAGTGATTCCACACGACTCATGTGCAGGGGGTCGGCGGCGGGAATGGTGGAATTTTTACGAATGATAGTGGTGGTCTGGTCCGGGGCATTTTCGCCGCTGCGCGGCTGGGCGATAGGTTTGAAGACGCTGAGACGCACGCCTTTGCGTTCCATCGCGCGGATCACACCGAGGCTGACACTGGTTAAACCGACGCTGGTGCCGGTAGGAATTAGCATAATGGTACGAGACACAATAAACCTCTCGAATAGACTCTTTCAGGCTTCAGCGCGTTTGAGTCCAGGTTGGTGATGTCAAAACAACTCCGCCAGCCTGAGCTGACGGAGAGGGAAGGGCTTAAGCAGTCAGACGGCTGGCGTCCTGGGCAATAACCAGCTCTTCATTGGTTGGGATAACCAGAGCCGGGCGGGTGCCTTCTTTATTGATAAAGCCCGATTTACCGAAGCGGGCCGCGAGGTTACGCTCGTGATCCACTTCAAAGCCCAGCAGGGCCAGTCTGCCCAGGGAGAGTTCGCGAACCATCGCCGCATTTTCCCCGATGCCACCGGTGAAGATCACCGCATCCAGGCGGCCATCCATCATCGCGGTGTAAGAACCGATATATTTCGCCAGGCGGTGGCAGTAAACGTCCATCGCGCGTTTGGCATCTTCTTTAGTGGTGTAGTTATCTTCCACGTAGCGGCAGTCGCTGGTGACGCCGGTCAGACCCAACAGGCCAGATTCTTTGGTCAGCAGCTTGTTGATGGCATCCACGCTCATGCCCAGGGTGTCATGCAGGAAGAAGACCACAGCCGGGTCGATATCGCCTGAACGGGTACCCATAACCAGACCTTCCAGCGGCGTCAGGCCCATAGAGGTATCCACGCAAACGCCGTTGCGGATAGCGGCTACGGAGCCGCCGTTGCCCAGGTGGCAGGTAATGATATTCAGCTCTTCCACCGGCTTGTTCAGCACTTTTGCCGCTTCGTGAGTCACATAGAAGTGGCTGGTGCCGTGTGCGCCATAACGGCGAACGCCATGCTCACGGTACAACGCGTACGGCAGGGCATAAAGGTAAGACTCTTCCGGCATTGTCTGATGGAAAGCGGTGTCGAAAACCGCCACATTCTTATCAGAAAGATGCGGGAAGTTCTTCATCGCTTCCCCAATCCCGATCAGGTGCGCAGGATTGTGCAGCGGTGCAAAAGAAGAGGCGTCTTTGATGCCCTGAATGACATCCTGATCGATAACCACGGACTGGGTGAGCTTTTCACCGCCATGAACGATACGATGACCAATTGCAGTGATTAGTGCAGACAGCTCTGGTTTTTGTGCCAGAATAGATTTAACGATAAAATTGAGGGCTTCGCTGTGCGCAGCGCCGGCGCCTAATGCCTCTTCGTGTTTAGCCCCTTCCATTTTCCACTTAATACGGGCTTCAGGCAGGTGGAAACATTCGGCTAAACCGGAGAGGTATTCTTCGCCATTTGCCGGATCGATAATGGCGAACTTCAGGGAAGAACTGCCGCAGTTCAGAACCAAGACTAACTTACTCGACATGGAAGGTCCTATTGGTTAAAGGTGGCGAAATAAAACTCAACAGACTATCAGCGTAGCGCATGAAAGCTGGTACATTAATGATGAACGTCATGCTCAGGGCAAATTTTGTCTGAAAGCAAAAAAACTTGATAAAACTTACGTGATTTTTTGAATTATTAGCAGATGCTGATGGTACTGCATGCAGAGCGATAGCAACCCTGTAACAGCCCCTCAACAAACGCGCACAGGATAACCAGTGCGCCGCGTAAAGACAAAATATTTTGAAAGACATCATGTAAAGTTGTTGAGTTGCACGTTTTGTTTATTTTTTATCTCCGAAGTTGAGGTCAGCCATGGCTAATGAATCCGGCTCTGTCGGTTGGTTTAAACTGTTCCAGCGGGGACAGCATTATATGAAAACATGGCCTGTCGATAAGCGTCTGGCACCCATGTTTCCAGAGAATCGGGTCTCACGCGCTACGCGTTTTGCCATCCGGTTTATGCCGCCGCTGGCGGTGTTCTCTATGACCTGGCAAATTGCGCTGGGCGGGCAGCTCGGTCCGGCTGTGGCTACGGCTCTGTTCGCCTGTAGCCTGCCAATACAGGGCTTATGGTGGTTGGGTAAGCGCTCCGTCACGCCACTGCCGCCCACGCTGCTTAACTGGTTCCATGAAGTGCGCGAAAAACTTCAGGCTGCGGGCCAGGCGATAGCGCCGGTGGAAGGAAAGCCAACCTATCAGTCCCTTGCCGACGTGCTTAAACGCGCCTTCAAGCAACTGGACAAAACCTTCCTCGACGATCTTTAACCCTCAGACCGGATTTTCTCTGCTTTTGCAGGGGAAAACCGGGTCTGGATCAAAGAAGCCTCTGCTTGCCATACCGCACTTCAGCGGGTTGTGCGATCTTCACTCATCTCTTCCCATTTTGTATGCCCATTGTGGCACAGGAGTGAATGATGGAAATGACCAATGCGCAGCGTTTGATCCTCTCTAATCAATATAAAATGATGACCATGCTCGATCCGGATAATGCGGAACGCTATCGTCGTCAGCAAACAATTATCGAGCGCGGTTACGGTCTGCAAATGCGGGAACTTGACCGTGAATTCGGCGAACTGAACGAAGCGGTATGCCGCATAATTATCGACATCATGGAAATGCACCATGCGCTGCACGTCTCGTGGACAAATCTGAAAGATCCCTCCTCGCTGGAGGAGCGTCGGCTCGCGTTTCTGGGCTTTGATGCGGCAACAGAAGCGCGTTACCTCGGCTACGTGCGCTTTATGGTGAATGTGGAAGGGCGCTATACCCACTTTGATTCCGGCACGCACGGATTTAATGCGCAAACCCCGATGTGGGAAAAGTATCAACGTATGCTCACTGTGTGGCACACTTGTCCAAGGCAGTACCATTTGAGTGCGAATGAGATCGCGCAAATCATCAACGCCTGATAAGGAAAAACGTAGTGAAGTGTAAAGGTTTTCTGTTTGATCTGGACGGCACGCTGGTGGATTCATTACCGGTGGTCGAACGCGCCTGGGTGAACTGGGCATCGCGGCACGGCATTGCTGCCGATGAAGTGCTGAACTTCATTCACGGCAAGCAGGCAATTACCTCACTGCGTCATTTTATGGCCGGCGCTTCGGAAGAGGCGATTCAGCAGGAGTTCTTTGCCCTCGAAAAAATCGAGGCTGAGGACACTGACGGTATCACCGCTCTGCCGGGCGCTCAGCAGCTTCTCGCTACGCTGACGGAGCTGGACATTCCCTGGGCAATTGTGACTTCCGGTTCAATGCCGGTTGCTTCGGCCCGTCGCAAAGCGGCCGGATTACCGGAACCTGAAGAGTTTGTCACCGCAGAGCGTGTGCAGAATGGTAAACCGGAACCGGATGCTTACCTGCTTGGTGCCCAGCTGCTTGAGCTTGAGCCGGAAGAGTGTGTAGTAGTAGAAGATGCTGCTGCCGGTATTCTGTCGGGTCTGGCCGCAGGCTGCCATCTTATTGCCGTCAATGCACCAGCTGACGCACCGAGGCTGGAAGATGTGGATATGCTGCTGACCTCGCTGGAGGAGCTGATCATCCACAAAAATCCGGACGGCACGATCGATGTGCACCGAAAACACTAAGAGATGATGTAACCCCGCTATAGCGGGGTTTTTTTTATGCGATGATCTCAGACGTGTTCCCTCTACAGAGACCCCGCTGTGAATAAAGAACTGATCTGGGTAGTTTCCCTTCTGCTGATCGCTATCGCCTTATTTATCTCCGGCAAGCTACGTATGGACGTTGTTGCGCTGCTGGTTATTATCGCCTTTGTGCTCAGCGGCACGCTGACACTCCAGGAGGCCACGCTAGGCTTCAGCGATCCCAACGTCATTCTGATAGCGGCACTGTTCATTATTGGCGAAGGGTTAGTAAGAACGGGCGTGGCGCTGAATATGGGCGACTGGCTGATTAAAGTGGCAGGTAGCAGCGAAACCAAAATGCTGGTGCTGCTGATGCTCACCGTTGCCGGGCTGGGAGCAGTGATGAGCTCAACCGGCGTGGTAGCCATTTTTATTCCTGTGGTGCTCAGCGTAGCGGCAAAAATGGGCAGCTCGCCGGGCAGACTGATGATGCCGCTAAGCTTTGCCGGGTTGATCAGCGGCATGATGACGCTGGTAGCCACGCCGCCTAATCTGGTCGTTAACAGCGAGCTTCAGCGGGAAGGGTTGAAAGGGTTTGGCTTTTTTGACGTAACGCCGCTGGGTATTGTCGCGCTGTTGCTGGGTATTGGTTACATGCTGGTAGCCCGCTTCTGGCTGGTGACGCCGGGGCAGGAAGAGGGCAGTAAACAGCAGTTCAGAAGAACCTTCCGCGATCTGATCCGCGACTACAAGCTGAGTGGCAGAGCCAGGCGGCTTGGCCTGCGGGTCGGGTCGCCGCTCATCGGGCGACGACTTGACGATCTGCAACTTCGCGAACGCTATGGCATCAACGTAGTAGGGCTGGAGCGCTGGCGTAAGTTTCGCAGGGTAATGGTGCCGGTTACTGCTGAGACCACCTTCCGTGCTCGCGACGTATTGCTGATTGATATGTCTGATTCCGCTGTAGATCTGCGTGAATTTTGTAGCGAATGGCTGCTTGAACCGATGATTTTACGCGGCGACTATTTTTCCGAGCGCGCCAGGGATGTGGGCATGGCGGAAGCGATTATTATTCCGGACTCAGCGCTACTGGGGAAAACGCTGGGCGATGTGGCCTTTCGCTCGCGCCATGATGTCAGCGTGGTCGGCATCCGGCGGCGGGGCGAAGTGCTGGAAGGTAAGCTGACCGGGCAGCCGCTGGAGCTGGGTGATACGCTGCTGGTGATCGGCGACTGGAAAAAAATCCGGGCCATTCAGCAGCAAAAACGCGATCTTATCCTGTTGAGTTTACCGGCAGAAGTGGACGACGTCGCACCTGCGGCCAGCCAGGCTCCTCATGCCATTTTCTGCCTGGCGCTGATGGTAGCCATGATGCTGACAGAGGCTATTCCCAACCCTGTTGCCGCTTTGATCGCCTGCCTGCTGATGGGTAAATTCCGCTGTATAGATATGGAGAGCGCCTACCGTTCTGTTCACTGGCCAGGGTTGATACTTATCGTCGGGATGATGCCGTTTGCTCTTGCTCTGCAAAAAACAGGCGGTGTGGCGCTGATCGTAAAAGGGTTGATGGATGTGGCGGGCGGAAAAAGCCCGCATGTCATGCTGCTCTGCCTGTTTATACTCTGTGCGACTATTGGCCTGTTTATCTCCAATACCGCCACGGCTGTGTTGATGGCGCCTGTTGGCGTGGCCGCTGCACATCAGATGGGGCTTTCACCCTATCCGTTTACTATGATTGTAGCGGTAGCCGCTTCTGCCGCCTTTATGACGCCGGTATCATCGCCGGTGAACACTTTAGTCCTGGGGCCTGGCGGATACCGGTTTGGCGATTTTGTGAAAATTGGTGTGCCCTTTACCCTGATTATCATGCTGGTCAGCGTCTTACTGGTACCGCTGCTTTTCCCGTTTTAAGGTTAAAGCGACTCCTGGCTGATTTCATCCAGTGAGAGGCTGAAGCTGGGGACAAATACCTCAACAAAGTAGTCCATCTCCGGGCTGTGGCGTTCGATCAGGGTTTTTTCCAGCCGCGCCTTGGCCAGCTGGAATTCATGATTGCCTGCGGAAAGCTCTTCAAGGCATTTCAGATAGGCGCAAAGCGCATCGGCCTGTTTGACGATAGCCTTTTCACCTTCGCTGTGCTGCTGCTCATCAAGCAGCGGCCGGTAGGCGTTACGTAACTCTTCCGGAAGCATCTCAATCAGCTTTTGCTGGGCAATTTTTTCAATTTTTTTATATTCATGGGCAATCTGCGCATTGTAATACTTTACCGGCGTGGGTAAATCACCGGTCAGCACTTCACTGGCATCGTGATACATCGCCATCAGCGCTATGCGTTCAGCATTCAGATTACCGTTGAACTTTTGATTTTTAATCACGGCAAGCGCGTGAGCGACCATCGCCACCTGTAAACTGTGCTCGGAGACATTCTCGGTACGGACGTTACGCATCAGCGGCCAGCGATTGATAAGCTTAAGGCGGGAGAGATGGGCGAAAAAATGACTCTGATTCATGGGGTGCGGTTTCCTGTAGCAAGACTGCGGGGAACGAACTGGCGTTCCCCTGCGGCCAGTATAGCGCCATCTTTACCGCAGCGGCAGTGCAATAAGAGGGCGCTCTGGCAACAGCTTACTGACGATAACCTTCAAGGAAGCGGCCAAATTTACCAATGGCCATCTCCAACTCGTGCACGTGGGGCAGCGTCACAATACGGACATGATCCGGATGAGGCCAGTTGAATGCCGTTCCCTGAACCAGCAGCACTTTTTCCTGCAACAGGAAATCCAGCACCATTTTCTGGTCATCCTGTAGGTTAAATTTCTTCGCATCGATGCGGGGGAACATATAGAGCGCCCCGGCGGGCTTCACGCAGCTGACGCCCGGAATATCGTTGATTAATTCCCAAGCCCTGTTGCGCTGCTCATAGAGCCTTCCACCCGGCACAATAAACTCGCTGATACTCTGATAACCGCCAAGCGCGGTCTGAATAGCATGCTGCGCGGGAACATTGGCACACAGGCGCATCGAGGCCAGCATCTCCAGCCCCTCAATATAGCCTTTTGCATGCTTTTTCGGGCCGTTGAGCACCATCCAACCCTGACGGAAACCCGCCACGCGATAGGTTTTTGACAAACCGTTGAAGGTAATGGTCAACAGATCGGGCGCCAGCGCAGCGATGGAGTGATGCTGAGCCGCGTCATACAAAATTTTGTCGTAAATTTCATCAGCAAAGATGATCAGGTTATGCTGACGCGCCAGCTCTACAACTTCCAGCAGCAGCTCTTTACTGTAGACCGCACCCGTTGGGTTATTGGGGTTGATAATGACAATCCCCCGCGTGCGTGGCGTAATTTTACTGCGGATGTCGTCCAGGTCAGGGAACCAGCCAGCCGACTCATCGCACAGATAGTGCACCGCATTGCCGCCGGAAAGAGAGACTGCTGCGGTCCAGAGCGGATAATCGGGAGCCGGCACCAGCATTTCATCGCCGCTATTCAGCAACGCCTGCATGGACTGTACAATCAGTTCTGATACGCCGTTGCCGATATAGACATCTTCAACCGTCATATCCCGCATATCGCGTGCCTGATAGTGCTGCACAATCGCCTTACGGGCGGAATAGAGACCTTTTGAATCACAATAGCCCTGGGCACCCGGCAAATTGCGGATCACATCGACCAGGATCTCATCAGGGGCTTCAAAACCAAACGGCGCTGGATTGCCTATATTCAGCTTGAGAACTTTATTCCCTTCTTCCTCAAGACGCTTTGCTTCTTTTAATACCGGCCCACGGATGTCATAACACACGTTATCCAGCTTGCCTGATTTTTCTATTGGATTCATTTCTCTCGCCTTAAACATACGCAACTGCCTTCCTGCCATGGAAAACGACCTCGCACAATGTACTCCTCTCTGTGGCGCTTTTGAAGGGCGTCTCAGGGCTTTGGAGCGTTCCCGGAGGAAAACTCACCTGCCTGGCAGGAGAAAACGCAACGCCGTAACAGGCTGGCATAATACTCTTGAATATGACCCTAAGGCGACATATATCACTACCTGGTAGGGCGGTTTATCCAGACGGAGGGCGTGGTTCAGGAGCGAAATGAGCATTTTATGAAAGTATTTGGTAAAGATTGGTGAATTGATGAACTTTGTAACTGTCAAAAATGTCTTAATTGAGTGATGAAAAAGCGAGCTATTTGACTTAGGGGTTATTCAGGCAGATCGCAAGGGCTTGTTTAACCGATTCAGGCCCAGACAGCGCTGGAGGGTCGGCCAGTCATAAATTTTACCACGCAAACGCTTACTGGAGAGGCTTTAGCCAATAAAATGTTACTTTACTGATAAGAATAATAGGATTGGGGCTTAAAAAGTAATCGACAGTATGTCAGGATAATATTCAGGGGAACTTGTACCGGGCGTACAGGTTTTTCAGGTGATATTAAGCCCGACTCCGTCACCGGTAAGCTTAAGCATGGCTTATCATTATTCCGCTGCCCGTGCAGCGTTCTGGACGTTCAATTTTACATGGTTGTTTTACATTAACAGCGTCATTGCCTGATTATCAGTCAGTCTGGCGACGTCAAATGACCATTTCAGCACCGCTTGCCGCTTCTTATGGGTGAGTGCTGCATTCATTGATGATGTATCAGACGGAACAAACTGTCTTCAGCTTTACCTGCGGTCTGTGCCGGGGATATTCAGGCTGTTGAGGTTTCCATGTCTGCGAAGCAAAGTAATGCTGGACGCATTTCGTTGGGCATTATGCATTGATTATCGCCATATCCCTTTGATATGGAAGGTAATAACACCAGGGTAGCTGTTCGTAAAAAACTTATAAAGTGAAGAAAACATGACTAGTGCAAATCGTCCGATCCTTAATCTTGACCTCGATCTGCTGAGAACATTTGTTGCTGTTGCCGATCTGAATACCTTTGCTGCTGCGGCAGCGGCGGTGTGCAGAACCCAGTCAGCCGTGAGCCAGCAGATGCAGCGTCTGGAACAATTGGTGGGCAAAGAGCTGTTTGCCAGACATGGACGTAACAAGTTATTAACGGAGCACGGTATCCAGCTTCTGGGCTACGCCAGAAAAATACTGCGTTTTAATGATGAAGCCTGTACCTCTCTGATGTACAGCAACATCCAGGGCGTACTGACTATTGGTGCCTCTGACGATACGTCCGATACTATTCTGCCTTTCCTGCTGAACCGCGTTACGTCCGTTTATCCCAAGCTGGCTATCGATGTCAGAGTGAAGCGTAATCCGTTTATGATGGAGATGCTGAATCAGGGCGAAGTGGATCTGGTGGTGACCACCTCCAGTCCAATGAACTTCACCTGGCAGGTACTACGCACCTCACCAACGCTTTGGTATTGCGCTGCCGACTACATTTTTCAGCGCGGGGAAGCGATTCCTCTGGTGCTGCTGGATGAGCCAAGCCCTTATCGCGATATGGCCATTGACCACCTCAATGAGGCGGGCATTCCGTGGCGCATCTCTTATGTCGCTTCGACTCTTGCGGCGGTACGCGCAGCGGTTAAAGCGGGTCTTGGCGTCACCGCCCGTCCTGTTGAGATGATGAGTCCTGAACTTCGCGTGATGGGCGCTGCGGAAGGCTTGCCTGTGCTGCCAGATACGGAATACCTGCTGTGCCGTAATCCTGAAAGCGACAACGAGCTGGCGCTGGCTATCTTCAATGCAATGGAATCGAGTAACGATCCCTATAACCTGATTACGGCCGGTCAGGACAGCGCTTCATTTACGGATGAAGATGAATAGCAGAACCTCGCTATTGATAACTTTACTTGTTAATTAGTATCAATTAATCAGTAAAGTGTCGCGCAATAAAGCCTCTCAGTCTCTTTTCTTGCTGAGAGGCTTTTTTATGCACTTTATCCCCGTTCTGTAGTGCCATTTTTGCCCCAGCTAATTGCTATGAAGTTTTAAAATTAAGCGGCAGAGAGATTTGCGCCGCCAGCGCAACCAGTCTTGTTTACAAGCAGAGAGAGAATTGATTTTGCGCAGGTAAATTCGCTGAATTTTGCATCATAAAAGATAAAACTGTGTGCTGGATCAAAAAAATAGCCCCATTAAGGGGAAGGAAAACCTGCTGAATCCTGCGAAAATAGAGATTGTTAAAACCGCGATCCATGCAGGGAAATACCCGCTACACTTTACCACGCAGCGCTGACTGACTCGATTTAGCTGGAAAAATGCGCAATTAATGTTAAATAAATGCTGCGGGTGTAAATTAATGTGTGGATACTTTTGTCAAAGTTGACAGAAGGTTATAGAAAGGAGTAAAAAACCACATAAAATCGCTGTCTAATCAAAAAAGTCAGCAAAATTTATAAGGTTTTTTATTTTTTCCCTTGAATCGATGGGGTAGGTTAACTGCCGGAACAGAGCAGAACATCTTTCACCCCTTGTTGAGTTAAGCAGAGCGTATGTCAACTACTTCCGACGTTATGGCCCATAACTGGGCTTTTGCTGTATTCCTGATCGTCGCTATCGGCCTTTGTTGTGCAATGCTGGCTGGGGCATGGTTTTTAGGCGGAAAAGCCCGTGGCAGGTATACCAACACGCCTTTCGAGTCCGGTGCGCCCGCAGTAGGCACCACCCACCTTCGCATGTCTGCCAAGTTTTATCTGGTGGCTATGTTCTTCGTCATCTTCGACGTTGAAGCCCTCTATTTATACGCGTGGTCGACAGCAATCCGTGAAAGCGGTTGGGTCGGCTTCGTGGAAGCCGCAATTTTCATTTTGGTACTGCTTGCTGGTTTGGTTTACCTGGTGCGTATTCGCGCGCTGGACTGGGCGCCTGCACCTCGTCGTGTGGTCGTCAAGAAAACGACTATCTCGCATTCCAACCGTCATACGCAGTAAAAGCGAGGCTTAAAGATGGACTACACGCTCACCCGCGCGGACCCGAACGGCGAGAATGACCGTTACCCATTACAAAAGCAGGAGATCGTTACCGATCCCCTGGAAAAGCACGTTCACCAGAGCGTCTATATGGGCAAGTTAGAACATGCCCTGCACGATATGGTGAACTGGGGGCGCAAAAACTCATTGTGGCCGTTTAACTTCGGCCTTTCATGCTGTTACGTAGAGATGACAACCTCATTCACTTCGGTGCATGACGTAGCGCGTTTTGGCTCGGAAGTTATCCGTGCCTCGCCGCGTCAGGCTGATTTCATGGTGGTTGCCGGTACTCCCTTCACCAAAATGGCTCCGGTTATTCAGCGTCTCTATGACCAGATGCTGGAGCCGAAGTGGGTGATCTCTATGGGTGCTTGCGCCAACTCCGGCGGCATGTACGACATCTACTCAGTGGTTCAGGGCGTGGACAAATTCCTGCCTGTCGACGTGTATATTCCGGGTTGCCCACCGCGTCCTGAAGCCTATATGCAGGCGCTGCTACTGCTACAGGAGTCGATCGGAAAAGAACGTCGTCCCCTCTCCTGGGTAGTAGGCGATCAGGGTGTCTACCGCGCCAACATGCAGTCAGAGCGTGAAAGAAAGCAGGGTGAACGCATTGCCGTCACTAATCTGCGTACGCCTGACGAAATTTAACCGCTACCCCCGCGACGTTGCCTGTCGCCTCTGGCCCCAGGCAGCGTCATAAGAACCAGGTAGAGCAGTTTATGGATGTGGCCTGACTTGCAGCGCATAAAAATCACAACACGCGCACGGCCCATCCTGACGCCAATACTGAGTGCCTGCCAGCAGGCCCACAGGGTGAACAACTTATGACAGATTTGACCACGCAAGATCTCGCTCAGCCTGAATGGCAAACCCGTGATCACCTGGATGACCCGGTGATCGGCGAGCTGCGTAACCGTTTTGGGCCTGATGCCTTTACCGTACAACCTACCCGTACCGGCGTGCCGGTAGTGTGGGTTAAGCGTGAGCAGCTGCTGGAAATCACTGAATTCCTGCGCAAGCTGCCGAAACCTTACGTGATGTTGTATGACCTTCACGGGATGGATGAGCGACTTCGTACTCACCGCGCCGGTTTACCGGCTGCGGATTTTTCCGTTTTCTATCATTTCATCTCTATTGAACGTAACCGCGACATCATGCTCAAGGTGGCGCTGTCCGAAAATGACCTGCATGTGCCCACCCTCACCAAAATTTTCGCTAATGCCAACTGGTATGAGCGCGAAACCTGGGAAATGTTTGGCATTACCTTTGATGGTCACCCCCATCTGACGCGCATCATGATGCCGCAGGACTGGGAAGGGCACCCGCTGCGTAAGGATTATCCTGCGCGCGCCACCGAGTTCGATCCGTTTCAGCTGACCAAGCAGACGGAAGATCTGGCGATGGAGCAGATGACCTTCAAGCCGGAAGAGTGGGGCATGAAGCGTGGTACCGCCAATGAGGACTTTATGTTCCTCAACCTCGGGCCTAACCACCCCTCAGCGCACGGTGCTTTCCGTATCATCCTGCAACTGGATGGCGAAGAGATTGTCGACTGCGTACCGGATGTCGGCTATCACCACCGCGGCGCGGAAAAGATGGGTGAGCGCCAGTCCTGGCACAGCTATATCCCCTATACCGACCGTATCGAATACCTCGGCGGCTGCGTCAACGAAATGCCGTATGTGCTGGCCGTTGAAAAGCTGGCTGGCATCAAGGTGCCAGAGCGCGTTGATGTCATCCGCGTTATGCTTTCAGAGCTGTTCCGCATAAACAGCCACCTGCTCTATATCTCCACCTTTATTCAGGACGTTGGGGCGATGTCTCCGGTGTTCTTTGCCTTTACCGATCGCCAGAAAATTTACGACGTTGTGGAAGCTATCACCGGGTTCCGTATGCACCCGGCCTGGTTCCGCATCGGCGGCGTGGCGCATGACCTGCCGAAAGGCTGGGACGGCCTGCTGCGCGACTTCATCAACTGGCTGCCAAAACGTCTTAAAGCCTATGAACAAACCGCCCTGAAAAACTCAGTGCTGATTGGCCGTGCGAAAGGCGTTTCGGCTTACAACCTGGAAGAGGCGCTGGCCTGGGGAACCACCGGTGCGGGTCTGCGTGCTACGGGTCTGGATTTTGACGTGCGTAAATGGCGTCCTTACTCCGGCTACGAGAATTTCGATTTCGAAGTGCCAATTGGTGATGGCATAAGCTGCGCCTACACCCGTGTAATGCTGAAGATGGAAGAGATGCGCCAGAGTCTGCGTATTCTTGAACAGTGTCTCAACAACATGCCGGAAGGGCCGTTCAAAGCGGATCACCCGCTGACCACGCCGCCGCCGAAAGAGCGCACGTTGCAGCATATTGAAACCCTGATTACGCACTTCCTGCAAGTTTCCTGGGGGCCGGTGATGCCGGCGAACGAATCCTTCCAGATGATTGAAGCGACTAAAGGGATCAACAGCTACTACCTGACCAGTGACGGCAGCACCATGAGCTACCGCACCCGTGTGCGTACGCCAAGCTTCCCGCACTTGCAGCAGATCCCGTCAGTGATCAACGGCAGCCTGGTATCCGATCTGATCGTATACCTCGGTAGTATCGATTTTGTTATGTCAGACGTGGACCGCTAATTATGCACGATCAAAGAATTGCGATCGAAACGATCGAAGATAACGAGCCATTTGTTCTGAGTGCTTTTGAGCATGATGCCATTGAACATGAGAAGCACCATTACGAAGATGCCCGCGCTGCCTCTATCGAAGCACTGAAAATCGTGCAGAAGCAGCGTGGCTGGGTGCCGGATGGCGCTATCGATGCCATTGCCGAAGTGCTGGGCATCCCGGCCAGCGACGTGGAAGGGGTGGCAACTTTCTACAGCCAGATCTTCCGTCAGCCGGTTGGTCGTCATGTGATCCGCTACTGTGACAGCGTGGTTTGTCATATTACCGGCTTCCAGGGCATTCAGGCCGCGCTTGAAGATAACTTGAATATCAAACCTGGCCAGACTACCGCAGATGGCCGCTTTACGCTGCTGCCGACCTGCTGTCTGGGCAACTGTGACAAAGGGCCGACGATGATGGTGGACGAAGATACTCACGTCCATCTGACGCCGGAAAATATCGCCAATCTGCTGGAGCAGTATCAATGACATTCAAACAGATCATTCGTACTGCGGAGATGCATCCGCTGACCTGGCGTATGCGCGATGACAAGCAGCCGGTCTTCTTTGACGAATACCGCAGCAAAAACGGCTACGCCGGTGCAGAAAAAGCGCTGAAAACGATGTCGCAGGATGAGATCGTGGCGGCAGTGAAAGAGTCCGGTCTGAAAGGTCGTGGCGGCGCGGGTTTCTCCACGGGACTGAAGTGGAGCCTGATGCCGAAAGATGAGTCCATGAACATCCGTTACCTGTTGTGTAACGCCGATGAAATGGAGCCAGGCACCTATAAAGACCGCCTGCTGATGGAGCAGATGCCGCATCAGCTGGTGGAAGGGATGCTGATCAGCGCCTTTGCGCTGAAAGCCTACCGCGGCTACATCTTCCTGCGTGGAGAGTACATTGAAGCCGCAGTAAATCTGCGTCGCGCTATTGCGGAAGCTACTGAAGCGGGCTATCTCGGGAAAAATATTCTCGGCACCGGTTTTGACTTTGAACTGATCGTTCACACCGGTGCAGGCCGCTACATTTGTGGCGAAGAGACGGCGCTGATTAACTCGCTGGAAGGACGTCGTGCTAACCCACGCTCCAAGCCGCCATTCCCTGCTTCGGCAGGCGCATGGGGCAAGCCAACCTGCGTGAATAATGTGGAAACCCTCTCTAACGTGCCGGCTATTCTGGCTAACGGCGTGGAGTGGTACAAAGGCATTTCCAGCAGCGACGATACCGGCACCAAAATGATGGGCTTCTCCGGCCGGGTGAAAAACCCAGGCGTCTGGGAGCTGCCGTTTGGTACCACCGCGCGTGAAATCCTGGAGGATTATGCGGGCGGTATGCGTGACGGCCTGAAATTTAAAGCCTGGCAGCCTGGCGGCGCGGGAACCGATTTCCTGACCGATGCGCATCTCGATCTGCCGATGGAATTTGCCAGCATTGGCAAAGCGGGTAGCCGTCTGGGTACGGCGCTGGCGATGGCCGTTGACCATGAGATCAACATGGTGTCGCTGGTGCGTAACCTGGAAGAGTTTTTTGCTCGTGAATCCTGCGGCTGGTGTACGCCATGCCGCGATGGCCTGCCGTGGAGCGTAAAAATTCTCCGCGCGCTGGAGCGTAAAGAGGGTCAGCCGGGAGATATTGAAACTCTGCTGCAACTCTGCCGCCAGCTTGGTCCGGGCAAAACCTTCTGTGCGCACGCGCCAGGTGCAGTAGAGCCACTGCAAAGCGCGATTAAATATTTCCGCGAAGAGTTTGAGGCGGGTATTGCGACTCAGGTCTTCAGCAATGCGCACGCGATTGCCGGTATCCAGTCAAACCTGTTAAAGGCGCGCTGGTAAACACTGCACATTTGAATTGATTAACGCCCGTCTCTGACGGGCCTTACGGAAGCATGTTCACTATGGCTACAATTCATGTAGACGGTAAAGAATATGATGTTGATGGTGCGGACAACCTGCTTCAGGCTTGCCTCTCCCTCGGCTTAGATATTCCTTATTTTTGCTGGCATCCGGCGCTCGGTAGCGTCGGCGCCTGCCGCCAGTGTGCGGTGAAGCAATTCCAGAATGCCGAAGATACCCGTGGCCGCCTGGTGATGTCCTGTATGACACCAGCGTCTGACGGCACCTTCATCTCAATTGATGATGGTGAAGCGAAAGAGTTTCGCGAAAGCGTGGTGGAGTGGCTGATGACCAACCACCCGCACGATTGTCCGGTCTGCGAAGAGGGGGGTAACTGCCACCTTCAGGATATGACCGTGATGACCGGCCACAGCTTCCGCCGCTACCGCTTTACTAAACGTACGCACCGCAATCAGGATCTCGGCCCGTTCATCTCTCACGAAATGAACCGCTGTATCGCCTGTTATCGCTGCGTGCGTTACTACAAAGATTATGCTGACGGCACCGATCTTGGCGTATATGGCGCACACGACAACGTCTACTTTGGACGCACGGAAGACGGCACGCTGGAAAGCGAGTTCTCCGGTAACCTGGTGGAAGTCTGTCCGACCGGCGTATTTACCGATAAAACGCACTCAGAACGCTATAACCGTAAGTGGGATATGCAGTATGCCCCAAGCATCTGCCAGCAGTGCAGCGTCGGCTGCAACATCAGCCCCGGTGAGCGTTACGGTGAACTCAGACGTATCGAGAACCGCTATAACGGCAGCATCAACCACTATTTCCTTTGTGACCGTGGCCGCTTCGGCTATGGCTACGTAAACCTGAAAGATCGTCCCCGCCAGCCGATGCAGCGTCGTGGCAATGACTGGATCGCGCTTAATGCCGACCAGGCTATGCAGGGTGCGGCGGATGTGTTGCGCCAGGCGAAAAAAGTGATCGGTATTGGTTCTCCGCGCGCCAGCGTCGAGAGCAACTTTGCGCTGCGCGATCTTGTGGGAGCAGAGAATTTCTCCACCGGCATTCCGGCGGCCGAGCAGGCACGTCTGGAGCTGATGCTGAAAGTGCTGCGCGACGGCGGGATACATACGCCTGCGCTGCGTGAAATTGAAAGTTACGATGCGGTGCTGGTGCTGGGTGAAGATTTGACTCAGGTCGGCGCGCGCGTAGCCCTCTCCGTTCGTCAGGCGGTGAAAGGCAAATCACGTGAAATGGCTGCTGCTCAGAAAGTGGCAGACTGGCAGATTGCCGCCATCCTCAATATCGGCCAGAACGCAAAGCACCCGCTGTTTGTGACCAACGTGGATAAAACCCGTCTTGATGATATCGCCGCGTGGACCTACTGTGCGCCGGTGGAAGATCAGGCGCGTTTAGGCTTTGCGATTGCTAACGCCCTGGATGAGACGGCCCCAGCGGTAAGCGGCATTGACCGTGCGCTGGCAGGCAAAATTGACGTCATCGTGCAGGCACTGGCGGGGGCGAAAAAACCGCTGATTATCTCCGGCGTTCATGCCGGTAGCGAAGCGATGATTCAGGCAGCGGCGAACGTGGCCAAAGCACTGAAGGGACGCGGGTCTGACGTGGGGATCACGCTGCTGGCAGGCGCAGCGAACAGCGTAGGCCTGGGAATGATCGGCGGACATCCGCTCGAGAATGCCCTGGACGAGCTGGAAAGCGGTGCAGCCGATGCGGTAATCGTATTAGAAAACGATCTCTACCGTCATGCACCAAAAGCCAAAGTGGATGCTGCGTTAAGCAACGCCGCTAACGTGATCGTTATCGATCACCAGCGCACGGCAACCACAGATAAAGCGGGGCTGATCCTCTCTACCGCAAGCTTTGCGGAAAGTGATGGCACCCTGGTAAACCAGGAAGGCCGTGCACAGCGCTTCTTCCAGGTTTACGATCCTTCCTATTACGATGACAGAATAGAAATGCTGGAAAGCTGGCGCTGGCTGCATTCGCTCTCCAGCACCATTACCAGCCGTCAGCCGGACTGGACCCAGTTGGACCACGTTATTGATGCCTGCATTGCGGCACTGCCGCAGCTGGCTGGCATCAAGGATGCGGCACCGGATGCCAGCTTCCGTATTCGCGGTCAGAAACTGGCTCGTTCGCCTATTCGTTCCAGCGGTCGTACCGCCATACGCGCCAATATCAGCGTGCATGAGCCGCGTCAGCCGCAGGATAAGGACACCATGTTCGCCTTCTCTATGGAAGGGAACAACCAGCCGTCCGCCGCCCGTTCACAAATTCCTTTTGCCTGGGCACCAGGCTGGAACTCCCCACAGGCGTGGAACAAGTTCCAGGATGAAGTTGGCGGTAAACTGCGTAACGGCGATCCGGGCGTGCGCCTCTTTGAAGCGGGTGATGCTCAGCTTGGTTGGTTTGACGTGGTGCCAGCAGCCTTTGCTGGTGACAGCAACAGCTGGCGCGTGGCGCCTTACTTCCACCTCTTTGGTAGCGAAGAGATGTCTCAGCGTTCCGCGGTGATCCAGCAGCGTATGCCTGAGCCATATGTAATGGTGAACCCGGCAGATGCGGCAAAACTTGGCGTAAACGCCGGTTCCTCAGTGGAGTTCAGCTGCGCAGGTGAAACCCTTCGTCTGCCGGTGCGCTTCTCCGAGACGCTACAGGCAGGGCAGGTTGGTCTGCCGCTCGGCATGCCGGGCATTCCACCATTCCTGCTGGGTGCCAACGTTGACAAGATGCAGGAGGCGGCACAATGAGCTGGCTGACACCGGAAGTTATCGATGTTCTGATTGCCGTAGGTAAAGCATTAGTAATCCTGTTGGTGGTGGTGGGCTGTGGCGCCTTTATGAGCTTCGGCGAACGCCGTCTGCTCGGCCTGTTCCAAAACCGTTACGGGCCGAACCGCGTAGGCTGGGGCGGCTCGCTACAGCTGGTGGCGGACATGATCAAAATGTTCTTTAAAGAGGACTGGACGCCACCGTTTACCGATCGGGTTATTTTCACCCTGGCACCCATGATCGCCTTCACCTCGCTGCTGTTGGCGATGGCTATCGTGCCGGTCACCTCGACCTGGATGGGCGCAGACCTGAATATCGGCCTGCTGTTCTTCCTGATGATGGCTGGTCTGGCGGTCTACGCCGTGCTGTTTGCTGGCTGGTCCAGTAACAACAAATACTCGTTGCTGGGTGCCATGCGCGCCTCGGCGCAGACCCTGAGCTACGAAGTGTTTCTCGGCCTGTCGCTGATGGGCGTTGTGGCCCAGGCCGGTTCGTTCAACATGGTCGATATCGTCAACAGCCAGCAGCATCTGTGGAATGTCATTCCGCAGTTCCTGGGCTTCCTGACCTTTGCCATTGCGGGCGTTGCGGTTTGTCACCGTCATCCTTTTGACCAGCCGGAAGCAGAGCAGGAGCTGGCCGATGGTTACCACATTGAATATGCCGGTATGAAGTTCGGTTTGTTCTTCGTGGGTGAATATGTCGGCATCGTGACCGTTTCTTCGCTGATCGTGACGCTGTTCTTCGGCGGCTGGAACGGCCCGTGGCTGCCGCCCATTATCTGGTTTGCCCTTAAAACGGCCTTCTTTATGATGATGTTCATTCTGATTCGTGCTGCGTTACCGCGCCCACGCTATGACCAGGTGATGTCGTTCGGCTGGAAAGTTTGTCTGCCGTTGACGCTGTTGAATCTGCTGGCGACTGCCGCAGTGATTCTGTACAACGCGCAGTAAGAGGTAACATTATGAATTTAAAAGACATAGCGGTTGGGTTTGGCACCACGGTACGCAGTATCTTTCTGATTGGCATGAACGCGTTTGCCAAGCGTGAAACCATGATGTACCCGGAAGAACCGGTTTATCTGCCGCCGCGCTATCGTGGCCGCATCGTGCTGACGCGTGACCCGGACGGTCAGGAGCGCTGCGTGGCCTGTAACCTGTGCGCCGTGGCCTGCCCGGTGGGCTGTATTTCGCTGCAAAAAGCGGAAATGCAGGATGGCCGCTGGTATCCCGAGTTCTTCCGCATCAACTTCTCGCGCTGCATTTTCTGTGGCCTGTGTGAAGAGGCTTGCCCGACCACTGCGATTCAGCTTACCCCCGATTTTGAACTGGGTGAGTTTAAGCGTCAGGATCTGGTTTACGAGAAAGAAGATCTGCTGATCTCCGGTCCCGGAAAGTACCCGGAATATAACTTTTACCGGATGGCGGGCATGGCGATCGACGGGAAAGACAAGGGCGACGCCGAAAGCGAAGCTAAACCTATCGACGTCAAGGGCTTGTTACCTTAAGGAGCCAGGCATGGAATTTGCTTTTTATCTTTGCGGACTGGTAGCGGTGCTGACAACGTTGCGTGTTATCACCCATACCAACCCGGTCCACGCGCTGCTGTATCTGATCATCTCCTTGCTGGCAGTTGCTGGGGTGTTTTTCTCGCTGGGCGCCTATTTCGCCGGTGCGCTGGAAATCATCGTCTATGCCGGTGCGATCATGGTGCTGTTCGTGTTTGTGGTCATGATGCTGAACCTGGGCGAGAGCATCCAGGCACAGGAGCGTGAATGGCTGAAGCCTGGCGTCTGGATTGGGCCTGGCCTGCTGTCGCTGGTGCTGCTGGTGGTGATGGTTTACGCCATCCTCTCTGTTAACGATCAGGGTATCGACGGCAAGATGATCGACGCGAAAGCGGTAGGCATCAGCCTGTTTGGCCCTTACGTTCTGGCCGTCGAGCTGGCTTCAATGCTGCTGCTGGCGGGTCTGGTGGTGGCTTACCATATCGGACGTGAACAGCGTCAGGGTGAAGTGTTAAGCAATCGCCCCGGTGACGCACCCAAAAGCAACAAGGAGGAACGCGCATGATCCCTCTGCAACATGGCCTGATTCTGGCGGCCATTCTGTTTGTCCTCGGGCTGACCGGCGTAGTGATCCGCCGTAATTTACTGTTTATGCTGGTCAGTCTTGAAATCATGATTAACGCTGCTGCACTGGCGTTCGTGGTGGCGGGAAGTTACTGGGGGCAGGCCGACGGACAGGTGATGTATATCCTGGCGATCAGCCTTGCCGCTGCCGAGGCCAGTATCGGCCTGGCACTGCTGCTTCAGCTCCATCGTCGCAGCCAGAACCTCAACATTGATAAAGTGAGCGAGATGCGCGGATGAATCTTCTCTATTTAACAGTACTGTTTCCGCTGATTGGCTTTTTACTGCTGGCCTTTTCTCGCGGCCGCTGGTCAGAAAACCTCTCTGCCACTGTGGGCATGGGATCTGTAGGTCTGGCGGCGCTGACCACCGTTTTCGTGGGAATGGATTTCTTCAGTCAGGGACAGGCACCTTATACCCAGGCGCTCTGGACCTGGATGCAGGTTGGCAACTTTAAGATTGACGTTAACTTCACGCTGGATGGTCTCTCGCTGACCATGCTCTCTGTGGTGACCGGCGTGGGCTTCTTTATCCACATGTTTGCCTCATGGTACATGCGTGGGGAAGAGGGCTACTCCCGCTTCTTTGCCTACACCAACCTGTTTATCGCCAGTATGGTGGTTCTGGTGCTGGCCGATAACCTGATGCTGATGTATCTGGGTTGGGAAGGGGTGGGCCTCTGCTCCTATCTGCTGATCGGTTTTTATTACACCAACCCGAATAACGGCGCGGCGGCAATGAAAGCCTTCATCATCACGCGTGTGGGTGACGTCTTCCTGGCCTTTGCTCTGTTTATTCTCTACAACGAGCTGGGTACCCTGAACTTCCGGGAGATGGTTGAACTGGCACCGGCGCACTTTGCAGCGGATAACCACATGTTGCAGTGGGCGACGCTGATGCTGTTGGGTGGTGCGGTCGGTAAATCTGCTCAGCTGCCGCTGCAAACCTGGCTGGCGGATGCGATGGCCGGTCCGACCCCTGTTTCTGCACTGATCCATGCGGCAACGATGGTAACCGCAGGCGTCTATCTGATTGCCCGTAGCCATGGTTTGTTCCTGCTGACGCCTGAAGTGCTGCATCTGGTGGGGATTGTCGGCGCTGTGACGCTGGTGCTGGCGGGCTTCGCCGCGCTGGTGCAGACCGACATCAAACGTGTCCTGGCTTACTCTACCATGAGCCAGATTGGCTACATGTTCCTGGCGCTGGGAGTACAGGCCTGGGATGCGGCGATCTTCCACCTGATGACGCATGCGTTCTTTAAAGCGCTGCTGTTCCTCTCGTCCGGTTCGGTGATCCTGGCCTGTCACCACGAGCAGAATATCTTCAAAATGGGCGGCCTGCGTAAAAGCATCCCGCTGGTCTATGTCTGCTTCCTGGTCGGGGGCGCGGCGCTCTCTGCGTTGCCGCTGATCACTGCGGGCTTCTTCAGTAAGGATGAAATCCTCGCCGGGGCGCTGGCTAATGGACATCTGAACCTGATGGTTGCGGGTCTGGTAGGGGCGTTTATGACTTCGCTCTATACCTTCCGCATGATCTTTATCACTTTCCACGGTGAAGAGAAAATTCACGCGCACGCAGGCAAAGGGATCACTCATCACCTGCCGCTTATCGTGCTGCTTATCCTCTCAACCTTTATTGGTGCGATGATCGTTCCCCCGCTGGCAGGCGTACTGCCAGAGACCACTGAGCTGGCGCATGGTAGCGTTCTGACTTTGGAGATCACCTCTGGTGTGGTCGCTATCGTCGGTATTCTGCTGGCGGCTGTACTGTGGCTGGGCAAACGCACGCTGGTAAGCAATATTGCGAACAGCGCTCCGGGCCGCTTCTTCAGCACCTGGTGGTTTGCCGCATGGGGCTTCGACTGGCTGTATGACAAAGTCTTCGTGAAACCTTATCTCTTTGTTGCCTGGGCACTGCAACGCGATCCGTTGAATGGTCTGATGAACATTCCGGCGCTGTTCTCTCGCCTGGCTAACAAAGGGCTGGTGGTGAGCGAAAATGGCTATCTGCGCTGGTACGTTGCTTCAATGAGCGTGGGGGCCGTGGTGGTCCTGGCGCTGCTGATGACGATCTAAAGGTTAGTGAGCGGGACGGGAAAGCCTCGTCCCTCGGCAAGAGAATGTTGAAAATTACCTGAAAACTGGGCGTTATCAATGCAGTCAGTTTTGTCCCGAGGCGCAGGCAGCCGCAGCATACGTCGGTATGTGAGGCGCGCAGGCGCGGGGCAGAAATGGCCAGCCAGATAGCCCATTCAGGTTCAGAAAAGGGAAACAAATCGCCATGTTACTACCTTGGCTTATCCTCATCCCGTTCATCGGTGGCCTGCTTTGCTGGCAGCTTGAACGCTTCGGCGCAAAAGTGCCGCGCTGGATTGCGTTGATCTCGATGGGATTGACGCTGGCGCTCTCTTTGCAACTCTGGTTGCAGGGCGGCTATTCGCTGACTCAGGCCGCTGGTCTGCCGCAATGGCAGTCTGAATTCCTTGTGTCGTGGATCCCCCGTTTTGGGATTAACGTGCATCTGGCGCTGGATGGTCTTTCGCTGCTGATGGTGGTGCTGACCGGCCTACTGGGCGTAATGGCTATTCTCTGCTCGTGGAATGAGATTGAGAAATGGCAGGGCTTTTTCCACCTCAATTTGCTGTGGATCCTGGGTGGCGTGATTGGCGTGTTCCTGGCCATCGATATGTTCCTGTTCTTCTTCTTCTGGGAGATGATGCTGGTACCGATGTACTTCCTGATTGCGCTGTGGGGACACAAGGCATCGGACGGGAAAACGCGTATTACCGCGGCCACCAAATTCTTCATCTATACGCAGGCCAGCGGTCTGGTGATGTTGATTGCGATTCTGGCGCTGGTGTTTGTGCACTACAACGCAACGGGCGTCTGGACCTTCAACTATGAAGATCTGTTGAAAACGCCAATGTCGCACACCGTAGAATATATGCTGATGCTGGGCTTCTTTATCGCCTTTGCGGTAAAAATGCCGGTGGTGCCGCTGCATGGCTGGCTGCCGGATGCCCATAGCCAGGCGCCAACCGCAGGTTCCGTTGACCTGGCAGGGATCCTGCTGAAGACGGCAGCTTACGGTCTGCTGCGTTTTGCGCTGCCGCTATTCCCGAACGCCTCTGCCGAGTTTGCACCCATCGCCATGTGGTTAGGTATCATCGGTATCTTCTACGGCGCGTGGATGGCCTTCTCTCAGTACGATATTAAACGTCTGATTGCCTACACCTCCATCTCGCATATGGGCTTCGTGCTGATTGCTATCTACACCGGCAGCCAGCTGGCGTTCCAGGGAGCAGTGGTGCAGATGATCGCACACGGTCTCTCTGCTGCTGCGCTGTTCATCCTATGTGGTCAGCTCTATGAACGTCTGCATACCCGTGATATGCGCCAGATGGGCGGCCTCTGGTCACGCATCAAATGGTTGCCAGGGCTGTCGCTGTTCTTCGCGGTTGCTAACCTGGGGATGCCGGGAACCGGTAACTTCGTTGGTGAATTTATGATCCTTACCGGCAGTTTCCAGACGGTGCCAGTTATCATTGTGATCGCGACCTTCGGCCTGGTATTTGCCTCCGTTTACTCGCTGGTGATGATGCAACGCGCTTATTACGGCGCACCAAAATCTGAAACGCCTCTGCGCGGTATGTCCGCTCGTGAGTTCCTGATGATTATGGTGCTGGTGGTTCTGCTGGTGCTGTTGGGGATCTATCCACAGCCGATTCTGGACACCTCACATGCTGCGATGAGTAACATCCAGCAGTGGTATACCGCTTCAATCTCAACTACAAGGCCGTAATTCGCCATGACAATAACTCCTCAACAATTGATCGCGCTTCTGCCGCTGCTGATCGTCGGATTGACGGTGGTAGTTGTGATGCTGTCCATTGCGTGGCGACGCAACCACTTCGTCAATGCCACCCTGGCGGTGATTGGCCTGAACATTGCGCTGGTTTCGCTGTTCTTTGTTGGCCAGGCTGGCCCGATGGACGTCACGCCGCTGCTGCGGGTAGACGGGTACTCTATGCTCTATACCGGGCTGGTGATCCTTGCCAGCCTCGCAACCTGTACTTTTGCCTATCCCTGGCTGGCGGGCTATCCCGATAACCGTGAAGAGTTCTACCTGCTGGTGCTGATTGCCGCAATGGGCGGCATTGTGCTGGCCAGCGCCAACCATCTCGCTTCGCTGTTTATCGGTATTGAACTGATCTCCCTGCCGCTGTTTGGCCTGGTCGGTTATGCCTTCCAGCAAAAGCGTTCGCTGGAAGCGGCTATCAAATACACCATTATGTCTGCGGTGGCCTCCTCTTTCCTGCTGTTCGGGATGGCGATGGTCTATGCAGATTCCGGTAACCTGAGCTTTGTGGCGCTGGGCAAGAGCCTGAACGATGGCCTTATCCATCAACCGCTGCTGCTGGCTGGGCTGGGTATGATGATTGTGGGTCTGGGCTTTAAGCTGTCGCTGGTACCTTTCCATCTCTGGACACCGGATGTGTATCAGGGCGCACCTGCGCCGGTTTCGACCTTCCTGGCGACCGCCAGCAAGATCGCTATCTTCGGCGTGGTAATGCGTCTGTTCCTCTATGCACCGGTAGCGGACAGCGAAGCGGTACGTCTGGTACTGGCTATCATTGCCGTGGCTTCTATTCTGTTCGGTAACCTGATGGCTATCTCGCAGAGCAACATCAAACGTCTGCTGGGCTACTCTTCCATTGCTCACCTGGGCTATCTGCTGGTGGCGCTGATTGCTATCCAGACGCATCAGCTGTCGCTGGAAACCGTGGGCGTTTATCTGGCAGGTTATCTGTTCAGCAGCCTCGGCGCGTTTGGCGTGGTCAGCCTGATGTCCAGCCCTTATCGCGGGCCGGATGCAGATTCGCTCTACTCCTACCGTGGCCTGTTCTGGCACCGTCCTATCCTGTCAGCAGTGATGACGGTGATGATGCTGTCGCTGGCGGGTATTCCGATGACGCTGGGCTTTATTGGTAAGTTCTACGTAATTGCCGTTGGTGTGGGCGCTCACTTGTGGTGGCTGACTGGTGCGGTAGTGGTCGGTAGTGCGATTGGCCTTTACTACTATCTGCGTGTGACGGTGAGCCTCTACCTGAACCCGCCAGAGCTGCTGCAACGTGATACGCCAGCCAACTGGGCATTCAGCGCAGGCGGTGTGGTAGTGCTGATCTCCGCGATTCTGGTGCTGCTGCTGGGTATCTATCCTCAGCCGCTGATTTCGCTGGTGCAGATGGCTCAGCCACTGATGTAAGCTACAGGGTATGTGATAAACGGGCTCACTGTGGCCCGTTTTTTTTTGGCGTAAATAAAACCAGCGAAGAGCGGAGCAACCTATATGGAAGTGTACTGGCAGGATCTGCATCACAGCGACCTCAGCGTTCAGCAGCTTTATCAGATTATGGCCTTGCGCAACGCGGTGTTTATCGTCGAGCAAAATTGCCCTTATCAGGATCTGGATGGGGCTGATTTAGCGGGTGAAAACCGGCATCTGCTGGCGGTTTTTGATCGTCAGCTGCTGGCATATGCGCGGATACTTGCGCCAGAATCGCTGGAGAAACCGGTAAAAATTGGTCGGGTGATTGTCGCAAGCGAGGCGCGAGGATTAAGTCTGGGAAACCGGCTGATGGAACAGGCTATCGCCTGCTGTGAACACTACTGGCCGCAGCACAAAATTTTTCTTTCTGCGCAGGCCCATCTTCAGGAATTCTATGCTCGCTTTGGCTTCCTGGTAGTCAGCGATAGCTACCTTGAGGATAATATTCCTCATATTGATATGGTGCGTGCGGCAAAATAGTCGTGTCAACATCAGTCACCGCAAGATGAGTGATGTTGACAGCCTGCTTGCTGTTAACGTTTTTTATAGATATCGGCCGTGCCGTGCATTTTGTTATTAGTATTACCAGATGTCAGAACAAAAATATCGCCTCCTTTAGCATCAGCCATTTTGGACAGCTCAGCCTTCGCATCAGCTGCGCTGGTTTCACCCGAGGTGGAAATACTCCCCACTTTTACGTACTGATCCTGCACTTTTTCAAATCAGCCCTGACGTTGGTTACTCGTCTGGATTGTGCCGCTTTTTATCCTTACTGAAGACCTTAAACAAAAAAAGCAATTCACTGATCCTTGAAGCTCAACCCGAACAGGATCCGCAGCCTGAAAAGGCCAGGTAGACTGAAAGCAGAAAGCAGAAGAGGGAGTTACTGGCGATAAAATAAAAAAGGGTGAGGAAATTCTCCTCACCCTGAGTGATTTACCCGGCCGTCATCTGCCGGTCATCAACGTATTTGCGTTTATCTGGCGGTGGCGGGAAGTACTGATAAAGCCACGTTTCGCTCAGCGTTTCCTCTTTAGTGCGCAGGAACAGGCGCAGATTCACCGCCTCAGTCGAGTCGCTGTCCGGATACCAGTCAAACAGGATCCGGTAGCCATCGACAGGTTCAACGTAGAGGATCTCAACCTGCTTAATGGTACCGGCGGTAGTAGTGATCACCGGCTCAATGCCTTTCGGCGCGGCTGCTTTCAGATCGCCCCCCACAAAGTCCACCGCAAAACGGCGGGCCCAGACATCAGGATAGTGTTCACCCGGCGCCCAGCCTTCCGGGAAGCCGCCCATGCCGGTGCGGGTTGCATTCACGCGGGATAAGCCGCTGCGAACCGGTGGCAGGCCACTCCAGTAAAGCTTGTAGCTGAAGCTGTGCTCGCTGCCTGCTTTGATCGCCTCTGCCGGCCGCCAGAAGCAGACAATATTATCCAGCGTTTCACCCGTGGTTGGGATCTCCATCAGGTTGATGGCACCTTTACCCCATTTGCCGACGGGTTCCACCCACAGACTTGGACGCTTGTTATACCAGCCAATCACATCCTGATAATCCTGGAAGTCATGATTTAGCTGTAACATGCCGAAACCGCGAGGATTTTCATCCTGGTAAGCGTTGTAGGTCAGGCGCTGAGGGTTATTCAGCGGACGGCAGATCCATTCTCCCATGCCTGTCCACATCGCCAGACGGTCGGAGTCGTGAATTTGCGGGTGGATGGTGTCGCACATGCGGCGCTCATTGTTGCCGCAGCTGAACATGGTGGTCATTGGCGCGATGCCGAGCTGATCGATATCTTTACGGGCATAAAGGTGGTTTTCCACCTCCATTACTACGCGCTTCTCTTCACAATGAATGATGAATTTGAAGGCACCCGTGCAGCTTGCGCCATCCAGCAGCGTGTAAACGGTAAAGGTCGTGTCGCCAGCCTTGGGCGTCTCAAACCAGAAGGCGGTAAAGTCCGGGAACTCTTCTTTGCCGTTGCTGAAGGTGTCGATAGCCACGCCACGAGCGGAGAGGCCATACTGATAGGTTTCATCCACTGCGCGGAAGTAGCTTGCGCCAAGGAAAGAGACGATATCCCGGCTGGCCAGCTCAGGCTTTTTAAAGGCGCGGAAACCAGCAAAGCCTAAATCGGTTTTGCCTTCCAGCTGTTTGGTGTCCACTTTGGCGTTGTGATAGTTGAACAACTCCGGGCGGAAGTGAATTTCTCGCGCTTCGCGGCTTGCGGCATCCACGGAGAACATGCGCAGACGACGCTTAAAGCCCATACCAACGTGGAAGAACTGAACGTCAAGCTCGCGGTCAGGAATAGCGTTCCACAGCGAGTGACTGGCGTCGTACTGAATTTCGTTATAAGCCTGCGGCGTCAGGGTGGCCAGGGTTTCTGGCAGCGGAGCTGGCGCGCCACCGTAAGGTTTTTTGGCTAAGTCGGCCGCCATCTGCTTCAGCACGTTAAAATCAAACCGCTTAGCAGAGCCGTCGGCGATATCGGTATCTGCCCAGGCCGCTTGTGCAAACAGCGTTGATAAACCGGACATACCGCTTACCGTAGCGAAAGCCATTGACGCTTTCATAAACATTCTTCGATTCATGCCAGAAGTCATTCCCTTTGCTGAACGGAGTTTGTAGAGACTATCGTGTAGTTACACTCTGCTTTACCCGGATGTGACACAGGTCACAGGGAGTTACGACAGCTTGTGGGGGTGAAAATTCAGTGCAGCAAAAACTTATCAGATAAATCCGGCAAAAGCAGTGTATTCCTCTGAAACCGTGGCTTATTTACTCCACTGCGGGCAGGGGAAGGGGGGAAGCCGCGTGATGACGAAGCCTGTCGGTAATAAATTTATGCAACGGAGCCTGGCGGTTTGCATGGCGCATCACCACAATCAGTTCGCGATAAAAAGTCAGCCCGGCCAGCGGAATGATGCGTACGTTAGCCGGACGATCCCGCCAGAGGCCAGCCAAAGGCACCAGCGCAACGCCAAGGCGCAACTCTACCATTTTCACGATGGCATCAATTTCATCAATTTCCAGCGCCAGCTGCGGATCGAGCCGCTGCTCACGCAGAAACTGGCTGACCATTCTGCCGCCAAATGAGGAGCGGTCGTAACGGATAAAGGGATGCTGACGGATCAGATCTACCGCGTTATCACCGCTCACGTCCGGCGGCGTAATCAGCACGTAAGGCTCTTTTTGCAGCGTCTCGGCATAGAGGTCTTTAGTCAGCGCAAAGCTGGGTTTGATAATCACCGCTAAATCGATATTTCCGGCATCCACCTGCGTCAGCAGACTGGAGGAGACGCCGGGAATAAGCTTGGTTTCCAGCGCTGGCGCCTGCTGATGCACGCTAACCAGCACCGCTGGCAGTAAACCCGTTTGGACCGAAGAGATAGCCCCTATCTTGATAGCACCGCGATAGTCCACTAGATCCTCCGGCTGCGCCATGCGGGAAAAAAGCGCCAGCATCTCCTGTGCCATCGGCAGGATACGGGTGCCTTCGGCGTTAAGCGCCACGGCGCGGCCCGAGCGGTCAAACAGCCTGATGCCGAGCGCATTTTCCAGCGTTCGCATTTGTGCGCTGACGGCAGACTGTGTCAGGCCAGTCTGCTGTCCGGCGGCGGCAAAAGTGCCAAACTGGCTGACGGCAACAAAGGTTTTAATCTCACGCAGCATAACGACCGATCCCGCAAAAAAATTGTTGATTCATTGTAAAGATATTCGCTTTTCATAAAAAATATTATCGCTAAGAATAGACAAACATCTCGTCCTTTATTCGCTACCGGAGAATTCAATGGCTCTCAGTCCGTTTCATCTGGCAATCCCCGTGCATGACCTCGCCGCTGCGCGCCATTTCTACGGCACAGTGTTTAATCTTCCGGAAGGGCGCTCCAGTGAGCAGTGGGTAGATTTCGACTTTTATGGTCACCAGTTGGTGATCCATCAGGCACCGAAAACCGCAGCGCAGGATGCCGTGCACACGAACCATGTGGATGGCCACGGCGTACCCGTTCCCCATTTCGGGCTGGTGCTGAGCTGGGAAGAGTGGGAGCAGCTGGCGGCGCGCCTGCGTGATTTCAGGGTCAAATTTGAGATTGAGCCTTATATCCGTTTCAAGGGGCAGGTGGGTGAGCAGGCGACGATGTTTTTCTTCGATCCCTGCGGCAATGCGCTGGAGTTTAAGGCCTTTAAAGATATCAGCCGGATGTTTGCAAAGTAACCTCTCCCCGGAGGCTCTTCTTCGGGCATCCTGTTATAAAGAACGCTTCATGGTCGCCGGTCGCCCTGACCGGTTTCTGGGTTTTGCGCGTTAACAGCAGCATTATCAGGCAATTCCTGGAAAGGTTCGCGGGCAGGCTGGCAAATAGTGTCTATAGTTAATGGAGAATTTTATTCGCACAAGGAGATGTTATGGCTACAACAATTGCACCTGAAGAGAACCGCCTGGATGACGACCTGGCGCTGCTGACGCAAACGCTGGAAGATGTTCTGAAATCCTCTGGCGATCCGGCAGACCAAAAATATCTCGACCTGAAAGCCAAAGCAGAAGCCTCGTTGAACGACGTGAAGTCTCGCGTCAGCAACGCGACCGACACTTATTATGTTCGTGCGAAACAAGTTGCTTACCGGGCAGATGAATACGTGCACGAAAAGCCGTGGCAGGGAATTGGCGTTGGCGCCACTCTGGGGCTGGTCGTGGGACTGTTGCTGGCGCGCCGTTAAGGCTCAGCATCCGTCATAAGCAACGGGCGTCCTTCGGGGCGCCCGTTGTGCTTGTGGGCGAGTTAGCCCAGATCAAAACAGAGAATCTTTCCCCCCGCTAAACTGGCAAAATCCTCTTCTCTCCGGACGCCGCAATGCCGCTCTCTTTCGCTCTGCTTCAGCTGCAAAGGCAGCTTGATGCCGTCTCCCCCTGTCAGCAGGGTTTTCTGCATTTTTCAGCGGCGTTGGGCTCATCCAGCGAAGGCTTAGCCTGGCTGGCTGCGCAGTCTTTATGGCCGCAATTTTACTGGCAGGCCAGAGAAGGAAACGAAACGCTGATTGCGCTGGGCGAGGTGGCGCGCGCTGAAACGCTGGATCAGGCCGCCCGGCTGCTCAACACCCTGCCCGAGGCAGGGTGTCTGGTTGGCGTCAACGAATTTGCTCTGCAACGATGTTATCTGTTTTTACCCCGCCTGCTGTGGCGCAGAGAGAGGCTGAACGTTTATCTTTATGGCGATCTCTACCAGCAGGCGCAAGCCACTCTGCGTATGCTCTCCACACTCCAGCCCGCCGTGCCGCTGCCCGCGCTGCCCACTTGCCCCTCTGCCTGCCAGCACTCCCCCGACAAACAAGGCTGGCGCGCGCGCGTGGCGCTGGCGCTTCAGGCAATCAAAACTGGCGAGCTGGAGAAAGTGGTACTGGCCCGCGCCACCGACGTCAGTTTTCCTGAGCCTCTCTCGCCCCATGCTCTGCTGGCCGCCAGCCGTGAGGTCAATCATCACTGTTATCACTTTCTGTTGGCGCAGGGGCCACACCAGGCTTTTGTTGGCTCCAGCCCGGAACGTCTTTATCACCGTCAGGGGCTGGCGCTGAGAACAGAGGCGCTGGCCGGAACCTGTGAAAACAGCAAGGATGCGCTACAGGCCTCTCTGTGGGCCGAAGCGCTGTTTGCTGATGAGAAAAACAGACGTGAGAATGGCCTTGTTGTGGAGGATATCTGCCAGCAGCTGCACGCTGTGACCCAGGGGCTGGATGTCGCTCCGGCGCAGATTGTTCGTCTGCGGAAGGTTCAGCATCTTCGTCGTGAGATCCAGGCCAGCTTGCACCAGCCGGACGATAAGCAGATCCTGCAACAGCTACAGCCTACCGCAGCGGTCGCCGGGCTTCCCCGCAAGGCGGCTTTAAACTTTATTCATCACCACGAACCTTTCTCACGTAACTGGTATGCCGGTTCTGTGGGATGGCTTTCAGCCGGAGAAAGCGAATTCTCCGTGGCTTTACGCTCCGCCTGGGTGGAAAAGAGTAGCGTGCGCTTCTATGCAGGCGCAGGGATCGTGGCCGGTTCTGAAGCCGACCTGGAGTGGCAGGAGATCAACCACAAGGCTTCGGGCCTGGCCGGACTTGCCGGGGTGGAAATTGCGGAAGGATCCTGCCCCAAATCAAAATGAGCGGTATTCAGCTCTTTTATACTGGTGCCCACTTTGCTCAGGAGTGGGATATGTCACACAATACCTTTAACCGCCGCTGGGCGGAGGTGATACTTGAAGCCGTGACGCGTCATCAGGTGCGCCATATTTGTATCGCTCCGGGTTCGCGCTCTGCGCCGCTAACGCTTGCCGCTGCCGCTCATGCCCGGCTGGTTTGCCATACCCACTTTGACGAACGCGGGCTGGGCCATCTGGCGCTGGGGCTGGCAAAATCTACCGCAGAGCCGGTAGCCCTTATCGTGACCTCCGGCACGGCCGTTGCCAATCTCTATCCCGCTATCATTGAAGCCAGGCTCACCGGCGAGAGGCTGATCGTCCTCAGCGCAGACCGCCCGGCAGAATTGATCGACTGCGGGGCAAATCAGGCCATCGAGCAGACGGGGCTGTTTGCCAGCCATGCCGCTACGCTTAACCTGCCGCGCCCGACCGCGGATATTCCTGCCCGCTGGCTGGTGTCAGCTATTGATTCAGTGTTAAGCCAGCAGACCTCTGGCGCAGTGCAGATCAATTGCCCTTTTGCCGAACCGCTTTATGGCGGCGATCCTGCTGCATATCAGAGCTGGCACGCTGGCCTTGGGAAATGGTGGCAGGAGCAACGGCCCTGGCTTGAACACTCTTGCGCAACGCAAACGCCGGTGAACAATGACTGGCCCGGCTGGCGGCAAAAGCGGGGGGTGGTGATTGCCGGAAAAATGCGCGCCGAAGAGGGCGTGGCCGTTGCCGCCTGGGCTAGCCGTTTGGGCTGGCCGTTGCTTGCTGATGTACAGTCGCAAACAGGGCAGCCGCTGCCTTATGCCTCACGCTGGCTTGCCGACCCCCGTGCGGTTAACTGGCTTTCCGGGGTGGAAATTGTGGTGCAGTTTGGCAGCCATCTTGTCGGCAAAGCCATTCTGAGCTGGCTCTCGCTATGCCAGCCGGCGGCATACTGGCTGGTGGAAGCGATGCCGGGCAGACGGGATCCCGCTCACCTTCGCGGCTGCCGTATTCAGGCTGAGATCCAGCCCTGGCTTGCAGCCCATCCCGCGCCGGAACAGCCTGAGTGGTGTCCTGAATTGCATTCGCTGGTAGCCGACTGCTCAGCATCCTGTCAGCTCTTTTCCAGTGAAGCCGATCAAACTCAATTAGCGGCAGAGCGGGAAGGGCTTTTTCAGCCCGTTTCCGGTGAATCCAGTCAGGCTGTAGCAGCAGAGGGAGGATTATATCGCCAGCCCGCTTTCGCTGAAACTGAGCCAGCGCCAGAACCGCAAGCATCCTGCCACTCCGTGCTGAGTGAAGTTGGCCTGGCGCAGCGCCTGCCCGCTTTGCTCCCCAAACAGGGCGTATTGTTTCTTGGTAACAGCCTGACTATCCGGCTGGTGGACAGTTATGCTCAGCTTCCCGCAGGCTATCCGGTGTTTGCCAACCGGGGCGCCAGCGGAATTGATGGACTGATTGCAACAGCAGCGGGCGTACAGCGTGGCGGCAACAGGCCATTGCTGGCGATCATCGGTGATATCTCTGCGCTTTATGATGTAAACAGCCTGGCGCTGCTGCAACACTCACCCGGCCCGGTGGTGGTGATCGTTATCAATAACCACGGCGGCCAGATTTTTTCGCTGTTACCTACGCCGGAAACGGAACGGGAACGCTACTTTGCAATGCCGCAGCAGGTTGACTTTTCCGCCGCCGCAAGGCTGTTTGGGCTGGCTTATTACCGGCCAGACGGGTGGCAGTCGCTAAATAATGCCCTGACACAGGGATGGCAGGGTGGCGCAACGCTGATCGAGTTGCAGGTAGCTGACGCCGCGGGCGCCCGAAGCCTGGCGCAGAGCTGGCGCGGTGAGTTATCGCAGAATGCATCGCAAACACATCATGCCAATTTGATCCAGCCCCTGGCAGAAGGCGGGAACGGGGGAGGGAAATGATCCTGCACGCGCACTGGCAGGGCAAGCATAGCGCATCGGAACCGGTGCTGGTCTGGCTGCATGGGCTGCTTGGCGATGCTGAAGAGTGGCGGGAGGTGCAATCCCTGATGGGCAAAAGGCCCCAGCTGAGTATCAATTTGCCGGGGCACGGCGGCTCACAGGCGCAGTTTACCACCGGCTTTGAGGCGCTGTCGGCCACCCTGAGCCGTACGCTCCGTTATCATCGTGTCCGGCGCTACTGGCTGATTGGCTATTCCCTTGGCGGACGCCTGGCGATCTACCACGCCTGCCGCCATGCAGAGAGGGGGCTTGAAGGTGTGGTCGTGGAGGGAGGGCATCCCGGCCTTGACTGCTCTGAACAGAGAGCGCTCAGGCTTGAACAGGATGAGCGCTGGGCCAGGCGCTTCCGCGAGCAGCCTCTGCTCCACACGCTTGAGGCCTGGTATCAGCAGCCGGTCTTTGCCTCGCTTACCAGGTCTCAACGCGCCTCGCTGATTGCTAAACGCCGGCATAACCATGGCGCAGCGGTAGCAGCAATGTTATCAGCAACCTCTCTGGCCAGGCAGCCCTGGCTGGTACCCGAACTGCACCGACTCTCCGTGCCGTTTCACTACTTTTGCGGTGAGCAGGATCGCAAATTTCAACAGCTGGCGGCCCAGGCTTCACTCCCTTGTGAGCTGATCCCTGGCGCAGGCCACAATGCCCACCGTGCCAACCCCTCTGCCTTTGTCCGGCAACTGGCGCAGCGGCTTACTCCTGAGGAACTCCGATGATTTATCCCGATCAACAGCTGCTTTCCGCGCCGATTGAATGGCTCGATTCCGGCCAGGCTTTCAGCGACATTCATTACCATAAATCCGCAGACGGCATCGCAAAAATCACCCTTAACCGGCCAGAGGTGCGCAACGCTTTCCGGCCGCAAACGGTGAAGGAGATGCTGACTGCCTTGCAGGATGCCCGTCTTGATGAGCAGATTGGAGTCATTATTTTGACCGGGCAGGGCGATGAGGCCTTTTGTGCCGGTGGCGACCAGAAGGTGCGGGGCGACTACGGCGGTTACCTGGACGCCTCGGGCGTTCATCATCTGAACGTACTGGATTTTCAGCGCCAGATCCGTACCTGTCCAAAACCGGTGGTGGCGATGGTAGCGGGCTACGCCGTGGGCGGCGGCCATGTGCTGCATATGCTGTGTGACCTGACCATTGCCGCAGATAATGCGCAGTTCGGTCAGACAGGCCCGAAAGTCGGGTCGTTTGACGGTGGATGGGGTGCGGCCTATATGGCGCGTATTGTCGGGCAGAAGAAAGCCCGTGAGATCTGGTTCTTGTGCCGGATGTATAACGCCCAACAGGCGCTGGAGATGGGGCTGGTCAACACTGTGGTGCCGCTGGCTGAACTGGAGCGAGAAACGGTGCGCTGGTGCCGCGAGATGTTGCAGAACAGCCCGATGGCGCTTCGCTGCCTGAAGGCGGCGCTGAACGCAGATTGTGACGGTCAGGCGGGGCTACAGGAGCTGGCGGGCAATGCCACGATGCTGTTCTATATGACCGAAGAGGGGCAGGAAGGCCGAAACGCGTTTAACCAGAAGCGTCCGCCAGATTTCAGCAAATTTAAGCGGAATCCCTGATGCGCGGCGCAGAGGTATTTGCCTGGGAGATCCCCCTTGAAGCCGGTGTGGTTTTACGTGACAGGCGGCTTAAAACCCGTAGCGGCCTGCTGGTCAGGCTGAGCAGCGGCACCCGGCAGGGATGGGGGGAAATTGCCCCGCTGCCCGGTTTCAGTCAGGAAACGGTGGCAGAAGCGCACAGAGAAACTGTTACCTGGCTGGCGTCGTGGTGCGCAGGCAGGCAACCGGTGGAGAGTCTTTTGCCTTCGGTCGCCTTTGGCCTGAGCTGTGCGCTGGCGGAGCTTTCAGCAACCCTGCCAGCAGAGGGGAGTTACCACAGCGCAATACTGTGCACGGGAGATCCCGACGATCTGCTCCTGCGCCTGCAACAGCAGGCTAACCCGCTGGCGAAAATGAAAGTTGGCCTCTGTGAACCGGCGCGCGATGGCATGATGGTCAATCTGCTGCTGGAGGCGCTGCCCGCATTAACTCTGCGGCTGGATGCCAACCGCAGCTGGACGCTGGAGAAGGCGCTCAATTTTGCCCGCTTTGTGGCTGTCGAACGGCGTCCGCGCATCGCTTTTCTTGAGGAGCCTTGCCGCACTCCGGGCGACTCTCTGCGTTTCTCGGCAGAAACAGGTATCGCGCTGGGTTGGGATGAAAGCGCCAGAGAAACGGGCTTCCGGCCTCTGGGCGAGCCGGGCGTCAGAGCCATTGTCATTAAGCCGACGCTGACAGGGAGCCTCACCAAAGTGCGCCAGCTGATCGCTCAGGCTCACCAGGCAGGGCTGAAAGCGGTGATCAGCTCGTCGCTGGAGTCCAGCCTCGGGTTATCTCAGCTGGCCCGCATTGCGCACTGGCTCACTCCTGACGTCACCCCAGGGCTGGATACGCTGGCTATGATGCAGCATCAGCTGATGCGTAGCTGGCCCGATTGCACGCTTCCCGTGTTTGCACCCGGCCAGCTGGAGTGCGTATGGCGGCAGTAACAGAATGGCCCTGGCGCTACTGGGCAGAGCGTAAACCTCAGCAGATTGCGCTGATCAATGAGAAGCAGAGGCTTACCTGGGCGGATCTGGCCGTGCAGGTTGAACGGCTGGCTGCGGGGTTTATGCTACAGGGCGTAGATCAGGGGTGTGGCGTGGTGCTGAAAGCGAAAAGCAGTCAGCAGGGGCTGTTGGCTTACCTCGCACTGCTGCAATGTGGAGCACGGGTATTGCCGCTCAATCCGCAGCTTCCGACAGTACAATTAATGGCTCTGTTGCCCACGCTGGACTGTGAGTTTGCCCTGTCGCTGGAGGGCGCATCTCTGCCGTCGCTGACACCGCTGGCTTTACGTTCGCAGACCTTTCAGCCCCGTTATAGCTGGAATGCGCAACAGATCGCCACGCTGACCCTGACCTCTGGCTCCAGCGGGCTGCCGAAAGCCGCGGCCCATACCTTCAGCGCCCATCTTGCCAGCGCCGCTGGCGTGGTGAGCGCACTCAGTTTCACCTCCGGAGAGAGCTGGCTGCTTTCGCTGCCGCTTTACCATGTTTCCGGGCAGGGCATCGTCTGGCGCTGGCTGCTGAGCGGTGCCGGGCTGGGAATAGTAGGGGAGCAGCTTCTGCATCAGGCGCTGGAAACCTGCACCTTCGCCTCGCTGGTGCCTGCACAGTTATGGCGGCTGCTGCAACGCCCGTCGCTGCCAGCAACGCTGCAAAGCGTCCTGCTGGGCGGAGCGGCAATACCAGAGGCGCTGACAGAGCAGGCCGGAGCGCGGGGGATCGCCTGCTGGTGCGGTTACGGCTTGACGGAAACGGCCTCCACCGTGGCCGCCAAACGGGCGGACGGGCGTCCTGGCGTGGGCCGGGCGCTGCCAGGGCACAGTATTCGGATAGTGGCAGGTGAGATCCAGCTGCGTTCCCCTGCGCTTGCCTGCGGCTACTGGCAGCATGGCAATCTGATAAGGTTAACCGATGCGCAGGGCTGGTTTGCCACCAGGGACAGCGGAGAGATCAAAGAGGATGAGCTGCTACTGAAGGGTCGCCTGGATAACCAGTTTTTCTCGGCAGGTGAGGGTATACAGCCAGAGTGGGTTGAATCCATTCTGATGCTGCATCCTGGAGTGACGCAGGCTTTTATCGTACCGCTGGAGGATGTGGAGTATGGACACCGGCCGGTTGCGCTGGTAACAACGCGTGAGCCACTGACGCTCTCCGCTCTGGCGGAGTGGGCAGCGACCAGGCTGGCAGGCTTTCAGCGCCCGCAACGCTGGTACACCTTGCCAAATCTGGATAGTGGCGGGATCAAGATCTCCCGTCAGGCATTAATCAACTGGGTGGCTGAACAGGAAAAAAGGCGGCACTAAGCCGCCTTCCTGAAACAGCAACGCCGCTTCAGCCTGAGACGCAGGCTTCATATCCAGCCTGCGTCTCAGTCTTTTAACACGGCCTCTGTCGTCGGCCAGGGTGCCGGGTGAAACAGCCTCAGCCTGACCTTCAGGCCCTTACTTCAGCTCTGCAAGCGCGCGCTCAACACCCGCGCCGTAAGCCGGATCGACCTGATGGAACAAGGCGATCTGGCGCTGCTGGATAAACTCAGGGATCTGAATCAGTTCTCCTGCAATACGTTTAAACATGCGCTGATGCTCTTCCTCGCCCAACAGATTGAAGAGGGCGCGCGGCTGGGTAAAGTAATCTTCATCCTCGCGATGGTTCCAGTGGTCGGCGGCCCCTTCCAGCGACAGCGGCGGCTCGCTGTAGTCCGGCTGCTCCTGGAAAACGTTAAAGCTGTTCGGTTCGTAGGTTGCGCCGTTGCCGCTGTTGCCGTCCACGCGCATCGCGCCGTCACGGTGATAGTTATGGAACGGGCATTTAGGGGCATTCACCGGGATCTGATGATGATTCACGCCCAGGCGATAGCGGTGGGCATCGCCATAAGAGAAGAGGCGTCCCTGCAACATACGGTCCGGAGAGAAGCCGATGCCGGGTACCACGTTAGCCGGGCTCATTGCGACCTGCTCTACTTCGGCAAAATAGTTATCGGGATTGCGGTTCAGCTCAAACTCACCCACTTCAATCAGCGGATAATCCGCATGGGGCCAGACTTTGGTTAAATCAAACGGGTTATAAGGCGTTTGTGACGCTTCCGCTTCTGGCATCACCTGCACAAAGAATTTCCAGCGCGGGAAGTTGCCTTTTTCAATGGCCTCAAAGAGATCGCGCTGTGAGCTTTCGCGGTCCCGGCCAATCAACAGCGCAGCTTCGTCATCCATCAGATTGGCAATACCCTGCTCGCAGCGCATATGGAACTTCACCCAGAAACGTTCCAGCCGATCGTTAATAAAGCTGTAGGTATGGCTGCCAAAGCCGTGAATGTGCCGGTAGGAAGTGGGCAGACCCCGGTCGCTGAAATCAATGGTCAGCTGGTGCAGCGACTCCGGAAGCTGGGAGAAAAAGTCCCATTTATAGGTTGGGTTACGCAGATTGGTACGCGGATCGCGCTTTACCACGTGGTTCAGATCGGGAAACTTCATTGGATCGCGCAGATAGAACACCGGGGTGTTATTGCCCACCAGATCCCAGTTGCCTTCTTCAGTGTAAAACTTCATTGAGAAACCACGGATATCGCGCTCTGCATCCGCCCCGCCGCGCTCACCCGCAACCGTGGAGAACCGCATAAACAGATCTGTTTTTTTGCCGATGTCAGAGAAAATTTTGGCCCGGCTGAAGCGGGTGATGTCCTGAGTCACGGTAAAAGTCCCGTAGGCTCCGGAGCCTTTGGCGTGCATGCGGCGCTCCGGGATCACTTCCCGATCAAAATGCGCTAATTTTTCCAGAAACCAGACATCCTGCAACAGCATCGGGCCACGGCGGCCGGCGGTCATCGCGTTATTGTTGTGGGCCACAGGTGCGCCAGCAGCGGTAGTCAGTCCTTTTTTAATCATCGGGCTTCTCTCTTTTGAGTAAGGTATACACTATAAAAGAATGGTTATTAATTGGTGTTCTCTATTGTTAGCGCCATTGTGCTCCTGAAAATCGCTCCCCGACAATCTGGCTCTGGCTATCGCTGCCATCTCTGAAACAAAACAGCGCTAAAAATGACGTTGTGTTTATCGGGGTCTGTTCATACAGTTAACCGACGCTGCCCGAACTGGAGAACAACATGATAAGAGTGGAAATGCTCGCAACTGGCGATGAAGTCCTGCACGGTCAGATTGTGGATACCAATGCGGCCTGGCTTGCCGGGGTGCTGTTTGAAAATGGCCTGCCGATGACCAGCCGCCAGACTACCGGCGACAATCTTGACGAGCTGGTAACGGTGCTGACCGAGCGCAGCAAAGTTGCCGACGTGCTGATTGTCAACGGAGGGCTGGGGCCGACCAGCGACGATCTCAGTGCGCTCGCGGCGGCTAAAGCAGCGGGCGTAAAACTGGTGATGCACCAGGAATGGCTGGCGAAGATGGAGGCCTTTTTTGCCGAACGGGGCCGCAAAATGGCCGACAGCAACCGCAAGCAGGCTGAAATCCCGGAAGGGGCCGAGATGCTGGATAACCCGGTTGGTACCGCCTGCGGCTTCGCGATGCAGCTGAACCGCTGCTGGATATTTTTCACCCCTGGCGTTCCCTCTGAATACAAAGTGATGGTCGAAGAGCAAATTTTGCCGCGGCTGAAAGCCCGTTTCGACCTGCCTGAACCTCCGGTTTGCCTGCGACTTACCACCTTTGGACGTGGAGAGAGCGATCTGGCCGCCGAAATTGAGCCGTTGCCGCTGCCGGAAGGGGTGGTGATGGGCTATCGCGCTTCCATGCCGATTATCGAACTCAAGCTGAACGGGCCTGCTTCTAAGCTGGTTGAGATGGAGCAGTTTTGGCAGCGGGTGCGCGAAATTGCCGGCGAGAGCACTATTTTTGAAGGGATGGAAGGGCTGCCCGCTCAGCTCGCACGCCGCCTGAGTGAAAAAGGTTACACGCTTGCGGTCAGCGAGCAGTTTACCGCCGGATTATTGCAGTGGCAGCTTGCTTCGGCACAAGTACCGCTGGCGGCGGGCAACGTGCTGCCTGCACAGCCGGAGTCTTTGCTGGCGATGATCGAGCGCAGCAGGCAGCTTGCCGCCACGTCCGGCGCATCGCTGGCGCTGCTGGTGGGCGGTATTTATGATGAGCAACTGGGCTTTGCGTTACATACGCCAGAAGGGAGCTGGGCGCAGCGCGTGAAGTTTAACGTCAACCGTCATGGCCTGAAGACCCGCCAGAATACGGTAGCAATGATGGCGCAGAACATGCTGCGCCGCTGGCTTAACGGTATCGAGGTTTCAACCGGACACGGCTGGATTGATGTGGTGGAAACGCTGAAAGACTGAGCCGGGATTGACCGGTAAAAAAAATGCCCCCGGCAGGATCTGTCGGGGGCATTTTTTATGGCAATTGCGGGAAAAGAGCAGCGCTACATCTCCAGCTCAATATCGCCGTTAGCTTTGCAGCAGCAGGGGAGAATTTCATCATCCTGCACAAAGGCCAGCGGTTTAGCCGCGTAGCTGACTTCACCCTTCAGCAGGCGGGTGCGGCACGAACCGCAGAAGCCTTCCCGACACTGATACTCAACGCAAATCTGATGGGCTTCCAGCGCGTCCAGCAGCGAAGGGTGCTCCTTCTCGCATTGCAGCTGCGTGCCGGAAGCACGCAGCACGATGAGTGACCCGGCCATTTTACAGCTGGAAGTCGTCGAAGTCGTTTTCACCCACTTCAGAGTCAATCTGACCCACCAGATAGGAGCTGACTTCAACTTCCTGTGGAGCAACCTGCACGTTGTCAGAAACCAGCCAGGAGTTGATCCACGGGATAGGGTTAGAGCGCGTTTTGAACGGCAGATCCAGACCCACCGCGTGCATACGGATATTGGTAATGTACTCAATATACTGGCACAGGATATCTTTATTCAGGCCGATCATGGAGCCGTCACGGAACAGATATTCTGCCCACTCTTTCTCCTGCTGGGCGGCAAGTACAAACAGGTCATAACACTCCTGGCGGCATTCACGGGCAATCTCCGCCATCTCAGGATCGTCTTCACCGCTGCGCAGCAGGTTCAGCATATGCTGAGTACCGGTCAGGTGCAGCGCTTCGTCACGGGCGATCAGCTTGATGATTTTGGCGTTGCCTTCCATCAGCTCGCGCTCGGCAAAGGCAAAGGAGCAGGCAAAGCTGACGTAGAAGCGGATCGCTTCCAGCGCGTTCACGCTCATCAGGCAGATATAGAGCTGTTTTTTCAGGGCGCGCAGGCTGACGGTAACGCTTTTACCGTTGACCTGATGCGTACCTTCACCCAGCAGATGCCAGTAATTGGTCATCTCAATCAGATCGTCGTAATAGGCAGAGATATCTTTAGCGCGCGACAGGATCTGCTCATTGGTCACGATATCATCAAACACAATCGCCGGATCGTTAACGATATTACGGATGATGTGTGTGTAAGAGCGTGAGTGAATGGTTTCAGAGAACGCCCAGGTTTCAATCCAGGTTTCCAGCTCAGGGATAGAAATCAGCGGCAGCAGCGCCACGTTCGGGCTGCGACCCTGAATGGAGTCCAGCAGCGTCTGATATTTCAGGTTACTGATGAAAATGTGCTTTTCATGTTCCGGCAGGCCCTGATAGTCGATGCGATCCCTTGAGACATCCACTTCTTCCGGGCGCCAGAAGAAGGAGAGCTGCTTTTCAATCAGCTTTTCAAAGATTTCATATTTCTGCTGATCGAAGCGGGCGACGTTGACCGGCTGACCGAAAAACATCGGTTCATCCAGCTGATTGTTTTTGTTTTGCGAAAACGTTGTGTAAGCCATGAATAGTGATCCGTAGAGCGGGCCGCGCAAAGCAGCCCTGACAGATGATTGATGGAGGCGACAGGCGTCGCCCCGCAGTTAACGCTTAAATTTTGCAGGCGCCGCTTTCACAGCCGTCGTCCTGAATGGACGGCACCATATCTTCCTGCGTATCTTCTGCACCGTCACGGGTGTTCTGATAGTAGAGCGTTTTTACGCCAAATTTGTAGGCGGTAAGCAGATCTTTTAACAACTGTTTCATCGGCACGCGACCGTTGGCAAAACGCGTTGGGTCGTAGTTGGTGTTCGACGAGATAGCCTGGTCGATAAACTTCTGCATCAGGCCAACCAGTTGCAGATAACCGTCGTTGTTTGGCATATCCCACAGCAGCTCGTAGCTCTCTTTCAGGCGCTCATACTCAGGTACAACCTGACGCAGAATGCCATCCTTCGATGCTTTGATGCTGATATGGCCGCGCGGTGGCTCAATACCGTTAGTGGCGTTTGAGATCTGCGATGAGGTCTCAGACGGCATCAGGGCAGAGAGCGTGGAGTTGCGCAAGCCGTGGGTTTTGATCTCTTCGCGCAGCGCTTCCCAGTCCAGGTGCAGCGGCTCGTTACTGATCGCATCAAGATCTTTCTTATAGGTGTCGATAGGCAGAATGCCCTGCGCATAGGTGGTTTCGTTAAACCACGGGCAGGCACCTTGCTCTTTCGCCAGCTCGTTAGAAGCTTTCAGCAGATAGAACTGAATGGCTTCGAACGTTTTGTGAGTCAGGTTGTTGGCGCTGCCGTCGGAGTAACGCACGCCATGCTTCGCCAGATAGTAAGCAAAGTTGATCACGCCTATTCCCAGCGTACGACGGCCCATCGCGCCGCGTTTAGCCGCCGGGATAGGGTAATCCTGATAATCCAGCAGCGCATCCAGCGCACGCACGGCCAGCGTCGCCAGCTCTTCCAGATCGTCCAGGCTCTCAATCGCGCCCAGGTTAAACGCCGACAGCGTACAGAGGGCGATCTCGCCATTTTCATCGTTAACGTCCATCATCGGCTTGGTTGGCAGCGCAATCTCCAGGCAGAGATTGGACTGACGAACCGGTGCGATAGCGGGATCGAACGGGCTGTGGGTATTGCAGTGGTCAACGTTCTGAATATAGATACGGCCGGTAGAGGCGCGTTCCTGCATCATCAGCGAGAAGAGGTCAACGGCCTTCACGCGCTGCTTACGGATGCTGTCGTCAGCTTCATATTTGGTGTAGAGGCGCTCGAACTCGTCCTGATCGGCGAAGAAGGCGTCATACAGGCCTGGGACGTCAGAAGGGCTGAACAGCGTGATCTCCTGACCTTTCAACAGGCGCTGATACATCAGCTTGTTGATCTGGACGCCATAGTCCATATGACGAACACGGTTTCCTTCCACGCCGCGGTTGTTTTTCAGAACCAGCAGGCTTTCCACTTCCAGGTGCCACATTGGATAGAACAGCGTGGCCGCACCGCCACGAACGCCGCCCTGAGAACAGGACTTCACCGCAGTCTGGAAATGTTTGTAGAAAGGAATACAGCCGGTATGGAAAGCTTCACCACCGCGGATCGGGCTGCCCAGCGCACGAATGCGGCCAGCGTTGATGCCGATACCTGCACGCTGTGAAACGTATTTCACGATAGCGCTGGAGGTGGCGTTAATGGAGTCCAGGCTGTCGCCGCACTCGATCAGCACACAGGAGCTGAACTGGCGGGTAGGGGTGCGCACGCCGGACATGATTGGCGTAGGCAACGAAATTTTGAAAGTGGAGATCGCATCATAGAAACGCTTCACGTAATCCAGACGCGTTTCGCGCGGGTAGCCGGAGAAGAGGCAGGCAGCCACCAGGATATAGAGGAACTGCGCGCTTTCGTAAATATCCCCGGTCACGCGGTTCTGCGCCAGGTATTTACCTTCCAGCTGCTTCACCGCCGCGTAGGAGAAGTTCATATCGCGCCAGTGGTCGATATAACTGTCCATCTCTTCGAACTCTTCCGCGCTGTAATCTTCCAGCAGATGGCGGTCATATTTGCCCATATCGACCATACGCTTCACCTGATCGTAGAGCTTTGGCGGTTCAAACTGGCCGTAGGCTTTTTTACGCAGATGGAAGATGGCCAGGCGCGCCGCCATATACTGATAGTCAGGCGCATCGCGAGAGATCAGGTCAGCGGCGGACTTGATGATGGTTTCATGGATGTCAGAGGTTTTCATGCCCTCGTAGAACTGGATATGAGAACGAAGCTCTACCTGGGAGACAGAGACGTTGTGCAGCCCTTCTGCAGCCCAGTCCAGCACGCGGTGGATTTTATCGAGGTTGATGCGTTCGGTGCGGCCATCGCGTTTGGTGACAAGCAGACTCTGATTCATGCCGTGTAATATCCTGTCCGTGAGGGTGAAAACAAAAAATATCCCCCGTTTATACACAGAATGTCCGGATGTGCGTAACTCTGTGGATAAACACTACATATAGGGGGTCATGGAATTTTGAACAACAATATGGTGAGTATTCTAGTAATTTCTGCCGGGTTAACAAGGCTTGATTTTCACATCAAATTGCTGATCGGGCAGTGGCAGTTTTCCTAAGTCCGCGTTTCTCAAGGGCCAGGGGCCATGTCAACAGATTGATTATTTTTTTAGAAATTTGATCAAGCGCGGGTTTCTTGTTCAGCCCTGAAAAAATGCCCATTTTTTTGCGTAAAAAAGAGCCGGGAGCGACCCGCTTTTGACCGCGTTTGCAAAAGAGAGTGAATTTTTATCGTGCGTTTTATCCTGCCGCGAACCAGGTATGCCGTCTGAAGGATCACGATTTGACAGTGGTACTGTTACAGAGGCTTGTTCCGGCGGCATAACGGCCACTCCTTTGAGGTGAGCCAGGGCGAGGATTCATCAGGAAAAAGAGAGGTTAAGGCTCTTTAACAGAGCCTCAGACAACAGCATATTTAACGGTTAAACCAAGCCATTAAATTCCTTTGTCCGCTTTTGTCAGGTTGCTCTTCAAACTTCAGGATAGCTTAAAAAATCGCCTTTACTCTAAGCCCTGCAATTTACAGGGATAAGGGAGGGTTTATGGCGTTACATGGAAAGATGATCCTGAACGGTGCTGACTACGCACCTTTCAACCTGTATGCCGTTGGCGTGTTTATGGCCTTTTTGGGGAAATGGTGTTTACCGGAACAAGGGAGCCTGTGCGGCTGTTAAAGGGGATGGAGCATTACCCGCGGATTAATACTGGATTGTTGATGGTGGTTCAGGCGGATTCTACTCAAGGAGAAAAGCTGAAATTCAGAATACCTGGAACAGGGTGCGTTACGGCGTCGTCTTCAGACGTGGTGAATGGTTTGCCTTATACAAGGATGAATGGGGCATTGATGATGGCACCTGGGTAGAGGGTGTTTATCGTGGATTATTCAGGCTTCACCCTGGCAAAGTCTCAGAAGGCTGCCTAACAATTGCCCATGACTCAGATTACGCACTAATCAGAAATGCTCTTTTAAGAACAACACCGATGTAAGTTCCCTGTAAGCGCTCACTTAAGGCTCGTGGCTGGGTTGAGGTGGTGGCCAATGGCTCTACTAATTGTCCGTAGAATTGGGAAAATTACGTTTTACTTTGTTCTGTCTTTGATTATCGCCCGGACACTGGGAGAGCCTGAGTAATGGTTTAGCCATGATCTGATTCGCAGGTTGGCCACATCATTTACGGGCCGGGTGAAATCGGTGCAGATAATTTTTATGACCTTTATTTTTACATATCTGTAATCATAGTTTTTTCTTTTACCACCCTGATTTACATATTAACAATGAAGCTATTTAACAAAATAAGGATAAATTAATTTACCTATTCCTCCTACATGTGGCTTAAAGATGATGGCGGCGCAGAGATTAAAGGCTCTGTAGATGTGAAGGATCGCGAAGGAAGCATAGCGATCATCGGGTTAAGTCACGGAATTAATCTGCCTGTCGAGAATTCAAATGGCAGGATCACGGGTACGCGCCAGCACTCAGCAATGCTGATTGAAAAAGAAGTTGACCGCTCCACACCTTATTTATACCAAGCGGCGACCAGCGGTCAGACGCTGAAAAGTGCCGGGATCAGGTTTTATCATATTAATAATGCAGGGCAAGAGGTGTGCTATTACATCGTAGTGCTGGAAAACGTGAAGATTACAGGCGTACCCAACGTTAAGTTAGCGGGCAATGATAAAATCAATCATGTTGAAAGCGTCAGTTTGCAGTATGAAAAAATCACCTGGCGCATTGCAGAGGGCAATATCCAGTATATGGATGCCCGGAACGAAAGGAATACGGCGTGAAATAGCGGGGCACGCCTTACCGCTGCAAATTATAATGTGCCTGTTACACAGCGTGCTTTTACCCCGCCAGAATTTTTCTGAGGCAGATATAAATAATTGTCTGTCTGGAAAATATTGTTTAAGCAGCCGGAATAATTTTCTTAAATCAGGGGCAAAGTTTGCCTGGTAGCAGCAGACAGGCTCCGGCCTGTGCCGGGCCTGTCTGAGATGCCTGAATCAGGGCAGGCTTACGCCTTCAGCGCGTGGGTATGCACCATGTAGTTGACGTCCACGCCCGGCGCGAGCTTAAAGGTGTTGGTCAGCGGGTTATAGTGCAGGCCAATAATATGACGTTCGCGCAGAGGAGTTTCATCCACCCAGTTCAGCAGTTCAGCAGGGCGGATAAACTTTTTGATATCATGCGTTCCGCGGGGCACCATGCGCAGCAGATATTCCGCACCCACAATGGCCATCAGCCAGGCTTTACTGTTGCGGTTAAGCGTGGAGAAAAAGACTTCGCCACCGGGTTTGACCAGTTTTGCACAGGCATGCACCACAGAACGTGGGTCCGGCACATGCTCCAGCATCTCCATACAGGTCACAACGTCATACTGACCGGCAAACTGTTCGGCGTGCTCTTCCACAGTTTGTTGCACATAATCCACCTTCACGCCGCTTTCCAGCGCGTGCAGACGGGCTATTTCTAAAGGCTCCGCGCCCATATCCAGCCCGGTCACTTCAGCACCTTCACGCGCCATGCTCTCGGCAAGAATGCCGCCGCCGCAGCCAACATCCAGCACTTTTTTACCGAACAGGCCGTTGCTGTGTTGGGCAATATAGCCAAGACGAAGGGGGTTGATACGATGCAGAGGTTTAAACTCGCCTTCCAGATCCCACCAGCGGGATGCCACGGCTTCAAACTTGGCAATTTCGTTATGATCCACGTTAGCCGTGGCGACGCTTTTTTCAGCCTTCATAGGTGTCTCGCTCACTAAAAGTTTATGGGCAGTATACCTGTTTCCTGAGGGGAATGTGCAGCGCCCGCCGTTCCGGTTGTTAAGCGCGCATTAAAGCGTCCAAAAAGACGCTTTCCGTTCACCACCTGGCCTAAAGGTGATATACTTTCGCACCTTTGAATCCGGGTATAATGTAGAGGGATAGCGGCTCCATGAGCGATCTAGCCAGAGAAATCACACCGGTTAATATCGAAGAAGAGTTAAAAAACTCTTACCTCGACTATGCCATGTCGGTCATCGTTGGCCGTGCATTGCCAGATGTTCGCGATGGTCTGAAACCAGTTCACCGTCGTGTGCTCTATGCCATGAACGTGCTGGGCAATGACTGGAACAAACCCTATAAAAAGTCAGCCCGTGTTGTCGGCGACGTTATCGGTAAATACCACCCTCACGGCGATACGGCCGTGTACGACACCATTGTTCGTATGGCGCAGCCCTTCTCGCTGCGCTATATGCTGGTAGACGGCCAGGGTAACTTCGGTTCCGTCGACGGCGACTCCGCCGCCGCCATGCGTTACACCGAAGTGCGCATGTCGAAAATCGCCCATGAACTGCTGGCGGATCTGGAAAAAGAGACCGTCGACTTTGTGCCGAACTATGACGGCACTGAGCAGATCCCGGAAGTGATGCCGACTAAAATCCCTAACCTGCTGATCAACGGCGCTTCAGGTATTGCAGTCGGGATGGCGACCAACATTCCTCCGCATAACCTGACGGAAGTGATCAACGGCTGCCTGGCCTACATTGAAGATGAAAACATCAGCATCGAAGGGCTGATGGAGCACATCCCAGGGCCGGACTTCCCGACAGCGGCGATCATTAACGGTCGTCGTGGGATTGAAGAAGCTTACCGTACCGGTCGCGGAAAAATTTATATCCGCGCCCGTGGCGAAGTAGAAGTCGATGCCAAAACCGGCCGCGAAACAATCATCATTCATGAAATTCCTTATCAGGTGAACAAAGCTCGCCTGATTGAGAAAATGGCTGAACTGGTGAAAGAGAAGCGTCTGGAAGGGATCAGCGCGCTGCGCGATGAGTCTGATAAAGACGGCATGCGCATTGTGATTGAGATCAAGCGTGATGCGGTTGGCGAAGTGGTTCTGAATAACCTCTACTCTCTGACGCAGCTGCAAACCTCTTTCGGCATCAACATGGTTGCTCTGCATCAGGGACAGCCAAAGATCATGCCGCTGAAGGATATTCTGGAAGCGTTCGTGCGTCATCGCCGCGAAGTGGTGACCCGCCGTACCATTTTCGAGCTGCGTAAAGCACGCGATCGCGCCCATATCCTGGAAGCGCTGGCCATTGCGCTGGCAAACATCGATCCGATTATCGAGCTGATTCGCCATGCGGCTAACCCAGCCGAAGCAAAAGCGGGCCTGGTTGCGCGCTCATGGGCGCTGGGCAACGTCTCTGAAATGCTGGCGCGTGCCGGCGACGACGCCGCGCGTCCTGAATGGCTGGAAGATGAGTTTGGTATCCGTGACGGTGAATACTACCTGACCGAACAGCAGGCACAGGCGATTCTGGATCTGCGCTTGCAGAAACTGACCGGCCTTGAGCATGAAAAGCTGCTGGATGAGTACAAAGAGCTGCTGGCCCAGATCGCTGAACTGCTGCGCATTCTGGAAAGCTCCGACCGTCTGATGGAAGTGATCCGTGAAGAGCTGGAACTGATCCGCGATCAGTTCGGCGACCAGCGCCGCACCGAAATCACCGCTAACAGCGCGGATATCAACATCGAAGACCTGATCAATCAGGAAGATGTGGTAGTGACCCTCTCTCATCAGGGTTACGTGAAGTATCAGCCTCTGACCGATTACGAAGCACAGCGTCGTGGCGGTAAAGGTAAGTCTGCGGCACGTATTAAAGAAGAAGACTTTATTGACCGTCTGCTGGTGGCCAACACCCACGACACCATTCTCTGCTTCTCCAGCCGGGGCCGTCTGTACTGGATGAAGGTCTATCAGCTGCCTGAAGCGAGCCGTGGCGCGCGTGGACGTCCCATCGTCAACCTGCTGCCGCTGGAGGCGAACGAGCGTATTACTGCCATCCTGCCGGTACGTGAGTACGCTGAAGGCTGGAACATCTTTATGGCGACCGCCTGCGGCACCGTGAAGAAAACCGCGCTGACTGAGTTCAGCCGTCCGCGCAGTGCCGGTATCATTGCCGTCAACCTGCGTGATGATGATGAACTGATCGGCGTGGCGCTGACCAACGGTGGCGACGAAGCGATGCTCTTCTCTGCGGCGGGTAAAGTTGTGCGCTTCGCAGAGAGTGCTGTACGTGCCATGGGCCGTACCGCTTCCGGCGTACGCGGCATCAAACTGGCCGAAGGGGACCGCGTGGTGTCGCTGATTGTGCCACGCGATGATGGCGCAATTCTTACCGTTACCCAGAACGGCTACGGTAAGCGCACCAGCAACGCCGAGTATCCGACCAAGTCCCGTGCAACTCAGGGCGTTATCTCGATCAAAGTGACCGAGCGTAATGGTCCGGTGATTGGTGCGGTACAGGTTGTCGACAGCGATCAGATTATGATGATCACCGATGCCGGTACCCTGGTTCGTACCCGCGTTTCAGAAGTGAGTGTGGTAGGGCGTAACACCCAGGGTGTTATTCTGATCCGCACCGCAGAAGATGAAAACGTGGTTGGCCTGCAACGCGTGGCCGAGCCGGTTGCTGAAGAAGAGCTGGATGCTATCGACGGCAGCGTAGCGGAAGGGGATGAGGATATCGCCCCGGAAGTTGAAAATGAAGATGAAGCACCGGAAGGCGATGAAGAGGAATAATCTTCACTGCGTTTAGTGCCTCAGGCCGGTTCGAAAGAACCGGCCTTTTTATTGAGCCAGGCTGCGGCCACAACTGGCTTTTTTCACCTGCTGGCGGTACTGTATCGGGATCGTCGTCAGCCCCACCGCTAAAGGATTCGCTTGAAATATCTTGTCTCGTTCAGAACTACGTTAAGGATTTCCCGTTACCTTTTCCGGGCGCTGGCACTTATGCTCTGGACGCTCGGCGCGCTGCTGACCACGTTTTATATTATTAATGTGCTGCATGAGAAAGAGTCGCAGGTTCGTCAGGAGCTTGGCGCCAACTTCGAGCAGGCGCAGTGGTATGTGCGTCACTCCGCTGATGTCACCCGCGAGCTGAAATATATCGCAGAAAACCGCCTGAATTCCTCGGCTAACGGCCTTGATGTGCTGAACGGCGTTTTTCCCGGCAAAACCGCATTGCCCCAGTTTTATCCGCTCTATTCAGATTCTGATTGCAGTTCCATGAGTAACACCTGGCGTAGCTCGCTGGAGTCGCTGAGCTATTTTCTGCATTACTGGAAAGAGAACTTCGCCTCCGCCTATGAGCTGAACAGGGTGTTCTTTGTGGGGGGAGAAAGCCTCTGCCTGGCCGATTTCGGCGTCGGCAACGCCTCGGCCAACCGTGAGCGGGCGCTGAAATCGCTGCATGAACGTATTCTGAAATACCGCAACGGCAATGATGAAGAGCGTAAAAGCAGCCTGGTATGGATCACCCCTTCCGGGCAGCCGGGCGTGGGCTATTACTATCTGCTGACGCCGATTTATGTCGCCAGTAAAATGGCGGCTCTGTTGGGCATTGAACAGACCATTCGGCTGGAAGATTTTGTCACGCCGGGCAGTTTCCCTGTGACCGCGACTATCATTGATGCCAACAACCAGCGGCTGATGTCCACCTCCCGTACCGGCGGCGGCATTTCGCTGGATGATCTGCCGGATGATAGCAGCTGGTTCGGCTACGTTAACAGCTATAAGAAGCTGGTGCTGAAGAAAACGCTGATGCCTTCAGAGCTGACGGTGGTCTACTCTGTCGAGACCGATGAGCTGATAGCCAAGCTGAAAGTGCTGATCATCAATGCCATTCTGCTTAATGTTATCAGCGCTATCATTCTCTTTACGCTTGCCTGGCTGTTTGAACGCCGTATGTTCCTGCCTGCGGAGGATAATGCTCACCGGCTGGAAGAGCACGAGCAGTTCAACCGTAAAATTGTGGCTTCAGCCCCGGTAGGGATCTGCATTCTGCGTACCAGCGACGGCACCAATATTCTCAGCAACGAGCTGGCGCACAACTATCTCAGCATGCTGACCCAGGAAGACCGCCAGCGGCTGACGGAAATCATTTGTGGTCAGCAGGTTAACTTTGTCGATGTACTGACCGGCAGTAACACTAACCTGCAAATCAGCTTTGTGCATTCGCGCTACCGCAACGAAAACGTGGCTATCTGCGTGCTGGTGGATGTCAGCGCCCGCGTGAAGATGGAAGAGTCGCTACAGGAGATGGCGCACGCCGCCGAGCAGGCCAGCCAGTCCAAATCGATGTTCCTTGCGACGGTCAGCCATGAGCTGCGCACGCCTCTTTATGGCATCATCGGTAATCTTGATCTTCTACAGACCAAATCACTGCCGCAGGGGGTGGAGTCGCTGGTTACCGCCATGAACAACTCCTCCAGCCTGCTGTTGAAAATCATCAGCGATATTCTCGACTTCTCTAAAATTGAGTCTGAACAGCTGCGCATTGAGCCGCGTGAATTTTCCCCGCGTGAAGTGATCACCCATATTGCCACCAACTATCTGGCAATGGTGGTGAAGAAACGCCTGACGCTGTGGTGTTTTATTGACAGTGACGTGCCCGTAACCCTGGATGGCGACCCGCTTCGTTTACAGCAGGTGATCTCAAACCTGCTGAATAATGCCATCAAATTCACCCATACCGGCGGTATTATCCTGCAAGTATATGTTAAGGATGGTTATCTTGCCTTCCGCGTGCGTGACACCGGGGTAGGCATTCCGGCTAAAGAGATCACTCGTCTGTTCGATCCTTTCTTCCAGGTCGGCACGGGCGTTCAGCGCAACTTCCAGGGAACCGGCCTGGGACTGGCGATCTGTGAAAAGCTGATCAATATGATGGACGGCGACATTGAGGTTGATTCCGAACCGGGCATGGGCAGCCAGTTTATCGTTCGTATCCCGCTCTATAACAGTAAGGTCATGACGCCCACGCTGCATGATGGTTTGCAGGGGAAAAAATGCTGGCTGGAACTCCGCAATGACGCTCTGGCGAGCTTCCTGGAAAAACTGCTGCGGGAGCATGGCATCAGCGTGCAGCGTTTACAGGAAGGGCAGTGCGGCCCGGAAGATGTGCTGGTGACGGATTACGACTATCCGCTACAGCAGGCGCTGCGTGCGGTGATCCGCTTTGATGGCAGCCATAACGACGGCCCGCTGGAGCTGTCGGCCGGTCGCTGGGTTTACGGCACCACCACACCTCATGAGCTGCCAGCGCTGCTGGGCAGGATCTACCGGGTGGAAGTGGCCATGCCGGATGCGCTGCCGGGCCTGCCGGAAGCGGAAGAGAAGCGCGCCAGCAATGAAGATATTTTGATTCTGGTGGTGGACGATCATCCTATCAACCGTATGCTGCTCTCCGATCAGTTAGGATCGCTGGGGTATCGGGTGAAGACAGCACAGGATGGGGTAGATGCGCTGAACGTGCTGAGCCGCAGCGAGATCGATATCGTGCTGACCGACGTTAACATGCCCAATATGGATGGCTACCGCCTGACTCAGCGTCTGCGTCAGTTAGGGCTGACCTTCCCGGTGGTGGGCGTGACGGCTAATGCGCTGGCAGAAGAGAAGCAGCGCTGTATGGAAGCTGGAATGGATAACTGTCTGTCGAAACCGGTCACGATGGATACGCTGCAACAGGCGCTGGCGTTTTATGCCGAGCGCGTCAGAAAGGGCAGGGAGTAGTGATTGCGGCATAAAAAAAGGGCGGAACAGAGTCCGCCCTGATGGAGTTTATTACTACTTAGTCTTTATCAACCGGCATGCTGCTGACGGAAGAAAGGTAGTTCAGCAGCGCAATATCGTTATCCACGCCAAGTTTCATCATTGCTGATTTCTTCTGGCTACTGATGGTTTTGATACTGCGGTTCAGCTTCTTGGCGATTTCTGTTACCAGGAACCCTTCTGCAAACAGGCGCAGAACTTCACTCTCTTTAGGAGAGAGACGTTTGTCGCCGTAGCCACCCGCGCTGATTTTCTCCAGCAGTTTTGCCACGCTGTCCGGGGTATATTTTTTGCCTTTCTGCAAAGCAGCCAGCGCTTTTGGCAGATCGGTAGGCGCGCCCTGTTTCAGAACAATCCCTTCAATATCCAGGTCCAGAACAGCGCTCAGGATGGCTGGATTACTGTTCATGGTCAGAACAATGATCGATAAATCGGGATAATGACGTTTGATGTACTTAATCAGCGTAATGCCGTCGCCATATTTTTCGCCTGGCATCGACAGATCGGTGATTAAGACATTGGCATCCAGTTTAGAAAGGCTGTTGATTAATGCTGTAGAATCTTCGAACTCACCAACTACGTTGACCCATTCAATTTGTTCGAGAGACTTACGAATACCGAACAAAACAATCGGATGGTCATCGGCAATAATTACGTTCAAGTTGTTCATTTTATTGGTTACCTTGCTGCAGCAGTTTACTGACATAGTGGTCAATGTCACTGGTGGTATTTTTAATGTTTGAATCGTCACACTCGGTAATGTGTTGTTCTAACGTTTCACAAAGCTGCTTGCCGGGTGTCAGGTTGAGCATGGCAAACACGCCTTTCAGGCGATGCGCAGTCTGAGCAAGAGAACTCAAGTCCCCTTCCGCCGCCTCATTATACAGTCTCTTTACATCATCTGGTACTGTATCAACAAAGAGCTGATAGTAACCAGGTGCAAAAAGCTTAGCCGTATCCTGATCTTCCATCACCTCCGCTTCGTTTTCATCCTGGGCCAGCTGTTGTTCAATAAGTTGCAGCAGCGCATCCTGCATCGCACTGCTGATATTGAAGTTGACCCGATAGCTGTCGCGGGAAAGCGCGGTAAAGCCCGTTTCGTCATCCGTCAGGAGTAACGACCAGGGCGTAAGACGTGCGGGATCGTCTGTGACCAGCACGTCGTGGTCCTGACCGGAGAAACGCTCATCGGGAGTGATACAGCTCGCTCCCCAGTTTTCCAGCTGATGCACCACGATTTTTCTGACTTCATCAACGGTGATATCAATCAGCGTGGTCAGGCCCTCCAGCAGCTTCTCTTCCTGCGCATGCTGCTCCTCCTGCGGTGCATGGATCTGAATGCTGTAACGGGTGCCGATATCGGGACGCGCCACAATTTCCAGATGCCCGCCCAGCTGTTTACAGAGCTGTTTGCAGAGGAAAAAGGCCAGCCCGGAAGCCTGACCAAAGCGATCCTGACTGGTCTCGCCAAGGAAGGGGAAATCGGTATTGCCCAATTCATCTACCATCAGTCCCGCGCCGGTATCGACAATCTCGATAGCCAGACGGTCGGGGCGATCTGCCGGATGGTTTACCTCAATGCTTATCCGTCCCCAACTGGTGCTGGTAATGGAGTAGTGCAGCAGGGTGGTAAGGATCTTGTAGAGCGCCCGGCGGTCACCGTAACGACTTTCGTCGCTGTTCAGCCTGTTACAGACTACCAGCTTCAACCCTTTGCGCCGCATCGAAGGCAGCGCTTCCATCACCAGTTCATCCAGCACGCTTTGCAGCATAAAGGAGCCTGATTCCGGCGCCCAGTCATGGGTTTCAAGGCGGTTGAGCAGCACAATATCATCCACCAGACGGCTCAGCGCCTGGGATTCTTCCAGCGCATCGCTGAGATCGTCTGCCGGGTGCGCTTCGCTTAAGGTCTGAAGATGCGCAATCACCTTATCCAGCGGTCTGTTCAGGGCCTGACCCAGGTTCTGCAACAACTGCTGCCGTGTCTGATGGTTCTTATCCAGCACCTGCTGCGCTTTTTGCAGTTTTTTGTTCACCAGCAGTTCACGATCCTGGTCGCGCATCATAAAGATCTGCGTATTAGGGGAAAGAACGCTGCGGGCGTGACGGATTTCGTAAACTTCATTATTTACCGTGGCCTGCAACACGCCCTGATGCTGGTCGGACATATTGATAATTTTTTGCAGGTTAAGGTGGGGAAGCAAGTGCTCCGCGATCTTGTTGCTGATAATGGTACGATTATTCGCAAAGTCATAGACCAGCAGCCCGACGGGCAGACTGCCGACAATCTCTTCATTCAGCACGCGTAACGAGTCCAGCTCGGCACTCTGGTTCTCGCTGGGGCGCAGCGATTGCTGTCGCAGCAGAAATAGTCCGGCCAGCGAGAGCAGCAGCAGCCCCAGGTTCGCCAGCAGCGGCCACATCAGATTATGCAGCGTATCCATAAACAGCCCCATCAACGGCACGCGGTAAACCAGTTGCAATGGCGTGCTGGAGAGCGAGGCTGCAATTTCGATATTAGGGTTTGCCAGCGTTACTTTTGTGCTGTGGGTCTGATCGTCCGGATCGCTGCTAACCGGCGCGCTGTTCGCATCCTGCTTGAGCTGGAAATATTCCAGCGGCATATTCAGCGGGATCAGATCGTTAATAGGTAAATCAAAGGCCACCACGGTCGCCAAATGGCCCGGCTGATTAAAGGTGGTGCGGACGGTGAAGTAGTGATCATTCTGCCAGGTGAAACGGCGCAGAGGCGAGAAACTTTCACGCTCGTCCAGCGCATTCGCCTGTTGCAGCATCTCGGCGCGGCGCGCCTCAACAATATTGCTGATGGCGCTCTCTTTATAGCGCGTTGCCATATCTTTCAGCGGCAGGGTAGAGACCAGAATCAGGCTGTTATCCTGACCGTTGAGGAAATACATCGACCAGGTGCTGTTTTCCGCTCCCCACAGCGTATCCAGGTAGTTGGACATCCGCAGCGTCATATCAAGCGTGCTGCTGTCGTGGGAACCAAAAATCAGCGATTCTGTTTTACGGCGTGTCTTCTCAAGATAGTAAACATCCGGACGCAGGCGGGTCTCCTGGAGACTGTTGGGTGGCGACCCGGCAGCGTTAGCAGCCAGGTTTTCATAAATCTGCCAGGTGGCAAAACGATAGGTATCGATGCGCTTTTGCATCGCGTGAGCGATATCCGCCAGCGCATAGCGCTTGTCGGTCAGCCAGGCGTTCACCGAATTGTGGATCATAAATCCTGACGCCAGCAGCAGCACCAGAATAAACATCACAAAAAAGCGTGTGACATTGCCTGATGTCAGAGGAAATTTGTATGGCAACATAGCTTAGCGTGGGACCCCAGTTAACGTGTAATCAGCCGGGCGCTTGCGGCCACAGCTAACAGCAGTACGGCAATGGCTGAAAACGCCGTCGCAAGGCTGTACCACTGTGAGATAAAGCCGATGAGTGCCGGACCTGCCAGAATACCCGCATAACCAATCGTTGTCATGGAAGAAATTGCCAGATTCACCGGCATGGTTTTCTGATTTCCTGCTGCGCTGAACATAATAGGGACGGCGTTAGAGGCGCCAAAACCTACCAGCACAAAACCCAGCAGTGTGACCACAACGTTTGGTACAAATACGGCCAGTAAAAGACCGAGCGAGGCGCAGAGCGTGCCGCAGAAAAGCGTCAGAAAGCGCCCAAAAGAGTTGACGAGGCGATCGCCGGTCAGCCTGCCCACCGTCATCGCTACAGAAAAGAGCGCATAGCCCAGACCCGCATGTGAATGCGCTAAGTCGCGTGTCTGCGTCAGGAACAGAGCACCCCAGTCCAGTATCGCCCCTTCTGTCAGAAAGAGAATAAAGCACAAAACGCCAAGGAAGAGCACCCAGCCGCGCGGCACCACAAAAAGCGGCGCATCAGGCTGATGAAGCCGGTTGCTCAGCAAATGACGCTGAGAGAAGAGATAGATAGCGATAATGATCAGGCCGATCACGCTAACGGCCAGCAGCGGAGAAAGCCCGAAAGCGAGTCCGGCGCTCACTGCCCCTGCGCCCGCAATTCCGCCAATGCTAAAGAAACCGTGGAAGCCGGACATCATCGCCCGTTCAGAGGCCTTTTCCACCTCTACCGCCTGAATATTCATCGCCACATCGACGAGACCGATAGAGGCACCAAAAATCATCAACGCCAGAGCCAGCGTAACGGGCGTGGAGAGGGTTGCCAGTAACGGCAAAGCGATCAGAATAAAAAAACTGCCCAGGGTTATGACGCGCTTACAGCCCAGGCGACCTACCAGCATGCCGGTAAGCGGCATCGCTATCAGCGAGCCAAGCCCAAGGAACAGCAGCAGCGTACCCAGCGCGCCATCGCTGAGCTGGGCACGATCTTTCGCGTAAGGAACCAGCGGCGCCCAGGCGGCCATACCTATTCCGGCTATAAAGAAGATGGCACGCGTAGCGTGTTGCGTCGCTACCGCGCTGGCATTTGCGGGTTGAGCATCCAGTGTCGTCATGATATCCGGTTAAAATCTGCCTTGAGATGCGCTTCTTTTACCACAAGACGTTAGTTTAAAGAAGATTGCTCATACCTGTCAGGTTTGTGGTTTATGAATTACGCCAGCAGGGCCATGCCTGACAATTGATAACCCATAAAAATAGCACTGCGAAAAGGATTTGTCGCTGCAAGGTCACTTTCCAGATAACTCCTGAAAAAAAGGTGAAATAGCGCGCCTTAACTCAAATCATTGGTATAGGGTGAAAAATCCGCATTCTTCCCTTTTCCGGCAAAATCCGGGCGTATAAAAAATCTCTAAAACCAGCCTGGGCAACTTGTGCTGTTTATCACGAATTTACAGGAAATTTTGGCCTTTCAACTCTGACTTTTTAGCCATAAATGGCCAGTTCAGGAAGAATAAAAAGAGAATCCTTGCTAAATGCATAAATTTTTTCCTCGCTTTAAATCAAATCCTTATCCCAATACTCCACCATTATTTAGCCTTTATTGAAATCGGGGCTTGTTAAAAATTTGTATGTTTGATTAAATATTTTTATCTTTCAGATAAAGATTCATCAAGTAAAGCTGTCAGTTCTTTCTTACTATGGGTAGGGAAAAGCTAGAAAAAATAGCAACTCAGCACGTCCGATTGCCCTGAGCGATCTCTTTCGTCCCCTGTGGGGGCGGTTATGCACCAGGTAAAAACCAGTCCGGTATCGGTACTGGTTACCCCTTGCTTTGCGCCTGAATGTGAAGTTTTCCTTCATTTTCTCGCGCGAGACACATAACGATAATTTTCTGGTGCATATAGAGGTTACCCATGGCACAGCTCAATGATGGCCGCGTTGAAATTGTTTCACGCGATGATGGAACAATCCTGTCTCAGGCTAATGCAGGCACGTCACATAATGTCCTGCTGAACCAGCCCAGCGTAGTGAAAATTCACGGTACGCGTGACATGGTGACCGGTTTTGAACGCCAGGGTAATGACCTGATCCTGCACATGCGCGACGGCAGCGAAGTTCGCTACCAGCAATTCTTCTTTGATGATGTAGACGGTGACCACAGTGAGCTGGTGTTTGACGATGGGGTCAACCCGCCTGAACATGCTCTGTTCCCGGTGACTAATGAGTTTGCCGATGCGCAGACGGCAATGGTAATTACACCGGAATATGAATCACTTGGCTCGATTGAACCCTTACTGCTGGCAGATACTGGCGCTTCCAACGGCGTTATCACCGCGGCAGGTATTGGAGCGCTTGGTCTTGCGGGGCTTGCCGCAGGTGCGCTGGCTGGTGGGGGTGGTGGCGGCGGCGGCGGCGGCGGTAACGATGGTGGTGGAGATGGCGGTAACCCTGGCGGCGGTGATGGCGGTAATCCTGGGGGTGGCGAAGGGGATGGCGGAGGAACAGCGCCCTTAACGCCAACTATCAGCGTTAATGCCTTTACCGGAGACAATCTTCTGACCCCGGCGGAAAAGGGCAGTAATCAGACGCTGAACGGTACGACCACCAATGCTGAAGTCGGCAGCACCGTAACCGTCATTCTCAACGGCAAAACCTACACTACAACCGTAGGGGCAAACGGCAGCTGGAGCCTCTCTGTTCCGGCAGCCGATTTGGCTACCTTACCTGACGGCAATAATACTGTTCGCGTGAGCGTGACAAACGGGGACGGCAACACCGCAACCTCAAACGAAGTGATCAACGTTCAGGCCGAAATTACACAACCTGGTACGCCTGCGATTACTATCGGCACTTTTGCGGGTAATGACATCCTGGACGGCGCAGAGAAACAAACCTCTCTGACCCTCAGCGGCACCACCACCAACGTTCAGCTGGGACAACTGGTTACCGTGACGCTTGGCGGCCAGACCTATAGCACCACCGTAGCCGCTAACGGCAGCTGGGCTATTACCGTACCGGCAAATGCTTTACAGGGACTGGAAGATGGCACCAATACCATTACTGCGCGGGTAAGCAATACCGCCGGAACCGCCGCCACAGCCACGCACAATTTCGATGTACAGCCTGTTTCCGTCGGCAGTATCACTATCAGCCCCATCAGCGGCGACGGCCAGCTTAATGCCACCGAATCACAGTCGCCACTGACCATCTCGGGCTTTGCCACGGGCGTACCCGCGGGCGCGCTGATAAGCGTTACGCTGGGCGGTAAGGTTTACAGCGCCACGGTCGCAGCAAACGGTAGCTGGACCGCAACGGTGCCTGCCGCAGATCTGCAACAGCTGCCTCAGGGTTCAAATCTGGTGACGGCCACCGTTACGCTTGCGGATGGTACCGTGCTCCAGAACAGCTCTGCCGCTGCGCTTAACGTGCACACTACCGCACCAAACGCCACCCTCGACGTGCCCTTTGGTGACGGTGTACTCAGCGGCAATGAAGCTAACAGCGGCCAGACGCTGACGGGCAATACTGGTGAGACGGGCGCAGGGCAAACCGTCAAGGTGACCGTTGGCGGCACGGAGTATAACGGAACGGTTAATAACGACGGCAGCTGGAGCGTAACCCTGCCCTCTGCCGGACTGCAAAGTTTGCCGCAGGGCAGTAACAATATCACCGTAGTGGTAACGGATTCGGCAGGCAACTCTGCCAGCTCCACCACCCCGGTAAACGTGATTACTGCGCCGCCGGCCCTCACAGTTACGCTCTCTGACGGGCTGTTAAATCAAAATGACCTTAACGATCCTCTGACCATCGGCGGCACCAGTAACGGCAGCCAAAACATCACCGTGACTTTAAACGGCGTCACCTATACCACTACGGTTAATGCCAACGGCACCTGGAGCCTCAACGTTCCTGCCTCCGACTTGCAGAACATTACCGACGGTAATTACACCGTTACGGTGACCTCTACCGATGCCCTGGGTAACAGCACCACCTCTTCAACGACCCAACTGGCTGTGGATACCACCGCTCCGGTAGTCTCCGTGGAAACTGTCTCCGGTAATGGTTATGTCGACGCCAGTGAGAAAGGCTCCCCTGTGGCGTTCACCGGCCAGACCGAGGCGGGAAGTACTGTTATCCTCCGGCTGGATACGCTGGATCCCATGCAGAGTATTAACCTCTCTGCCACCGTGGACCCGGTTACCGGCCGCTGGACCGCTACTCTGACCGGCGATCAGCTGGCTGCGATCACCGATGGAAGTTATACCGTGACGGTCGTGGCTACTGACGCGGCGGGCAACAGTTCACAGGCTTACACCAACGTTACCTTCATTACCGAACCGGCCAATCTGCCTGCCATTACGGTTAACCCTCTGACCGGCGACGATGTGCTGACCGGCGCGGAAGCAGCGCAAACCCAGTTCCTGACCGGCACCACCCTGCGCGTGCAGGCGGGCAGTGAAGTGACTCTGACGCTGGCGGATGGCTCGACCTATACGGGCCTGGTTCAGCCCGGAGGAGAGTGGCGCATTGAGCTACCCGCGGAGGTACTGGGCGGCCTGGCTAACGGTCCGCAAAACTATAACGTTGTGGTGCAGGACATCACGGGCAACAGCGGCCAGGCAACGGGCACCTTTACGGTCGATGTGGCAGCCAACGCCGGTTCGCTCAATATTAATCCTGTCAGCGGGGATAATGCCCTGAACGCCACTGAGGCGCAGTCCGATCTGGCGATCGGCGGAACCAGCCTGGGCGTTGCGGCAGCAACGCCGCTAACGGTAACTTTCAACGGCGTGACCTATAACACCACCGTTGGCACGGACGGTACCTGGAGCCTGACCGTTCCCTCCGCGGCGCTGACTGGCCTGGGGAATAACAGCTACCCCGTTACCGTTTCCACAACGGGAACGGACGGCGCTACGGTGACCGCCTCCAGCGATTTGCAGGTGCGAACCACCTTCCCGGACAACATTGTTATTAATGCGCCGTTTGGCGACAACATCCTTAGCGCAGACGAAACGGGCGTGCCGCAGACGCTTTCAGGTTCTACTGGCGTGGCCTATGCGGATCAATTTGTGACCGTGACGATTGGCGGCGTGGATTATAACGCTGACGTGAACACTTCTTCAGGAGCATGGACGCTGACGCTGCTACCTGACCAGCTGCAAGCCTTGCAGGAAGGGGCCTCCACCGTGACCGTTACGGTAAGCGACTCGCTGGGTAACAGCGTAAGCTCCAGTTCACCCTTCGTGGTGGATACCACGCCTCCGGCCATTGCCGTCTCTGCGGTGGGGGATAACAACGGCGCGGTTAACGGCGATACTCAGAATCAGCCGCTGATCGTCAGCGGCACAGCAGAAGCGAACAGCGTGATCAGGCTGGAGCTGAACGGCGTGACGGTGCTTACCGCCGCTGATGCTGACGGCAACTGGAGCGCTGCCATTTCCCCCGCCGTGCTGCAAGCGCTGCCGGATGGAAAATATGATTTGAGCGTGACGGCCACGGATGCAGGCGGCAACCAGACCACCACGTTTACGCCACTCCTCAAAGATACGATTGCGCCAGACGTTACCTTGTCGCCAGTTTCCGGTGACGGCTATCTCAATGCCGCTGAACATGGCACTGCCCTGACGCTGACCGGTACCGCGGAGCTGGGTGCTTCCGTGGTCGTCACGCTGAATGGCGCAGGCTATCCCGCCACCCTGGATGCTAACGGCAACTGGAGCGTAACGGTACCTGCGGGGGCAGTGGCGGCGCTGGCCGACGGCACCTACAACGTCAGCGTGCAGGCGACCGATGCTGCGGGTAACAGCGGCGCCACCGCGCTTCCGCTGGTGGTGGTCGCCAGTGCGACCGACCTGCCAACGATTAGCGTTGCGCCTTTTACCGGTGACAACATTCTGGATGGCGCGGAGAAAGGACTTTCACAGCTAATGACCGGCACCACCACTAACGTGCAGGCTGGTCAGGTTGTCACTGTCACCCTTAGCGACGGCCAGTATACCGGGACGGTTCAGGCTGACGGTAGCTGGAGCGTGCTGATCCCGGCCACGGCCTTCTATCAGCTGGCAAACGGGACGCAGAGCTACACCCTGAACGTCAGCGACGTGGCGGGTAATACCGCTGCTGCCACCGGCAGTTATACCGTTAACAGCGATTTCAGCGCCATTGCCATCGGGATCATCAGTGATGACAACATGCTGAATGCCGTTGAAGCGCAAAATGATCTGGTGATCCAGGGTAACAGCCGTTTTGTGGCCTTCGGTGCCAGGATCCTGGTCCGCTTCAATAACGCCAATTATGAAACAACGACCAATTCTGACGGAAGCTGGAGCGTGACGGTTCCGGCCGGCGCGGTCAGTAACGTGCAGAATGGTGATATTACGGTGACGGCAACCGCCACGGATCGGGATGGTAACGTCATCACCACGACCCACAGCCTCACGGCTAACGTTGACCCGAACTTTAGCGTCACGGTGAATACGCCATTTAACGATGGCACGCTCAACGGCAGTGAATCTCTTAGCGATCAGACGCTGACCGGGAGTACTGGCGTGGCTGGCACCGGCCAGACGCTGAGTCTGGTGCTGGGCGGCATTACATACACTGGCACGGTGGATGCCAACGGCAACTGGTCTGTTGCTTTACCAAATGCCGTGCTGCAAGCCCTGCCACAGGGCAGTAACGCCTATAACGTCACAGTAACGGATGCCTCCGGAAACACCACTTCTCTCGGCAGCACTTTTACCGTGGACACGGTTGCCCCCACTTTATCTGTGGATGCAATTTCCGAAGATAACCGCCTTAACATTATCGAGCATAGCGAGGCGCTGACGCTATCAGGAAGCGGTGCAGAAGGGGATCAAATCAGCCTGACCCTGAATAACGTCACTTATACAGTGACGGTGGAAGCAGGGGGCAACTGGAATATTGAAATCCCGGCGCAAGCCGTACAGGCTCTCAGTGAGGGGCTTAACCAGGTGCAGATTGTCTCTACGGATGTGGCAGGCAACGTGACCAGCACCGTCAGAACGCTGGAGGTGGATCTCACTCCTCCGCCAGTGACTATTGATCCTGCCTCTGGCGATGGCTACCTCAATCAGGCTGAAAGTACCCAGCCGCTGGTGCTGACCGGCACGGGGGAGATCGGTAACACTATTACCCTTGAGCTGAATGATCGCACTTACAGCACTACGGTTGGCGCAGAGGGCCAGTGGACGCTGACTCTGCCTGTTACGGTGGTGGAAACTTTTGTAAACGGCGTGCAGCCTTTCACCATCACCGCCAGCGATGCTGCGGGCAATATCACCCCTCTCAGCTCGCAGGTGGTGGTCGATAAAACTCCTCCGTCGATCGCTATCGCCAACGTCACCAGCAACAACATCGTGGATGCCTCAGAGCAGCAGTCAGATCAGATTATCAGCGGCACATCCACCAGTGTGGAAGCGGGGCAGACGCTGACGCTGACAATTGGCGGTACTGAGTACACCACCACCATCCTCTCCGGCGGCAACTGGCAGGTCACCGTGCCTGCGGGCGCGCTGGGCAGCCTGAGTGACGGAGCACAATCGCTGACAGCAACCACTACCGATCTGGCAGGAAACAGCAGTACCACCACCAAAAACTTCACGGTAGACAGCACCGCGAGCAGCATCTCTGTTGAACCTCTCAGCATTGATGGCTATCTCAACGCTGAGGAGGCGGCGCAGGATTTAGTGGTTAATGGTTTTACTTCGAACGTGGCAGAAAACAGTACAGTCACCTTCACCCTTAACAACGTTTCCTATACGGGTTTAGTGCAGGCCGATGGAAGCTGGTCAGTGACCGTTCCGGCTGCAAACGTGGCGGATATCGGCAATGGCCTTCAGACCGCAACGGTCAGCGTAACGGCTGAAAGTGGACTTACCGTGACCAACCAGGCATCCCTGACGGTTATCGCCGATCCAACGCTCAATCCTACCCTGATCCAGCCATTTAATGACGGGATTCTCACCAACACCGAAGCGGGCGTTCAACAGACGCTTACCGGTACAACGGGTCAGGCCGGTGAGGGGCAGACCGTTACGGTTAACATTGGCGGAACGGATTATACCGCTACGGTAAACAGCTCTGGTATCTGGACACTGCAACTTTCACCAGAAGCTCTTCAGGCGCTGCCGCAGGGCAGCTCAACGGTAACGGTCAACGTTACCGATATCGCAGGCAATACCGCCGCCCTGACGCCGCCAACCAACATCACCGTGGCCTCAACGCTGCCGACGCTGACGCTGGGCGACGTGGCGGGTGGCGACAATATTATCAATGCGGATGAACAGGGCGCCGGGCTGGCACTGAGCGGAACTGTTACCCCTGGCGACACGGTAAGCGTAACGCTTAACGGTACCAGTTATGATGCCAGCGTAGCCGGGGACGGTAGCTGGAGCCTGTTGATCCCGGCAGAAGTCGTCGCTCAGCTGGCCGAGGGAGCACAGGCACTGAGCATTACGGCGACCGACGCTTTTGGCAATACGACTGCGCAAAACGTGCCGTTAAACGTGGATACCGCTGCGCCGATCTTCACCGTTGATCCGGTTGCCGGTGATAATATTATTGACCGCATTGAGCAGGGCCAGCCGCTGCAAGTCACCGGAACCGGCACGCTGGGCGACAGCGTATCGGTCACGCTGGGCGGGCAAACCTACACCACCACAGTGGGCAACAACGGGCAGTGGAGCGTCACCGTTCCGGCAAGTACGCTGGGTAACCTCACAGAAGGTGATAACACCGTTTCCGTGGTGGTCACTAACCCTGCGGGTAACAGTGATATCAGCGACACCACGGTCTCACTAGAGACCTTCGTGGATGCTGGCGTTATTGTGAACAGTGTCGCGGGGAACGATCTGATCAATGCTGCGGAGGCGCAGCAGGGCCTTACCGTGACCGGAAGCGTAGAGGATGCGAATACCCTGGTGACGGTGACCTTAAATGGCGTTGATTATCCGGCAACCGTGGGGGCGGATGGCCTGTGGAGCGCCTCTGTTCCTGCCAGCGTGGTGACTGCGCTGGCGGATGGCAACTATACAATTTCGGTAACGGGGGTGCCTGTCGCCAGGCCTGCCGTCACCGTTCAGCATCCTGTCACTCTGGATACCACCGCACCGGCGCTGAATATTGCAGTAATTGCCGGTGACGGTCAGCTCAATGCTACAGAACAGGGTCAGCCTCTGGCTATCTCTGGTACCGGTGAGGCGGGCAACAGCGTGCGTGTCTCACTGAATGGCACCACCTATCAGACTGACGTTGACGGTAACGGCAACTGGACAGTCAACGTACCAGCTGCTGACGCAGGCGATCTCATTAATGGCACCTATCCTGTCACCGTCACGGTGGCAGATGCCGCAGGTAACACCACTACCCGCGACAGCAGCCTGATTGTCGATCTTTTGCCACCGGCGCTTAGCGTAAATTCCTTGGCTGGCGAGGGCGTACTTAACGCGGCGGAGCAGCAGCTGCCTCTGACCGTTAGCGGCGCAGGGGAAAATGGTGCTGAGATCACCGTAACTTTCCAGGGCGAAGAGTACACCACCACCGTGGGGGCAAATGGCCAGTGGACGCTGGATATTCCGGCAGACGCGCTGACCGGGCTGACCAATGGCACTTATACCCTGGACGTTGTGGCAACCGATCTTGCTGGCAACAGCACCACGCAGCCGGTATCGCTGACCGTGGTGGCTGATGCGGCCACTCTGCCAACGCTGACGTTAAACGATTTTGCCGGCAATAATGTGCTGGATGGCGCTGAGCAGCAGGTCGATCAGCTGATCAGCGGCACCACTACCAATGTACAGGCGGGACAAACTGTTACCGTGACCCTGAACGGTGTCAGCTACAGCGGCGTGGTTCTGGCGAGCGGTGCCTGGAGCGTCAGTGTTCCTTCAACGGCACTGGCAGGGCTGGCGGAGGGTAGCCAGAGTTACAGCGTAACTGTAGGCGATACTGCCGGAAACCCTGTTACCGTTAGCGGCGATTTTACGGTCAATACAGGTCTGAGCGCGCTGGCGGTTGATCCCGTCAGCGGCGACGGCTATCTGAACCGGACGGAAGCGGAGGCCGAACTTACCTTAAGCGGCTCTTCCTCCAATGTGCCGGAAAACAGCGAACTCACGGTGACTTTGAATCAGGTCAGTTACACGGCCATCGTGGGGGCTGATGGTCGCTGGAGCGTCAGCGTACCTTCTGCCAACCTGCTGCAACTGCCCGATGGCCCGTTAACGGTGACGGTCACCGGCAGCGATGCTGCTGGCAATCCAGTCAGCAACAGTGCCAGCCTGACCGTTGCCGTAACCGATCTGCCAGCGTTGACCACCGATCAACCCTTCAGTGACGGCACGTTAAATGCGGCAGAAGCGGGCGTGGCTCAGACCTTAACCGGCACCACGGGCGTGACCGGCGACGGACAGACTGTCAGCATGGTGATCAATGGCACCACCTACAGCGGCACCGTGGATGGCGACGGCAACTGGAGCGTCAGCGTGCCGGCAGAGGTGTTGCAGACACTGCCCCAGGGAGAAACCATCGCTACGGTTAACGTCAGCGATGCGGCAGGAAACGGGGCTACAGGCGACCTCACGCTGACCGTGGACACGCAGCCGCCTGCGGTAGATGTGGCGGCGCTGGCGGGTGACAACATCCTGAACGCGGCAGAACAGGGAGTAGCGCTGCCAGTGACAGGAACGGGTGATGCCAGTGACACCGTAGTGGTGACGCTGAATGGGCGGGATTACACCACCACCGTCGGCGATAATGGTCAGTGGAGCGTTACGGTTCCCGAAACCGATCTCGCTACGCTGACCAACGGCACTTACACCCTGAATATCACCGCTACCGATGCGGCAGGAAACAGCACTTCAATCGATCGCCCGCTGGCGGTCAAAGTTGATGCTGCTTCGCTGCCGACGCTGACGATCAATACCTTCGCCGGAAATGACATCCTTGATGGCGCAGAGCAGCAAACCGCGCAGACGCTCAGCGGCTCCACCACCAATGTGGAAGCCGGGCAGACAATCACCGTGACGATTAATGGTGACATCTACACCACGCAGGTTCAGGCCAGCGGAGCATGGAGCCTCAGCCTGCCTTCAGCCGCGTTAGCTGCACTGAATGATGGCACCACCACCCTTAACGTGGCGGTAAGTGATGTAGCGGGCAATCCGATCTCCGCCAGCCGCGATATCACCGTTAACAGCGCAGCATCCGGCATCAGCCTCGATCCGCTGAGCAATGACGGTTATCTCAACGCCACCGAAGCGCTTGATGATCTGATTGTTTCCGGTAGAACGATCAACGTTGCGCAGGGCAGTACGGTCACCCTGAGCTTTAATGGTCAGACATTTACCGCGCTGGTAGGGGCTACCGGCCTCTGGAACGCTATCATTCCCGCCTCAGCACTGGCAGGCATCCCGGATGGTACCGTCACGCTGAGCGCCAGCGTGGTGGATAATACCGGTACCACCCTGACAGGACGCGGATCGCTCAGCGTTCACGTCAGCGATCTGCCGCGGGCAACGGTGGATACCCCCTTTGCGGATGGCGTACTCAACGGTACGGAAGCAGCAGCTACGCAAACCCTGAGCGGCACCACTGGCGTAACGGGCGATGGTCAAACCGTGGCGATAGTCGTGGAGGGCACAACCTATAACGGAACTGTCGATACGAACGGGAACTGGAGAGTGGATCTGCCAGCCGCCGCGCTTCAGGCGCTGCCGCAGAATGATTCAACGCTGCCTGTGACCGTGACCGATGCAGCCGGAAACAGCAACACGCTCGCCATTCCGCTCTTGGTGGATACCGTTGCGCCAACGCTGACGCTTAACCCTGTCGCAGGAAATGATGTGGTAAATACCGGGGAAGCCGCCGGTGAGATCACTGTCAGTGGCAGCAGCACCGGTGCGCAGGAAGGGCAGCTGGTTACCGTGGCCATTAACGGGCAGAGCTATACCACGCCTGTGGATGCTGCCGGAAACTGGACGCTACAGCTACCGGCTGGTCTGCTTGCGCAGGCTGCCGACGGGACTTATCCGCTCACCGTCACCCTGAGTGATGCCGCAGGAAACAGCGCGACCGAAACGGTACAGCTGACGGTAGCTACCGAACTGTTACAGCCAACTATCGCTACGCCGTTCGGGGATGGTTATCTTAACGGCAATGAAGCTACAGCGACGCAAACCCTTAGCGGCACCACGGGCGCCACGGGTGCCGGTCAGACCGTATCGGTGAATATCGGCGGGCAGGATTATTCCGCCACCGTTGATGCTAACGGTAACTGGTCGCTGTCGGTTGCCTCTACAGACTTGCAGGCTCTGGGTCAGGGGGCACAAACGCTCGTTATCACCGCGACGGATGCCCAGGGGAATACGGGCGAAATCAGCACCACAGTCACCGTGGATACGGTTGCGCCAACGCTGACGCTGACGCCTGTTGCCGGGGACAATATCATTAACGCTGCTGAAATCGTGCAGCCTGTTGCCATCAGCGGTACGGCGTCACTCAGTGAAGCTGGTCAGCAGATAAGCATCAGCTTTAACGGCCAGACATATCAGCAGACCGTGCAGAGCGATGGCAGCTGGCGGCTGGATCTCCCTTCCAGTGTGACGCAAACGCTGGCAGACGGCAGTTACCCGGTCACCGTCACGCTGACTGACAGCGCAGGCAACATCACTACCGATACGCTGACCGTAACGGTAAACGCTTCACTGGCGAATCTGCCCACTCTCACCGTGGCTGCGGTAGCCGGGGATGACTACATTAATGCGCTGGAAAGCCGTGCTGATGTGACCGTATCGGGAAGTACCACTAATGTAGCTGAAGGGCAGACGGTAACACTTACCCTGAACGATGCCACTTACACCGCCGTTGTGCAGGCGGATGGCAGCTGGAGCGCCGTGGTGCCTGCCGCTGCTGTGGCACTGCTTGCAGATGGGGCGCAGACCCTGACGGCTTCTGTAGCGGATACCTCCGGCAATCCTGCCAGTACCACGCATCAGGTTACGGTGATTGCTCAGGCGGCCGATCTGCCCGTCATCACAGTTAATCCGGTCGCCAGCGACGATGTGGTTAATTATCAGGAGTCGCGTAGCGACCTGCTGATCACCGGCTCCAGCCAGAATATTGCGGCGGGCGACAACATTACCGTCACTCTTAATGGTGCAGACTATACCGCGACGGTGGATGCCAACGGTAACTGGACAGCCACCGTTCCGGCGGCGGCTGTTCAGGCGCTGGATCAGGGAACAAACAGCCTCACGGCCAGCGGCAGCGACGTTGCGGGCAACCCTGCTTCCGCCAGCGGAAGCTTCAGCGTGGATACCAATCCGCCGATCCTCACGGTGTCGTTGGGCGCGGGCACAGATGGCATTCTGAACCTGGCTGAAGCGTTGAACGGCCTGCTGGTAAGCGGCACTTCTGAAGCCAATAGCACCGTTAACGTCACGCTTAATGACAAAACCTATACTGCGACCGTTGGCACAGGCGGAACATGGAACCTGACTGTTCCGTCTGGCGACCTGCTGCTGCTGCCTGATGGTCAGGCGCAGGTGGGCGTCTCTGTCACGGATAGCGCAGGCAATACCACCTCTGAGGTGGTGAATTTAGGTGTGGCAGTCAACACCCTTCCTGTTCTTACGCTGGCCACGCCTTTTGTTGATGGCCTGCTGAACGCGGCAGAATCAGCGGCGGAGCAGGTTGTTAGCGGAACGGCGACGAACCTCGCCGCAGGCACGGAGGTGCAGGTCAGCGTGGGTACGGTAAGCGTTACGGGTACTGTACTGGCCGATGGCACCTGGAGCGCCACTTTCCCGGCAGGTACGCTTACCGGTCTGGCTGACGGCGCGTTACAGATTTCCGTGACGGCGGCTGATGCGGCAGGCAACCCGGCCAGCGTGAGCGGCAGCGTGGAAGTGCTGAAAGATGTCACGCCGGATGCGGTCATTGCCACGCCGTTTGTGGATGGCGCGCTCAATGCCGCTGAAGCAGGCGTGGATCAGATCATTCGCGGCACCACCGGGATCACCGGAGCGGGCCAGGTTGTGACGGTTACTCTTGATGGCAGAGATGTCACGGCAACGGTAGGTAACAACGGCAACTGGAGCGCCACGCTGACGCCAGTGCTGGCGGCAACGCTGGGCAATGGCACCCACACAATTGCGGTTACGGTAACGGATCGGGCGGGCAACAGCAGTACGGATTCGCTTGATTTCAACGCAATTATTACCGGGCTGCCTGCACCAACGCTGGTGACGCCATTTACGGATGGCACACTCAATGCTGTGGAAGCGGCGACAGACGGCACGCTGACCGGCGTGACCGGTATTACCGGGGCGCAGACTGTCAGCGTTAACCTCAACGGCACGGTGTATCAGGCTGTGGTGGATGAGGCGACCGGAAGCTGGAGCCTGGCTCTGCCAGCCTCTTTGCTGGTCACTCTGCCGGATGGCAACTGGCCAATTACGGTTACGGCCACGGACAGCGCAGGCAACGTTGGTACCACCAGCGGCAACCTGCTGGTGGCAGTACAGAGCGTGCCGGACGTCACGCTCAACCTGCCATTTGGGGACGGCCAGCTGAGCATTGCTGAAGCCTTTGCCACCGCGGGCCAGACGCTTAGCGGATCAACCGGCAAAATTGGCGCAGGCCAGAACGTGAACGTTACCATCAGCGGCTTTAACGGCGATGCGGCGGTGGCAGCAGCGGTGGACGCCAGCGGCAACTGGTCGCTGAACCTGACGCCAGCCCAGCTTCAGGCGCTGGCCAACGGCAGCCATACGGTTTCTGTTACTGCCACAGACAGTGCAGGCAACAGCGATACGGTGACATCTGCCTTTACCGCCTTGCTCACTGCGCCGGACCCAACCATTAATACGCTGTTTGGTGACGGCTTCCTGAATATTGCCGAGGCTGCCGGCGCGTTAACGCTGACCGGAACCACGGGCGCTGTAGGGGCGAATCAGGGCGTCCAGTTGCGGATCGACCTTGCCGGAGTAACCTACACCGGCACGGTAGATGCAGCGGGTAACTGGTTGGTGACGCTGCCTGCGGGCGCGCTTTCTGGCCTGACCTCTGGTACGCACAGCGTTAACGTGACGGTGACGGATGCAGCAGGCAACACCACGACGGAAGGGCTGGACTTTACCGCTGCGCTGAGCGCGCCGGTGCCAACCCTGAACACGCCGTTTGTTGACAGCTTCCTGAACGGCACGGAGCTTGCAGCAGGCGCCGCGCTTACCGGCACCACAGGTGTGACCGGTGCGGGACAGACTGTTCAGGTGACTATCGGGGGCACGAATTTCAACGCGACTGTCGCCACCAACGGGACATGGACACTCGATCTTACTCCTGCACAGTTGACGGATTTGGGCGAGGGCGTAAAAGCCGTCTCGGTGGTCGCTGCTGATGTGGCTGGCAACAGCGCCACCATTGGAGGCAGCTTCACCGTCGACACGGTTGCGCCAACCATAACCCTTCAGCCGTTTGCAGGCGACAACACGCTGACCTACGTAGAAAGCCTGACGGCCCAGACGTTGAGCGGCACCACCACGGGCGCAAGCGCAGGCCAGCTGGTGACCGTGACTCTGGGCACCTCAACCCTCACCGGTGTGGTGCAGGCGGACGGTAGCTGGACGGTGAACGTCACGACGGCGGCAATGACGGCGCTGGCTGTGGGCGGCAATGCGGGAACCATCACCGTTTCCGTAGCGGACGTGGCGGGAAATATCGGCACGGCCAGTGCCAACGTCACCCTGGATCTGACGCCTCCCGCCACGCCGCTGTTTACGCTTGCGCCGGTTTCGGATGACAACATTGTTAACAGCACTGACGGGACGACGCTGACGGTGGGCGGAACCTTTGCCAATCTGCCGGGCGTTTCGGGTGCCGTTACGGGCGATATTACCGTACGCGTGGATGGCGTGATTGCAGGAACTTATCCCGTTAACACGGCGAACGGCAACTGGACAGTGACGATCCCCAATACCCCAGCGTCGCTGGCAGATGGAACGCACACAGTAACCGCAACGCTGGTCAGTACCGGAACAGCCGATCTCACCTCAACTGAAGAGATTGTGGTCGATCGCGTCGCGCCTGGCCTGACCATTAACGCTTTTGCTGGTGACAATATCGTGAACGGCAGCGAAGCCGCCGTTGCGCAGATCCTTACCGGTACCGCTTCAGAAAGTGAAGTTGGCAGGGCGGTCACGGTGACGCTGGAAGGGAAAACCTACACCGGTATCGTCCAGGCCGGGGGAACCTGGTCTGTCAGCGTACCTTCAGGCGATTTGCAGGCATTAAGCAACGCAGGCCACACAATTACCGCCACCCTCAGCGATGCGGCGGGCAACGTGACCACGGTAGACCGCCCGATAACGGTAGATACCGGCGCGCCGCTGCTACAGGTCGATGCGCTGCTGGGGAATAATCTGCTGAATGCTACCGATATTCTGGCGACGCAGTTGGTGACCGGCAGAGCTTCTGGTGCAGAAGGGCAGACTATCGGACTCTATCTGGGAGACAGTTCACCGATTGCCACCGCCCTGGTGCAGGCTGACGGCACCTTCAGCCTTCAGCTTACGCCAGAGGTGCTGGGCAGCCTGACCGACGGTACGCTGGTCTTTGGTCTGCGTGTCAGTGACGCATCCGGCAACCAGACTGATGCCACGCTGACGGTCAACAAAGTGGTGAATCAGGCGCTGAATTTTGTCACTGATTCACTCACCATCTTTGGCGATGGCTTCCTGAATGCGGCAGATACAGCCGTTGCGCAGACCATTTCCGGGGTGGTGAATTCCGCCGGGATTGGGGCTACGGTTGCCCTGACTCTGGGCCAGACAACCCTGACCGCAAACGTTAACCAGGACGGGACATTTGCGCTGGTAGTACCGCCAAGTCTGTTGGGTGCATTGCAGCCAGGCGACACGGCGCTTAATCTTGTTCTGACAGATGCGGCCGGAAATACCCGTACCCTGGGGCAAACCGTCACCACCATCCTTGATAATCCGGTTATTGGCGCTCTGACTGATCTCTTTGGCGACAATAATCTGCTGAATATCGTCGAATCCACCGTCGCGCAAACCATTGGCGGCACCATCGAGGGAGTAACAGGTTCCAGAGTCACCGTGACGCTGGGGTCGAAATCCTATCAGACTACTTTGCAGGCAGGAGGGCAGTGGAATGTCACTATTCCGACGCTGGATCTGGCCGCGCTGACGCAGGGTAACCTTTCCCTCGGCGTGACGGTGGTCGACCCGGCGGGCAATACCGCCTCCACCTCAACCACGGTAGGCATCTTTACTGCCCAGCCAACCATCAGCCTCAGCTCCATCTTTGGCGACGGTATCCTTAATATTGCCGATGCGTTGACCAACCAGACCATCAGCGGCGTGGTAAATAATGTTGCAGAGGGCACGATTGTCCGGCTGAACGTAGGGGCATCAGAAGTGAACGCCACCGTGGGAGCAAACGGCGCCTTCACCGCAACACTTTCCCCGGACATTCTCGGGACGCTGAGCAGCGGTAATCTCACCGTGGGTGCCAGCCTGACCGATGCGGCAGGGAACACCGCCAGCACCTCGCTGGGTGCTGTGGTCAAACTTACCGCTCCTTCTGTTTCTGTCAGCCCGCTGTTTGGCGATGGTTTACTGAACCTGGCGGATGCAGTGCTTGGCCAGACCATTGGCGGCACGGTGTCCAATGCGGGTGCCGGCGCTCGCGTGGTGGTTTCCATTGGCACCACGCAGTTTGTCACCACGACTTTAGCGGATGGCACCTTCAGTCTGGCGCTTTCTCCGGCCATTCTTCAGGGGCTGAGCGACGGTAATCTGAACGTGGGCGTCAGCGTAACGGACAGCGCTGGTAACACCACCAGCACCTCGGCTACCGCGCTGGTGGGCTTGCAGTTGCCGACTATTACTCTGAACCCGCTGTTTGGTGATGGCGTACTGAGTCTGCTGGAGTCACTGGTGACTCAGACCATCAGCGGTACAGTGGGCGGAAACGCGGCTGCTGGCTCGACGGTTGCTATCAATATCGGTAACACCACGGTGACCGCAACGGTAGGGCAGAACGGCACCTTCAGGGCGCAGGTAGCGCCGGATATCCTCGGCACGCTGCTGGATGGTAATCTCACCGTCGGCGTCCGGGTAACGGATGCCGTGGGTAACGTCTCCAGCACCAGCGCGGGGCTGAAAGTCGGTATCCATACCACGCCAACGTTGACGCTGAATACCGTCTTTGGCGACGGAATTCTCAGCGCAGCCGACCTGACCACGGCGCAAACCATTAGCGGCAGCTCGGCCAACCTGCCTGCGGGAAGCACGGTTACCGTCAGCCTGAGCGGCAGAAGCTATACCACGACAGTCGGCAGTACGGGAGCATGGAGCCTGAGCGTGCCGAAAGCGGATCTTGCCGCGCTGGCGAACGGTACGCTTGCCGTAAACGTCTCTGCAACCGATGCCTATGGGAATGCCGCCACCAACAGCGGCTCGGTAAGCGTTATCGCCCAGACGCCGCCAACGGTGACTATCGCCAGCGTGTTTGGCGATGGCCTGCTGAGCGCCGCGGATGCCCTCAGCCCGCAAACCATTACCGGTACATCTACCAATGCTGAAGGGTCAACCCTCACCGTTCGCGTGGGTAGCGCAACGCTGACCACGACCGTCGCTGCCAACGGAACCTGGACAGTTTCGGTTCCGGCCGCCACGCTTGCTGCTTTGCCGGATGGCTCAGATGCGGTAACCGCCACGGTGACCAATGCGGCGGGCAACAGTGGCACGGCTAACACCACGGTACTGGTGGGAACCCATACCCTGCCGACCGTAAGCCTGACCAGCTCAACGGTGTTTGGCGGCGACCACTATCTGAACCTTAGCGAAGCCAACGTAGCGGAAACGATTAGCGGTACCTCAACCAATGCGGCAGGCAGAACGGTGACGGTTAACGTGGCGGGTAATATCTACACCACCACGGTGGGCGCGAACGGCGCATGGAGTGTTTCCGTACCTTCAGCCGCCTTGAAAGGCATCGCCGACGGCAGCCACACCGTTTCGGTCTCCGTCACGGATGCGGTAGGAAATATCTCTACCGCCAGCGATACTTTCAGAGCGGTGACGCACAATCTGCCTGCTATCGGGGTGGACCCGGTGCTGAGTCTGGTCAGCGTCCTGCTGACCGGCCTGACAATTTCCGGGGGCACGCTTAATCTGGCGCAGGGAACCCGGCTGAACGTTACGCTGGGCGGACAGACGCAGCAGGCCACGACGGATGCGCTGGGTCGCTACAGCGTGAAATTTACCGGAGGATTGCTCACCGCACTCAGCCTGAACAGCATCGTAACGGTAACGGCGGTGGATGCAGCGGGTAACCCGGCTTCAACCAGCAACACCCTGCTGCTTGGCTCACTGCTGCCAGTCGCCAGCGCTTCCGTTGCCACCGCTTCGGTGCTGATGGCAGTAGCGGCGGATGATTCCACCACCGCTGCGGCCTCCACGCACACGACCAGCAGTGAGGAGAGCACCACCACGGTAACGCACGCCGCAGCCGTCGATTCCACGCTGGTAACAGAAAACGATATCAGCACCACTGATACCAGTACCGCTGCGGCTTCAGCCAGCGATGCCACAACGGCCACTGCCACCGCGGCTACTGCTGTGGCGGATGAGAGTGCCTATACCATTGGCGGCGTGGTTATCACCCTGGCGGATGGGCATACGGTGGAAGGAGCCTCGGTCACAGGAAGCAGCGGCAACGACACGGTAACGGTGAATTCGCTGGACTTCACCCATATCGATGGCGGTGCAGGTACGGATACGCTGGTGCTGAACGGGGAGCATATGACTCTGGATCTTACCTCGCTGGGGCTGAAAGTGGAGCACATCGAAATCATCGATCTGGGTAAAGCTGGTAGCAACAGCGTCAAGTTGGATCTCAACGAGGCGCTGAACATCACCGACAGCCAGGCCAGTGATTTGATGATTAAAGGGGTGCTGGGTGACCAGGTCACGCTGGCTAACGGAGAGGGTGGGATCTGGGCAACAGCTGGGCAACGTACGGTGGAGGGTCAGACGTTTGACGTTTACCACAACTCGGCGCTCTCTTCCGGCAATACGCTGGGAGATGTGCTGGTGCAGCATAATCTTCAGGTTCACGTGGTGTAACAAAGACTTTCCCTGCACGGGAGGTGAAATTCTCGTGCAGGCAGTATAAAGTTAAGAGGAGATTAACTGTTTAAGCGGTAGCGCTGGCGTAAACAATAATCAGACAGAGCGCCCGGCGCCTGTGCGTTGCCTAAAGAAAGACCATGATAACTAATATATGAAAGGTGCCTCATGGGGCGCCTTTCCCTGTATGAGGGGGCTACCCTCATTTTTTATGCCAGACGACAGGGCAGGAATATTAACCCTTTCGCCTGTTGCGGATTACGCCGTAATCCCCCTGAACACCGGGTCCGGCTCAGCTCCCTCTTTGGCGCTGGCTTATCTGTGCCTGTGGCATAAAGATAATCTTATCTTTTCCGACATGACTTTACCTTTTTCTCAGGTGTACAAGGGAATTTTGATGGTGTATTCAGGCAGCAAGATGAAGAGAGTGTGGCTCTCATTCTGTATGGGTGGGCTTTGCTTCTCTCTGGCACAGCCCGCGCTGGCAGCAAAGGAGCCAAAAGCGGAGTTTAACTGGCGAGCGGCACCCAGCGAAGAGCAAATAGCTACCCTCACCCTGCGCGATGCCATCCTTCGCGCGTTTGCACGTAACCCCAAAATTTCTCAGGCCGCCGCGCAAATTCATGTCGGTGAAGCTGACCTGGATGCCGCTAAAAGTGCGTGGTATCCGCAAATTTCCCTGCAAGCTTCCGGCGGGCGTTCGCATCAGACCGACTCGGCGGGGAGCCTGAACAACAATGGCTCTGGTGGCATCACTTTAAGTCAGCTCCTGTATGACTTTGGCCGCACCGGCGGCGCAATAGATGAACAGCATAAGCTCTCGGATGCCTATCGCTATGCCCTCTACGACACCATGACCACCGTGGCGCAGGATACATTACGCGCCTATCTTGAGGTAAAGCGGTATCGGGCGCTGGTTGAGGCCGCAAACAATAATCTGGCCTCGCTACAGCGCGTACGTGATATCGCCAGACTGCGTGCGGACGCCGGATTAAGCTCGCAGTCGGACGTGTTGCAGGCAGAAACCCGTATCGCCGGAATGCACGCCACGCTGGAGCAGTATCGCGCTCAGGCCCGCTCTGCCCAGGCGCAGCTTACCGTGCTGACCGGTGTGGTCTCCAGCGAGCTACCCGAGCTGCCACAATCTTTGCTGGATCAGCAAATTACTCTGGACAAAATCGCCTACGAAAAAAGTGCCGCCGTACGCAGTGCGCAGGCCAAACAGGAAGCGGCGATGGAGCGAGTCCGCCAGGCACAATCTAATCACTGGCCCACAATCAGAGTTCAGGCTGGCCGGACCCGCTATGAAAACGACAGCCGCTCCTACTGGGATGATGAACTGCAATTGCAGGTAGAAGCGCCGCTCTATCAGGGCGGGCTGGTCAATGCCAAAACCCGCGCAGCGGAGGGCGACAGGGAAGCCGCAGAAGCCGCCATTCAGCAGTCGAAACTCGATATTAACCAGCATGCTTCTACAGCCTATGCCGACATGATCGGCGCGCAGCAGCGCCAGACGGCGGGAGAGGCGCAGCTTGGCAGCGCTGACCACACCCGTTCGGTCTATGCCGATGAATACAAACTGAACAAGCGCAGCCTCAACGACCTGTTGAGCGTGGAGCAGGATGTGTTTCAGGCTGACAGCAGCCGCCTGATGGCGCTGTACGATGGCTGGGACGCCACGGTTCGTTATGCCGCAGCGGTAGATAACCTGCTGGATATCATGGGGATCGATCGCGAAGCTACCAGTGGGCAAACCCTCCCGTCACTGTGACGCCAGGCGCACACGCAACTATTTAAGGCAGTACTATGAACAAACAGACCGCAACCACCGATAACTGGATCGACGCCATGCTGCGCGTAGCCGCGCGCTTTGGCAAGCCTGCGGATGGCTCTACTTTACGCCAGCAGATGCGCTGGTTTGAGCACCTGGCACCCGAACAGCAGCTTGAAAGACTGGCGGGCCTGCTGGGGCTGCATATGACTATGATGCCGCGCGACAAAATCCGCTGGCGGCAGGAAGTCACGCCGGTGATCCTGATCATGGAAAACGGCAACGTGGTCGTGGTGGAGAACATTGATGCGGAAGGAAAAGCGCGTTACTGGCTCAGCGACGGCGGCGATGTGGTACGTGAAAGCGAACTGGCGCTGCTGCTGGCGCAATGTCAGGAGCAGGTTGGCATTGTTGGCGTGGTGGCACGTGGGCGTGACGCGCGTATTGATGAATTCGTTAAGCCTTATAAAAAGCACTGGTTCTGGGAGAACTTCCGCGGCATGGGGCGGAAGATTATGGAGATCTCTCTCGCCTCTGTGGTGGGGAACGTGCTGGCGCTGGCGGGAATTTTATTCTCCATGCAGATCTACGACAGGGTGATCCCGGCGCAGTCAGAAGCCACGCTGTGGGTGCTTTTCTCCGGGGTTCTGATCGCCGCCGTAATGGAATATCTTATCCGGCTGATGCGCACGCAGGTGTCGGACCTGATGGGAAAACGCATCGACCTCAAAGTCTCCTCAATGCTTTTTGCCCGTGCGATGAACATTCGTAACGAGGCGCGGCCAAAATCAACCGGCTCCTTTATCTCACAGCTGCGTGAGATCGATCAGGTACGTGAGCTGCTAACCTCCACCACCGTCGGTGCCGCAGCCGATATGCCTTTTGTGATCCTGTTTCTGTTTATCATGGCTTTTATTGGTGGCCCGCTGGTGATTATCCCGCTGCTGGCGATCCCGCTGATCGTTATTCCCGGCCTGCTGGTGCAGATCCCTATGGCGAAGCTGGCGAAAGAGGGCTTGCGTGAGGGTGCGCTGCGTAATGCGGTGCTGGTGGAAACTATTGAAGGCATTGAAGACATTAAGTCTTTGCAGGCGGAACCCTATTTCCAGCGTCAGTGGGAACAAACCCATGAAGTGAGTGCGGCAGTGGGCATGCAGCAGCGCCTGTGGGGTGCACGTCTCACCGGCTGGGCTTCTACGGTTCAGCAGTTGACCTACGCAAGCATGCTGGTGTTTGGGGTTTATCTGGTGCTGAGCGGGGATATCACCACAGGTACGCTGGTGGCGAGCAGTATGCTCTCCTCCCGCACTATCGCCCCGCTGATGCAGCTGACCATGGTGTTCTCCCGCTGGCAGCATGCTAAAAGCGCCATGAGCGGGCTGGATGAGCTGCTGAAAAAGCCGCTGGATCAGGTTGAAGAGGGCGAGATGGCACATTGCCCGACGCTGACCGGACACTATGATCTGAAAGGAGTGCAGTACAGCTATGACGAAGAGAATGTGAAAAATGTGATTACCGTCGGCCAGCTACAGATCAAGCCGGGTGAACGCATCGCCATTCTTGGCAAAGTGGGTGCCGGAAAATCGACATTGCTACGGCTGCTTGCCGGGCAGGCGATGGCGACCCAGGGCAAAGTGATTGTGGATGGCGTGGATATTCGCCGCATTGACCCGGTAGATCTCCGGCGCCAGCTGGGCTGGTTATCCCAGGATTCCAGGCTGTTTTTTGGCACCCTGCGGCAAAATTTGATGTTGGGCAATCCCCATGCCAGCGAACAGGAGATGCTACAGGCGCTGCGTATCAGCGGCGCGCTCAGCCTGGTTCAGCAGGATGCTGCCAGCCTGGACCGCATAATCAATGAAGGGGGGCGTGGCCTCTCTGGCGGGCAGCGTCAGATGGTGATGCTCAGCCGGATGATCCTGCGTCAGCCGCAGGTGGTGCTGATGGATGAGCCTACCGCCTCAATGGATGAGCAGCTGGAGGAGCACGTTATCCGCCAGATGCAGGGATGGCTTTCCGGACGCACGCTGGTGCTGGTGACGCATCGTCCCGCGCTGCTGAAGCTGGTGGACAGGATTGTGGTGATGGATAACGGCCGCATTATTGCTGACGGCCCGAGAGATGAGATCATCCGTAGCGCCACGGCGCAGACAGCGAAACAAAACGTCTCGCGGGGGGATGCAGCATGAGTCTGATTATGGTGGACCGCAACCTTAAACAGAGCGAAAAAAAAACTTCGGCAATCATCTGGCTCTGTACGGCCGCGCTGGTGATTTTCTTTGTCTGGGCACATTTCGCCATTCTGGATGAGGTCACCGTCGGGACTGGCAAGGTGACGCCCTCCAGCCGTGCGCAGGTGATTGAAAGCCTGGATGGCGGAATTGTCGATCAGCTTAACGTGCACGAAGGCGATATCGTCGAGAAGGGGCAGGTACTGGCCAGGCTCGATCCTACGCGGTTTCAGTCCAACTTTGGTGAAGCCGCTTCCAAAGCCCGCACGCTTCGCGCTTCCGCCGAGCGGCTACAGGCCGAGCTGACGGGCGCTCCGCTAGCCTTCAGCGCCGAAACCCTTAAAGAGCCGGAGCTGGTGGCACGGGAAACGCAGCTTTATCAGTCCCGTCGTCGCAACCTTTCAGAAACGGTCAGCAACCTGGAGCAGTCGAAGAAACTGGTGCAGGAGGAATTACGCATGACCGCACCGCTGGTAGCCAAAGGGGCAGCAGGAGAGGTGGAAGTGATCCGCCTTCGCCGTCAGGTCAGCGATTTGCAGGGAAAAATTGACGAAGCAAAAAATGACTATGCAGTACGCGCACGCGAAGAGCAGGTGAAAAACAATGCCGATCTGGATGCGCAACTACAGGTGGTGACCGGTAAAGAGGACCAGCTCACCCGCGCCACAATCTACTCGCCGGTACGCGGTATTGTGAAGGATATTCAGGTTACCACCGTGGGGGGTGTGTTACAGCCCGGCGGCAAACTGATGGAGATTGTGCCGCTGGAAGATCAGTTACTGATTGAAACGCGCATCAACCCACGCGATATCGCCTATATCAGACCGGGACTGCCCGCCACGGTGAAGGTCACCGCCTATGACTCTTCCATCTATGGCAATCTGCCCGGCGAGGTTGAAACCGTCTCGCCAGATACGCTTCAGGATGAGGTAAAACGCGATCAGTACTACTACCGCGTCTATGTCCGTACGCAAACAGCAGAGTTGACCAACAAAGCGGGCAGGAAATTTCCTATCGTGCCGGGAATGGTGGCCAACGTGGAGATTAAAACCGGTCAGAAATCGGTAATGGATTATCTGATTAAGCCGTTGAATAAAGTTAAAGAATCGATGAGAGAACGCTAGGAAGTAACGCCACTGAATAGTTTATCAATGTTACTTTCTGCCATTAATTAACATGCCGTTCAGTGGCGCTATTAATTATTAATTTGTGCTGAAACAGGGAAAAAAAAAGCGCATCGGGGGAGTTATTGTTTCAGGGGGATTATCTTTACTTAAATTGACATTTAAGCAGCAAAAAAAGAATAAAAAAATGCCGAACACAAGGTTCGGCGGGAAATAGGGTAAAACATCACATTCGGGGTGAATGAAGGTAATACTTAAATAAAATGATGATAGCGGGATCATTGTATAACCTGATGACCATATTTTTTTATCATTCAGTGCTCAGCATGGCGCTCTTACCTAACCCTATGAATTACAGGCACAAGGCATTTTTATGACGTTGCGGGCGATATTTTTTATCAATACGTGCTGATGAAAAGTTCCCCAAAAATTACATTTAGCAATATCTATCTTACATCCTGAAACCCAATCGGAAATTTCGTATCATTTTCTTTATAGATTATTACGCCTGCCGCACTAACATGGCTCTGCCGGCTGAATATTCGACGTTCAGCACGCAGTGGCAAAATAAGGCATATAACTAGAGGGTAATAAAATGAAACTTCGTGTTCTCTCCCTGATGGTCCCAGCGATGCTGATCGCCGGTTCAGCAGGTGCGGCAGAGATCTATAACAAAGATGGCAATAAGCTTGACCTCTTTGGCAAAGTAGACGGCCTGCACTATTTCTCCGATAACGACGGTTCTGATGGCGATCAATCCTATGTTCGCTTTGGTTTTAAAGGCGAAACCCAGATCAGCAATGAGCTGACCGGTTACGGTCAGTGGGAATACCAGGCTGCGCTGAACAACGCTGAGTCTGAAGGCACCGCTGACAGCTTTACCCGTGTAGGTTTTGCCGGTCTGAAATTTGGCGATGCAGGATCGCTGGATTATGGTCGTAACTATGGCGTGGCGTATGACATCGGCGCCTGGACAGACGTTCTGCCTGAGTTCGGTGGCGATACTTATGGCGCAGACAACTTTATGTTCCAGCGCTCTAACGGCCTGGCAACCTACCGTAACAATAACTTCTTTGGTCTGGTGGATGGCCTGAATTTTGCGGTTCAGTATCAGGGCAAAAACGACAGCGCAACCGAACAGGGCGGACGTGACGTTCTGGCTGGTAACGGCGATGGATGGGGTCTCTCCACCACTTACGATCTGGGCGAAGGGTTCGCTATCGGTGCGGCCATGTTCAGCTCCGATCGGACTAACGAACAGAACGGCGGCTCGGCGGGCACTGATACCATTCTGGGCCGTGGCGATAAAGCTACTGCTTATACCGGCGGTCTGAAATATGACGCTAACAACATCTATCTGGCGGCCATGTACACCCGCTCACAAAACGCCACCCGTTTTGGTGCCAGCGATGCGACCACTTACGGCTATGCTAACACCGCAGACAACTGGGAATTGGTTGCTCAGTATCAGTTCGACTTCGGTCTGCGCCCATCCCTGGCCTTCGTCAGCTCCCGCGGCAGCGACATTGAAGGTTACGGCTCGCAGAACCTGAAAAAATATGTTGATGTGGGTGCGACCTACTACTTCAACAAAAACATGTCCACCTATGTTGATTACCAAATCAACCTGCTGGATGACAACAACTTTACCGACGCTACCGGCATCAACACTGATGACGTTGTGGCACTGGGTCTGGTTTACCAGTTCTGAGTTGTCAGGGAGCGCAGGCCGCTGCGCTCCCTCGTTTTACTGCCGTTCCCTTCTCTCTTCCTGTCTCTTTTTTCGCTAGTTATTTGCCCGATGATGCCGGTGACGTGGACGAAAGAGCTGTTTGGTATGCGTCTGCTTGTAATGCTTATAGCCTGAAAAGATAATCAGCCCCAGGCTCACCGCAAGGAGGAGGTAATAGATCATAGGATCTCCTTTGAAATCACTTATTGGCAGCCTTTTATGGCCTGCGTTCACTACGTATCCTGGTGAGCAATACCGAGAAGATCAAGCGGGTTTTTCCGCACCTAACTGCCTGAAATGCCTTATTTCGGACCAAAATTAACTACAGGTTGATTGCGCTTAATGAAGAAGAATTGGCTGTATTCTATTGCTATGGCAGCATTTATTATGCTTTCAGGGTGTGACGATCATAACCAGAGTCGCGACCATTCCGCGCTGGTTTTAGAAGGACGCACAATGGGAACATTCTGGCGTATCAGCCTGGCAAACGTCCCCCCGGAGCGTAAAGCCAGCCTGCAAAAAGCGGTGCAGCAGCAGTTAGATGAAGACGATCGTCAGCTCTCGACCTGGAAAAAAGAGTCGGTGCTGTCACGCTTTAATCAGTATCGCGGCAGTGAACCCCAGCCGGTGAGCGATAATATGGCTGATATTGTTACCCTCTCTCTGCGCATCGGCAAGATGACCGCCGGAGCGATGGATATTACCGTGGGGCCGCTGGTGAATTTATGGGGCTTCGGGCCTGAAAAGCAGCCGGTCACTATCCCGGACCAGGCGCAGATTGACGCCGCTAAGGCGCTCACCGGGTTACAGCATCTCCGCGTTATTCAGCGTGCCGATGGCGCTTACCTGCAAAAAGATTTGCCAGACCTCTATGTCGACCTTTCTACCATGGGAGAAGGGTTTGCCACTGACCATCTTGCCAGACTGATGGAGGAAGAGGGGATTACTGACTACCTCGTCTCTGTGGGTGGTGCGGTGCTGACACGCGGTAAAAACGCGCAGGGTCAGCCCTGGAAGGTTGCGATTCAAAAGCCCACGGATAAAGAGAACGCCGTGCAGGCGGTGGTCGATCTGCAAGGGCATGGCATCAGTACCTCTGGCAGCTATCGCAACTATTATGAACTGGATGGCAAACGTCTCTCCCATGTGATCGATCCCGCGACGGGGCGGCCCATTCAGCATAAACTGGTTTCTGCCACGGTGATTGCCACCACGGCGCTGGAAGCGGATGGCTGGGATACCGGGTTGATGGTGCTGGGCGAAGAGAAAGCCAAAGCGCTGGCGCTGCGGGAACATCTGGCGGTTTATCTGATCCAGAAGCAGGACGACGGCTTTACCACCTGGATGTCGCCGCAGTTTAAAGCCTTTATTCTGCCGCAATAGCAGCAACAGCGGAGGAGTCATTATGCTGGATTTGTTTAGTGAAGAAGCGCCGTGGGCCGAACCTCTGGCGGAGGGCGCAGTGATCCTGCGGCGGCATGCACGGGATGAAGCGGAAGAACTGATGAGGCTGGTGGAGGAGATCTCCACACAGAATCCGTTTCATCATCGCATCACCCCTGGCGGTCACCGCATGTCGGTAGCGATGACCAACTGCGGAGATTTCGGCTGGTCTACGGATTCACGAGGCTATCAGTACAGCGAACGTGATAACGTCAGCGGCCGCCGCTGGCCCGCTATGCCGGACCGCTTTCGTCTTCTTGCCCGCAGCTGTGCGGAGGCGGCGGGCTTCCCGCAATTTTCGCCAGATGCCTGCCTGATCAATCGCTATGAGCCAGGCGCCAGACTCACGCTGCATCAGGATAAAGATGAACAGGATCTGAAGCAGCCGATAGTTTCCGTCTCGCTTGGGCTGCCGGCGGTGTTCCAGTTTGGCGGTTTCGAGCGCAGTGATGCCACCCAGCGGGTGCTGCTGGAGCATGGCGATGTGGTGGTCTGGGGCGGCCCCTCGCGGCTCAGGTTCCATGGCATTCTGCCGCTTAAGCCAGGCAGTCATCCCGTTACCGGCGCTTTCCGCTTTAACCTGACCTTCCGGCGTGCTTTTCGCTAGCGCAAAAAGAGGCGGATGAGAATTATAATTGATATCGTCTGGCGACTCATTAAACTGCACACTGCCTTGTTCTTACCTGGATGGTGTCATGGAGTTGCTTCGCGTGGTGTACCGGCAATATCGCTGGCCTTTTGTTTTCGTTATTGTTCTCAGCCTGCTTAGTGCGGCGCTTGGCATTGGGCTGATCGCTTTTATCAACCGCGAGCTGATTGTTGCCATGAATTCGTCAGTCTGGGTTCTGCCTGAATTCCTCGGGCTGTTGCTGCTGTTAATGGCCGTGACCCTGGCTTCACAGCTTGCCCTGACGCTGCTTGGACACCATTTTGTTTATCGCCTGCGCGGTGAATTTATCAAACGTATTCTCGATACCCAGGTCGAGCGTATCGAGCAAATTGGCAGCGCACAGCTGCTGGCCGGACTCACCAGCGACGTGCGCAATATCACCATCGCTTTTGTCCGTCTGCCTGAGCTGATTCAGGGGATTATCCTTACTCTGGGCGCAGCCGCCTACCTCGCCTGGCTTTCGCCGGAAATGCTCTTTATCACCGCCGTCTGGGTGGCGATTACCATTATTGGCGGCTGGCTGCTGGTGGCAAAAGTCTACCGCCATATGGCCAGGCTCCGTGAAATTGAGGATAACCTCTACACGGACTACCAGACCATTATTGAAGGGCGGAAAGAGCTGGCCCTTAACCGCCAGCGCGCTTATCTGATCTATGAAACGGTTTATCAGGAAGATGCCCGCAACTACCGGCACCATATTGTACGCGCCGATACTTTCCATCTCAGCGCGGTAAACTGGTCAAATATTATGATGCTGGGTGCAATTGGCCTGGTCTTCTATATGGCTAACGGGCTTGGCTGGGCGAACACCGCCGTCGCCGCGACCTATTCACTGACGCTGCTGTTCCTGCGCACACCTCTGCTCTCTGCGGTGGGAGCACTGCCCACGCTGCTGACTGCTCAGGTGGCTTTCGATAAGCTAAACACCTTCCAGCTGACGCCGTACCAGCCTGAATTCGCCGTTCCTGCCGTCAGCAAAAACTGGCAGACGCTGGAACTACGTGACCTTGTTTTTCATTATGGCGATAGCGGTTTTGCCGTCGGGCCGGTCAATATGACGCTGAAGCGCGGAGAGCTGGTCTTCCTGATTGGCGGCAACGGCAGCGGGAAATCGACGCTGGCGATGCTGCTCACCGGGCTTTACCAGCCGGTATCCGGACAGATCCTGCTGGATGGCGAAGTCATAGATGCCGCAAATATCGGCAGCTACCGCAGCCTGTTTTCAGCGGTATTTACCGATGTGCATCTGTTTGACCGGCTAATCGACAACCAGGGGAAAGCGGCTGACCCGGCAAAGGTACAGCTCTGGCTTGAACGCCTGAAAATGCAGGACAAACTTAAGCTGGAAGGCAATAAGGTACTTAATCTTAAGCTGTCAAAAGGGCAGAGCAAGCGGCTGGCTCTGCTGCTGGCGACAGCTGAGCAGCGCGATATTTTGCTGCTGGATGAGTGGGCGGCTGACCAGGATCCTCACTTCCGCCGTATCTTCTATCGTGAGCTGCTGCCGTGGCTACAGGAGATGGGGAAAACGGTCTTTGCCATCAGCCATGACGATCACTATTTCCTGCATGCCGACCGTCTGCTGGAGATGCGTGAAGGCAAGCTGAGCGAACTGACCGGGGAAGAGCGGGAGCTGGCTACGCTGGACGCGGTCAAACGCACAGACGTTGTTATGTAGTACCTGGTGCTTCAGCGCGGGTGACGCGTCACTAACGCTGAAGCGGCCTTGCCGTGCATGGTGAGGTTCAGGTTGAGGTTTTTCTCTCAGAGGGCCTCAACAATCCAGCTAAGGATGCGGGATGAGGTTCTCTCTACCCGCCCGGTAAATTCTCTGCCTGCCGGAAACTCACTGGAGTGCGAGGTTGTTAACCGCAGCAGGACTTTCTCTGCCTGCGGCGCACAGAACACGATTTCTGCCTCGCTGAAACTCATAAACTTTCTGAGCCTGGGAGAGAGCGCTTTATAAAGACTCTCCTTCAGCGAAAAGGCCAGGGTCAGCGCATCGGGGAAGGGCAGGCCGCTCTGCATCAGCAGATGTTTCTCCTGCGGCGTAATAATGTTCTCCTGCATCGCTTCTGCCGTCTCTGCCCGCATCACCTGCTCACAGTCCACGCCCAACAGCTTGCCGCTCTCTGCTTTAGCCAGCAGCAGCGCTATTTCCTGCGTGCTGTGTGAGAGCGAGCCGCAGAATCCTGCTGGCCACACCGGCGCTCTGCTGGCATCGTTCGCCAGAATCCAGGGATCGCTTCCCAGCCGGCAGAGCGCGTGTCGCACCAGCGCTCTGCTGGCAAGATATTCTGCGCGGCGTTTCCGCACAGCCTTATTCAGATGCAAGGGGACGGGCAGCCGCAGAGTAGTAAAGAGCTGTTCATCAAAACAGGCAAGGTTGTAGTTGGCCTGAATAAGGCAGACATCGGGGTGATCGGCTGGGGAGCGAAAGGTCACGTCAGTGATAAAACCGCCCGAATCGGCGAGCGCTAAAGGTTTCAGCGGCAGAAGATAGGGGACGCTCTGGGAGTCCGGCAAACTCTGGATGGGCACCGTATACCTGACCTGCTTATCTTGATAAAGCGTAATTTAAGCAGGTTAGAGGCTTAAGAGCAAAAGCGATCAGTCGTTAGAGGGGATGGCAAAGTTTTTCAGCGAAACCACGAAATGTTTGTTTCCGCGAGAAATTTTAGCGCCACGATCGCACCAGTGGCTCGCCAGCCGGAAAAAATCGTCGCTATCGATGTCATACGCCAGTTCGACTTTACTGATACCGGAGTGCAGCATCTCATCCGCATCTTTGAAATTCTTTGCTTTAATTATCGCCATTTTCAGTCACCGGGTAGGTTGGTGCAATGTTGCCAGAAAAGTGTAGCGACAGCGTATGTTAGTTTCGTGACAGTTTTGTTGCAGCGTGGCAGATTGAGATTTTCGCCACATAATAGTGTGATTAAGTTCTCACTCTTTCGTGCCTTGCATCATTTGATAAACTTTTTGAAGAGATGCTGATTATCAACTAAATAGCGTGGAAAATTGCTGATATCTAAAGGTTGCACTTGTAATTTTCGGTCTCTGCCCCAGATATCTTCCGCTTGCTCAATAACTTTACTTATGTGATCAGGGTTATTGAATTCAGGCAAATCATATTCAGTATGTGAAATGGAAGACATTTTCTCAGCAATGCGATGTGGGGTCATAATCCAGGAAAAATGCCATCCGCCATCGGCTATAACAGCTGTGTTCCATTTCAACCATTGCCATTTTAATCTGCTTCTTTTAACAGATGAGCGCTTTGTATTACGTAGCTCCTCGGGTTTACCCCCAAAAAAGCCCACCAGATTTTTATAGGCGATCGCTTTGGGTAATGTGCATTTACGGGGCGTGCCGTTGGTGTTAAAGACCTGAAGATTAAAGTGATAGTTATAAAAATTTTGATGTATGACGGTGCACAGTTTGTTCTTTTTGATAGAGGGAATGATGGCTGGATTAAAGATCTCATCAACGTCAGAAACGAGTATCAGGTCGTCTTGCTCAGCCTCAACGAGGCCCGCCATAATCCAATTTCGGGTATCGGCTTCGTTCTGCCAGGCATCCAGGTGAGGAGGCTGATCGAACACAACATAGATAATTTTATCTTCGAACCGCTTAAATTTCTCTTTATTAAAATTTAAACGCTTCGGTTTGCCTGTGAACGTGTGGGTTGACTCAACAATGACGAACTTGTCGACTACCTCTGACAACGTATGTAACCGAAGGTCCAACAACATATCTTCATCATAATATAAAAAACAATCGTAAATCATCAGCAGTCCCAGCAGAAGGATTTAACTTATTGAAAGTGATTTTAGTAAACAAAAAATAAAAAATAATGATTCAGATGCTGAACAGAATAAAAAAAACAAAAAAGCCCGAAATTCTGAAGAATTAACGGGCTTAATGATAATACCTTGAAAATTTGGTCGGCACGAGAGGATTTGAACCTCCGACCCCTGACACCCCATGACAGTGCGCTACCAGGCTGCGCTACGTGCCGACTCGTGAGCTAATAGTACGCAAAACGCTGTCGATTGCAAGAGGCTAACACGTTGACTGCTATGAATTTAAGCAATCGCGCTGTCAGTCAGCGATAAAGCGCTTCTCTTCTGTCAGCACCTGGAGCAGCAGCGCCAGCTGCGGCTTGTGATCCTTCAGGCGGTTACCCTTTTCATCCCAGGCGGTATAGCTGCCGCTGTTATCCAGCACCAGCGTGACCGCAGGCGTGGTGATCACCAGCTGACGATCGGTACTGCTGGCTACCCAGTTATGACGTCGCTGGGCTGCGAAGAGATCTTCACCCTGTGAATAGTCCGCCGCAGGGGTGCTGACGTGCAGCAGGCGCTGCATCAGCGTGGTCATAATGTCCTGATGATCGGTCAGCTTACGCACCTGCTGCGCTGGCGTATCAGGCCAGTGCACAATCAGCGGCACCTGAAGATTTGCCCGGTTGCCCAGGCTGCTGTCGCCATCCAACGCAACACCATGCTCGGCGGTGATAACCACCACCGTTTTTTCCAGCAGCCCTTTTTCCTGTAGCGTGGTCAGCACATCCTGGATCTGCTTATCCACATCCGCGGCGGTGCGGGCGTAATGGCGCGTGATATTTTTCGCAGACCCTTCTTTGATCTCATTTCCACCCAGTGAAAGGTAGGAGAACCAGGGCGAACTCTGCGGCTTCTGACTTTCCAGCCAGCGTTGCCACTGGGCCGTGGTCTGTGCGTTAGTCTGCGTTTGCGACGGCGGCAGTGAGAAGTCTGCTAACAGTGCCTGACGATAGAGCGGTGAGGCAAAACCATCGGAGGCGAAGAGGCCAAACTGATAGCCCTGCTTACCAAGAGAGTCAACCAGCGCAGAAGGGACTCTGGAGGAGAGTACGCCATCCATATAGCTTGGGGAGATGCCATAAAAGAGGCCAAACAAGCCGCTGTCAGCGCGGCTACCGGCGCTGAAATGCTGGGTAAAGCTGACGTTCTGCTGAGCAAATTGCGCCAGGTGAGGCAGCGATTTCGACAGCGTGCTCTGGTTCAGGCCATCAACAGTGATAATCAGTAAATTGTTGCGCGTCCCGCTGTCCCGGAAGGTGATGTCATTCAACGGGTAGGCGACAGAGACCGCTTCAGGATTACCCTGTTCAACCAGCCGGCGCTGATACTCCTGCGCATCCAGCAGGCCGTGACGCTCCAGGAAGCGGCGGGCAGTCATAGGATAGGAGAGCGGCAGGTTAGAACGCTGCATGGTGATCGGACGATAGAAGTTCGCATCCGCCCAGATATAGAGCAGATGGCTGGTGAAAAAGGCAATAATAAACAGAAGAGCGAGCGGCTTGCCGAAGTTGCGCCTGTTAAGGCTGCGCAGCTTCTGCCAGCTCCAGGTGGCAAACAGCATCTCCACCAGAAAAATAGCGGGCACGCTGATAAACATCAGCTGCCAGTCACGCGCCATCTCCGTCTGATCGGGGTTCACCACCAGCTGCCACACCACCGGATTGAGATGCAGGTGGAAGCGATTGAACACCGCGCTGTCTACCAGGATCAGCGTCAACCCTGCGGTGGCGATAATGGCAGAAAGGAAGCGCAGCAGCCGCTGCGACATCACCACAAAGGTCAGCGGGAAAATGATCAGCAGGTAAGCGGCAAAGACGATAAAGCTGAAATGGCCCAGCCAACTGGTAAAGGCGTAAATGCGCCCGGCCAGCGAGGCAGGCCAGTCAGAAACAAACAGGTAGCGGCTGCCCAGCACAAAAGCCACGATGATATTAAAGAGGGCGAACCAGTGCCCCCAGCTAATCATCTGGGAGACTTTTTCACGGTAGCGCTGCCGATTTGTTACCATAACAGGGTCAGGATCATCAGATTAATGGGCTTTATCGTCACGCACGGAAGCCTTAAGCGCTTCGGCGAATGAGTGTGCCAGCGAGTGCCGTTGAGCTGGCGCTACGCTGGTATTCAGCAAATTGGTCACCATATTTCCCAGTACCATCAGGGAAAGGTCGGTGGGGGCCTTGTCTTTTTCAAGTACATGGGCCAGTTCTGCGAGGAGTTTCTCCACGCGGTCGTCACTGTAGCGAGATGATTGTGGCATAACGTCGAATTTATTGAGTATTAAAGGGCGGCATCTTACCGTAAAACCGCGATATTTTCTGCACTTTTATCGATCGCAACAGGTTAATGTTGCTGGCAGTTGATCGCCGGAAGACTCGGTGATTGAATACGCGCTAAATCTAAAGGAGAGTCTACCATGAGTCTGGATATTGAGCAGATTGCCCTGCATCAGTTAATCAAGCGCGATGAACAATCGCTTGAGCTGGTGCTGCGCGAAACGCTGCTGCCTGCCAATGCGCCCGTCACCGCGATGATGGAAGAGCTGCACCGCGTTTACAGCGCTAAAAGCAAGGCTTATGGCCTGTTTAATGAAGAAAGTGAACTGGCGGATGCGCTGCGCAACTGCCGCAAAGGGGAAGATGACTTCCTGGCGTTCAGCCGCGCCGCAACAGGACGTTTGCGCGATGAGCTGGGGAAATATTCCTTTGCCGAAGGCGGCATTGTGCTGTTCGGTCACTACCGTTATCTGGCGGTGGAGTATTTGCTGATTGCGGTGCTGAACAGCCAGAACAGTATGCGGGTTAACGAAGAGCTGGACATCAGCAGCACGCACTATCTGGATATCAACCACGCCGATATTGTGGCGCGTATCGATCTCACCGAATGGGAAACCAATCCTGACTCCACCCGCTATCTGACTTTCCTGCGTGGCCGGGTAGGGCGCAAAGTTGCCGATTTCTTTATGGATTTCCTGGGTGCCAGCGTTGGGCTGGATACTAAAGCCCAGAACCGTGGTCTGTTGCAGGCCGTTGACGATTACTGTTCTGAAGCCAGCCTCGATAAAAACGAGCGGCAGAACTATCGCCAGCAGGTTTACAGCTACTGTAATGAACAGTTGCAGTCTGGTGAGGAGATCGAGCTGGAGGGGTTATCCAAAGAGCTGGCTCCTCTGGGTGAAAAAACGTTTCAGGCCTTCACGCAAGAGCAGGGCTATGAGCTGGAAGAGAGCTTTCCTGCCGACCGCAGCACGCTGCGCCAGCTAACCAAATTTGCCGGAAGCGGCGGTGGGCTGACGCTAAACTTTGATGCGCTGCTGCTGGGAGAACGTATTTTCTGGGATCCCGCGACCGATACGCTGACCATCAAAGGCACGCCGCCTAATCTGCGTGACCAGCTGCAACGCCGCAGTAGCGGAAGCTGACAGGAGCGTACTGCCGCTCTTTTCTGCCTGAGGCAAGCCAAAAAAAAACGCCGCATAAGCGGCGTTTCTTTCACAAAAACCTGGTCGGCAATTAAGCGCGAACGAAGTCGATGTGGTGCAGTTTTGGCTTGAACGGGTGACGCTGAACAGCCTGCACTTTTACTTTTTCTTCTTTACCATTAACAACCAGAGTCAGAACTTCAGTGTAGAAACCCGGTTTTGCCTGGGTGTTCATTACTGAGTCGTGGTCCAGTTCGATGGCTACAGCTGCTTCTTTACCGCCGTAAATGATGGCCGGGAATTTGTTAGCTGTACGCAGGCGGCGGCTCGCACCCTTGCCCTGCTCTTTACGTTCTTCTGCATTGATAGTGAACATTGTTCAATCTCTTTATCGGATTATCCTGCTACAGGCGACCCAGCAGCAGGTTGGAGTATTCAACTTTTGCTTCAGCAAAAGCGGGGCGCATTATAGCCCAGGTTAGGCGCTGCGGGCAATGGATTAAAGTTGCCGTGAAAGTGCGGGTCTTTTTTCAGGCTCATCCCGTTTTTTATACGGAGTTACGCGCTGTTAGCGAAGTTCGTTGGCGCGGCGGTAGCGGCCCTGGTAATCGAACATTTTTTCCCGTATCTGCCAGTAATGGCGCTGCTTGCGGGCGACCACAAAATCGGGCTGGCGCAGCAGCGGTTGCAGGGCAACGATATCCGCCGCGGTTTTCCAGCCCAGCGGCACGCCGGGCGCGCGTTGATGTGGCCGTAAAAAGATCTGCTCAAAGGCGGTACGTTGTGCGGGGGTAGTGAGCCGGAAGCGTTCGCTCACTTCGGTCGCTTCTTCATCGTAGTAGCGCGCTTTCAGCCACTCGCCTTTCTCATCCCGGCCACACTCCAGCACCATAGCGGCACAGCGTAAAACCAAAGCATCCTTGAGTTTCAGCGCCGCCTTCAGCATATCGTCCGGGTCCACCAGTACCGCATCGCACTCGTGACAGCGTCGTGCCGCAATATCGTTTTCAGCATTACAGTGCGGGCAACTTTTGAAGCGGAAGCGGAAGTCACACTGCTCCCTTTCACCCTCGTCATCTTCCAGCACGCCCTGACAGCGGCGGCCAAAATGTTCAATGATGGTGCCGTCCGGGGTGGTTTTCCCCCAGAAGGTATTGGCGAACCCGCAGGCGGGACAGAAAACCTGCACCGGTTTGTTATCGCTTTTCCCTTTAGGGGCGCCGACTTCAGGGGTGAATATATCGTGTGGATTACCGGCATAATCGAGGATCAGGCAGTCGGTTTTTCCCGGCGAGAGGCGCAAACCTCGCCCGACAATCTGCTGATAAAGGCTGACCGACTCGGTAGGACGAAGGATGGCGATCAAATCTACGTGGGGCGCATCAAACCCGGTAGTTAATACGGCCACGTTAACCATATAGCGAATTTCACGCGCTTTAAAGGCGGTAATCAGCGCATCCCTCTCTGCGCCTGGCGTTCCTGCGCTGATCATCGCTTTACTGCCAGGCAACAGGCCAAGCACTTCTTTTGCGTGATCGACCGTTGAAGCAAAAATCATGACGCCCTGGCGATCCTGTGCAAACTCGACAATCTGCTGAACAATATGGGGGGTAATACGCTGCTGTTGCTTCAGCTCACGGTTGAGATCCGCCTCGCTGAACAGGCCATTTTCATTGGCTGTCAGACGGCTGAAGTCATACTGGACTACCGGCATATCAAGCCTTTCCGGGGGAACCAGAAAGCCGTGCCTGATCATATAGCGCAGCGGCAGTTCGTAGATACAGTCCCGAAACAGCGCCCGCTCGTCACCTCTGACCATGCCGTGGTAATGGAACTGATAAATCCAGCCTTTACCCAGACGGTAGGGCGTTGCGGTCAGACCCAACAGGCGAAGCTGGGGATTGCTCTGGCGCAGATGCGCAAGGATTTGCTGGTACTGACTCTCATCGGCATCGCTGATGCGGTGGCATTCATCCACGATCAGCAGCGTAAATTCGCCATTAAACTGTGCCAGATTGCGCGCTACGGACTGGACGCTGCCGAACACGACCTTGCTGCGGCTCTCTTTGCGCTGCAAACCGGCGGCAAAGATATCCGCCTCCAGCCCGTAAGCCTGATATTTACTGTGATTTTGCGCCACCAGCTCTTTGACATGGGCCAGCACCAGCACCCTTCCGCGTGCCAGCCGGGCCAGTTCGGCAATCACCAGGCTTTTGCCCGCGCCGGTAGGCAGCACGATCACGGCGGGCTGGTGGGAGCGACGAAAGTAGCTGAGCGTGGCATCAACCGCTTCCTGCTGATAGGGACGTAGCGTAAACGACATGAGTTAGCAATCTGCGAGCAAAACCGCATTATGCCACGAAAGCAGAATTCGTGCGCTTCAGCCTCTGTGCCTGAGCGCTAACTCCCGATATACTGTGGGTTCATTTCGACACACTCTCTTCAAACGTGCCCGTTACGGGGGCGTCGGTTTTTATTTTCAACTCAAACAGGCAGTGCAGATTTAATGCGACTTGATAAATTTTTATCTCAGCAACTGGAAGTCAGCCGGGCGATTGCCCTTCGTGAGCTGCGGGCTCGTAAAGTCACCGTTGATGGGGAGGTGGTCAGGGAAGGCGCCTTTAAGCTGAAACCTGAAAACCAGGTTGAGTACGACGGCAATCCTCTGCATGTGCAGTTTGGTCCCCGCTACTTTATGCTGAACAAACCTCAGGGCTACGTCTGTTCTACAGAAGATCCCGATCATCCTACCGTCCTCTTTTTCCTGGAAGAGCCTACCGCCTATAAGCTGCATGCGGCGGGGCGGCTGGATATCGACACCACCGGGCTGGTGCTGATGACCGACGATGGCCAATGGTCCCACCGCATTACCTCGCCACGTCATCATTGTGAAAAAACTTACCTGGTCACCCTGGAATCACCGGTTGCAGAGGATACGGCGGAGAAATTTACCGCCGGGGTACAGCTGCATAACGAGAAAGATCTGACCAAACCGGCCAGCCTGGAAATCATTAGCGAGAATCAGGTGCGCCTGACCATCAGCGAAGGGCGCTACCACCAGGTGAAGCGGATGTTTGCCGCCGTGGGTAATCATGTGGTGGCCCTGCATCGCGAAAGGATTGGCAGCATTGTGCTGGACGAAGATATGGAACCGGGTGAATACCGTGCGCTGACGGCGGAAGAGATCGCCAGCGTGGTCGTTCCCCGCTAGCGGCAGACTAATTCAGAGAGGAAGTGAGCAGCAATGAGGGTGCGCAAGGACAAGAACTCATCAGTGGGACTGGTGGTGATCCTCGGCCTGTTGGCCATGTTAATGCCGTTATCGATTGATATGTATCTGCCTGCGCTACCGCAAATTGCCCGCGAATTCGGCGTGTCGGCAGGCAGCGTGCAGATGACGCTGAACCTCTACATTCTGGGGTTTGCGCTGGGCCAGCTGGTGTATGGTCCTCTTGCTGACAGCTTTGGCCGCAAGCCGGTGATTGCTGTGGGAACCCTGGTGTTTGCCGTGGCTGCCGCAGCCTGCGCGATGTCGCAAACCATCGACCAGCTGATCTTTATGCGCCTGCTGCACGGCCTGTCGGCAGCGGCGGGCAGCGTGGTGATCAGTGCTCTGATGCGTGACAGCTACTCAAGAGAGGAGTTTTCACGCATGATGTCCTTTGTGATGCTGGTTACTACTATTGCGCCGCTGCTGGCCCCAATAGTGGGCGGCTGGCTGCTGTTGCTCTGGAGCTGGCACGCCATTTTCTGGGCCATTTCCGGTGCGGCCGTGGTCACCACGGTGCTGGTGGTCACGCAGATCAAAGAGACATTGCCCCACGACAAACGGCAGAAGTTTCACCTGCGCACTACGCTGGGCAATTTCCTCTCCCTGTTCCGCCACAAGCGGGTCTTCAGCTATATGCTGGCAAGCGGCTTCTCCTTTGCCGGGCTTTTCTCCTTTCTGAACGCCGGGCCGTTTGTTTATATTGAACTGAACCATATCAGCCCGCAGGATTTTGGTTACTACTTTGCGCTTAACGTGGTGTTCCTGTTCCTGATGACGCTGCTTAACAGTCGCTCTGTTCGCCGGTTCGGGCCGCTGGCGATGTTCCGTTTCGGTCTGCTGATACAGTTCACGATGGGTCTCTGGATGGTGATTGTCAGCGCCTTCAATCTTGGCTTCCTGCCGCTGGTCTTTGGCGTGGCGATGTTTATCGGCTGCGTGGCCATGGTCTCATCGAATGCGATGGCGGTGATCCTGGAAGAGTTTCCGCATATGGCGGGTACCGCCTCCTCGCTGGCCGGTACGTTGCGTTTTGGCGTCGGCGCGCTGGTTGGGGCACTGCTCTCAACGCTGTCGTTTAACAGCGCATGGCCGATGGTAGGGTCGATATTTATCTGCTCGACACTCTCTATTTTGCTGTTTATCTACGCCACGCGCCCGCGTAAAGCGGCCGCAGCCTGAGTTACCTTGTGCGCCTGACTGCTCAGGCGCACAAGGTTTTCCACGCTGGCAAATTTTCTTTTCACTATGTCGTCATCTCGCCAGTTCGCCTTTACGTTTTGCACCGCCTCCCTCTTTTTATATCTGGTACATCCCTTCTGCTTGCTGCAATCCCTTGTCCAGCAAAACCGGTTCTATTAACCCTCAATAACGGTATTGTTATTTATTTGTAAAAATAACTGATGGAAAAGTTACCGCAGTGCAACAAATAAGTTGTTATTCCGCCCCTGACGCGGTAAATATAACGTTAAAATGAGAGTTAGTTCTCAAATTCAGTCCGCTGAGCGGGTGAAGAACAAAACCATTGCAGGCCCTGATAATGCTGATAAAAGCAGGTTTACGTAGCTGAAAGAGAACCGGTAACGGTCTGGGGAGTTTGGGTGAATACGTTACAACATTCTGTGGTACATCGTTTACCGCAAAGCTACCGTTGGGGGGCGGGGCCGACTGGCAGCAGCGTCGAACCGCTGCTGGTAAATAACCTCTCTGCGGAAGACGATCTCATTGGCCTTACGCTGCTCAGCCATGCGGGCGAGCAGGCCAGGGAGATCATGCGCATGATTCAGGATGCGCTGGCAGAAATCCAGATTGAGTGTGCTGTAGTAGAGTGCGCGGGCGAACCCTGTCTGTTTGTGACCCGTCAGGATGAGAGCGCCACTACCTGTCGGCTGAAAAACTTTGGGGTGGGCATTGCCGAACCCTTTCTGAATGCCTCTGCCTGATCTGATCCGGTCAGGCAAGAGAGAGTAGCTGCCGCGTATACTCAGCGCGGGGCGCAGCAAACAGCGCTTCACACTCACCTTGTTCCACCACTTCCCCCTCCCGCAGCACCACCACCTGATGGCATAGCGAGCGCACTACCTTCAGATCATGGCTGATAAAAATGTAAGCCAGCCGATGGGTTTGCTGAAGCTTCAGCAGCAAAGCCAGGATCTGCTTCTGTACCGAGCGGTCAAGAGAAGAGGTCGGCTCATCCAGAATAATCAGCTGCGGCTGCAAAATAAGCGCGCGGGCAATGGCGATGCGCTGCCGCTGTCCACCGGAAAACTCAGCCGGATAACGGTGCCGGGTATCGGCATCAAGACCGACTTCCTGCATTGCCTCAATCACTTTTGCCTCGCGCGCCGCTGCATCCAGCCTGGGGTGATGCACCTGAAGGCCTTCAGCGATAATTTGCAATACGCTCAGCCGGGGATTCAGCGAAGAATTGGGATCCTGGAAAACGACCTGCACCTGACGACGAACCGGCAACATCTTGCGGCGATCCCACTGATGCAGCGGCTGGTCGCGGAACCAGATTTCACCTTCAGAGGCAATCAGCCGCAGCAAAGCCAGGCCGGTAGTGCTTTTTCCGGAACCGGACTCGCCCACCAGACCCAGACTTTCGCCAGGCCGCAGCGTAAAGCTCAGCGATTTCAGCGCATGATGGTAGCCGCTAATCCGCCGCAGAAAACCCTGTTTGAGAGGAAAAGCGACCCGCAAATCTTTAACCTGCAATAAGGGTGGCGCGTCGCCATCCGCCGGAGCAGGGCGTCCTTCGGGTTCAGCATTAAGCAGCGCCTGTGTGTATGAATGGGCCGGTGCACTGAACAGCCTGGCGGTGATATTGCTCTCCACCGCCTGGCCGTTACGCATGACCACCACGCTGTCAGCCAGCTGCCGCACAATGTTGAGATTATGGGTGATAAACAGCAATCCCATATTCATCTCCTGCTTTAACTCTTTCAGCAGCGTCAAAATTTGCGCCTGCACGGTCACGTCAAGTGCCGTGGTAGGTTCGTCAGCAATCAACAGCTCTGGCTGAGTCAGCAGCGCCATCGCAATCATTACGCGCTGACGCTCGCCGCCGGAAAGCTGATGAGGGAAATCTTTCAGGCGCCTGGCGGCCTGGCGGATCCCAACCCGATCCAGGCAGGTCAGCATCTCCGCTCTGGCCGCCTCTTTGCGCATGCCCCGATGCAGCGACAGCACTTCATAGAGCTGCTTTTCGATGCTGTGCAGCGGATTAAGCGACACCATCGGTTCCTGAAAGATCATCGCCATGCGGTTACCGCGCAGGCCGCGCAGCGTTTGTTCATTCGCTTGCAGCACATCCTGCCCGGAAAACAGGATCTCCCCCTGTGGGTAGATAACGGGCGGCGAGGGCAGCAACCGCATCATCGACAGCGCCGTGACGCTTTTACCGGATCCGGACTCTCCCACCAGGGCCAGCGTTTCACCGGCATCTACAGAAAGCGACAAATCGCTGACCACCAGACGCTCTACCTTGCCCTGGCGAAAAGCAATACTCAGATTATTCACGCTCAGCAATGACATCAGTACACCTTACTGGGATCAAAGGCGTCACGAACCGCTTCGCCGATAAAAATGAGCAGCGACAGCAGGATCGCCAGTGAGAAGAAAGCGGTAATACCCAGCCAGGGCGCCTGGAGATTATTTTTCCCCTGTAGCAGCAGCTCGCCTAAAGATGGCGACCCCAGCGGCAACCCGAAGCCGAGGAAATCGAGGGAGGTCAGGGTGGTTATGGAGCCGCATAAAATAAACGGCAGGTAGGTCAGGGTGGCGACCATGGCGTTTGGCAGCATATGGCGGGACATAATCTTACTGTCGCTGACGCCAAGCGCCTGCGCCGCACGGATATAGTCAAAGTTTCGGGTACGCAGGAATTCTGCTCTTACCACGCCCACCAGTTGCATCCAGCCAAAAGCGACGGTGATCGCCAGCAGCCACCAGAAGCCAGGCTGGATAACGCTCGACAGCAGAATGATTAAAAACAGGGTAGGCATGCCAGACCAGACCTCAATAAATCGCTGCCCCCAGAGATCCACCCTGCCGCCGTAGTAGCCCTGCGAGGCGCCCACCACAATGCCGATCACGCTGGAAACCAGCGTCAGCATCAGGCCAAAAATCAGTGAAATGCGCATACCGTAAAGGATCCGCGCCAGTACATCGCCGCCGTTGGCATCGGTGCCCAGCCAGTTCTGAGTCGAAGGGGGCGAAGGGAAGGGCACCGTGGTGGCAAAATTGATCGAGCCATCACCAAAGCGGACGGGCGCCCAGATTGCCCAGCCCTCTTTATCCAGGCGCGATTTCAGCCACGGGTCCTGGTAGTCCGCCGCCGTGGCTAAAGCCCCGCCGAAGTCGGTTTCATCGTAATCCACCAGCAGCGGGAAATAGGTGCGGTCGTGATAATGCACCAGCAGCGGCTTGTCGTTGGCTATCAGCTCAGCACCCAGACAGAGCAAAAACAGCACGCCGAAGATCCAGAGCGACCAGTAACCACGGCGGTTATGGCGGAATCGCGCCCAGCGCGCCTGATTAACGGGGCTTAAATAGCTCATTAGCGTCCCTCAAAATCGATGCGCGGATCGACCAGCGTATAGGTGATATCGCTCAGGATATTCAGCAGCAGGCCAATCAGCGTAAAAATATAGAGCGTGCCAAACATCACCGGATAATCGCGCTGAATGGTGGCGTCATAGCCCAGCAGCCCCAGGCCGTTCAGGGAGAACATCACCTCTATCAGCAGCGAACCGGTAAAAAACATGCTGATAAAGGTTGCCGGGAAGCCGGCAATCACCAGCAGCATCGCGTTACGGAACACGTGGCGATAGAGAATTTTTTTCTCATCCAGCCCTTTGGCGCGGGCGGTAACCACATACTGTTTGCGGATCTCATCCATAAATGAGTTTTTAGTCAGCATGGTGAGCGTGGCGAAGCCGCCGACCACGGTGGCAATAACCGGCAGGGTGATATGCCACAGATAATCGGTAATTTTGCCATACCAGGGCAGGGAGTCGAACTGGGCAGAGACCAGCCCTCTTAACGGGAACCAGTCCAGATAGCTGCCGCCGGCAAACAGGACAATCAGCAGAATACCAAAAAGAAAAGAGGGGATGGCATAGCCGATAATAATCAGCGAGCTGCTCCAGATATCAAAGGCGCTGCCGTTACGCACCGCTTTCTTAATACCCAGGGGAACAGATACAAGATAGATGATCAGCGTACTCCACAGCCCCAGCGTGACTGAAACCGGCAGGCTCTCTTTAATCAGCTGAATGACCGAACTGCTGCGGAACAGGCTGTCGCCAAAATCAAAGCGCACGTAATTCCACAGCATGGTGAAGTAACGTTCATGCAGCGGCTTGTCAAAGCCGTAGCGTTTAGTGATCTCTGCAATAACTTCAGGATCAAGCCCGCGGGAACCGCGATACTGGCTGTCAGTGGGGCTGGCGTTGAGTCTGGTGCGCGTCTGCGCTTCACCGCCATTCCCTCCGCCCGGCATGCCGGTGGTTTGCCCGAACTCGATATTGGCGAGTGCCTGGTCAACAGGCCCGCCTGGCGCGATCTGCACAATAAAGAAGTTAATGGTGATGATTGCCCACAGAGTGGGGATGACCAGCAGCAGTCTGCGAAGTAAATAGGCGCCCAAGCTCCTCTCCTTAACGACGTTGGGCCGGCAGCTGCGCGGCTTTATTCACATCATACCACCAGCTGTCGAAGCCCAGAGAATAAGTGGGACGGGTACCCGGCATGGAAAACTTGTTCCAGTAGGCATACCGGTTGGTAGCGTTGTACCACATCGGGATCATGTAGTAATTCCAGGTCAACACGCGATCCAGCGCTCTGCCAAGAGGCAGCAAAGCAGCCTTATCGCCCTGGTGCTGGTTGATTCTGGCAATCAGCTCGTCCAGTACCGGACTCTCTACATGCGGGCGATTATAACTGGAGTCGATAAAGGCAGAGGCCCAGTAAATTTGCAGGTTGCTGTCCGGGAAAGGCATAGCCGGATAAGGGGAGGGCAGCATATCAAAGTCGCTTTTGCGCAGCCGTGCGAGATATTGTGAGCTGTCGACCTGGCGAATCGTCAGGGTAATCCCCAGCCGGCTGAGGTTATGCTGGAACGGCAGCACCCACTGATCGTTGCCTCCGCTACGCAGTAGCAGCTCAAAAACGAAAGGTTTGCCGGTTTTGACGTTGGTCAGCCGGTGGTTTTTCAGCTCCCAGCCCGCCTGTTTAAGCAGCGCCAGCGCCTTGAGCATATTATCGCGGTCATAGCCGCTGCCATCGGTATGGGAGGGCTGATAGATCTGCGAAAAGATTTCATCAGGAATTTTCCCTTTCAGCGGCCCCAGCAGCTCAAGCTCCTGCGCGTCGGGATAACCAGTGGCGGCATACTCGGTGTTCTGAAAATAGCTGCGGGTGCGCTTATAGGCATGGTAGAACAGCGCTTTATTCATCCACTCAAAGTCAAAGCTCAGGGAGAGGGCCTCTCTGACACGCCGGTCACTGAACAGCGGTTTCTGCACGTTAAACGCCAGCCAGGTAGAGTTCGTGGCCACATCATTGGGCTGTTCCTCTTTGCTGATAAAGTGATTATCAAAATTTTTGCCGCGATACTGCGTGGCCCATTTTTTCGCCGAGCTTTCGGTACGGAAATCAAACGCACCAGACTTAAAGGCTTCAAACGCTACGTTGTCATCAAGGTAATAGTCATAGCGCAGCGTATCAAAATTAAAACGTCCTTTATTGACCGGCAAATCGGCGGCCCAGTAATCTTTGACCCGCGTATAGGTGATGTACTGACCCATTTTATAAGCGGCGACCCGGTAAGGGCCACTGGATAAGGGCGGCTTTGCCAGCGGCTCCCCAAGGTTGTGGTTCTTCCAGAACTTTTCCGGAAATACCGGCGTGGAGAGCAGCGAGAGCATTTTGTCACGGTTACTCTCTGGCAGCTCAAACCGCACCACGAGCCGTGAAATAGCTTTCGCCGTCACGCCTTTATAGAAAACCCGATATTGCGGCACCCCTTCCGTCATAAATTTATTGAAGGTGAAAGCGACATCTTCCGCAGTAATGGCGGAACCATCATGGAAACGCGCCCTGGGATTCAGGGTGACCTCAATCCAGCGACTGCTGTCAGGGTAACGGGCAAATTCAGCAATCAGAGGGTAATAGCTGCCGGTCTCATCATCGGAAGTGGTGAACAGCGGATCGTACAGCGTATCCGTGCCTGCGCCAGGATTCCCGCGTGTGGCAAACCGGTTGAAATTGTCATAGGTGCCGATAGCAGAGAGGGTAACGCTTCCGCCTTTTGGGGCGGCAGGATTCGCATAATCATAATGGGTGAACTGGGTAGCATATTTGGGTTCACCAAGCTGCGCGAAGGCATAACTCTCATTGATATTTTCAGCGCGGGCAGCAAGCGCGAACAGGCTGAAAAGTAAAAATGTAAACCAGCGCACTATCATGGTGTTAATCAGCTCCCGCAGAGATAAACAGATGTCGCAAGGTTAGCAGCAGCGTAACAGGTGAAGCAACGGCAAACAGCGGCTCTTTACGCTTTCAGACACTCAGCCTGCAAAACAAGAAAGTGTGTGTGCGCTAAATCGGCTACCCGCTGCGGCTTAGCAGGGGAGCGCTGCTGAAACTGGCTTCTTTATGTCGGTCGACGGCTAAAAAAAAACGCTGCCGAAGCAGCGTTTATTATCTCGTTTCGCAGACTTCAGGGATCTGAAATCAGCTTGGCGTGTGGCTCAGCACCCGGCGCGCTTCGCGGTAACGCTTCTTCCAGTAGCTGTCGTTCAGACTTGAGATCATAACGCCACTGCTGGTAGAAGCGTGAACAAAGTTATCGTTGCCGAGGTAGATGCCGACGTGTCGACCGGTAGAACCGGCGCGGAACAGAACGATATCACCTGGACGTAACTTGCCACGGTTAATGCTTTTTCCGGAATCTTCCTGCTCATAGGTTGAACGGGGAAGATCTAAACCAAACTGCTCACGGAAGGTGGTTTGTACAAATGCCGAACAATCAATGCCGCGTTTGCTGGTACCGCCGAGACGGTAACGAACGCCTTTCCAGTTCGCATACTGATCCATCAGGCGGGATTTAATATCCACGTTCTGGACCATCTGTTCGAATTCATCCTGAGACGCTTGAAGTAAAAAGCCATTCTGGCCTTTAACTGCATGAGTATCAGTTTGTGCATTATTGCTGGTATTCGTCGAGCTACATGCTGATAAAACTGTCGCTAATGCGATTGCGGGTAACACCCGCCAGATATATCTCAGTATTGGTTGAGACTTGACCATTATGTTTGTGATCCCTTGAGGTCCTTAACGACGAGGTCGTTAGAAAAGTTGCGAAACGGAACGAGATTAATTAGCGCGACAGGGTAAGACAATTCCTGAAATGCAGAAGTGTGCAAGAGAGCACATTTTTTAGCGTTAATCCTGGAAATGGTCTACTGAAGTAGCCTAACTGAAAGTGAGGTTACCCGATTACAAGCCCCATAGCGAGGGGTTTAAACGACTTTTTACAGGTTTTTTTGATATGAAATAGGAATGTATCATTACGCGCACTTTATCGGCAATCAGGGAGAAAACTTGAGGAAATAATGGAACGAAGTGGGCAAAAAACAAGCTAAGACGGAAAAATAAGATTAATCACGCTGGACAATAGCGTTAAGCCACCCTTTTTTACGAGGCGGTAACCATAATGAAAACTTCTTGTTACCATTTAATAAGGAGGCTAATAATAAGGGCGGTAAATAAGCCGCTGAGGAATCAGCCCCTTTTTACCGCCCCGGATAGTCATTATTTAGCGGGTTTGTATTTGCCCGGCAGGTGGCGATAGAGCGCATTAACCAGGTAATCGCTAATTGGGGTCAGTAAGCACCAGCTCATGCCCACCAGCACCACTGAGAGCGACCCCACGACCACATCAGTAAACCAGTGCGCGCCGATCATAATGCGCGGCGAAGCGAAAACAATCACAATCGCTACCGCAATCATAAAGGCGCGGCGCGTGAAATAACGCAGCATAAAGCAGGCAAATATCATTAGCATCATGCCGTGGTCGCCCGGAAAACTGTCTGCTGAAGCATCTTTAGCCGGGATGCCGGTTAATTTCGTGACGTGATTAACGTCAGGGAAAAATTTGGTCGGACTTGGGTGGGAGACCGGAATTAAATGCCCCAGCTGGTTCAGCACCACGGCACAAATTAGCATCGCAATACCAATTGCCAGTAACCTGCGGCGGCCCGGCGGGGTTTCACGCCGCCAGAAATGCAGATATAAGCCGCCCATCGCCAGTAATGAAATACCGTCAAAGGCGCGGAAGTTGGTCACAGCCAACAGCCAGAGCAGCGGCTTATTCGTCAGCAGCCGGTCGTTAAACCAGTAAAAGATATTTTTATCCAGCTGGAACCAAAAACCGTGGTTAACCGGCAGATACCAGGAAAAGAAAAGCGCAAATCCCAGTACATTAAGCACCAGGATGGTCAGTAAACGGTTAGTGGTCATTTCGTGTTAAGGATAAATTAAGGAAAAGTAATAGCGTAGATTATACCTCAGGAGTTAAACGAAGTTTCAACAAAGAACTTTGCAACTTGTTCCAGTCCGCTTCCGCTTCATGGATCATTTCAATACGGCTGTCTGGCGGTGAGGAAGAGCGCGTTTCAATATGAAAGTCCTCGCCCTGACGGTTAACGCTGACCAGCCCTTCTTTAATACGCATTACCCCTTTTACGCGGGTTACGGGCGCAAGACGAACCCATTCAAGCAGGCCAATGGTGTCAAACACCGTCTCGTCATCAAATATCCAGCCGCAGGCATGGTAGCCCTGTCCCTGATTTAACGAGCGCCGCCAGCGTGTTCCCGCAGTCAGCGACAGAGCAGCCAGCCCGGAAGGGGGCGCGGCGTGTGAATGATGGTGCTGCGCCTGAGGTAACGTGCGCAGATTCAGGCGCGGTTGCGCCAGCAGAGTCTGGTCTATTTTGCCAAAGCTAACCGGGATCACTGGCCGTTGCAGCGCATCGTTGCTCTGCCATTGTGCCAGGGCTGCTCTGTCCGCATCCTGCCAGCGGTCTTCTTTATTAGCCACGATGATATCGGCTGCGGCCAGCTGATCGCGGAAATTTTCATTCTCCACTACGCGGGGATCGGCAAACTGACGGGGATCCAGCACGCAGAGAGAGGCATCCAGGGTCAGCCACGGGCGATACACCTCTGCCGAGAGCATATCCAGAATCTGCTTTGGATGACCCAGACCGGTGGGTTCAATCAACAGGCGGTCGGGTTTTGCCTGTTTCAGCAGCATATTAAGCCCAACCTGCATCGGCAGACCGTTGACGCAGCACATGCAGCCGCCCGGGATCTCTTTCAGAATGGCGCCGCTTTCTGCCAGCAGCGCACCGTCAATACCGATCTCACCGAATTCATTCACCAGCACCGCCCAACGTTCATTTTCGGGTTTGTTAGCCAGCAGGTGCAGCAGGGTGGTGGTTTTACCGCTGCCCAAAAAGCCGGTAATCAGGTTTACCCTGGTCATTTATCTCTCCTGTAACGACGATCGCTTATCAAGTTGTGCTGTTTTTGGCTAATCAGCGGCTTATTGCTGCCAGGATGAACGCCTGAGGGGCTGCTGTTCAGAAAGTTTGCTGCCGGACATCTATGCTTATCAGACAATAAACGCGAAAGTGAGGGTCAGAATGAAAAGCATTCAACCGGCTTTAATAATGATGCTTTTGGCAGCCGGGACCAGTCATGCACTGGCGCATGAGATGGCCACAGATAACAATTCTGGCACTATCGGGTTCCAGGGCGCTGTAGTGGAAACAAGTTGTACAACAGACCTGAAACAAAACCAGCTTATTACTTCCTGTCTGCGGGACGGAAACAATCAGGTGACAACTTCATCCGTTTCGGCCAGCGATCACTTGCCACCGGCCATAGGAAGCTCTGAGATAAGCTGGCTGGACAGCACCCACCAGCGCGGCATCCTGATCCAGAATTACAATTAAATGTTATAACATAGCAATTAAGGCGATGCACTGCGCACCGCCCATCAGCTGTTAGTCGGCACGTGCCATATAGCGGCGCTCGGCAATATGAATGCGAATTTTGTCGCCGTTACTCAGATATTCCGGCACCTGAATCACCAGTCCGGTGCTCATTTTGGCCGGTTTGGTGCGGGCGCTGGCAGAAGCCCCTTTGATGCCGGGCGTGGTTTCCACAATTTCCATGTCCACCGTCTGTGGCAACTCAAGCGCCAGGATCTGCCCATCCATTGTTAATACCTGAATGCCGGGAATGCCGCCTTCAGGCAGAAACAGCAGCTCTTCTTCAATCTGCTCACCCTTAAAGACGTAAGGCGTGTAATCTTCATCATCCATAAAGACATATTCGTCGCCGTCGATATAAGAGAAGGTCACCTGACGACGGCTCAGAGAAATGGTGTCGATGATCTCGTCACCCTTAAAGCGCTCTTCAACTTTAAGCCCGGTCCGGATATCGGTGAAGCGCATTTTATACAGGGTTGACGCGCCACGGGCGCTGGGACTCTGTACGTCAATATCTTTAACTAACAGAAGCTTACCGTTATGGCTCACCGCCATCCCTTTTTTGATCTCATTGGCTCTTGGCATGCTGAACTCTCGATAAGTGGGCTGTGAAAATTTCTCGCGACAACTTACTCTGGCTGGCCTGTTCAGGCAAGTACCAGACCGGAAAGGGCAGGGTGAAATTGTGCTTCAGTAAAGGATAGCCTTCGCCGCATGCGCCTGCTATTGTCGCGCTTTCAACGCCGGGGAATAAAAGATGAAGTGCCGTGACGCCTGTGGGGCTTGTTGTACTGCGCCTTCTATCTCTTCGCCCATTCCTGGTATGCCCAACGGCAAGCCTGCCAACACCCCCTGCATCCAGCTTGATGAGCAGCAGCGCTGTAAAATTTTTGCCTCGCCGCTCCGGCCTGCCGTTTGTGCGGGTTTAAAACCCACGGCTGAAATGTGCCACAGCAGCCGTCAGGAGGCGTTGGTCTGGCTGCTGGAGCTGGAGCAGCAGACTGCGCCTTAATTCCATTACCCGCCCGCAACCTGCATTTATCACCAGAACAGCGCTTTGCTTAATTCCCACCCGCCACTATGACTCCCCTTCAGCAGCCGTCAGCAAGCGCAGCGGCAGCCTGCTGCTTTTCGGAAAAAGGTCAGCAAAATGTGCGTGGCATCAAAAATCTGCTACGTCGTTGACGGTAAAACTTGCCAGCCATTGATGAACAGGAACACACTCCTTGAAACGTTTCAGCGGTGTCTGTTCAGCTTGTTGCTTCTACAGACAGCGCTTTTTTCTCAAAATAGCTGAAACGATTCAAATTCAGCAGAGAGGAGAACTATGTTCCAGCTAGCACTAGATGCCATCCATCCTGGCGCCACCGCCGGGAATAAAGAAGAGGCTATCCGCCAGGTTGCTGCCGCGCTGACCTCAGCCGGCAATGTGGGGGAAGGATATGTGAACGGGATGCTTGCCCGTGAACAGCAAACTTCCACCTATCTGGGCAATGGTATAGCCATTCCTCACGGCACCACCGACACGCGCGATCTGGTTTTGCAGACCGGCGTGCAGGTTTTCCAGTTCCCACAGGGCATTGCCTGGGGCGAAGAGCAGACCGCGTATGTGGTCATCGGTATTGCGGCTAAGTCAGACGAGCACCTTGCGCTGCTACGTCAGCTTACGCACGTGCTGAGTGATGACAGCGTGGCTGAGGAGCTGAAAACCACAGATTCCGCCGAAACGCTGCGCAGCCTGTTGATGGGTGAAAAGCAGGGTGCTGAGTTTAAATTTGATACTTCGCTGATTGCTACAGAGGTGGCCGCCAGCGATTTAATGACCCTACAGGCGCTCAATGCGGGTCGTCTGCAACAGGCTGGCGCGGTTGATGCCCGTTTTGTCAGCAGCGTGATTTCTGGCAAGCCACTGAACCTGGGGCAGGGCATCTGGCTGAGCGACAGTACCGAAGGCAACCTCGGCAGCGCTATTGCTATCAGTCGTGCCGCTGAACCTTTTGACGTTCAGGGTGAAAAGGCCGCACTGCTGCTGACCGTATCGGTAACGGACGATCGGCCAATGAGCGTGCTGAACTACCTCAGCGACCTGCTGATCCAGCAAAAAGCTGAACGCCTGCTGAAGGCGGATGCGGCGGGCATTCTCGCGCTGCTGACCAGCGAAGTCTCTGAGCAGGCTGACGTGCTTACTGAAGAGTTTACTATCCGTAACGAGCACGGGCTGCATGCCCGTCCCGGTACGGCGCTGGTTACAGTTATCAAACAGTTTAACTGTGACGTTACCGTGACCAATCTCGACGGCAGCGGCAAACCGGCTAACGGACGCAGCCTGATGAAAGTGGTTGCGCTGGGCGTGAAGAAAGGCCATCGCCTGCGCTTTACCGCCAGTGGTGAAGATGCCCGCGCGGCGCTGGACGCCATTGGTGAAGCTATCTCTGGTGGCCTGGGCGAGGGTGCAGCATGAGCAGACGCGTTGCTACCATCACGCTAAATCCCGCCTATGACCTGGTGGGTTACGCACCAGAAATTGAGCGCGGTGAAGTTAACCTGGTAAAAACCACCGGTCTGCATGCCGCCGGTAAAGGGATTAACGTCGCCAAAGTCCTGAAGGATTTGGGTATTGATGTCACCGTGGGGGGATTCCTCGGGAAAGAGAATCAGGATGGCTTCCAGCATCTGTTCAGCGAGCTGGGGATCGCTAACCGCTTCCAGGTTGTGGAAGGGCGTACGCGCATCAACGTAAAGCTGACTGAAAAAGAGGGGATCGTAACCGATTTTAATTTCTCTGGTTTTGAGGTGACGCCTCAGGACTGGGAACGTTTCACCACCGATTCACTAACCTGGCTTGGCCAGTTCGACATGGTCTGCGTCAGCGGCAGCCTGCCGGCAGGTGTGGAGCCGGATGCCTTCACCGACTGGATGAAAGCGTTACGCACCCACTGCCCCTGCATCATTTTTGACAGCAGCCGTGAAGCGCTGGTCGCCGGACTCAAGGCGGCCCCCTGGCTGGTAAAACCGAACCGCCGCGAGCTGGAAATCTGGGCTGGGCGTAAGCTGCCAGATTTGCAGGACGTGATTGAAGCAGCGCATGCGCTGCGGGAGCAGGGCATTGCCCACGTGGTTATCTCACTCGGTGCAGAAGGCGCGCTGTGGGTGAATGCTTCAGGCGAATGGATCGCCAAACCACCCGCTTGTGAAGTGGTCAGCACGGTAGGTGCCGGGGATTCTATGGTTGGCGGGCTGATCTATGGCCTGCTGATGCGTGAATCCAGCGAGCATACGCTGCGTCTGGCTACGGCTGTTGCGGCAATGGCCGTCAGTCAGAGCAATGTGGGCGTAACCGATCGTACCCAGTTGGCCGCGATGATGGCGCGTGTCGACCTCCAACCTTTTAACTGACAGCAGGAGAGCATAATGAAAACGCTGCTGATAATTGATTCTTCGCTGGGGCTGGCCACTGGCTATCTGGCAAAAAATATCGCAACGGCCGCGGCGGCCAGTCAGGGTGTGACGCTGACCGATAATCTGGCCGAAGCAGACCAGATCATTGTCGCCGGTAAAAACGTTCCGGGCGACGTTTCGCTTGAGGGTAAAGCCGTTTATCTGGCCGATATCGAACAGTTACTGCGTCAGCCCGATGCGGTACTGGCGAAAGCGCAGACCGAAGCAAAACCCTGGCATGCGCCTGCGGTAGCGGCAACAGCCGCCCCTGCGGCCGCTGTGGCAGAGAACAGACCAAAACGCATCGTCGCTATCACTGCCTGCCCAACTGGCGTGGCGCATACCTTTATGGCGGCGGAAGCCATCGACACCGAAGCGAAAAAGCGCGGCTGGTGGGTGAAGGTAGAAACCCGTGGTTCTGTGGGGGCGGGCAATGCCATTACGCCTGAAGAGGTTGCAGAAGCCGATCTGGTTATTGTGGCAGCCGATATCGAAGTGGATCTGGCGAAATTTGCTGGCAAGCCGATGTATCGCACTTCAACCGGTCTGGCGCTGAAAAAGACGGCGCAGGAGCTGGATAAAGCGGTAGCGGAAGCCCGTCCTTATCAGCCCAAAGGCGGCAGCAACGCTTCTCAGAGTGATGACAGAAAAGAGAGTGCAGGCGCCTATCGCCACCTGTTAACCGGCGTTTCATATATGTTGCCGATGGTGGTTGCAGGCGGTCTGAGCATCGCGCTCTCCTTCGCTTTTGGTATTACCGCATTTAAAGAGCAGGGAACGCTGGCGGCGGCGCTGATGCAGATCGGCGGCGGCAGCGCCTTTGCCCTGATGGTTCCTGTGCTGGCAGGCTTTATCGCCTTTTCCATCGCAGACCGTCCGGGCCTGACGCCAGGTCTGATTGGCGGTATGCTCGCCACCAGCATCAACGCCGGTTTCCTTGGCGGGATCATCGCGGGCTTTATCGCCGGTTACGCGGCGAAATTTATCAGCAGCAAGCTTAAGCTGCCGCAGAGTATGGAAGCGTTAAAACCGATCCTGATTATTCCGCTGGTCGCCAGCCTGATCACCGGTTTGCTGATGATCTATGTGGTGGGTACGCCGATTGCCAAAATTATGGAAGGGCTGACTCACTGGCTGGCTAATATGGGTACCGCTAACGCCGTCCTGCTGGGTGCAATCCTCGGCGGCATGATGTGTACCGATATGGGTGGCCCGGTGAACAAAGTGGCCTACGCCTTTGGGGTTGGCTTGCTGAGTTCCCAGACCTACGCACCTATGGCCGCTATTATGGCGGCCGGTATGGTGCCGCCGCTGGCGATGGGGCTGGCGACGCTGGTAGCCCGCAGGAAATTTAATAAAGGTCAGCAGGAAGGAGGCAAAGCGGCGCTGGTTCTGGGGCTGTGCTTTATCTCTGAGGGCGCCATTCCGTTTGCTGCCCGTGACCCGATGCGTGTGCTGCCTTGCTGCATTATCGGCGGCGCGTTGACCGGTGCTATTTCAATGGCGGTAGGGGCTAAACTGATGGCACCTCACGGCGGGCTGTTTGTGCTGCTGATCCCAGGCGCCATCACTCCTGTGGTGGGCTACCTGATGGCTATCATTGCAGGCACGGTGGTCGCGGGTCTTTCCTACGCGGTGCTGAAACGTCCGGAAGCGGAATTAGCTAAAGCCTGATTTCCTACAGGCAATAAAAAAGCGCGGGCGACCGCGCTTTTTTTATGATCTTAATCAGCCTCAGTTCTGTTCAGACTTCAGCCAGGCAATCTCATCTTTCCAGATATCCGGATTCACGGTTTCCAGAATCAGGGGGATGCCGTCAAACCGCTTATCTTTCATCAGCCAGCTGAACAGGGTTTTACCTATTTTGCCTTCACCCAGGCTGTGATGACGGTCAACGCGGCTGGCAAAGTCGCTTTTTGCATCGTTGAGATGCAGACCACGCAGATACTCAAAACCCACAACGCGCCCGAACTCGGCAAAAGTTTTTACGCAATCCTCTTCGGTTCTTAAGTCATAGCCGCCAGCAAAGGTGTGACAGGTATCAATACAGACGCCAACGCGCGACTTATCTTCCACGCCATCAATAATGGCGGCCAGGTGTTCAAAGCGAAAGCCCAGGTTGCTGCCCTGACCGGCGGTATTCTCGATAACCGCAGTGACGCCCTGAGTCTTGTCGAGTGCGATATTCACCGACTCGGCAATGCGCTTCAGGCAAGCTTCTTCATCAATCTGGTTCAGATGACTGCCGGGGTGGAAGTTCAGCAACGACAGGCCAAGCTGCTCACAACGCTGAAGCTCATCCACAAACGCCACGCGCGATTTCTCCAGCGCCTCCTCTACCGGATGCCCCAGGTTAATCAGAAAACTGTCATGGGGCAGGATTTGTGCAGAGGTGTAGTGATACTTTTCGCAGGCCGTACGAAAGGCGGAAATGACTTCATCAGTCAGCGGCGCTGCCCGCCACTGGCGCTGGTTTTTGGTAAACAGCGCAAATGCAGTGGCTTCGAGTTCATGTGCGCGCAGCACCGCCTGATCCACACCGCCAGCTGCGCTGACGTGGGCACCGATATATTTCATGCCTTATCTCCTGTTAAATTGCCTGCATGCAAGAGGCGAGCGGGCAATGATAACCGGAAACGGCGTCAAATCATGACAACAAATGCTGGATCCCAAGGTTAATCGCACCGCCGCCAACCACCAGCCAGATAAACAGAGCCAGTCCCAGCAGCAGCGGTTTAACTCCGGCCCGTTTCAGGGCGCTGATATGGGTGGTCAGACCCAGCGCAGCCATTGCCGTAGCCAGCACAATATTGTCCAGTTGATTCAGTGCGTTAACCACAGTAACGGGCAGCAGGTGCAGCGAGTTGACCATCGCAACGGCGATAAACACCAGCGCAAACCAGGGGAAGCGCAAGGTACCAGACTCCGCTGAACCGCCTGATGCCTGCTGACGTACTCGTGCGCTGAGCAGCAGCAGGAACGGGGCAAGCAGCATTACCCGCAGCATTTTGGCTATCACCGCTGCATTTTCCGTCTCCGGACTCACGGCGTGCCCGGCGGCCACCACCTGGGCAACCTCATGCATTGTGGAGCCGGTGAAAATACCCCAACTGGTCAGCGTTACGCTGCTGAACAGGGCAGAGGCCAGCGGATAAAGCAGGGGATAGATAAAAATCGCCAGCGTACCGAAAATCACCACGGTCGCGATGGCTACCGCTACTTTAGAGGCATCGGCCTTAATCACGGGTTCGGTGGCCAGGATGGCGGCGGCACCACAGATGCTGCTGCCGGCACCGATTAACCAGACGGTATCGCGGTCCAGTCCAAAAACCCGACGGCCCAGCCAGCAGGCCAGCAAAAAGGTGGAACTCAACGTCAGGAGATCAATCACCACGCCGCTGACGCCAACGTCGGCGATTTGCTGAAAGGTCAGCCTGAAGCCATACAGCACGATGCCAAGGCGTAGCAGCTGTTGTTTAGCCAGCACTACGCCAGGATCGCAGCTGTCGGCAAAGCGGGGATAAAAGGTATTACCCACCAAAATACCGGCCACAATAGCCAGCGTCAGGGCGCCTAATCCCAGCGAAGAGACGGCAGGAAGGGTGCTGAGCCAGCTTGCGCCTGCGGCTAAAACCAGAGAAAGCAGCAGACCAGCGGCGTAACGAACGGGCCGATGTTGCAGATGCAGAAGAGTCAGTGTGGTCATAGCAAGCTCCTTTTCAATACCCCGATCATGGAGAAAAGTGGCTTAAAAGTGAAATTGATTATATATTTATAATTAACCAGAATAAGTGATAAGGGGCGGGCTGTGTTTGGACGACTGCGGAAATGGGTAAAACTTGTCAAAAAGGATGCGCTGACCCTGTGGTTCGCCTGTCGCGATCCCCGCACGCCGCTGCGGTTTAAGCTGATGGCCACAGGGCTGGCGGCGTACGCTTTCAGCCCCATTGACCTGATCCCGGACGTTATCCCGGTGGTGGGTCTGCTGGACGATGCCGTTATCGTCCCCTTTGGCATGATGCTGCTGTTGCGTCTGTTGCCAGCGGCAATCAGAAACAGCAGCCGCTCCAGGGCAGAGCTTCAGCGCGCCAGAGGAAAAAAAGTATTCAGTGGGCTGGGCGTGCTGCTACTGGTCTGGATCGCCCTGATAATTTATCTGATTTATCGCCACAGCGCATAGGGAACCGCCATGCATATCACATTAAGGCAGCTTGAGGTCTTTGCCGAGGTGCTGAAAAGCGGCTCGACCACCCAGGCTTCGCAGGTTCTCTCGCTTTCCCAGTCTGCGGTCAGCGCCGCGCTGGCGGATCTGGAAAACCAGCTCAGCGTGCAGCTTTTTGACCGCGTGGGCAAGAGACTGGTCGTCAACGAGCACGGTCGTCTGCTCTATCCCCGCACGGTAGCGCTTCTTGAGCAGGCGACGGAGATTGAACAGCTGTTCCGGGAAGATAACGGCGCGCTGCGCGTCTATGCCAGCAGTACTATCGGCAACTACCTGCTGCCCGGTATGCTGGCTGGCTGGCGAAAGGATTATCCTGAACTGCCGCTGGAACTCAGCGTGGGCAACAGCATGGATGCCATTACTGCCGTGGCGGACTTTCGGGTGGATATCGGGCTGATTGAGGGGCCGTGCCATATGCCTGATATCCTCAGTGAACCCTGGCTGGAGGATGAGCTGGTGGTGTTTGCCGCACCTGATGCAGAGATCTTTAACCAGCCCGTGACGCTGGAGACACTGGCCGCCGCGCCCTGGATCCTGCGTGAGCACGGATCGGGTACGCGGGAAATTGTGGACTATCTGCTGCTTTCACATTTGCCGCAGTTCCGGCTGGCGTTGGAACTGGGTAATTCCGAGGCGATTAAACATGCCGTGCGTCACGGCATGGGGATCAGCTGTCTTTCCAGACGGGTGATAGCGGAGCAGCTTGCCGTGGGTACGCTAAAAGAGGTGGTTGTACCGCTGCCCAGGCTTAAGCGTACCCTGTACCGCATACATCACCGACAGAAGCATCTGTCAAAATCCCTGCTGCGTTTCTTAAGCTACTGCACCGAGTAGCTTTGCTCCCGGCCTCGCTTTTGCAGGCCGGAGTCACTCTCCCTCTCTGCCTTTTGTAGGGATAAAAAGATTCAAACTAATAATTTTGCGCCGATCATGAACCTATCTTATAACGGCGCGGAATCACTATGCCTGTCGGGTCAGTTTGCTACAATCGCGCCTTATTTTTACCAGGACGTAGCATTTCAAGATGGTTCAGGACACAAAAACAACACAACAACCTGCGCTGCGGCGTGAGTTAAAGGCGCGTCACCTGACGATGATCGCCATTGGTGGTTCCATCGGAACCGGCTTATTCGTGGCCTCTGGCGCCACCATTTCTCAGGCAGGGCCGGGTGGCGCGCTGCTCTCTTATGTGCTGATCGGCCTGATGGTTTACTTTCTGATGACCAGCCTGGGTGAGCTGGCGGCCTTTATGCCGGTCTCGGGATCGTTTTCCACTTACGGCGCCAACTATGTGGAAGAGGGCTTCGGCTTCGCGCTCGGCTGGAACTACTGGTACAACTGGGCCGTCACCATCGCTGTCGATCTGGTGGCTTCGCAACTGGTGATGACCTACTGGTTCCCGGACACGCCAGGCTGGATCTGGAGCGCGCTGTTCCTCTGCATTATCTTTCTGCTGAACTACATCTCCGTGAAGGGGTTTGGTGAAGCGGAATACTGGTTCTCGCTGATCAAAGTGGTCACGGTGATCATCTTTATTGCGGTAGGCGTGCTGATGATTACCGGCATCCTGCGGGGTGGGGAAGCCGCGGGCTGGCAGAACTGGCAGATTGGCGATGCGCCGTTCTCGGGCGGATTCTCTGCGATGATTGGCGTGGCGATGATTGTTGGCTTCTCCTTTCAGGGGACGGAGCTGATAGGTATTGCGGCGGGTGAATCTGAGGACCCGGCTAAGAACATTCCCCGCGCGGTTCGTCAGGTGTTCTGGCGTATCCTGCTGTTCTACGTGCTGGCGATCCTGGTGATCAGCCTGATCATCCCTTATACCGACCCAAGCCTGTTGCGTAACGATGTTACTGATATCAGCGTCAGCCCGTTCACGCTGGTGTTTAAGCATGCTGGTCTGCTCTCGGCGGCGGCAGTGATGAATGCGGTGATCCTGACGGCGGTATTATCTGCGGGCAACTCTGGTATGTATGCCTCAACGCGGATGCTGTTTACCCTGGCTCGTGAAGGAAAAGCGCCACGCATCTTTGGCAAACTGTCAAAGGGCGGCGTCCCACGCAATGCGCTGTATGCCACAACGGTAGTTGCAGGGCTTTGCTTCCTGACCTCGATGTTTGGTAACCAGACCGTCTATTTATGGCTGCTGAATACCTCGGGCATGACCGGGTTTATCGCCTGGCTGGGTATTGCCATCAGCCACTATCGTTTCCGCAGGGGATATGTTGCTCAGGGGCTGGATCTGGCCGACCTGCCATACCTTTCCGGTTTCTTCCCGCTGGGGCCGATCTTTGCCTTTGTTCTCTGCCTGATCATTACGTTAGGGCAGAATTATCAGGCTTTCCTGTCGGATACCATTGACTGGTACGGCGTGGCGGCCACCTATATCGGCATCCCGCTGTTCCTGATTATCTGGTTCGGCTATAAGCTGACAAAAAAGTCCCGCTTTGTGAAATACAGCGAGATGGAATTCCCGAAATTTGAAAAGTAGCCTTCAGGGCAGAGTATTAAGGCGCGGATCCCGCGCCTTTTTTCGTCTGTAAGCTGATGTTACAAATATTATTGATAACTATTATCATTTGCTTTATTGTTACCGCCGTCACTTTTCCTCTCTGTCCCGCCCCGGCTCTTACTGCTCTGGCGCGTCGTACGGGGAATAAAGAGCGCGCTGAAAGGAGAATCGTTACCCTTAAGGGGGTAAGTGTTACAACTTCCTCTTTATCATCGCGGCTGGATCAGAGTTATTACAGGTATTGAGAATGAGTGTAACCCACGACCCCGTACAGTACGCCGACAGGCAGCCCGCAGAAGGCGTGATGGGCCGCTACCATCATATGTTACGTCACCGTCTGCTGATGATGAGCGCGCTGGTGCTGGCTATCCTCGCTTCGCTGGTGCTGGATTTCACCCTCGGCCCCTCCGGCTTATCGCTGCAAGCGCTGTGGCACACGCTGCTTTCCCCTCAGTCAGTGGAAGCGGGCACGCGGGTCATTGTCTGGGAGATCCGACTGCCGTATGCGCTGATGGCGGTGGTGGTCGGCCTCGCGCTTGGCCTGGCCGGTGCTGAAATGCAAACCATCCTCAATAATCCGCTGGCCAGTCCATTTACGCTGGGCGTCTCTTCTGCCGCTGCCTTTGGCGCTGCGCTGGCTATCGTGTTGGGTATTGGTCTTCCCGGCATCCCTGACCAGTGGTTTATCTCTGCTAACGCCTTTGTCTTTGCCCTGTTTGCTGCCCTGATGCTGGATGGCGTCACGCGCTGGACTCGGGTGGCTACCTCTGGCGTGGTGCTGTTCGGCATTGCGCTGGTCTTCACCTTTAACGCGCTGGTCTCGATGATGCAGTTTATCGCCAGCGAAGACACGCTTCAGGGGCTGGTGTTCTGGACTATGGGCAGCCTGGCCCGAGCCTCCTGGGAGAAACTGGGCGTACTGACGCTTGCTCTGGTCATTCTTGTGCCGTTCTCGATGATGAGTTCCTGGAAACTCACGGCGCTGCGCCTGGGTGAAGATCGGGCTGTGAGTTTCGGTATTGATGTTCGCCGCCTTCGCCTCGGCACGCTGCTGCGCATCAGTATCCTTTCGGCGCTGGCGGTGGCGTTTGTCGGCCCGATTGGCTTTATTGGTCTGGTGGCACCCCATATCGCCCGAATGATATTTGGTGAGGATCACCGTTTCTACCTGCCAGCCAGCGCGCTTACCGGGGCGCTGGTGCTGTCGATGGCTTCCGTAGTGTCGAAAAACCTGATCCCTGGGGTAATTATTCCCGTTGGCATCGTGACCTCACTGGTGGGTGTGCCGTTCTTCCTGAGTATTATTCTGCGCCATCGGGGGAGTGTGTGATGGAAGGCTTACGTATCAGCGGTTTCCACGCCGGTTATCCTAAACGTAAAATTATCAGCGATCTCAACGTGCCGCTGTTGCCCCGCGGTAAGATCACCGTGCTGCTGGGGCCAAATGGCTGCGGTAAATCCACGCTGTTGCGCTCGCTGGCCGGACTGAATCGTGCCGAGGGCGAAGTCTGGCTGAACGGCACCGAGCTGATGTCGCAACCCTTCGCGCGGCGGGCAGAAAAAGTGGTTTATCTGCCGCAGTCGCTGCCTGCGGGCGTCCATCTGCACGTGCTTGAGTCGATCATCGTCGCCCAGCGCGCCTCTGGTGGACGCAGCAGCGCAGCCAGCGAAGCGGAAGTTATGGCGATACTCGAACAGCTTGGTATTTCGCATCTGGCTTTAAGCTATCTCGATCAACTTTCCGGCGGTCAGAAACAGCTTGTGGGGCTGGCGCAATCATTAATTCGCCGGCCTGAACTGTTATTACTGGATGAACCCCTCAGCGCGCTGGATTTAAATTACCAGTTCCACGTGATGGATCTGGTGCGCAGAGAAACGCGAAAACGCAATATTATTACGGTGGTGGTGGTGCACGATATTAATATCGCGCTGCGCCATGGCGAGCATATATTAATGTTGCAGAACGGTGAATTAATTGCCGATGGCTTACCGGAAGAGGTGATCACCCCGGCAAGCCTGGCGAGAGTTTATGGCGTGAAGGGCCGCATAGAGCGCTGCACGCAGGGTACGCCGCAGGTGCTGATCGATGGCCTGGTGACCGAACCTGGGTTTTAATAGTCCGGCAAGACAAACAATAAAGGGCGGCGCAAAGTCGCCCGGATAATAACGTAAACAGAAAACCGGAAGATACCGGGAATTTACAGCAGAGTGAACTCTGCTGATTAAGTGTGAGCAAAAGGTATTGATGACACTTATTCTATATGCGCCTCATGGAGAAAAGCATGTTCAGGTTAAATCCCGTTATACGCTGCGGGCTGTGCGCGTCCGCGCTCGCCTTTACCTTTCCGGTTTCCGCCGTTGAGTCAGAAGATAAAGATGACACTATGGTGGTGACCGCTTCGGCCACAGAAGTTAACCTTAAAGACGCGCCTGCCAGTATCAGCGTGATCACCGCTGAAGATATCAAACGAAAACCGGTTCAGAACCTCAAAGATGTGCTGCGCGATGTGCCTGGCGTGCAGTTGACTAATGAAGGGGATAACCGTAAAGGTATCAGCCTGCGCGGTCTGGACAGCAGCTATACGCTGATCCTGATTGACGGCAAGCGCGTAAACTCACGAAACGCCGTATTCCGCCACAACGACTTTGATCTCAACTGGATCCCGGCGGACGCCATAGAGCGCATCGAGGTGGTTCGTGGGCCGATGTCCTCGCTCTATGGTTCTGATGCGCTTGGCGGCGTGGTCAATATCATCACCCGTAAAGTCGGCAAAGCCTGGCACGGCACGCTGAGTGCGGACACCACGGTTCAGGAACATCGCGATCGCGGCGACAGCTATAACGGTAATTTCTTTACCAGCGGGCCGTTAATCGACGATCTGCTGGGGGTAAAAGTGTATGGCAGCCTGGGCAAGCGTGAAAAAGACAGCCAGCAGGCGTCCGCCACCTCAGACAGCGGCCTTAGCCCGCGCATTGAAGGCTATACCACCCGCGACGGGAATGTGGAGTTCTCGCTTACGCCAACCAGAGATCAGGATATGACCTTCGGCTACGGCTTCGATCGCCAGGATCGCGATTCTGACTCGCTGGATAAAAACCGCCTTGAACGCCAGAACTACTCCGTTGGTCACAACGGTCGCTGGGATTGGGGTAACACCGAACTGCGTTTTTACGGCGACCGGGTAGACAACTACACCAGCGGGCAGAACATCATTGCTAAAAACAACTCGCTGGATGGCAAGCTGATCCTGCCGCTGGCCGATATCAGTCAACTGCTGACGTTTGGCGGTGAAGTGCGTCACGACAAGCTGGAAGATCCGGTCAACCTCACGGGCAGCGGCGCGACTTCCGCCAGCCAGTATGCGCTGTTTGTGGAAGACGAATGGCGAATTTTTGACTCGCTGGCGCTGACCACCGGCGTACGTATGGACGATCACCAGACCTATGGCGACCACTGGAGCCCGCGTGCTTATCTGGTTTACAGCGCCACCGATACCGTTACGGTAAAAGGGGGCTGGGCCAACGCCTTTAAGGCACCTTCGCTGTTACAGCTTAGCCCGGACTGGCAAACCAACTCCTGTCGGGGCAGCTGTGCCGTTGTCGGCAGCCCGGAGCTGAAGCCGGAAACCAGCGAAAGTTTTGAGCTGGGCATTTATTACGCCGGTGATGAAGGCTGGCTGGATGGCGTGACCGGTAGCGTCACCGCTTTCCAGAACAACGTAGAGGATATGATCAGCATCTCCCGAACCCCTTCAGCTTCCCTCGCACCGGGCTACAGCAACTTTGTCGGCTTTGATGAGAGCGGCAAACCTGTTTTCCGTTATTACAACGTCAACAAGGCACGGATCACCGGACTGGAAACGGAAGTGAAGATCCCGTTTAACGACGCCTGGAAGCTGACGCTGAACTACACCTATACCGACGGGCGTGATTTAAGCGAGGGTGGCAACAAGCCGCTTCAGGAGCTGCCGCTACACACCGCAAACGGCACGCTGGACTGGACGCCGTTGCAGGACTGGGCGTTCTATCTACAGGCTAATTACTCGGGCCAGCGGCGGACGCTGAATGACGATGGCGTCACCCCTGGCGGTTATCTGCTGTGGAATAGCGGCGCATCGTGGCAGGCCACCAAAGCGGTGAAGCTGCGGGCAGGGGTGCTGAATCTGGCGGACAAGGATCTCAGCCGCGACAGCTACAGCTATAACGAAGATGGCCGTCGCTATTTTGCGGCGGTGGACTATACGTTCTGATCCGCTAAGTCTCTTCAGCAACAACAAGCCGGGCATTGCCCGGCTTTTTTGCTGCCGTTCAGCGCAAAAGCGCTTTGCTCTGAACCCGAACGGGTGGCAGAAGTTTTACTTTATGCCAGAAGATGCTGCGCATGGAAACGCAGGTGATCTTCCACAAAGCTGGCGATAAAGAAATAGCTGTGGTCGTAACCTGGCTGTATACGCACGGTCAGCGGGAAGCCTTTCTCCTGAGCAATTTTTTCCAGCCTTTCCGGATGCAGCTGATCGGCAAGGAACTGATCGCTGTCGCCCTGATCGATCAGCATCGGCAGCGCGGTGGTGGCCTGCTGCATCAGCCAGCAGCTGTCATATTCACGCCAGGCCTGCCGCTCTTCACCCAGATAGCTGCTGAAGGCTTTTTGCCCCCACGGCACTTCCGCCGGGTTAACAATCGGCGCAAAAGCAGAGGCAGAGGTAAACTTCTCCGGATTGCGCAGTGCCAGCATAATGGCGCCGTGGCCGCCCATTGAATGCCCCATTATAGCCTGACGATTGCTGACGTTAAAATTACTGGCGATCAGCGCTGGCAGCTCCTCATTCAGATAATCATACATGCGATAATGGTCGCTCCAGGGTGCCTGCGTGGCATTCAGATAAAAGCCCGCCCCCTGGCCCAAATCGTAGCCTTCATCATTCGCCACATTCTCGCCGCGCGGGCTGGTATCCGGCATCACCAGTACAATCCCCAGATCTGCGGCCAGCCGCTGAGCGCCTGACTTGGTGGAGAAGTTTTCGTCTGTGCAGGTCAGCCCCGCGAGGAAAAACAGCACCGGCGGTGGCGCGTCGCTCTTTGGCCCTGGCAGGAAAATGCTGAAGGTCATCGGGCAGTTGAGTGCGGTTGACGGATGGCGGTAGCGCTGCTGCCAGCCGCCAAACAGTCGGTGTTCTTCCAGTAGCTCCAGAGTAGATGGCATCGATCCTCCCGATCTATTTTTTGAAATGTATAACGGAACGGATCGACTTGCCTTCGTGCATCAGCTCAAAGGCATCGTTGATCTCATCCAGTGACAGGTTATGGGTAATAAAGTCGTTAAGCTGGAATTCGCCGTCCAGATATTGCTGAACAATACCTGGCAGCTGCGAGCGGCCTTTTACGCCGCCGAAAGCGGAACCGCGCCAGACACGACCGGTTACCAGCTGGAAAGGACGGGTGGAGATCTCTTCACCGGCACCGGCAACGCCAATAATCACCGACTCGCCCCAGCCTTTGTGGCAGCATTCCAGAGCGGAACGCATAACGTTAACGTTACCGATGCACTCAAAGGAGAAGTCGACGCCGCCGTCGGTCATTTCGACTATCACTTCCTGAATCGGCTTATCGTAATCTTTCGGGTTTATCAGGTCGGTGGCACCCAGTTTGCTCGCCAGATCAAACTTGCTGGTATTAAGGTCGATGCCGATAATGCGACCCGCTTTGGCCATTTTGGCCCCAATAATCGCCGAAAGTCCGATGCCGCCCAGGCCGAAAATGGCCACGGTATCGCCTTCCTTGACCTTTGCAGTGTTGATTACGGCGCCCATACCGGTGGTGACGCCGCAGCCCAGCAGGCAAACTTCTTCCAGCGGCGCTTCTTTACTGATTTTCGCCAGCGAGATTTCCGGAATAACAGTGTACTCAGAGAAAGTGGAAGTCCCCATATAGTGGAAAATGGGTTTGCCATCCTTAAAGAAGCGCGTGGTGCCGTCCGGCATCAATCCCTGGCCCTGCGTGGTGCGGATCGCCTGACAGAGGTTAGTTTTGCCCGAAAGGCAGAATTTACACTTGCCGCATTCCGGCGTGTAGAGCGGAATAACGTGGTCGCCCACGGCCACGCTGGTCACGCCTTCGCCAATGGCTTCCACCACGCCGCCCCCTTCATGTCCCAGAATAGCCGGGAACACGCCTTCGGGATCTTTACCGGAAAGGGTGTAAGCATCGGTATGGCAAACCCCCGTGGCGACAATGCGTACCAGCACTTCGCCTTTCTGCGGCGGCATTAAATCCACCTCTTCGATGGAAAGCGGTTCACCCGCAGCCCAGGCAACCGCTGCGCGAGTTTTAATCATTTGCATGGATCATTTCTCCATTTAAGGGTATTCCGGCTATGCTGCTTGCCTTGCTGAACCGGGCTGCGCCCACCAGCCTCACGTACTCTGGTACGCTGCGATAAGTGCATGCTGGTCGGGTTCAGTCTTAGTGCGGCAGTAACACCCGGTAATTTTAAAAACAGTACGGTTAATCAGTATGGACGAATATTTACCCGGTTACGGGTTATCAGGAGGCCGTAGCGTCCGATTGTTCAATCATCAGGTATTTCAGGGCTTCCACGTTGGGGGTGAAGGCATCCCGACGCCAGACCAGCCAGGTGGAAGCCTCGCGCACCTCATCAGGAAGAGGATGGCGCTGAATGCGATCTTTGGCTGGCATCTGATCAAGCACGGACTCCGGCAGTAAAGCCAGCCCGGCCCCGCTGGCCACACAGGCCAGCATCGCATGATAGGACTGTATCTCCATAAAGGTGCCCGGCTGCACGCCCGCGCTGCGGAACCAGTTTTCAAATCGCAGGCGATAAGAGCAGCTGGGACGAAAGGCAAACAGCGTATCGCCAGCGGCGTCCGACGGGCGCTCGATCGGCGGATGCGTAATGCTTGAGATCAGCACCATCTGTTCCCGAAATGCCAGACAGCTGTTAAGTTCATCCACGCGGATCGGGCCATCAGCGAGAGCTGCCGCCAGCGTCCCCTCGCGCACGCGCGCAATTATCTCGCCAGAGGTGCCGGTGATCAGCGAAAGCGTTACCGAGGAGTAGCGCTGGTGATAGGCAGCCAGCAAAGTGGGCAGACGGGTGGCAGCAGTGCTTTCCATCGAACCCAGTGCAAAAGGCCCGCCGGGTTCGCCGCTCTGCGTCATACTCTTCGCTTCTTCACTCAGCGAAAGAATGCGCTGGGCGTAACTGAGAAAATTATGGCCCATGGGCGAAAGGCGCAGCCGTTGCTTCTCCCGGATAAAGAGATCGGTACCCAACTCCTGTTCTAGCTGGCGCAGGCGGGTAGTCAGATTGGAGGGCACGCGGTGCAACAGCTCAGCGGCGCGTGCAAGCGAACCCGTTTCGGCTACTGAACAGAACATTTTAAGCTGGGTCAGATCCATGGTTTCTCATTACGTAAACAACTTGCTGATAATTATTCACTTTCCGTGAGTTTAACCATCAGGCAGGATACTGGCAACCGATTGTCGGCAATGATGCCGTTTTCAACCAAAAAAGGGTAAGGAGTGGTCATGGCTTTTCGCGTAGCAATGAGCGCGTTTTTGTCACTGGTGGTGGCGATGGGGATCGGGCGATTCGCCTTTACGCCTCAGGTGCCTTTAATGATTGGCGAACATCAGCTTTCGCTCACCAGCGCGGCGGTGGTTGCTGCGTTCAACTACCTGGGCTATCTCTGCGGCTCCTGGAATGCGATGCGGGCCACGCAGCAGGTGGAGCTGCGCCTGAAAGTGGGCGTCTGGGGAGCGGTGATCCTGACCCTGCTTTCTGCCTGCGTTACCGGGCCATGGCTGCACGGCATTATTCGCTTCTTTATTGGCTGGGCCAGCGGCTGGGCATTGGTATTGATTGCCGCCTGGAGCAATGAACAGCTGTACAGGCTGGGACGCCCCGGCCTGAGCGCGGCGGTGTTTGCCGGGCCGGGTACCGGAATTTTTCTTAGCGGCATGCTGGCAGTCGCGCTGCATTCGCATAACGTGAGCGCCTCCTGGGCCTGGTTTGCTTATGGCGTGCTGGCGCTGATCCTGGTGGGGCTGGTTGCCCGCAACCTTCCGCGTAAAGGAGAGCTGCATCGGCCGGAAACGGCTCCCGAGCCGCTGGTGCTGACGGCCGGGTTGAAGAAGCTGGTCTGGAGCTATGCGCTGGCCGGATTCGGCTATATCCTTCCCGCCACTTTCCTGTCGCAAATGGCATCCTCCCGCTTTCCCGACAGCCACATTGCGCAGTACATCTGGCCGATCTTTGGCGGTGCCGCCGTAGTGGGGATTGGCCTGGGCATTCTTACCCGTCAGTATGGCCAGGCGAATACCCGGCTGGCGATAGCTTTATGGGCGCAGGCCGCTGGCGTATTTTGTGCCGATATCCTGCCTGGCATCAGCGGCCTGGCAATTGGTGCGGCGCTGGTTGGTGGCGGGTTCCTCTGTGTGGTGCAGCTCTCCCTGCAATATGGCCGCGAAATGGCGCCGCGACATACGCGCTATCTGGCGGGCCTGCTCACTACTGTCTATGCGGTAGGGCAGCTGGTCGGGCCGCTTTTGTCGGCGGTCTCCACCGCGCTGACGCACCAGCTGGAGCCTGCGCTCTATGTAGCCGGAGCGGGGCTGGTGATTGCCGGAGCGCTGGTCTGGCGGCGCGATCCGGCGGCTGAATGAAACTGTTTCACGGCGGTTTAAGTTGATTCACTGGATTAACGTCGCAATGTGTACCAAAATACCGCCTCAGAATTTATGCCGGCCCTGTTAAGGGCCGGAGTTTCACCAGCTGGAGAAGAATCACCATGGCTGCGTTAAGTCAGGAAGCCGCACTCGTTCACCAGGCGCTGTTAGCCCGTGGACTGGAAACCCCGTTACGCCCACCTGCGCGTGAAATGGATGACGAAACCCGTAAACGCCTGATTGCCGGCCATATGACCGAAATCATGCAGTTGCTGAATCTCGACCTGGAAGATGACAGTCTGGCAGAGACACCGCACCGCATCGCCAAGATGTATGTGAATGAAGTTTTTTCGGGGCTGGATTATGCTAATTTCCCGAAAATCACCGTTATTCAGAACAAAATGAAAGTCGATGAGATGGTTACCGTGCGCGATATCACGCTGACCAGCACCTGCGAACACCATTTTGTGATTATTGATGGTAAGGCAACCGTAGCCTACATTCCAAAAGACACGGTGATTGGCCTCTCTAAAATCAACCGCATCGTGCAGTTCTTCTCCTCGCGCCCGCAGGTTCAGGAACGTCTGACCCAGCAGATCCTGGTGGCGCTGCAAACGCTGCTTGGCACCACCAACGTGGCGGTCTCTATTGATGCTGTGCATTATTGCGTGAAGGCTCGCGGCATCCGTGATGCCACCAGCGCGACCACCACCACCTCGCTGGGTGGCTTGTTCAAGTCCAGCCAGAACACCCGCCAGGAATTTTTACGCGCGGTGCGTCACAGCTAGTCACTGCCTACAGGAACGCCAGATGCCACGCATTCACACGCTGGATTTTATTCGCGGCCTGGCCATTCTGGGGATCCTGTTACTCAATATCGTGGCCTTCGGGCTGCCTTCTGCGGCCTATCTCAATCCAGCCTGGCAGGGAAACGCCCCAGCAACAGGCGAGGTTCTGGCCTGGGCGGCGATGGATCTCTTTGCGCAGGTCAAATTCCTCAGCCTCTTTGCGCTGTTGTTTGGCGCCAGCCTGCAATTATTGCTGCCGCGTGGCAAGCGCTGGCTTCAGTCCCGTCTCTGCTGGCTGATGCTGATTGGTCTGCTGCACAACCTCCTGTTCTGGGATGGCGATATTCTGCTGGATTACGGTCTGGTGGGGCTGGTGGTATGGCGGATGATCCGCGATGTGCCCAGCTCCCGGCAGTTGCTGAATACCGGCGTGATGCTCTATGTGGTGGGGACGGCGGTGCTGATTATCCTTGGGATGGGCACCAGCCCCGAGCCGAACAGCTCCTGGCTGCCCGGTATTGCCAATATTCAGTATGAAACCTTCTGGCATACGCAGGGTGGCTGGCAGGCGATACAGGGAAGGCTGGACCGCTTCTCCTCTGCACTGATGGCGCTGGCGGCGCAGTATGGCTGGCAGCTGGCAGGATTAATGATGGTGGGTGGGGCATTAATGCGCAACGGCTGGCTCAGGGGCGAGCGCACTCTGAGTCACTATCGTCATATGGCGCTGCTCCTGATCTCCCTGGCCTGGCTTATTCAGTTACCCGCTATTTATCTGCAATGGCAAACCGGCTGGGCGTTTCGCTGGGCGGCCTTCTTCCTGCAAGTGCCGCGCGAACTGGCGGCACCGTTACAGGCTGTCGGCTATGCGGCGCTCTGCTACGGCTTCTGGCCGACGCTTTCGCGGCTGCGCATCGTTGGGGTTATCAGCTGCGTCGGACGCATGGCATTAAGTAACTATCTGCTACAGACGCTAATCTGCACGACGTTGTTTGACCGCTTTGGCCTGTTTAACAAGCTGGACCGTCTGCAACTGCTTGCGGTGGTGCCTGCTGTCTGGGCAGTCAATATGCTGCTATCGGTGCTGTGGCTGCACCATTTTCGCCATGGCCCGCTGGAAGCGCTCTGGCGTAAGCTGACCCAGCTTACCGGCGGCAAGCCGCTGCAAAAAACACCTGCCGGAGAATGACGCAGCTCACAAAGGTTGCAGAATTGTATGTAACCGTTTTCATCCTTGTGACGAGATTCACGTAGCCCGCGTTCAACCCCTGCCAGAATAGCCCCCAGAACAGTGTCTCAGGAAGGGCTATGCAAATTTTAAACTCCTCAGGTAATCGCCTATGATTACCATCCGTGATGTGGCCCGCGAGGCGGGCGTGTCGGTTGCTACGGTATCACGCGTGCTGAATAACAGCGCCGCCGTAACGCCTGAGACCCGTGAGATGGTTCTGCAAATTGTGGAAGGGCTGGGCTACCGGCCCAATGCTAACGCCCAGGCGCTGGCGACACAGATTAGCGACACCATTGGCGTGGTGGTGATGGATGTCTCCGATCCCTTCTTTGGTGCGCTGGTGAAAGCGGTGGATACCGTAGCGCAACGCATGCAAAAACATGTACTTATCAACAACTCTTACCATCAGGCTGACAAAGAGCGCCATGCGATTGAGGTGCTGATCCGTCAGCGCTGCAATGCGCTGGTGGTCCATGCCAAGGCGCTGCCCGATGCTGAACTCTGTTCGTTGATGGATCAGGTGCCGGGAATGGTGCTGATTAACCGCACCATACCGGGCTATGCCCATCGTTGCGTCTGTCTGGATAACGTCAGCGGCGCGCTGATGGCAACGCGGATGCTGCAACAGCAGGGGCATCAGCGCATTGGCTACCTGGGTTCCAGCCATCCTATCGAGGATGTGAATCAGCGCCGTGAAGGCTGGCAGCAGGCGCTGGAAGAGCAGGGCGCTACGCCTCCTGAGAGCTGGATTGCCAGCGCGGAGCCAGATATGCAGGGGGGAGAAGCGGCAATGGTGGAGCTACTGGGGCGTAATCTTCATCTCACGGCAGTCTTTACCTACAACGACAGCATGGCAGCAGGCGCGCTGGCGGCGTTGAAAGATAATGGCATTGCGGTGCCACAGCATTTGTCTGTGGTGGGCTTTGACGATATCCCTATCTCAAGGTATACCGACCCCCAACTCACAACTGTTCGCTATCCGATTGTTTCTATGGCAAAACTCGCCACAGAGCTGGCGCTGAAGGGCGCCGCTGGCGAACTGGATATCAACGCCGAGCACTGCTTTATGCCGACGCTGGTTCGCCGCCATTCAGTGGCGACCCGGCAAAATGTGGCGCCGATCACTAACTCAAGCGATTCTGCGGTGTAACCGTTTTCAATTTGTGAGTGTATTCACAGTTAATTAACATCAGCTTCTCTATGATGACAGCAACTTGCAGGGGTTGAAACATTATGTAACGTCGCCGGGTCCCTCCATACCGGCCGATACGCGCTCTGTGAAACAGTTCATTACACAGCATTCTGGAAGCTTCACCGTACAGGGAAGTCGGGTTTTTTTTAACAAATAAGCGGCCTCAGATAATGTTTTTATAACATTTGCGTGGGCCTGAAAATAACCGTTTTGGCAGACTCGCAACAGCAAAACGGTGAGTAAGACCCTACATAAAAACCGGAGATACCATGAATAAGAAGGCTTTCACCCTCACTGCCCTGGTTGCCAGCATGATGTTTGGTGCAACAGCTCACGCTGCCGACACCCGTATCGGCGTGACCATCTATAAATACGATGACAACTTTATGTCCGTCGTGCGCAAAGACATTGAGAAAGAAGCGAAAAACAGCAGCGGTGTTCAGCTGTTGATGAACGACTCACAGAACAGCCAGTCCACCCAGAACGACCAGATTGACGTACTGGTAGCAAAAGGCGTGAAGGCGCTGGCCATTAACCTGGTTGACCCGGCTGCGGCTGCGGTCGTGATCAGTAAAGCCAAATCCAACGACATTCCAATTGTCTTCTTCAACAAAGAGCCAACAGCGAAAGCGCTGGCCAGCTATGACAAAGCTTATTACGTCGGCACCGACTCGAAAGAGTCTGGCGTGAAGCAGGGCGAGCTGATTGAAAAACACTGGAAATCGACGCCAGGCTGGGATCTGAACAAAGATGGTGTGATCCAGTTTGTGCTGCTGAAAGGTGAACCGGGACATCCGGATGCTGAAGCGCGTACTAAATATGTTATCGACACGCTGAACAAAGATGGCGTGAAAACCCAGCAGCTGCACCTTGATACCGCTATGTGGGATACCGCCCAGGCGAAAGACAAGATGGATGCCTGGTTATCTGGCCCGAACGGCAACAAAATCGAAGTGGTTATCGCCAACAACGATGCGATGGCGATGGGTGCAGTAGAAGCGCTGAAAGCGCACAACAAATCTGCGGTACCGGTATTTGGTGTGGATGCCCTGCCAGAAGCGCTGGCGATGGTGAAATCTGGCGCAATGGCCGGCACCGTGCTGAACGATGCGGAAAACCAGGCTAAAGCCACCTTCGATATGGCGAAAAACCTGGCAGATGGCAAACCGGCTACCGAAGGCACCAACTACAAACTTGAAGGCAAAGTTGTGCGCGTAGCTTACGTACCGGTTGATAAAGAGAATCTGTCTCAGTTCACTAAATAAGCCTTACCTGTACCAGGCTGGCCGATCTGCCAGCCTGGTTTCTCGCCACATTATGCCGGGTAGAATTATGGGCAGTGATAAAGTGCAAACACAGCGCGAATATCTGCTGGAAATGACCGATGTCAGCAAGTCATTTCCTGGGGTTAAAGCACTGGATAACGTGAATTTAAAAATTCGCCCTCATTCTGTTCACGCCCTGATGGGTGAGAACGGAGCAGGGAAGTCGACCTTATTAAAATGCTTATTTGGCATTTACAGTAAAGATTCGGGGAGCATTCTTTTTCAGGGTAAAGAGATTGATTTTAAAAGTTCCAAAGAGGCGCTGGAAAATGGCGTATCGATGGTTCACCAGGAGTTAAACCTGGTACTACAGCGCACGGTCATGGATAACATGTGGCTGGGACGTTACCCGCGCAAAGGATTCTTTGTTGATCACGATAAAATGTATCGTGATACAAAAGCCATTTTTGATGAACTGGATATTGATATTGATCCACGCGACAAGGTTATTTCTCTCTCTGTTTCGCAGATGCAGATGATCGAAATTGCTAAAGCGTTTTCCTATGACGCTAAAATCGTGATTATGGATGAGCCAACCTCTTCCTTGACGGAAAAAGAGGTGAACCACTTATTCACCATTATTCGTAAACTCAAAGAACGTGGCTGCGGCATTGTCTATATTTCTCATAAAATGGAAGAAATTTTCCAGCTCTGTGATGAAATCACCATCCTTCGCGACGGCCAGTGGATCGCCACTCAGCCGCTGGAAGGGCTGGATATGGATAAGATTATCTCCATGATGGTTGGGCGTTCGCTGAACCAGCGTTTCCCGGACAAAAGCAACGTGCCCGGTGAAACTATCCTGGAGGTGCGTAACCTGACCTCTCTGCGTCAGCCCTCAATTCGGGATATCTCTTTTGACCTGCGTAAGGGCGAGATCCTGGGCGTGGCGGGCCTGGTAGGGGCGAAGCGTACCGATATCGTGGAAACCCTGTTCGGCATCCGCGAGAAGTCTGGCGGCACCATTAAGCTGCACGGCAAAAAAATTAATAACCACAGCGCTAACGAAGCGATCAACCACGGCTTTGCTCTGGTGACCGAAGAGCGTCGCGCTACCGGTATTTATGCGTTTCTGGATATCGGCTTTAACTCGCTGATCTCCAATATCCGTAAATACAAAAACAGTATTGGCCTGCTGGATAACAGCCGGATGAAAAGCGACACGCAATGGGTTATTGACGCAATGCGGGTAAAAACGCCAGGACATCATACTGCCATAGGTTCGCTCTCCGGTGGGAACCAGCAGAAAGTGATTATTGGTCGCTGGCTGTTAACGCAGCCGGAAATATTAATGCTGGACGAACCCACCCGCGGCATTGACGTCGGGGCGAAGTTTGAGATTTATCAGCTAATTTCAGAGCTGGCGAAGAAGGATAAAGGCATCATTATTATCTCTTCTGAAATGCCAGAACTCTTAGGCATTACCGACAGGATTTTGGTAATGAGTAACGGCATGGTTGCGGGCATAGTAGAAACAAAATCGACAACGCAAAACGAAATATTACGTTTAGCATCGTTGCACCTTTAATAGGGTAAGGGCTGTTACCATGAAAGCAGTAAATAAGAAAAGTGCGCTCACCTGGTTAAAAGAGGGCGGGATATATGTTGTGTTGCTGGTGCTGCTGGCAATCATTATCTTCCAGGATCCAACATTCTTAAGTTTAATGAACCTGAGTAATATTCTTACCCAGTCATCCGTGCGTGTAATTATTGCGCTGGGCGTGGCCGGGCTGATTGTCACCCAGGGTACTGACCTTTCAGCGGGCCGTCAGGTTGGTCTGGCTGCGGTTGTCGCCGCCACGCTGTTACAGGCGATGGATAATGCCAATAAAGTGTTCCCCCATATGGACACGGTGCCAATCCCACTGGTGATCCTGGCGGTGTGTGTAATTGGTGGCATCATTGGTCTGGTGAATGGCCTGATCATCGCCTACCTGAAGGTGACGCCGTTTATCACCACTCTGGGCACGATGATCATCGTTTACGGCATCAACTCGCTCTATTACGACTATGTGGGCGCGTCACCGATTGCAGGCTTTGACGAGAAGTTTTCGACCTTTGCCCAGGGCTTTATTCGCTTCGGTGACTTTAAGCTCTCCTACATCACCTTCTATGCGGCTATCGCGGTATTCTTTGTCTGGATTTTGTGGAACAAAACCCGCTTTGGTAAAAACATCTTTGCTATCGGCGGTAACCCGGAAGCGGCGCGAGTGTCAGGGGTGAACGTTAACTTCAACCTGATCCTGATCTATGCGCTCTCTGGTGTCTTCTACGCCTTTGGCGGGATGCTGGAAGCAGGACGTATCGGTTCGGCGACAAACAACCTCGGCTTTATGTATGAGCTTGACGCCATCGCGGCTTGCGTAGTGGGCGGCGTCTCCTTTGCCGGCGGCGTGGGTACGGTAGCGGGTGTGGTAACGGGTGTGCTGATCTTCACCGTTATCAACTACGGCCTGACCTATATCGGCGTTAACCCTTACTGGCAGTACATTATCAAGGGCGGCATCATCATCTTCGCCGTGGCGCTGGACTCCCTGAAGTACGCACGTAAGAAATAATCTTCAGCAGTAGCACTCTACCTGAAACGCACCGGATGAAAGTCCGGTGCGTTTTTATTTGTCTCTCCTCTCCCGCTGCGGCATGTAAGGCCGGGCTGCTATTTTCAGCTCAGGTAACTTTAATGTCCGGGAGGCCAGCAGTCTGGGGGATAAGGGGAAGAGAGTGTAAGAAAGGCCCGTCAGTTCAGGACTTCTTCTGCTCCTGCTCCAGCTTCTGCTGTAATTCGAGCAGCTGCTCTGGCGTCACGGCAGGATAGCTTTGGGCATCATCTGGGATTTCGTGACGGGCCGGAATAGGCACCATCGGGCCGAGGAAGTGCGGCTCACGCTTCATCAGGAACAGATCAGCCAGTGCACCAAGCCGCGCACCCACTTCTCTGACCCGAATATTCAGCATGTTTTTCGGCGAAGGGACGGCATAACACTGGGCCTGAATGCCCATATGCAGCGCGATAAACAGCGCGCGCTCGCAGTGGAAGCGCTGCGTGATAATAATGAAATCGTTGGTATCAAAAACCTTGCGCGTCCGTACTATCGAGTCCAGCGTACGAAAACCGGCATAATCCAGCACGATATCGGCAGGATCTACTCCGGCCGCTATCAGATCGCGACGCATGGTCATGGGTTCGTTATAGCTCTGTAGCGCATTGTCGCCGCTCAACAGCAGATAGTTCACCTTGCCGCTGTTATAGGCGTTCAGCGCGCCCTGCATGCGGTAAAGGTAATACTGATTAATCACGCCGGTGCGATAATATTTAGCTGTCCCCAGCACCACGCCTACCTGGCGATGGGGCAATGACTTCAGATTGTCATAAACAAAGGGCGCAGTTTTAAGGCTTATCCAGCGATCCAGGCCGAGCGCGGTCATCACCATCAGCGTTAAGATGATAATCAGACCATATATCAAGCGTTTTACCATGCCGGACAGCGCTCAGACTTGCAAAAAAAGGGTGAAACAAGGCTACTTGAGCTGGCGGGGTGAAGCAAGTAACAGCGTGCCGGTTGATGGGTTTTCGCACGATAAGCGGGCAGGAAAATCTCAGGATGAGAGCCGGGTGCGGTTTGCACCCGGCTTTACCGTCAGATAGAGGTTCTGCGGTAGTTACGGTACTGCGGCAGCCAGAAGTTGGCAGAGATAGATTTAGACAACACATCTTCAGAGGTGACCACCGCCACGCCAGCCAGCTGTGCAGCCTTGCCGACGGCCATAGCAATCACTTTTGACACGCCCTGAATGTCCTTCACTTCCGGCAGCACCGGACCCACGCCGTCGTTAACCAGCGGCGAGCAGTCTGCCAGCGCGCGGCTGGCCGCCATCAGCATGCTGTCCGTGATGCGCGTGGCGCCAGAAGCGATCACACCCAGCCCGATGCCGGGGAAGATATAGGAGTTGTTGCACTGCGCAATAGGGTAGATTTTTTCTTTCCACATCACCGGTGAGAACGGGCTGCCGGTAGCCACCAGCGCCGCACCGTCAGTCCACGCCATGATATCCTGCGGAGTCGCTTCAACGCGCGAGGTAGGGTTGGAGAGCGGCATCACGATAGGGCGCGGACAGTGTTTATGCATCTCGCGGATGATCTCTTCACTGAACAGGCCAGGCTGGCCGGAGACGCCAATCAGAATATCCGGACGGGCGTTTCGCACCACATCCAGCAGCGAAATGGCGTCTGATCCGGTTTGCCAGTCAGCCAGATTCTCGCTTTTCTGCACCAGCTTGCTCTGGAAGTTAAGCAGGTTTGGCAGCTTGTCGGTCAGCAGGCCAAAGCGGTCGACCATAAAGACGCGTGCGCGTGCTTCATCATCGCTCAGCCCTTCAGACTTCATCTGGGCGATAATCTGCTCAGCGATGCCGCAGCCCGCAGAACCGGCGCCAAGGAACACCACTTTCTGCTCACTCATTTTGCTGCCAGCTGCACGGCTGGCGGCAATCAGCGTACCCAGCGTGACCGCTGCGGTGCCCTGAATATCATCATTAAAGCAGCACACTTCATCGCGATAGCGCTCCAGGATCGGCATCGCGTTTTTCTGCGCGAAGTCCTCAAACTGCAACACGACGTTTGGCCAGCGGCTTTTCACGGCCAGGATAAATTCATGCACGAAGTTGTCGTACTCTTCGCCGGTAATGCGCGGATGACGCCAGCCCATATAGAGCGGATCGTTCAGCAACTGCTGGTTATTGGTACCCACATCCAGCACGATCGGCAGCGTATAGGCAGGGCTGATACCGCCACAGGCGGTATAGAGCGAAAGCTTGCCGATTGGGATACCCATGCCGCCGATACCCTGGTCACCCAGACCCAGGATCCGCTCACCGTCGGTGACCACAATCACCTTCACGTTCTGTTTGGTGGCGTTTTGCAACATATCTTCAATGTTGTCGCGGTTCGGATAAGAGATAAATACGCCACGGGCACGACGATAAATTTCCGAGAAGTGCTCACAGGCTGCGCCCACGGTTGGCGTATAAATAATGGGCATCATCTCTTCAAGATGATTATCCAGCAACCGGTAGAACAGGGTTTCGTTGGTGTCCTGAATATTGCGCAGGTAGACGTGTTTATCGTTATCGTTTTTGAAGTCCTGGAACTGACGCCAGGCGCGTTGAGCCTGCTCTTCAATTGTCTCTACCGTTTCCGGCAGCAGGCCACGCAGGTTGAATTCATTACGCTCTTCAACAGAGAAGGCGCTGCCCTTATTTAACAGGGGGAATTCCAGCAAAATAGGGCCGGCATAAGGGATATACAGCGGTCGTTTACTTTCGTATTCGAGTTCCATGTAATCAATACTCATTCGGATCGTGACGTTGTGCGCCAATCCTAAAATATTTAGTCTGAAAGTACAGCTTTTGTTAACGGGAGTTAACAAAAGGAACGGTTTTTATTCAATATTTGCGGAGAGACGCAGGCGAGGCCTGCATCATAAAGTCACGAGCTTAAGAGGGCTTCAGACCAGAGGAATGGTGGTGACATTGGCGCAGCCCAGCGCCTGAAGCGTTGCCAGCGTCGCCTGTCGTTGAATAACTTTAGCATCCGGTGCTTCTGCCAGCACGGCGCGCTGGATCTGAAACACATCATGTCCCGACAGACTGAGCAAATTCAGCGCGGCCTGTAACGGCGGCAGGCTGGGGTTAAAGGCGGCATTTTCCGCATAGCGACCGGCAAAAATGGTGCCGTCGGCGGCCTGTAACGCCACGCCGCTCCAGGCCTGGGTATAAGGGGCATGGCTTCGGCTGGCAGCCTCCAGGGCGGCCTGAGACAGCGGATCGCCTTTAATCACTAAACCGTGATCGATCTCATCCATCAGCAGCGTTTTGATAGCCAGGTCACGGGGGCCGAAAGCATCCGGCAGGTAATCTGCCAGCGTGGCAGGTTCACGTCCGGGCAGATTGATGCCAAGCGCCGTGCCGCTGTTGAGTTCATTCATAAACTGGCGGCAGTGGCCGCATGGCGTGTAATTCACGGTAATGGCTTCCAGCGTCTTCTCGCCGCGCAGCCAGGCATGGGTCACGGCGCTCTGCTCGGCATGCACGGTTTGCTGCATGGTGGCGCTAACGAACTCCATATTTGCGCCAAAATAGAGATGGCCGCTGGTGCCTCTGGCCACTGCTCCCACATTAAAATTCGACAGCGGCGCTACGGCGCAGGCCGCAGCCAGCGGCAGCAGGGAAAACGCCAGTTGCTGGTCATCAAGCCCGGTCTGGGATTTGATATCGGCAATCTGCATCGGTGTCAGGAAAGCCTGAAAATCGGCTGAAGAGAGAACGGGTTGCAGAGCGGTTTGCAGAGCTGAAGGCAGCGTGGCAAACGCAGCGTGAAAACGTGGGTGCATAATAGGCCTCTTTCACATAAACGGCCGCTGAGTGTAGCGGGCACCCGAAGAGTTATATGTGATTGAAATCACACAAGCAATGCAATTTATGAAAGTGAATTGCAAATTGCGCGATCCATCGCAAATTTTAACCCCAGAGGTGCATCAGCAACGGAAACATAAAGGGTGCCAGCAGAGAGGTAATGATCCCGCAGATCACCAGCGCCAGCGAGCTGTAAGCTCCTTCCTGATAATCCAGTTCGGCACAGCGGGCGGTGCCCAGAGCGTGGGAAGCGTTACCGATAGCTAAACCCCGTGACGGCTTGCCGCTGATTTTCAGCAGGTTGAGGACCATGTGGCCAAATACTGCGCCCAGCACACCCGCAATCAGCACACAGATGGCACTGATAGCAGGAATGCCTCCCAGCGTGCCGGAGACAGCCATGGCAATTGGCGTGGTCACGGATTTCGGCATCAGCGTGGCGGCTATCTGCGGCGTGGCTCCCATCCAGAGCGCAATGGCTGTACCGGAGACCATCGCCGTGATACTGCCCATAAAGCAGACGCCGATGATCGCTTTCCAGCGCGCGCGGATTTGATGCATCTGTTCGTAAAGGGGGATCGCCAGCGCTACCACAGAAGGCTGAAGAAGCTGATTAAGCAGGGAACTCCCCTGGAAATAGCGCGCGTAAGGCATCTGGATAAGCAGCAGCAGCGGGATAATTACCGCCATCGACACCAGCAAGGGATTGACCAGCGAGATCTTAACTTTTGCGGCCAGCATGCGAGCCGCAAAAAACACCACCACCGTCAGCGGCAGCGACCACCAGATATCACTCATCCGCAGCTCCTGGCTTTTTCAGCGGGCGGCTGTGCAATTTGTGGGACGCCAGCCCAACGGTGATCAGCACAATAAAGGTGCTCAGGACGCAGGAGACCACAATCGGGCCAAACTGCGCGCTGAGAATATCGGTATAGCTCATAATCCCGACGCTGATCGGCACAAACAGCAGCCCCATATAGCGGATCAGCAGGGTGCTTCCGGGTTTCACCCAGTCAACAGGCAGGATTTGTAAGGCGAGTAAGCCGAACAGGATAAGCATGCCCAGTATGCTGCCAGGAATAATCACCGGAAGCAGGGCTGCTACGCCAGTCCCGGCATAGAGACAGAGATAAAGAATAAGGAAGGCGCGAAGATATTGTCCGCCCACGGAGAGCACGCTGCGCATGATAAACTCCTGGTTTTAAGAACGTTAATCATACGACGAAACGAGAAAACGTGCTACGGGTCACAGAGTGCAGGCTGATGAGTTGTCCGGAACGGCTGCTCTGGGGGCAGCGTATTGGGTCAGGAAGGGGTTCTGTAACTCTTTTCAGGCAGAAGGGAATAAGCAATTAAAAAGGGGTGAAATTATTCACCCCTTTGCGTGTTTTAACTGCGCAGTGTTAAGCGGTTATTTAACCTGCATCCCTGGCTGAGCACCGCTGTCGGCACCCAGGATAAAGAGATCTTTTCCGCCAGGACCGGCTGAGAGCACCATGCCTTCCGAGACGCCAAAGCGCATCTTACGCGGCGCGAGGTTTGCCACCACCACCGTCATGCGGCCTTCCAGTACGGAAGGGTCCGGATAGGCGGCCCGGATACCGGAGAAGATCTGACGCGTTTCGTCGCCACCCATATCCAGCACCAGACGCAGCAGCTTGTCAGATCCTTCCACCAGCTCAGCCGTTTTGATCAGCGCCACGCGCATATCCACTTTGGCGAAATCATCAAAGTTGATGGTATCAGCCACGGATTCTACAGGGGCGCTGGCCGCAGGTTTGCTGCTCGCTTTAGCCGTCGTAACGGCCGCAGGCGGGGTCGCCGCTGCCGCATCTTCTTTTGACGCTTCGATCAGGGCATTGACCTTATCCATCTCAATGCGGCTGTAGAGCGCTTTAAAGGCGGAGATGTTGTGGTCCAGCAGCGGCTGCTGAATACCCTCCCAGCTCAGCTCTGCATTCAGGAACGCTTCTGTCCGTTCAGTCAGCGAAGGCAGCACAGGTTTCAGCCAGGTCATCAGCACGCGGAACATGTTAATGCCCATTGAGCAGATAGCCTGTAGATCAGCCTCACGGCCCTCCTGCTTCGCCACCACCCACGGAGCCTGCTCGTCAACATAGCGGTTCGCCACGTCGGCCAGCGCCATGATTTCACGTATGGCGCGGCTGAACTCGCGGCTGCTCCAGGCTTCGCCAATGCTTGCTGCCGCATCGGTAAAGGTTTTATAGAGTGCCGGGTCGGCCAGTTCCGCAGAGAGCTTGCCATCAAAACGCTTGTTGATAAAACCGGCGTTACGAGAGGCCAGATTCACCACTTTATTCACGATATCGGCGTTCACGCGCTGGACGAAATCTTCCAGATTAAGGTCGATGTCATCAATGCGTGAAGAGAGCTTGGCCGCGTAGTAGTAGCGCAGGCTGTCCGCATCCAGATGCTGCAACCAGGTGCTGGCTTTAATGAAGGTGCCGCGAGACTTGGACATCTTGGCGCCGTTCACCGTGACATAGCCATGCACAAAGAGGTTGGTTGGCTTACGGAAGTTGCTGCCTTCCAGCATCGCTGGCCAGAACAGGCTGTGGAAATAGACGATGTCTTTGCCGATAAAGTGGTAGAGATCGGCATCTGAATCTTTCTGCCAGAAAGCATCGAAATCGATATCGCCACGCTTGTCACACAGGTTCTTGAACGATCCCATGTAGCCGATAGGCGCATCCAGCCAGACGTAGAAATATTTGCCCGGCGCACCAGGAATTTCAAAGCCGAAGTAGGGCGCATCGCGGGAGATATCCCACTGTTGCAGGCCAGATTCGAACCACTCCTGCATTTTATTCGCTACCTGCTCCTGAAGCGCGCCGGAGCGGGTCCAGGCCTTCAGCATTTCGCTGAACTTCGGCAGATCAAAGAAGAAGTGCTCAGAATCACGCATCTCCGGCGTGGCGCCAGAAACCACCGACTGCGGATTGATCAGCTCAGTCGGGCTGTAGGTTGCACCGCAGACTTCGCAGTTATCGCCATACTGATCGGGCGATTTGCATTTCGGGCAGGTGCCTTTTACAAAACGGTCCGGCAGGAACATCCCTTTTTCCGGATCGTACAGCTGAGAGATGGTGCGGTTCTTTATGAAACCGTTCTCTTTAAGACGGGTATAGATAAGCTCAGACAGCTCACGGTTCTCATCGCTGTGCGTGGAGTGATAGTTGTCGTAGCTGATATCAAAACCGGCAAAATCGGTCTGATGTTCCTGACTCATCTCGGCAATCATCTGCTCAGGAGCAATACCTAACTGCTGAGCCTTCAGCATAATTGGCGTACCGTGCGCATCGTCCGCACAGATGAAGTAAACCTGATTGCCGCGCATTCGCTGGTAACGGACCCAAATATCTGCCTGAATATGCTCGAGCATGTGGCCGAGATGAATGGAACCGTTGGCGTACGGCAGAGCGCACGTTACCAATATTTTTTTCGCGACTTGAGTCATAGGAAAACTTGCCATACCTGTTTTAAAAGGGGGCATAGATGGTAACCGAGTGTTGTGGCTGCGTAAACATTCCCGCTGTCGCGCTGGCGTTTTTTAACGTCCGTCGCCTTTACCTACAGCCACATCTGGTATGCTTGTTGATAAGATCCATCACAAAAACAAGGAGCCGGGATGAGCTTACATTCCCAGGGTCACCATTCACCGGAAGCGCTGCGGGCGATGGTGATGGGCGTTCTGACCACTTTTGAACATCCGACGTTGCAGCATAATCTGACCACGCTGAAGGCGATGCATCACTGCGCGCTGATGGATAATACTCTGCACATTGACCTGGTCATGCCGTTTGCCTGGCACAGCGGGTTTGAAGCGCTAAAGGAAGCGGCCAGCGCGGAACTGCTGCGTCTGACGGAAGCGACAGCTATCAGCTGGCGGCTGAGTCACGACATCGCCACGCTGAAAAGGGTGAAAAATCATCCCGGCACCAGCGGCGTGAAGAACATTATCGCCGTCAGCTCCGGCAAAGGCGGGGTGGGTAAGTCCAGCACGGCGGTGAATATGGCGCTGGCGCTGGTGGCAGAGGGGGCAAAAGTGGGGCTGCTGGACGCCGATATTTACGGCCCCTCAATTCCGGACATGCTGGGATCGCGCGATGAGCGTCCCACTTCGCCCGATGGCACGCATATGGCCCCCATTATGTCGCATGGCCTGGCAACCAACTCCATCGGCTATCTGGTTACCGAGGATAACGCCATGGTCTGGCGAGGGCCGATGGCCAGCAAGGCGCTGATGCAGCTGCTGAATGAAACCCTGTGGCCCGATCTCGACTACCTGGTGCTGGATATGCCGCCGGGTACGGGGGATATCCAGCTGACGCTGGCGCAAAACGTGCCGGTCACTGGTGCTATTGTGGTCACCACACCCCAGGATATTGCGCTGGCTGATGCCCGCAAAGGCATCGTGATGTTTGAGAAAGTTAATGTGCCAGTGCTGGGCGTGGTGGAAAACATGAGCATGCATATCTGTAGCAACTGTGGGCATCACGAAGCTATTTTTGGCAGCGGCGGCGCGGAGAAGCTGGCGGAACAGTATCATACCCGGCTGCTCAGCCAGCTTCCTCTGGATATCACGCTGCGTGAAGATTTGGATGATGGTCAGCCTACGGTGGTGCGCCGTCCGGAGAGTGAGATTACCGCTCTCTACCGTCAGCTGGCGGGCGCTGTAGCGGCACAACTATACTGGCAGGGTGAAGTGATCCCGGACGATATCGCCTTCCGCGCGGTGTAATCTTTTTATCACGGTAGTTTTGCCAGATCCCGACAGGGAAATTCAGGGGCGGAAGCGGATGCCTGCCCCTGATATCTTTGGCAAATGGCAGTGACTCTCTGCGCCAGAATTCCTGGCTGAATTTGCGGAACGGCCAGCATCCAGCCTTAGCTTACAGCACGTAGTGCATCAGCCAGTATTCGCCATGTTCGCTCTCGCCATCCGAAACCACCTCCCAGCCATGATGCTGATAAAAGGCAACCGCCAGTGTGTTGGCCTTCATACATTTCAGTGCGCCGGTAGAAGTAAAGTCGTTTTGCACGGCTTGCAAAAGCAGCCGCCCCACGCCCTTACCTTGCCAATCCGGATCAACAAACAGGCTGTGCAGAAAGTTGTCGTTGGGCAGCACGGCAGCGAAACCGGTACGGTGCCCGTTATCTTCAGCCACCAGAATGCGTTCCCCCAGGGTCGCACGGTCAAAATCTTCCAGCTGCCATTCGCTTTCATCCAGCCAGTGCCAGTTCGCCTTGCGTGACGCAAGAAACAGCGTGCGCAGGAAAGGGCGGTCGGCTTCCGTAAAGGGACGTATCTTCATCTGCTCACCACACTGGCTTTACGTGGCGCTCACCATCCAGGCCGGTGCCACGGTAGTCATAGTCAATTTTCCCCGCTTCAAAAAGCTGATCCAGCAGCTTGAAGTTATCTGGCGGCGTAACGTTGCAGCGGTGATTCAGGGTGGTATCGAGGATAGAGAAACCGCGATCCCCACGGGCAATCTGTTTCAGGTATTGCAGCATCTTCAGCGCTTCCACGCTGATGCCGTACTGTTCATTAAGCGGTCTGGTCATAATCCTACGCGTTGCGATCTTTACTGTGACAGGAATGGGCTAAGAGTAACGTATTGTCAGGCTTTCGCCAAAGGTGAGGCTTCAGGGTAATGGCGGAGGGGAGTCGCGGTAAGCAATTTCTCCCACCTATCGTTTTTCGTCAGGAAAAAATAAGCATACGAAGCCCGTATGTGCTTATTTTGATTGATGAGTGCAGAATTAAATATTATTGACCTTGATAATAAAGTAACAATTATCAGTAATAACCGTTACGCCTGTTTTAATTATCCTCTCATATTCTTTTTCTATAAAAAGATAATAATCTTCTGAAAAGCAAAGCCAGAAAGTTAATTTGTAGACGCTGCATTTATTCGCCGCTATAGTTATGTTTCCACATGGAATGAAAGGGATTGCAAGGTGGATACTGTAGAGGAACTAAATGGAACATACTTCTATGCGGGTAAGTCTAACCTGAGCGCTGCACAGCTTCTGTTTATGATTTTCTGTGAAAATACAGCTAGTCAATTTGGGAGCGGCATGGCCGATTTTGGGGCGGTAGTAGCCATTGTATCGGGGAGAAATAATTTAGGCACCAGAGGAAAATTTGCCAATGCTACAAAGGGGACTTCTTACGCTTCAAAGGCCGCGCGAATGGTGTTTAAAAAGGCCAAATTTCCTTTTGGTATTTCCCTTCCTACTTGGTTGGGTGGTTATACACCCTGGACTGCCAACCGTGTAATGGTTCGCAATATTGCTCCTTTCGTAGGACGCTCGATTCCTGGGATTGGTATGATTATTCTTGCTTCTGATGTTTCGCAAATCACCTACCGCACTATTCGAGACTACAACCTCATAGCAAGAGAGAGTGATAAATTATGGTAGAGAGTATCGAGCAGCGAGTTTACGAGCATGTACGGCCTTACGCTGGTACATACCTGTTCAACTTTAAGAAGGTGCAATTAAACCCTGAAACCGATCTTGATACCGATTTAAGTATTGATGAACTTGAAGCTGAAGATCTGATGAATGATTTCTTTGAGAAATTCAATGTCCAACGAGGAAATTTCAAGATCGAAACTTACTACCCCGATATTCCTTTTACATGGAATTTTTTCAAAAAGAGAGAACCCATCCCCGTCCCTGATTTCACAATCGGTATGCTGATCGAATCAGCAAAAGCGGGGAAATGGCTGTACGACTAATAATAAGCAAGGAGCTTAATCAATGGCTGTGCCAGTACACTTATTTTTGACCGATGACGGCGGTGCGATTATTCGTGGTTCTTGCGATGTTGCAGGCCGTGAGGGAAGCATTGAGCTACGAAGTTTACATCATAGTTTAACCCTCCCTACAGATCCAATGACCGGGAAAATCACCGGCCCTCGTCAGCATTCACCGTTCCAGTTTACCAAAGAGCTGGATAGCGCCTCTCCTTATCTTTTTAAAGCTGCTGCAACGGGCCAGATGCTCAAATCTGCTGAATTTCGCTTCTACCATATCAATGACGCAGGGCAGGAAGTGGAGTATTACCGGATTACGCTGGAGAGTGTGAAAGTGATTTCTGTCAGCCCTGTGATGCACGATACGCGAGGCTGTCCGGGAACAGGTCATATGGAAGAGGTGGCGCTGAATTATGAAAAAATCACCCATTTGTACAAAGATGGCAATCTGTTAGTGCATGATGCCTGGAACGAGCGGCCAACGGCTTAATGGAAGCCATAAAGGTAATGGGAAAGAACCTGAAGATAGCGATATATCTTGTGCGGGCAAGCTTGCACCAGTAGAGCTGACTTGCTTTCCGTTTAAGTGCATCCCGATGTTAATAACGTCTTCATAAACTACATGAGGCCATTCTCATCACAGCAGAGGCTTCCGGGATTAAATAAGGCGGGTTACCCCGCCTGAAAATCATTTACGCTCTTTGTTGGCTTGTGCAAGAACACTGGCAGCAAGCTGTTTTGTTAACGGAGCAGATTTCGGATTTTTAAGCGCAGCAGATGCGAGATGTTCCATAGCGCCACTGGTCTGGTTGCTGGATCCAGCCTGTGACAGCGCAGAACCTGCAAGCGCTTTTTGTATAGCAGAGGCTTTTGGGTCATGGAGTGTTTTAGCAGCCACTGAAGCCAGGTCGCTACTGGTTTTTTTTGTATTGTTGCTCATCGTAAAACTCCTTTTTAGAGCTGGTGGAAATTTATGCATATAGTGCCGATATCCTTCGGTAAACGCTATATGTAGGGGTAATGCTAGTTTTTTAATCAATATAAGGCAAAGATTTTTCGTCTGAAATGTATAAATTTACAGCGGGTTTAACTGAATTTTTTAGCTGAATTAAGGCAACTAAACAAAACGTTATCTGGAAAGTTGGCTCGCTTTGTGGATTTTTTAATGCCTGTTGGATCATCCCTTTGTGAGGTCATAAATAAGATCAAAGGAGGGGGGCATGGCAGGGTAAACGGGGGTTAATTTTTCCAGCAATCAGGAAGGCGATGCGATCAGGCGAGCTTGCTTTGCCAGTGTCACTTCCCTATGCTGCTGGCTTAAGAGTATGACTCGGGGTGCCGTTTCTTTTCAAAGAAAAGGCTGAGAAAAACCCGTCGAACCTGAACTGGATAATGCCAGCGGAGGGAAGTCAGATGCCTGACCGCATCGCCTTCTTGATCGCCGGTTGGGAGCTTTATTATGATCCAACCTCACACCTTCACGGCGGTAGACGCCGTCGCCTCTCTCGATCTTTTCCGCGAAAAATCGCACCTGATCCACTGCCTCACCAACGATGTGGTGCAAACCTTTACTGCCAATGTTCTGCTGGCGCTGGGCGCATCACCGGCGATGGTGATCGATCCTCAAGAAGCAGAACAGTTCAGCGCCATTGCGGATGCGGTGCTGATAAATGTGGGGACGCTGACCCACTCCCGAAGCCACGCCATGCTGGCGGCAGTGAAAGCGGCAGGCCAGGCGCAGCGCCCCTGGACGCTGGACCCGGTAGCCGTCGGGGCGCTGACGTTTCGTAGCGACTTCTGCCAGCAACTGCTGGAGTACCGGCCTGCGGCCATTCGGGGTAACGCCTCTGAAATCATGGCTCTGGCAAGGCAGGCGGTGACAGGACGCGGGGTAGACAGCCTTCATCACTCCTCCGCAGCGCTGGAAGCGGCTTCGCTGCTCGCTTTGTCTACGGGCGCGATCGTCGCGGTGACAGGCGAAACGGATTATGTAACCGATGGCGCACACGTGATGGCGATCCCCGGCGGTTCAGCACTGATGACGCGTGTGGTGGGAACCGGCTGCGCCCTTTCAGCCGTGGTGGCTGGCTTCACGGCACTGCCTGGCGACAGGTTGGTGCACGTTGCCAGTGCCTGCCGGGTGATGAGCCTGGCGGGAGAGCGGGCAGCGAGTGCCGCCAGCGGGCCTGGCAGTTTTGTTCCTCTGTTCCTCGACCAGCTCTACAGTCTGGAGGTGCAGGCATGAAGCGCATCAATGCCTTAACCATAGCAGGCACCGATCCGGGTGGCGGCGCAGGCATTCAGGCCGACCTGAAAACCTTTTCGGCACTTGGCGTCTACGGTACCAGCGTGATCACTGCGCTGGTGGCGCAGAATACGCAGGGCGTGCAGTCGGTCTACCGCATCGAGCCAGATTTTGTCGCTGCTCAGCTTACCTCGGTGCTGAGTGATGTCCGCATCGACAGCGTGAAAATCGGTATGCTGGCGGAAGGCGATATCGTTGAGGCGGTGGCCGCAGGCCTGAAGTCAGCTGCCGTGCCCTGGATTGTGCTGGATACGGTGATGCTGGCAAAAAGTGGCGATCCTCTGCTCTCTTCCCAGGCGGTGAGTACGCTCCGGGAGATCCTGCTGCCTCAGGTTTCACTGATCACGCCCAATCTGCCCGAAGCCGCCGCCCTGCTGGAGTGTGACCCGGCGCAAACGGAAGAGGAGATGCGGCAGCAGGGCAGGGCCTTACTGGCGCTGGGCTGCAAAGCCGTGCTGATGAAAGGGGGCCATCTCAGCAATGAGGAAAGCCCGGACTGGCTCTTTACGCGTCAGCAAGAGCTGCGTTTTACTGCGCCCCGCGTAGCCACTAAACATACCCACGGCACAGGCTGTACTCTGTCGGCAGCGCTGGCGGCGCTAATACCACGGCACGGTAACTGGGCGACTACAGTGCAGGAGGCGAAAAGCTGGTTACAGGGCGCGTTAGAACAGGCCGACTCGCTGGAAGTGGGTAAAGGCATTGGCCCGGTGCACCATTTTCACCGCTGGTGGTAACGGACTCAGCCCGGTTCTGCGAAGGCTTTCAAAAGAGGCACAGGGTTCAGTCACATAGCGGGCGAATTTTCCCGCTATGTGATTATTTTGTTACAAACTATCGGCCGGTGAAAAGCGCCTGTTTCAGGCTGAACAGGATAAAATAGGTTTTTTGACATTCACGAGCCATGAAGCAGAGATGAAGTGGTTATCGAAAAATGCGATCCTGTTCGCCGTTAAAACCTGCATTGCCGCGTTTTTTGCCTTATATATCGCCCTGGAACTGAATCTTGATAAACCGGCCTGGGCCATGGTCTCGGTTTATGTTATTTCCCAGCTCTATTCTGCTTCCACCCTGTCAAAAGCGCTGTTCCGCTTTCTGGGCACGGTGCTGGGCGGCATCTTTATTTTTCTGATCTATCCTGTCACCGTCACCCATCCGGTGCTTTTCAGTCTCAGCGTCTCCTTGTGGGTTGCCTGCTGCCTCTGGCTCTCCCTTCATGACCGCACGCCCAAAAGCTACGTCTTTATGCTGGCAGGTTACAGCGCGGCGATAATGGGCTTTGCTGACGTCACTACGCCGCTCTCCATTACCTATACCGTGATTTCCCGTATTGAGGAGATAACCGTAGCGATTATCTGTAGCAGCCTGATGCATATGCTGGTGTTTCCGGTACGGATGCATAATCTGCTGGAGAACAGCGTCAGTAACTGGTTTGAAAGCGCGAAAAGCGTCTGTAATGAGCTGCTGACCGTCGGGTCTAAATCTGGCTCGCCGGAGCGCGACCAGATTCTGGTACAGATGGCTAATTACCCCCTCGCCGTTGAAGCCTTGATCACCCACTGCGTCTATGAAGGTGACTCAGCCAGAAAACTGATCCGGCTGGTGGGGGCGCAGTATCAACATCTCTCTTACCTGATCCCTACGCTGACGGCGATTGAAAAGCGGCTGAGCCTGCTGGCAGAGCAGGGTATTCAGTTCCCTGAGTTTATTGCCGAAAGCTTCAGCCACTTCCTGGTCTGGCTGAACAGCCCTGAACAGAGTGGGCAGGCGGTGGTCATTGAGCAAGAGATTGCCGGGGCACAGGATAAAATCAAATCTCTCTACGGCAGCGGTGAAATGAACGCAGAAGAGAGCCTGCTGCTGACCGGACTGCTGGAGCGGTTGCTCAATTTTATCCGCATTTCTGACTCCTATTTCAGTGCCAAAGAGCGCGTCAGCCAGCTGGGCCGGCAAAAGCAGCGCGGCAGCCAGAAACTGATCAGACAACATGCGGACAAGGGGCTTATCCTGCTCTCCGCATTTACCGCTTTCGCGGCAACCCTGCTTGGCTGCCTGTTCTGGATTGGTACGGGCTGGAAGGATGGCGCATCAACGCCGATGATTGCTGCCGTGGTCTGCTCGTTTTTCGCCTCGCTCGACAGTCCGGTAGCCCCGATGAAAGTCTTCCTTAAAGGTGTACTGATCGCTATCGTCATCAGTATCCTCTACGTGGGACTGCTGATCCCGATGACCGTAAGCTTTGAGTCGCTGATTATCTGCCTGGCACCCGGTTTACTGGCGCTGGGACTGGTGATTGCCAATCCCTCAACCAATTTTATCGGGCTGATCATTTCCACCCAGATCCCCGGTTTTATCGGCATGACACATCACCTCAAGCCTGACCTGCTGTCGATTATTAACGCGTCAATCTCCACCATAGTGGGGATTTTGCTGGCGGTGATAGTCACGGCGATTATTCGCAACAAAAGACCCGCCTGGACCGCGAGAAGGGTGTTAAGAAAAGGCGTAAAAGAGCTACTTCAGTTTACCAGTGAGATCAAAATCAATGCTTCTTCTCTGCTGGCGCGCCAGCACTTCGTCGCCAGCCAGATTGATAAGATCAACATTATTTTGCCGCGGAATAAAATTGACCCGACGCCAGGGGTAGCGCTGGGCGGCAACCTGATCACGGAAATCTGGCTGGGGGTGAACTGCTATGATTTTTATGCCCGTCATCAGGAAGTTATCAAAGAGCACCGGCTGGATACGGATGGGGTGATGTTTGAGATCAATCAGTATCTGAAACTGCGGCTGAAGAACAGTCGGCTGGAGCCGCCAGCCTCGTTACTGGCGGAGTTGGATAAACTTCTTATCAGGACTGAGGAGCTGTGTCGTTCTGATATGGCGCTGTTCAGGCCGCTGTTTTATCTGTTTAACATTCGTATGGCGCTCTATCCCATTCAGAGATGGCCAGCGTTATAGCGGTTTCTCAAACCACTCGCTGTTCTGTTCAGCGATAGGCGTGATAGAGAAGATCATCTCCTGTAGATGGCGGCGAAGGGCTTGTTCTGCGCCATCCACATCTCTGGCAACCAGCGCATGATAAATCTCATAGTGCTGTTCAATCAGGCTTTCTGGCGGGGAGACCTTGCTTAACGTCAGGAAGCGCACGCGATCCATGGCCGCTTTGATATTTTCGACGGTTTCCCAGGCCAGCTCACAATGGATGCTTTGCGCTATCAGGCGATGAAACTCATCATCCAGCAGCAAAAAAGCCTGGCTGTCATGTCTGTCGGCAGCCATCTTCTGCAACTTAAGATTGTGTTCAAGCTGAGAGTGGGATTCGGCTGTGGCTTCCAGCGCGGCGCGGCGGATAACAGAGACTTCTACCGCTTCCCGGATAAAACGTCCATCGGCCACTCGCTTTGCAGAAATTTTGCGCACAAAGGTGCCGCGCTGCGGTAGAACCTGTACCAGTCCCGCTTCCGCAAGTTTGATAAACGCCTCCCGCACCGGCTGGCGGGAAACGCTGAATCGGGTAGAGACTTCTTTTTCAGACAGCAGTGAGCCTGGCGGGATCGCACATGTCACAATGTCCTGGCGCAAAAACCGATAGATTTGCTGATTTACCGGTTCGCTGGCGGTAATAATGTAAGCTACAGACATTCAAATATATCCCTATAGATCCCTTCAGGCGCAGGGCATAAACAACCACTTTTCCTGCCACTTAAGGGGTAAGCCAGGGGCGGATGCCCTTATCTGAAAGTCTAAGTCTAAACAGGGCGCTGACTGTTCGCCAGCGCTTATTCACTCAAGCTGAAGCCAGGGCAAGTTTTACTGTCTCTTTTGCCCCTTTTTCCCGCAGAAGTTTGGAGAAGTGGTTCACTTTAGCAACGAATGCCGGTTCAGCAGGCAAATCGTCGCCAAAGACCGCCTTTAGAGAGAGCAGCGCGGCAACACGAGCTTCGCCTTCTGGCGTTTCGGCCACGCGCTGAGCCAGCTGCTCGCTCATCGGGTCGCGAATTTCAACAGGTTTGCCCTGTTCATTCACACCGCTGACATAACGCATCCAGCCCGCCACGCCTAACGCCAGCAGATCATAGCTGCCGCCGTGCAACAGATGCCAGCGAATGCTGTCCAGCCAGCGCTGAGGCAGTTTTTGCGACCCGTCGTTGGCAATCTGCGCCGTGCGGTGTTTAATCGCCAGGTTTTCATAACGGGCGATCAGCGAATGGGCATAGGCCGCCAGGTCTACGCCGGTGGTATGCAGCGTGGGCGCCTGTTCATCAAGCATCAATTGCAGCGCAGCCTGACGAAACGAGGGGTCGGCCATACAGTCGCTGATATGCTCATAACCTGCCAGATTGCCCAGATAGGCCAGAAATGAGTGGCTGCCGTTCAGCATGCGTAACTTCATCTCTTCAAAGGGCAGCACGTTGCTGACCAGTTCTGCGCCCGCTTTTTCCCATTGCGGACGACCACTGACAAAGTTGTCCTCAATTACCCATTGCAGGAACGGCTCACACACTACGCTGACCGGATCTTCACAGCCCAGTTTTTCCCGCAAGGCAGCATGCGTTTCAGCAGTCATTGCCGGCACAATGCGGTCTACCATGGTGGAAGGGAAGGTGACGTTGGCAGAGATCCACTGCGCCAGTTCGCTACTCTGTTTCTCCGCCAGGCCAAGAACCACATTACGGGTAACCTGACCGTTTTCCGGCATATTGTCGCAGGACATCACGCTGAAAGGGGCTAACTGGCGTTCACGACGGCGGAGAATACCCGCAAGAATAATACCGGGCAGAGAGTGGGGCGCTTCGGGGTGAGCAATGTCATGCACAATTGAAGGGTGCGAGAGATCCAGCTTGCCGCTGGAGGGTTCATAGCAGTAGCCCTTCTCCGTAACGGTCATAGAGACGATAGCCACATCGGGTTGCGCCAGCGCTTCAATGACGGCCTCAATGCCATCTGATTTGCCATGCAGCGCCTGCTTCACGACGCCAATAACCCGCAGCGCCATTTCGTTGTCAGCCATTTCCGCCACGGTGTAACAGCCATTCTGCTCTTTCAGCGCCTGAATCAGTTCGCCGCTGTTAAGGTTAACTTCGCAATAGCCCCAGTCGCTGCCTTGTTCGCTGGCCAGCCTGTCAGTGCAGACCGCCTGATGGGCGCGATGAAAAGCACCAAAACCGATATGTACCATACGGACCCGTAGCGCCTCACGATCGTAATCGGGCAGCACGACATCCGGGGAAAGATGGTCAAATGAAAGCATGAAATGTCCTTTCTTTTGTGGCGAGCGCCGGAGCGCCCGCCGCTATGTCACACTGAAACAGCTTTATTTTGTGCTTTTGGGCTTTTGATAACAAAGAACACCAGCAGTGCGCCAACCGCAGCCACGCAGCCTGCCAGAACAAAGGCGCTGTCAAATTTACCCGTATGATGAACGATATAACCGGTAACGACAGGGCCAACGATGCCGGAGAGGCTACCAATGAGATGGATGAATCCGCTGATCCCACCCACGCGGCTTTTATGCACCACATCCTGAATAATCGCCCAGTAGATTGCTCCGGTGATATAGAGGAAGAAGATCGAGACAGACATCAGGATCACGGCCGGATAAACCCCTTTCACCGAACCAGCCAGCGCAACGCAGATAGCGGCGGCAAAGAGCGAGACTACCAGCACAATTTTACGTGAGAGCAGCAGTCTGCCGGTGATATTGAAGATTTTATCGGAGATCCAGCCGCCCAGCGCCAGGCCAATGAAGCCGACAATCCACGGGATCATGGTGGTTATACTCATCGATTTAATATCGAGGTTGTGCGCCTGCACCAGGTAAGCCGGGAACCAGCTCAGGAAGAAGAACAGAATGTAGTTGTAGCAGAAGAAGGCGAAAGCGGTGACCAGGATAATTGGCTGACGCAGATAATAACCCAGTCCGTGAGCGGCCTGAGCAAGCTCTTCATCCGGGGTGGTCTGCTCTTCTTTCAGTTTAGCGACCAGAGCGCGCTCTTCTTCACTGACACGGCGGCTTTTCAGCGGGTTATCGGCAGCAATAAGGAACCAGACCACCATCCAGACGATGCCCACGGAACAGATGATCACAAACGCCGGACGCCAGCCAAAAGCCAGGGCCAGGTAACCGATAATCGGGCCAGCTACCGCGCCGCCAAGAGGTGAACCGGCACTCAGGAAGCCCATCGCCGTGGCGGCCTGTTTCTTGGGGAACCAGCCGTTAATGGCTTTGTTGGCAGAGGCGCAAATCGGGCCTTCAGCCATACCAAAGAGCACGCGCAGGATAAGCATGGACCAGAAGCCGGTGGCGACTGCGGTCAGACCGCAAAACAGCGACCACATGCCCACGGCAATGCCCATCACCAGCGTCGGACCAAATTTGTCCGTCGCCAGGCCGCCAAGGAAGTTGAAAATAGCATAGCCGAAGAAGAAGCTGCCAAAGATCAGGCCAAACTGCTCGGCGTTCAGCATCAGGTCTTTTTCAATCATCGGCACGGTGAGTGACAGGGCGACACGATCGAGGTAATTGATCATGTAGACCATGAACAGCAGAAGTACGATAGTCCAACGTAGGTTTTTGAACATAGTAATTCCTTGATTATCTTTATAATAAGTAGGATAACTCTTGCCGATTTCCTTCCGGCAAGCCCAGGTTATTCCACGGCTAAGATGACTTTACAGCAGCTTCGTGGATCTTTTTCGAACAGCGTCATCGCCTGCTCGATCTCGCTGAGCGGCAGATAGTGGGTTACCAGCTTCTCAGGTTGAATAAGGCCCTGCTCCATCCAGCCAATCACTTCAGGGAAGCGGTGGCTGTTAAGACGGGAGGTAAATAACGACAGCTCTTTACTGGTCAGGCTTTGTTGCGTCAGCGTACAGGCCTCGCCAGAAAAGCCCAGCAGGCCGATGCGTCCGGCAGGCGAAGCCAGTGCCGCAGCTTCAGAGAGGATGGAAGGATGACAGGCGGCATCAATAATCAGCGTAGGCTGTTCACCAGCCAGCTGGGCAGCCAGCGGAATATCACTGTTATTCAGCACCACATCAGCACCGTTTGCCTGCGCCATCGCCAGGCGCTCTGGCAGGCGGTCAGCGACAATGACTTTGCGTACGTTATAGACGCCTTTCAGCACCTGTATCGCGGTTAAGCCCATCGGACCGGCACCGTAAATCAGCGCTACGTCGTTGGGCTGCGGCTTAAGAAAGGCGGTGATATTGGCTGCAATAGTAAAGGGTTCGACCAGGCTTGCCAGCTTGTCCGGAATGCTTTCAGGCAGACAATAAGCATTTGCCGCCGGAGCTACCGCGTATTGGCTGAATCCGCCATCGCGATGAACGCCGATAACCTGGAGTTCGCTACAGACATTAGGGCGTCCGATAGAGCAGGGGTAGCAGTGGCCGCAGCTGACGACGGGATCAACCGCCACGCGCTCACCCACACGGGAAGCGTCCACGCCTTCCCCTACAGCATCAATTCGGCCAAAGAATTCATGGCCGATTACCCGTGGATAACGGGCAAAAGGGTTATGACCATGCCAGATATGGACGTCCGATCCGCAGATGCTGGCGTACTGAACTTTGACCCTGACTTCGCCCGCTGCTGGGGTAAGCGCCGGACGCTCCCGGACCTGAAGCTCACCCGGACGTTCAATAACTACACTTTTCATCTTCTTCTCCTCACCAGTTCCACAACGTGCCATCTTCCAGACGGGCAACCGGCAGATAGGCTGGTTCATAGGGATATTTCGCGGCCAGCTTCTCGTCGAATTCGATACCCAGGCCCGGCTTGTCGCCCGGATGCATATAGCCATTGTCAAAGGTCCAGTTGTGCTGGAAGACTTCCATCATCTGCTCGGAATAGCCCATATATTCCTGCACGCCGAAGTTCGGCACCCAGAGGTCGAAGTGCAGGGCGGCAGCCATACAGACAGGAGAGAGATCGGAAGGACCATGAGATCCGGTGCGGACCTGGTAAAGCGAAGCGAAATCAGCGATACGGCGCATACCGGTGATACCACCTGCATGGGTAATGGTGGTGCGGATGTAGTCAATCAGCTGCTCTTCTATCAGCTGTTTACAATCCCAGATACTGTTGAATACTTCCCCTACGGCGATTGGGGTCACGGTGTGCTGACGGATCAGGCGGAAGCTTTCCTGATTTTCGGCAGGCGTAGGATCTTCCATCCAGAACAGACGAGAATCTTCCACGCTTTTGCCGAAGCGGGCCGCTTCAATAGGGGTCAGGCGGTGGTGCATGTCGTGCAGCAGATGCTCATCAAAGCCAAATTTATCACGGATGGCTTCAAATAATTTCGGCGTAAAGTCGAGGTATTTTTCGGTTGACCACAGTTGCTCTTCCGGCCAGTCGCCTTTGGTTGCAGGCTCGTAGGCCAGACCTTTGCCTTTCGCCATACCGTAGGTGGTTTTCATGCCCGGAACGCCGCACTGTGCGCGAATAGCCTTAAAGCCCATCTCTTTATGTCGGGCGTAGTCGTCCATCACTTCATCGATGCTATGGCCGGTAGTGTGGCAGTAGACCATCACGCCAGTACGGGAAGCACCACCCAGCAGCTGGTAAAGCGGCATGTTGGCGGCTTTACCTTTGATGTCCCACAGCGCCTGGTCCACGGCGGAAATAGCCGACATAGTGACCGGGCCGCGACGCCAGTAAGCGCCTTTGTAGAAAAATTGCCAGATGTCTTCGATTTGATGAGCGTTACGGCCAATCAGCTGTGGGCAGACGTGATCTTTAAGGTAGGACGCCACCGGCAATTCACGGCCATTCAGCGTGGCATCACCAATACCGGTCAGGCCTTCATCAGTAGTAATTTTAACCGTAACGAAGTTTCTGCCGGGGCAGGTTACGAAGACTTCAGCTTTAACAATTTTCATCCTGGTGGGTCCTTATCAACAAGCAATGGTGAAAAAATACGCGTCTGCGTACTACCATACAAGTCGATTTGGCTGAATGTTCGACCGGGATCACATTTAGCGGATCGGTTATGGCGATGTTAATTAAATGGGGTTGTTCGTGAAGCCGGCGCCTAAAACAAAGCCAGCTGCGGTGCGTGGCCTCTTCCGGAAGAGCCTTACCGGGATGTCGCAGCGCGAAATGTTAACTTTGATATGTTGCGCGGCATTAGCGCAATTTTGGCTACCGCATCCCTGCGGCAGACACCTGGCTAACATGCTTCGTGGTGCCACCCGTTAACTTCAGTGTTGTTAGTGGGCCTGGTGTTCACAAAGGTCAAAACCGGGTTCGGTGCTAAGGCGTCACCCCGGAGTGCCTTATCCGAGACGCCGTGAACCCTTCCATGGGGGCTTGGATGCCGCATCCCTGCGGCATACACTCGGCTAATGCACTCCGGGGTGCCACCCAACGAATTCGGTGTTGTTGGTGAGTTTGACGTTCACACAGGTCAAAACCGGATTGGCGCAAAGGTGTCACCCCGGAGTGCCTTATCCGAGACGCCGTGAACCCTTCCATGGGGGCTTGGATGCCGCATCCCTGCGGCATACACTCGGCTAATGCACTCCGGGGCGCCACCCATTGAATTCGGTGTTGTTGGTGAGTTTGTCGTTCACACAGGTCAAAACCGGGTTCGGTAGAAAGGCGTCACCACGGTGCACGTTATTCGGGATGTCGCAGCGTGAAATGTTAACTTTGATATGTTGCGCGGCATTAGCGCAATTTTGGCTACCGCATCCCTGCGGCATACACTCGGCTAATGCACTCCGGGGCGTCACCCAATGAATTCGGTGTTGTTGGTGAGTTTGACGTTCACACAGGTCAAAACCAGATTTGATGCTGGATTTGGATTTGGATTTGGATTTGGATTTGGATTTGGATTTGGATTTGGATTTGGAAGTTGGTTTTGATTTTCTACAACAGGCAACACCGATGCTGTGGGGAAGGGAGAGGGGGCTGATAAGCAAAAGCTAAGCGGCATGGACGCCGCTTCGCAGCCCCCAGGGAGGGGTTCACGGCGTTTTTGTGTTCAGCCCCCTCTCCCTGACCAGGCTACTGGCCCTTCAGACGACATGCTTTTTAGTTCAGCATCCTGTTCTGTCTGATTTGGCCACCACACCCTCAGACAACAAGCTTTTACCACAAGCCACCTAACGCGATAATCCCGACCCATGCCACCGCTCCGTTCAGACAACGTGCTGCTAAAATAACCTGCTCGTTATCCAGAGCTTACTTTCCGCGCCACCTGTCAGGCCAGCAGCTCACATGATGGCGGTAAACGACAGGAGATAGCAGCAGGGAGCACTTCAATACGGAAAGAGGTGCCGCTCAGCGGTTCGCCATCCAGATTAAAGGTCATCTCGTGCGGGGCGGTGATTTCCAGCCAGGGCAGCGAGGCGCGGATAATATTAGGGTTTTCGTCATCTCCACCGATTACAGAATTCAGCAGGGTGGGCAGGATCTCTTGTGAGGTCACAATACTTAGCTCCAGCTGACCATCATTGATCAGCGCAGAAGGACAAAGCCGCTGCCCGCCGCCAGCCTGACGGCCATTACCAATGCCAATTACCAGCGCATCCCCTTTCCAGTTAAAATAGGGACCCGTCAGCTCGCAGCTGTCTGCTTTAAGCGTATCCATGCGCATCAGCCCATGAATAAAGTACGAAACACCACCCAGCGCAGATTTCAGCCTCTCCGGCGTTTCCGTGGTAATACGGGTGCCAAAGCCCCCTGTTGCCATATTAATAAAATAGTGGCTGCCGTTAACGCTGGCGATATCCACAGGCGTGGCTTTACCGACAATTGCCAGACGCAGGGCATTTTCCATTTCAGCCGGGATGCCTGCGCTGGTGGCGAAATCATTCGCCGTGCCCAGAGGAATAATGCCCAAAACCGGACGTGTGGAGGCTTCAATGCCAGCCAGCGCGCTGGCTATTTCATTGATGGTGCCGTCGCCGCCGCAAGCGACAACAGTATCTGCCTGCAACTCCACCGCTTCCTGGAGATAGCGTTTGCCGTCACCTTTCTCCCAGGTCACACGTACTTCAATGGGATAACCTTCTTCACGCAGGGCAAAAATTGCCTCACGCAGCTCTTCATTTCCTGCCCCTTTACCATTCAGTATCAGCAACGTAACCGGCTGTTTGTCCATATTTGTTATCCCGTGAAGAGTGACCCGTTCAGGCCGAAATTGATTCTGTTATAGCACATCTTGCCACAGCGGCGGGAGGGAAGAAGTCGGAAAAGAAAAGCCCATCCGGGGGAGCCGGACGGGCCAAGGAGGTGGTTCCTGATAAAAATTGCTGTTTAGTATTCTCGTTTTGAGCCAGCGCATCTTAGCCAGATTAGGCGCAAGGTTATGTGATCAATTTCTAATAACCGTAACATCAAGTAAATTAACCCGCTTTTTGCGTAAATTCAGCCCGTTTTGCTGGGGCATCTGGAAAATTTCGCAGCAAAAGCGCGTAAGTAAGGTCAATATCTTCCGGAACCGGGATCCAGACAAAATGGCCGTTACCTGGCGCCACCTCTGTCGGCTCGAGCTTCTTGTTTGCCATAGAGAGCAAATCAAAGTTGATGTTGCCAGCGGGCGTCATCAGCTCAAGATTATCGCCTTTACTGAACTTGTTTTTCACATCCACCAGCGCCAGCTCGCCCCGACGCTCACCGGTAAACTCGCCTACAAACTGCTGACGATCGGAGGCGGAATGGCCGTACTCATAGTTTTGATAGCTCTCATGGGTGTGGCGGCGCAGAAAACCTTCGGTATAGCCACGGTGGGCCAGACCTTCCAGCGTATCCAGCAGGCTGGCGTCGAAAGGCTTGCCTGCCGCGGCATCATCTATGGCCCGGCGGTAAACCTGAGCCGTACGTGCGCAATAGTAAAAGGATTTGGTGCGCCCTTCGATTTTTAATGAATGCACGCCCATCTGCGTCAGTTGTCCGACGTGCGCCACCGCCCGCAGATCTTTGGAGTTCATAATGTAAGTGCCGTGCTCATCCTCGAAGGCGGTCATATATTCCCCCGGACGCATCGACTCTTCAATCATATAGACTTTGTCGGTTGGCTCACCAATACCCAGCGTGGGTTCGACGTTTTTCACCGGAATGGGCTGATGCTGATGAACGATATTGCCTACCTCGTCCTGCTTGCCTTCCTGAACCTTATACTCCCAACGACAGGCATTAGTGCAGGTTCCCTGATTAGGGTCGCGCTTATTGATATAACCTGAAAGCAGGCAGCGGCCTGAATAGGCCATGCAGAGCGCGCCGTGGACAAAAATCTCCAGCTCCATCTCCGGCACCTGCTGACGAATTTCGGCAATCTCCTCAAGCGAGAGTTCCCGCGAAAGGATCACTCGCGTCAGCCCCATTTGCTGCCAGAATTTCACCGTTGCCCAGTTTACCGCGTTTGCCTGAACGGAGAGGTGAATGTCCATCTGCGGGAAGGCTTCCCGCACCATCATAATCAGGCCGGGATCGGACATAATCAGCGCATCCGGCCCCATCTCTACCACCGGACGAAGATCGCGGATAAAGGTTTTCAGCTTGGCATTATGCGGAGCGATATTCACCACCACGTAAAATTTCTTACCAAGGCTTTGAGCCTCGTTAATACCCAGCGCCAGATTCTCGTGGTTAAATTCGTTGTTACGCACCCGCAGGCTGTAACGGGGCTGGCCGGCATACACCGCATCCGCACCATAGGCGAAGGCGTAACGCATATTTTTCAGCGTACCGGCCGGGGAGAGCAGTTCCGGTTTGAACATAAGGATCTCGTTGGTCTGATGTCAGGTCAGCTTTTTTCGGCGTTAATCCGCTGAAAAAAGAGTATCAATGAGAGAAAAAGGCCGCACAGGGCGGCCTTACAAAGAGTGCGGAGATTGTAAAAGCTGTGGCGGAGAATGTAAATTGCGCTAGATCAAACGACAGACGTCAGCTTCCCAACGGTAACCCATACCGTACACCGCGCGGATAAAAGGCTGATCGGCATCGAGCAGCTCCAGCTTCCGCCGCAGGTTTTTAATATGGCTGTCGATAGTACGGTCGGTCACCACGCGATAATCATCATAGAGATGATTCAGCAGCATCTCCCGTGAAAAGACTTTACCTGGCTCCTGGGCCAGCGTTTTCAGCAGGCGGAACTCCGCGGGCGTCAGATCCAGCGGCCTCTCGTCCCAGCTGGCCTGAAAGCGACTCTCGTCAATCACCAGCAGAGAAGCCTTCTGCGCTTCTTCTGGTGTGCGCTGGCAGCGTTTAAGGATGGTTTTCACCCTGGCTACCACCTCCCGCGGACTGAAAGGCTTGCAGATATAGTCATCCGCGCCAATTTCCAGCCCCAACAGGCGGTCAATTTCTTCCGTTTTAGCGGTAATCATCACGATTGGCAGCTCGGAAAAGCGCCTGATTTCGCGGCACAGCGACAGGCCATCCATGCCCGGCAGCATCAGATCCAGCAGGATCATATCCGGCGGAGTCTGTCTGACCCACTCCAGCACTTCATCACCGCGCAGGAGATGATGGGTGCGGTAGTTGGCAGCCTGGAGATAGTCCACCAGTAGCTGACCGAGTTTGGGTTCGTCTTCAACCACTAAAATCAGCGGGGCAAGCGTTTCCTGATCCATAACACTCATCTCTAACTCGAGGTGACACACCTCTTTAGTTGGTTTTGCAGGGTAAGTGTACCGTAATTTTCAGGCCGCCGGCATCGGAGTGATCCGCAACAATGGTGCCGTCGTGCGCTTCCACAATATTCTGACAAATAGCCAGGCCAAGCCCGGAACCGCCGCTGGCACGATTGCGCGAGCTTTCGGCACGGTAAAAGCGTTCGAAAATTTGCTGGCGCTGTTCATCCGTTATGCCGGGGCTGGTATCGTCGAAATAAATAATCTGCTGCTCGGGATGTGATTCCACGGTGACCGTCAGACCGCCTCCGGCATCGGTATAGCGCAGGCTGTTTTCCATCAGATTGGTAAACAGCTGCATCAACCTGTCGGGGTCGCCAAACAGCGGCGCCTGCTCCGGCAGCTTTAAATCAAGCCGCAGCCCGCGGCTCTGATAGCGGCCAGTAAAGTTGCTGGCGACCAGCTCCAGCAGCGGCACCAAATCCGTGTTGCTTTTGCGATAGGCGAGGGCGCCTTCATCAGATAAGGAAAGCTGATGGACGTCATCCACCAATTTGGTCAGCGTACTGACTTCGCCCTGCAACGAGATAATGGATTCGGGCGTCAGTTTACGCACGCCATCCTGAATCGCTTCCAGCTCGCCGCGCAGGATAGCCAGCGGTGTTCGCAGCTCATGGGAAATATCGGCCATAAAGGCGCGGCGCATGCTCTCATTTTTCTCCAGCGTGCTGGCAAGACGGTTAAAGTCCTGTGCCAGCCTGCCCAGTTCGTCGCGGCTGTTGGCTTCAACACGGCTGGTGAAATCGCCTGCGGCGAGATGATGCGTTCCTTCAACCAGCCGCTTAACCGGCGCAAGCAGACCGCGAGACATCAGCCAGGTCACCAGTGCAGCCAGCAGCATGGTCAGGCCGACAATGATCCAGCTGGTGCGCTTTTGCTGCTGGTCGAAATTGATATCCGCGCTCCGGGTCAGGCGTTCAGGCGGCGAGCCAATTACCCACCCCACAATGCGCCCGCTGCTGGTGGTGATGTTGCGCCTTGAGCCTTCAGGCGGCACCGGGCCACGCGGGCCGATCATCACATGATACTGTTGGTCGATAACCCAGAACTGGGTGCGCCAGCCGTGGGGCGGAAGCTGCGAGCTGGAGTCCGGGTTCTGCTCCAGCGAATGCAGGATCTGAAAAACCAGCTTGTTGTTTTGACGCAAAAAATCCCAGTTACCGTGCTGTTCATACTGATCTGACAGCGCATCGCTGAGCATCACCAGGCGCTGTTCGTTACCTTTTTTGATGTAGTCGATAAAACCGTGTTCAAAGCTGAGCCGCACCCCCCAGTGCATGGTGATCAGCACCAGCATGCAGGTGGAGAAAATTGCTGCGAACAGCTTGGCGGTAATGCCAATACGCAATTTAGCTAACATTAACCCCTCCTTTGCCGGCTCAGTACGACGTTTTTACTGACTTCCGGTACGCGCCAGAACACCAGCGCAGGCAAAACAATCACCACCGCCATGCAGAAATAGGTAGAGATAAAGGCCTGGTGTACCGCCGGGCTGTCAGCCAGCGTCTGGTGCCCGAAGGTGCCCAGTAACAGGCCCGCCACGGTGACGCCGATACTCGTAGAGAGCTGCATGATCATCGACAGCAGGCTGTTACCGCTGCTGGCCAGGGCATCGGGCAGCTCTTTCAGCGTCAGCGTATTCATGGAAGAGAAGCGAATGGCGTTAACCATGCCTTGCAGGAACAACACCACCGGCAGCAGGTAATACCAGCCCAGCATGGCTACAAGCGGGAACAAAAGCACCACCAGCGCCAGACTGACCGTGGCGCCTACCAGCACGTTGCGGTAGCCAAAGCGGTTAACAATCTGTACCACGATGCGCTTCATGCCCATGTTGCCCAGCACCATTGGGATCATCATCAGCCCCGCATGGAAAGGGCTGTAACCCATACCGACTTGCAGAAATATCGGCGTCATAAACGGCAGCATGCCGCTGCCGATACGTCCGGTGAAACTGCCCAGCAAGCCGACAGAATAGATGCGGTTTTCAAACAGCTTCAGGCTGAACAGCGCGTTCTCGTTGCTTCGGGCATGCATCAGATAGAAGAGCAGCGAGAAAACACCCACCAGAATAAACAGGCACAGCAGCAGCGGCGAGCTTCCTGACCCGTGCTGACCATCCAGCGCCAGCGTCAGGGTAGCCATACCGGCAGCCAGCAGCAGGAAGCCGATAAAATCGAAACGGCGGGGCGGCAGGCTCAGATTGGGCATCATCATCAAGGTGGCAATGGCGCCAATAATCCCTACCGGAATGTTGATCAGGAAGATCCAGTGCCAGCTGGCGTACTCCACCAACACGCCACCCAGCACTGGCCCCAGCAGCGGGCCGACCTGGCCGGGCAGGGTTACAAAAGTCATCGCGGCCATATACTGTTCACGAGGCACCAGTTTCATCACGGTGAGCCGTCCCACCGGCACCATCATTGCGCCACCAATACCCTGAACCACGCGAGCCAGAATCAGCTGATCCAGCGAGGTGGCTAACGAACAAAACAGCGAGCCTGCGCTGAACAGGATGATGGCGCTGAAAAAGATATTACGCACGCCAAACCTGTCCGCCAGCCAGCCGCTCAGCGGCAGCATCACCGCTACCGTCAGCACATAAGAGACAATAACTGAATGCATATGCAGCGGGTTTTCATGCAGGCTCACTGCCATTGACGGCAGGGCGGTATTGACGATAGTGGTGTCCAGCGCCTGCATAAAAAAGCCAAAAGCGACAATCCACAGCTGCCAGCGAACGGTGGGTGCATTCATGTTTTTACCAGCTCCTGACGCGGTCTGCGACGCAGTTTATCCATGTAGAGATAAACCACCGGCGTGGTGTAGAGCGTCAGCAGCTGGCTCATCACCAGCCCTCCGACGATGGTGATCCCCAGCGGCTGGCGCAGTTCTGCGCCGTCACCGGAAGTCAGCACCAGCGGCAGTGCGCCCAGCAGCGCCGCCAGCGTGGTCATCATAATGGGGCGGAAACGCAGCAGGCTGGCCTGGAAAATCGCTTCCCGCGCGGTGAGATTGCCGTTCCGTTGCGCTTCCAGCGCGAAATCCACCATCATGATGGCGTTTTTCTTCACGATGCCGATCAGCAGCAGGATCCCTATCAGCGCAATCAGGCTGAACGGCGCGCTGAACAACTCCAGCGCCAGCAGGGCGCCTACGCCCGCCGAGGGCAGCGTAGAGAGGATAGTCAGCGGATGAACATAGCTCTCGTAGAGGATCCCCAGCACGATATAGACCGTGGCAATGGCGGCAATAATTAACCAGATCTGGCTGTTCTGGCTCTGCTGAAACGCCTGCGCCGTACCGGCAAAACTGCCGCGCACGGTAAGCGGCACGCCGAGCGAGGTCATGCTGCGGTCTATGGCAGCAGAGGCCTGCGACAGCGATACGCCTTCCGGCAGGTTAAAGGAGATAGTGGAAGCGGCTGACAGCCCCTGATGATTCACCGAAAGCGGTGAGTTGGCAGGCTGCCAGTGGGCGAACCACGAGAGAGGGATCGCTTTGCCGTCGCTGTTTACCACATACATCAACTCGAGCGAGCTGATATCCTGGGTATAGCGCGGGTCCACTTCCATTACCACTTTGTACTGGTTAAGCGGCTGATAGATGGTGGAGATCTGCCGCTGGCCAAAAGCATTGTTCAGCAGGGCGTTGGCAGCCGCCACGTCGATCCCCAGCCGCGCCATGCTTTCGCGGTCATAGATCAGCGCCATTTCGGAACCTTTATCCTGCTGATCGGAGTTCACGTCCGCCAGCTCCGGCAGGGCAGAAAACGCCTGGCGAATTTTCGGTTCCCACTGGCGTAAATCGTCCAGGTCATCGGAAAGCAGCGTGTACTGATAACCCGCATTGGACTCTCTTCCGCCTACCCGCAAATCCTGCACCGCCATCAGATAAAGGTTTGCCCCTGGCTCTTTCGCCAGTTTGTTACGCAGGCGGGCGATGATCTCCTGTGACGTCTCGCTGCGCTCGCTCAGCGGCTTCAGAGAAATAAACATCGAGCCGCTGTTGGTCCGGGAACCGCCGGTGAACCCCACCACGCTCTCCACCGCCGGGTCATCGCGCACGATTTTCATAAAATCTTCCAGCTTGCCGCGCATCGCCTGGAAGGAGATGCTCTGGTCAGCCTGAATAGATCCCATCAGCCTGCCGGTATCCTGCTCCGGCATAAAGGTTTTCGGAATGGCTATGTAGAGGTAAATGGTCAGACCGATAGTGCCGAGGAATACCAGCAGCGTCCAGCGCGAGTGGTTAAGTACCCAGTTGAGTGAACGTCCGTAGCCTTGCTGGATCGCCATCAGCACTTTGCCAAATCCCCGGATGCGGGATTGCTTTCGCTGCGGCTGCGCGCGTAGCAATCTGGCGCACATCATCGGCGTCAGCGTCACAGAGACGAGCAATGAAATAACGATCGACACGGAGAGCGTCAGGGCAAACTCTTTAAAGAACCGCCCAACCAACCCGCCGAGCATCAGCAGCGGCAGGAAAACGGCAACCAGCGAGAGGCTCATTGAGAGCACCGTAAAGCCCACCTCCCGCACCCCCTGTAGCGAGGCCTGTAGCGGTTTCATGCCCGCTTCGACGTGCCGCGAAATGTTCTCCAGCACCACAATCGCATCATCCACCACAAAACCGGTGGCAACGGTGAGCGCCATCAGCGACAGGTTATTCAGGCTGAAACCACACAGATACATCGCGGCAAAAGTGCCAATCAGCGAAACGGGAACCGCCACCGCCGGGATCAGCGTGGCGCGGCCAGATCGCAGGAAGGCGAACACCACGAGGATAACCAGCCCGACAGAGATCGCCAGCGACTGCTCTACCTCCGCCAGCGAGGCGCGGATGGTGGGCGAGCGATCCTGCGCCACATCAAGATGAATCGACGCCGGAATAATAGCGTTCAGCTCCGGCACTTCCGCCCGGATGCGATCCACGGTATCGATAATGTTCGCTTCCGGCAGCTTGCGGATCAGCACCAGAATGGCCGGTTTGGCGTTGGCCATCCCGGCATTGCGCACATCCTGAACCGAATCGGTAACCGTGGCCACATCCTGTAACCGTACGGCGGCACCCGCGTTGTAATGCACGATCAGCGGCTGATAGTCCGCCGCAGTTTGCAGCTCGTCATTGGTTTTCAGCTGCCAGCGTTGCGAGCGATCCTCAATGGCGCCCTGCGGCCTGCGCTGGTTAGCATCAGATATGGTCTGGCGGACATCATCCAGCGACACGCCCTGATTGAATAACGCCTGCGGGTTCAGGTTCACCCGTACGGCAGGCAGCGAGCTTCCGCCAATGCTCACGTCGCCCACACCCTCAATTTGCGACAGCTTCTGCGCCAGCTGCGTCGAGGCGTAATCGTACAGCTGACCCGGCGAATAGGTGTCCGAGGTCAGCGTCATAATCATGATCGGCGCGTCAGAAGGATTAATCTTCCGATAGGTTGGACGACTGGGCATACCGCTGGGAAGCAGACTCTGCGCAGCATTGATAGCGCCCTGCACATCCCGCGCGGCGCCGTTAATATCCCGGTCATAATCAAAAACCAGGATGATACGCGTGCTGCCGAGCGAACTGGTTGAGGTCATTTCGCTGACCCCGGCAATACGGCCTAACGAGCGCTCCAGCGGCGTGGCAACGGAAGAAGCCATGGTTTCAGGAGAGGCACCCGGCAGCGAGGCGCTGACCAGGATCACCGGGAAATCCACCTGCGGCAGGGGGGCCACCGGCAACAGCCGGAAGCCGAGAATGCCCGCCAGCAGGATGGCAATCGTCAGCAGGATTGTCGCCACCGGGCGGTGGATAAACAGCGCAAAAAACTTCACTACGCCTCCTCCTGCTTAAATCGACGGCGGGTGGCGTGCGCCATACGGTCAAACAGCAGGTAGATAACCGGAGTGGTAAACAGCGTCAGTACCTGGCTGACCACCAGCCCGCCTACCATCGCCACGCCCAGCGGATGCCGCAGCTCCGCGCCCACGCCGCTGCTCAGCATCAGCGGCAGCGCACCCAGCAGGGCGGCCAGCGTGGTCATCAGTATCGGCCTGAAGCGCAGCAGGCAGGCCTGATAAATGGCGTCATAAGGGGACATTCCCTGTTCGCGCTCTGCCGCCAGCGCAAAGTCGATCATCATGATGGCGTTTTTCTTCACGATGCCAATCAGCAGAATGATACCTATGATAGCGATCACATCCAGCTCATTGCCGCTGAGCATCAAGGCCAGCAGCGCGCCCACGCCAGCAGTAGGCAGGGTGGAGAGAATGGTAATCGGATGAATAAAGCTCTCGTACAGCACGCCAAGTACGATATACATCGCCACAACCGCCGCGACTATCAGCCAGACGGTACCGGAGAGCGCCGCCTGGAACGCCAGCGTACTGCCCTGGAACTGAGTCATGATTTCCGAAGGCATAGCCAGATCCTGTTCAGCGCCGCTGATAGCATTCACCGCTTCCTCCAGCGAGTAACCGTTGCTGACGTTGAAGGAGAAGGTGGTGGAGGGGAACTGATCAAGATGGTTGATGCTCATTGCCCCGTGACGCTGCTCAAAGGTGGCGATAGCGCTCAGCGGCACTACGCCGCCCGAGCTGGTGTTAAGACGAATGCTCTCCAGCCCGGCCAGTCCCGGCGTGGCCGAGGTGTCGTTCTCCAGTACCACGCGGTACTGATTCGCCTGGGTGTAGATGGTGGAGATCAGCCGCTGACCAAAGGCGTTGTAGAGCGCGTTATCGACATCGGCCATGGTAATGCCCAGCCGGCTGGCATTGTCGCGGTCAACCTTGATATAGGCTTCCAGCCCCTGATCCTGCCAGTCGCTGCTGACGTCTTTCAGCTGGGGCAGGGTGGCAAGCTGGGTCATCAGTTTCGGCACCCACAGACTCAGCGACTCCAGCGATCCAGCCTGCAACGTAAACTGATATTGCGTGCGGCTTAGCTGAGTATCAATGGTCAGATCCTGCACCGGCTGAAGATAGAGATTCACGCCGGGCATTTTTGCCACAGCCGCCTGAAGACGGTCGATCACCACCGGAATACGATCGTCCCGTTCACTCAAGGGTTTGAGACTGATTTGCAGCCGACCACTGTTAAGCGCCGGATTAGTGCCGTCCACGCCGACAAAGGAAGTCAGGCTCTGCACGGCAGGATCTTTCATGATCACCGAAGCAACCTGTTGCTGCCGCTGCGCCATATTGGCATAGGATACGGACTGCGGCGCCTGAAGCGTGCCCTGAATGATGCCGTTATCCTGCAACGGGAAAAAGCCCTTAGGAATAGCGATCCACAGCAGTACGGTCACCGCCAGCGTGCCCAGCGCAACGCTCAGCGTCAGCCAGGGATGATTCAGTACCCGCCGCAGAAAATGGCCGTAACCGGCAATAATGCGATCGAACATCGCTTCGCTGGCGCGGGAGAAGCGGTTCTGCTTGCGCAGCGACTCGGCGCTTAGCATGCGGGCGCACATCATCGGCGTCAGCGTCAGCGAGACCACGGCGGAGATCAGAATAGAGATCGCCAGCGTGACGGCGAATTCGCGGAACAGCCGGCCAACAATATCGCCCATAAACAGCAGCGGGATCAGCACAGCAATCAGCGAAAAGGTCAGCGAAATAATGGTGAAGCCAATCTCGCCCGCTCCTTTCAGCGCCGCCGCCATCGGCTTCTCGCCTTTCTCGATATAGCGTGAAATATTTTCGATTACCACAATCGCATCATCCACCACAAAACCTGTGGCGATGGTCAGCGCCATCAGCGTGAGGTTGTTAATCGAAAAGCCAAGAAAATAGATCACGGCAAAAGTGCCTACCAGCGACAGGGGAACCGCAACCGCAGGAATAATCGTGGCCGGAACGTTGCGCAGGAACAGGTAGATGATCATCACCACCAGCGCAATAGCCAGCATCAGCTCAAACTGAACGTCGTGGACGGAGGCGCGGATATTGGTGGTGCGGTCGGTCAGTACCTTCACATCCACTGATTTTGGCAGCGTGGCGGTCAGCGCAGGCAGCATTTGCCGGATACTGTCAGCCGTGGTGATGATGTTGGCGCCCGGCTGACGCTGGATGTTCAGCACAATGGCGGGCTGCCGGTTTGCCCAGGCACCCAGCCAGCTGTTTTCCGCGCCCTGTTCCACCGTCGCCACATCACGCAGCCGCACCGGAGAACCGTTCTGATAAGAGACGATCAGCTGGCGGTAATCCTCAGCGGATTTCATCTGATCGTTGGCGGAAAGGGTGATGGAACGTTCGGGGCCGTCAAGGCTGCCTTTAGCTGAATTGACGTTGGCATTGCTGATAGCGGTGCGGACGGTTTCGCTGTCCAGATTCAGCGCTGCCAGCGCTTCTGCATTCAGCTTCACTCGGACCGCAGGCCGCTGCCCACCCGCCAGCGTAACCAGACCAACGCCGGAGACCTGCGAGATCTTCTGCGCCACGCGGGTTTCCACCATATCCTCTACCTGCGTCATGGGCATGCTGGTGGTGGTGACGGCCAGCGTCATGATGGGCGGATCTGCCGGGTTCACTTTGCTGTAGACCGGTGGATTCGGTAAGTCTGAGGGCAGCAGGTTGGTCGCGGCATTAATGGCCGCCTGCACTTCCTGCTCCGCCACGTCGAGCGGCAGCGTGAGCTGGAACTGCAAGGTAACCACAGAGGCGCCGCCGGAACTTTGCGAAGACATCTGTTTCAGCCCGGACATCTGCCCGAACTGGCGCTCAAGCGGCGCGGTTATCGACGATGTGACCACGTCCGGGCTGGCGCCCGGATAGAGCGTGACCACCTGAATAGTGGGGTAATCTACTTCCGGCAGGGCCGAGACAGGCAGGGCGCGGTAGCCCAAAATGCCGGCAAGCAGGATCGCCACCATCAGGAGCGTGGTGGCAACAGGACGAAGGATAAACTGGCGGGAAGGCCCGCCGCTGGCGTTTGGGGGCATGACCTGCATCAGGAACTGGCTCCCTGAGAAGGCAGGGCGCTTTTGCCCGAGGTGAGCGGTGTAGCCTGCGGCGCAACCACTTCTACTTTCGCCCCCTCGGTCAGACGATCGATGCCGTCCGTGACCACGCGTTCACCGGCATTCAGCCCGGCTGTTACCACAATTTTCTGGCTGTCCTGTAGACCAGTGGTGATCAGCTTCTTGCTTACTTTGTTCTCGGCATTTACTACCCAGACAAAATTGCCTTCGTTGCCCATTTGCAGCGCCGCAGCGGGGATAACGATGGCGTCCTGCAAGGTGTTGACCTTCAGGCGGGCATTAACAAACTGGTTAGGGAACAACATGTCGTCATCATTGCCGAAGCGGGCTTTCAGCTTCACGGTGCCGGTGGTGGCGTCAATCTGGTTATCCATGCTGAGCAGCGTGCCGCTGGTCAGCAGCGTTTTATTGCTGCGATCCCAGGCTTCAACCGGGATCGGCTGCCCGCTTTTTTGCGCAGATAAGATCGTGCTGATGGTGTTTTCCGGCAGGCTGAACACCAGATCGACCGGGTGCGTCTGTGTAATTACCACAATGCCGGTTGTATCACCGCTGGTAATGTAATTCCCAACATCAACCTGCTTAAGCCCGACGCGGCCAGAGATGGGGGCCGTAACGCGGCTGTAGGTAAGATTAAGTTGTGCGCTTGCTACGCTGCCCTCATCGGCCTTGAGGGTGCCGAGCGTTTCATCGACCAGAGAGCGCTGGGTATCCATCTCCTGCTGCGAGACAAGGTTGGTTTTCGCCAGCTTTTCAAAACGGGCAAGGTCACGGCGGGCATTAGAGAGAGTGGCCCGATCTTTCGCCAGCTGTCCCTGTGCCTGAGTTAACGCTACCTGGTAAGGACGGGGGTCAATTTCTGCAAGAAGCTGACCCGCTTTGACCTCCTGGCCTTCGGTAAAGTGCAGGGCGATCAGATCGCCATCAACCCGGCTGCGCAGCGTAACGGTATTGGCGGCGGTAACCGTCCCCAGGCCGGAAAGGTATTGCGGCACGCTCTGCCGTACCGCTTCTGCCGCCTGAACCGGCGCCGGCGCGCCCGTGGCCCCATGCCGTCCAACGCCTTTGCCGCCTGCGGATTTAGCAGGCTGCGCTCCCGCACTCTTATCTGTGTTGCTGCTGCTGTGGCTGCTGTGCCACCAGTAACCGCCGCCTGCTACAAGCGCAACGATAATCAGAATCGGCAAGATTTTTTTAGAACGGCGCTGAGCATTCATCTTGTTAATAGCTCTCCAGTAGCAATAAATGGTTCCACAAGGGCCTGAAAGGGGATGGCCCCTAAAGCGTTCATTTTAGCGAATGTATGACCCGCAAAAGTGAAGGAAATAAGGATAACCGTTAAGCGGGTGTAAGTATTCCTGTCCTGCACATCTTTTGCCACAAATCAACGAAGCAGGGGTGAGACTGTTTGCTACGCTAAAACAATGTAGTCAAACGCTTTAATAAGGAGAGAATAATGAGTCATTCTGAGCATCGCTCACTGGGCCGTACCGGTATTCAGGTTCCCACACTGACCTTTGGCGGCAACGTATTTGGCTGGACCGTCGACCAGAAAACCTCTTTTTCCCTGCTGGATGCGCTGGTGGAAAAAGGACTCTATTTTATTGATACCGCCGATGTCTATTCGCGCTGGGCGCCGGGGAATCAGGGCGGGGAGTCGGAAACGATCATCGGGAACTGGCTGAAGCAGAGCGGTAAACGCGACAAAATCGTGCTCGCTACCAAAGTCGGAATAGAGATGGGGCCGGGCAAAAAGGGGCTGGCTCCGGCCTATATTCGTCAGGCGGTGGAAGACTCTTTACGCAGACTGCAAACTGACACTATCGATCTCTATCAGGCTCACCGGGATGACCAGGAGACGCCGCTACAGGCAACGCTTGAAACGTTCGATGCGCTGATCAAAGAGGGCAAGGTTCGGGCGATTGGTGCTTCTAATTACTCAGCAGAACGTCTTAGCGAAGCACTGAAAATCAGCGGGGAGCAGGGGCTGGCCCGTTATGAGACCCTACAGCCAGAATACAATCTCTACGACCGTGAAGAGTATGAAAGCGGGCTGGAGCAGGTAGCAGAAGAGCATGGGCTGGGGGTAATTAACTACTATTCTCTCGCCAGCGGTTTTCTGAGCGGTAAATACCGTACCAAAGAGGACGCCAGCAAGAGTAAACGCGGTGATGGCGTGGTAGAAAAATACCTGAATAAACGAGGGTTGCAGATCCTTGCCGCACTGGATCAGGTGGCGGAAGCCAACAGCGCCACGCCAACTCAGGTTGCCCTGGCCTGGCAGATTGCCCGCCCCAGCATTACCGCACCGATTGTCAGCGTTACCTCGCTGTCACAGCTGGATGAACTGACTAAAGCGGCTTCATTAACACTCAGCGAGGAAGATATTCGCGCCCTCTCTGAAGCCAGCAGCTACTGATCTGGCTGTTTTGCGCCTCGGGCTGAGGCGCAAAACTCCGCAAAAAGTCCCTTACTTTTCCCACTCTGTTCGCGTGGTAGCCAGGTTTAGCGCTAGCGGAACATCACCTGTGCCCAGCGAGCCAGTCCGGCGGTGACGGAACCAAAATCATCTCCACTGGCCAGCGGGATATCAGGTAACTGCTGCTGCAACGCCTGGCGCAGCACCGGTGAACGTGCGCTGCCGCCGGTCAGATAGATCACGTCCGGGCGCGTGCCGCTGGCATCCAGAGCCAGTTTCACCTGCTCCTTGATCCGCTCTAACGGCTGTGCAATGGCCGCTTCCAGTCCTGCCACACTGATATCCGTACCCAGCGACTGTTCAATAAAGTTCAGCGCAGTAGTCACCTCTGCCTGTTCGGAGAGGGCAATTTTGCTCTCTTCTGCGGCGCGCACCAGGCGGTAGCCCAGGCGCTGCTGCCACACTTTCAGCAGTCGCTTCACTTTTTCAGGCTCCTGCGCGTCACGGATCAGATCCATCAGCAGCTTTTTGCTGGCGGCGGCATAAAAGTCGCTCTGCGCCGGAACATCGTTGATGGCCACGGCGTTCCACCACGGCAGTGCAGGCAGGGCGATACCTTTCCCCGTTGCGCCACCCAGCCCCAGCAGCGGCATCAGCTCTTTAAAGGCCAGCATGATATCCAGGTCATTTCCACCGACGCGGCAGCCGCTGTGGCCCAGCAGGCTGGCATTTCGATCGGATTTATCGTGCCATTGCGGCCCCATCAGCAGCATTGAGCAGTCGGTGGTGCCGCCGCCAATATCGACAACCAGCACGCGGGTTTCCGCAGAGAGTGTCGCTTCAAATTCCAGACCGGCTGCCACAGGTTCGAACTGAAACTCCACCTCTTTAAATCCGGCCCGGCTCGCTGCACGAGCCAGAATGCCCTGCGCCTGACGGTTGGCTTCATCCCCGCCCAGTCCCTGGAAGTTAATGGGACGGCCAATCACCGCCTGCGTGATGCTCTCGTCCAGATGCTGCTCCGCCTTCTGGCGAATATGCAGCATCATGGCGCAGACCAGATCCTCGAAAAAAGCGACCTGCTGCGGTTTAAGCCCGCTGGCACCAAGAAAAGATTTAGGGGATTTAACGAACCAGACATCTTCGGGGTCGGCCATATAGTGCGCGAGGGAAGCCAGGCCGAACTGAACGCTTGAGGAGGTTACCTCAATGTCTTCTTCACGGTTAAGCGCCAGCGCGCGGCGCAGGATCGCCTGGTTCTCCGCTTCAGGCGTGGGAACCTGATGATGGCGGAACAACCATTCGCTCACCGCATCACGAGTGGGCGCACAAAGCATTGAGGGCAACAGGGTGGAGCCTTGCTCCAGCGGCAGCAGGCCAGGCACGCCTTCTTTCATAATGGCGACCGAGCAATTTGCTGTTCCGTAATCAAAGCCAATAAACATTTATCCCCCTCAGCTGGAAAAAAGGGGGCGACTTTAGCCCAGGCCCGTGAGGAGAGCAAGAACCCTGATCTATTTAATCGCAAAGTAGCTGTTCATCAACAGCGCACTCAGGGGTTCACGCGGCGAGATAACCCCGCCCCAGACGGCATCCACTCCAATGGCGGCAAGGGTGTTCAGCGCGGCCTGCTGCTCCACCGGCCCGGTAAAGGTAGCGATATTCATCCGCTGAGCATGACCCTGTAAAATGGTAACCATCATCTCATCCATCAGATTACCGTGAACGTTAGCCGTGAGCTGCGGCCCCAGGCTCAGGTAGTCGATCAGCTCACCCGGTAACCGGCTGAAAGCTTCCAGATTGTGGCCAAATTCAGAAAGGACAATCTTGCAGCCCTGGCTGCGCAGGCGAACCAGATTATGATGAATTTGCGCTTCAGCGCCGAGAAACGCCCTGGCGTGAAGAGAAAAGTGCAGCAGATCGCCAGGCAGACCAAAGCGGGTAATGTGAGCCAGCGTCTCCGTGATAAAGGCATCATCACGCAATGCCTGCTCAGAGAGCGGCAGCACAATGGTCAGCGCTTTACTGAGCACCCCTTGCGCATAGTGCTGGAAGAACTCGGCGATCAGCTTTCTGTCGAGCGCAATAATCAGATCTTCATCTGTGAGACCGGCGCGGAAACTGGTTTCATCAATTTCCACTCCTTGCTGGGTAAATAACTGCATCTCAGCAAGATAAAAAGTGGCGGAGTGGGGTTTACGCGGCGGCACCACTGCCGACACCATCAGCCGCATCGGCTGACCGGTGATAATCTGTTCATTTTCCCGGCGAGTCAGCAACGGTTTCAGCGTTTTCAGCAGCTGCGGGTCATAAACGGAAAGCTGGCCACGACCATTATGCTTGGCGTTGTAGCACGCCAGATCCGCCTGAGCCATCACCTCACTGGCCGCGTGATTGTCGCTGTTTATCAGGGTTATCCCGGCACTGGCCCCCACGCGATGCAGACGGCCTTCCCACAGGAAGCGGTAATCGTTAACCGCGTCCACGATGCGGTCAGTCACCTCGCGGGCTTTATCCAGCGGGCAATCTCTTAACAGCACGCCAAACTCATCACCGCCCAGGCGGGCAAGAAAATCGTTGCGGTGTAAATGGAACTGCATGACGCCGGAAATTTCCCTTAACAGAGCATCGCCCGCGGCATGGCCTGCGCTGTCGTTAACCGCTTTAAACCTGTCGAGATCGATAAACACCAGCGCATGGTGGTGGTGCTCGGCGGCGGAAACCAGCAGCGTTTTCAGCCTCTGTTCAAAGCTTACGCGGTTGGGCAGGCTGGTGAGCATATCGTGCGAGGCGCTGTAACTGAGACGGCGCACCAGCTCGCGGGATTCGCTGACGTCCTGGATCACCATCACGCTGCCAATGTTACTGCCTTCCAGCGTTTTCAGCGGCGTGATGCTGTAGTGAATGTCGTACAGCAACCCCAGGCTGTTATGCAGCACCAGTTCATGCTCCAGCGCTGGCGTCGATTTAACCTGCGGCAGTTCGCACAGCAGCGGACTTTGCAGCGGCGGCCCCTTTCTGCCCTGCGTGATCTGCAAAATATCGCCAATCGGCTGGCCTGCCGCCTTTTCCTGCGTCCAGCCCGTCATGCTTTCTGCCACCGGGTTCATAAAGATCACCCGCATCTCTTCATCGGTACTGATCACCGCTTCACCGATAGCATCCAGCGTAATGTGCATTCGCTCTTTTTCCTGGTAGAGCGCTTCCGTAAGCTGCCGCATCGGCGTCACATCCTGATTAATACCCAGCATGCGCTCCACTGCGCCTTTTTCATTCAGCACCATATTGGCCTGGCTACGGATATAGCGAATGCCCTGTTCGGTCTCAATGCGGAATTCAAGGTCAAGCGGCGTGGAGGTTTTAATGGCGTTATCAAAAGCATCAATAGCCCTCTGCCGGTCGGCGGCCAGCAGGCTGTTAACCCAGGTCAGATAGGAAGCCTGGCCGTTTGCCGATAAACCGTAGATGTGGAACATGCGTTTGTCCCAGCTCATCTTGCCGGAGATCAGACTCCATTCCCAGACGCCAATCCCACCAGCCTCGTTCGCCATGGTGATGCGCTGCATCAGGCTGCGGTTGACCTCTTCGGTTTTCTTGAGATCGGTAATGTCCTCAATCTGCGAGATAAAATAGAGTGGCAGATGCTCACTGTCTCTGACCAGCGATACGGTAAGCCGCGCCCAGACAATCTGGCTGTCCTTACGGAAATAGCGTTTTTCAATGCTGTAGGTTTGGATATTGCCCAGCAACAGGGCACTCACCTTTTCTAAATCAGCGTAGAGGTCGTCGGGGTGGGTCAGGCGCTGAAAATCAATCTTTTTCAGCTCTTCATCCTGATAACCCAGCAGCTTGCACAAGGATTTATTGACCTGAAGCCATTTTCCTTCTGGCGAAACCAGCGCCATACCAATGGCGGAATACTCCATAGCGTGACGAAAGCGGGTTTCACTTTCCGTAATATGCTTTTTCTCTTCACGGAAAGAGTGCATCACCAGCGCCATCATATGGCTTGGGATCAGCACCATCAGGAAAGGCAGCCAGGTGGCGCTGGCAAGCGGCAGGAGCTTGCCAGTCTGCACTTCCAGCAAACCCAGCGCAAGCATCAGAGTCATCAGTGACAGGGTGGCGAGAAATATACAGAAAGCTTCTAATCTTGGCAGGCGTACTGCGCTGTAAAACAGCACGACCACCACAAAGATAAAGGGCCAGGGCACATAGCGTAAAGAGAAGTAGCTGAGTAACAGAGTGATAATCAGCGTCAGCAGCGTTTCAAACAGCGTCTGCCCGGCTCGCTGAAAATAGTCATTCTTCCACAGCAGGCAAACCGGCCCCAGCGCCAGCATGCCGATCGTTTCAGAAATCACCCAGGAGGAGAAAAAGCGGAAGCTGGCGTGCCCGGTCAGGGTCAGAAGCCATGTGGCTAACAGGCCGCCAATCAGCGGGGTAAACAGGCCCACCGTTACCATCATTTTGCTCCAGCTCAACAGTGAGTCGAGGGGCGACTTACGGTCCAGCATAATGCGCAGCAGCGCACCGCCAAGCAGCGCGTGCAGAAGATTTACCAGCGGGAAAATGATGTTGGAAATAGCGGGGCCGATCACCAGAGCATTAGCGGCGACGATACCGACAAAACAGCTCAACAGTACGCGTGGCAGCGAGGCCAAAGGCAGACGAAAAATCAGTATGGTCATTAAGGTGGTGGAAAACCACAGCGGTGATATCTGACCACTGACCTTGATCATTTCCAGGCAAAATAGCGTCAACGCAAAACTGAGGGCGCCGGGCAGCAAAGCCAGGAGCCACGTTCGCCAGGGGCGATCCACAGAAAACAGCGTGTCAGTAGTCATTCACTCATCCAGCACGGCGCCGGAAGTCACTCTCAACCGCAGGCGCAATCAATATTACTGAGTGATGCTAACATAGCCATTTCGGCTTGCTTCTGGTAATGCAGAACAGAAAGAGAGCGCTGTTCGGGCGATTGACTTTTAGCCTGTCGCCCGAAAAAAGCGGAAGGGAAGGCTACTGGCGCAGTTTTAACAATTCTGCCCGCGTCCAGGGATGATCGATACCGGCAATCTGAACGGACAGCCGCTGTAAAAACTGCTGCGTTGTCGCCAGGCGACCATGGCCCAGCAGCAGCAGAGGCAGCAGCAGGGCAATGCAGAGTTGCCCGGTTGAAAAACCTTTCAGCTCAGAACGACGCTGGCTCACCAGAAAAGCTGTGCTCAGCGTAAAGCCCAGAATCAGACCGGTGATCACTTCACTCTTTGAGTGGTAGTTGAGGATCAGGCGGGAAGCGCCCACCATCAGCGGAATAAGGTAGCCAATGGCGACGGCGGCGGCACGCCACGCAGAGGTCAGTCTGCCGCTGAGTAACCAGAGCATGACCGGCCATAAGGTGGCGGACATAGCGCTGTGACCACTAAATCCGGTGAAATTGAAGCGCGCGCTGCCGATGCCAAATCCCAGGAAAGCAATTTTAGAGAGGCTGACGATGGCACCTGCGGCGCAAAACGCCAGCGCCCAGTACCAGACGGCACGGCGGTCGCTGTTTTTCCAGGTGATTAAAACAGCCATAATCACCGCCGTAGGGATAAGCAACATGCTGTCGCCGAAATAGGTCAGGATATGCAAAATATGCCAGGACACCTTGTTTCCTTTTAACTGTGTTGATAAGCAGGCCAGCGGGTAATTAAGGCGCAGAAAGGTAATTGATTGATTACCCGACGCGCATCCTGCTGAATAAGCCTTACTCAAAATGTGAAGCTGGTCTCATTACGTGCAGTTTACCGGGCAATGTCAGTCACGCCTAACGGGAAAGTCCTAAAAGCATTACCGCGCTTTTCTCTGGCATCAAACCCCCGAAATCCCTATAATTACGCGCGAAATCGTCCTCTCCTTTGTCTCTGACAACCAGTAATCAGGTCTTTAATTTATGACTGACAAGTCGCACCAGTGCGTCATCGTAGGTATCGCCGGCGCATCTGCCTCGGGAAAAAGTCTTATTGCCAGCACGCTCTATCGCGAAGTCCGCGAGCGGGTCGGTGATGAAAACATCGGCGTCATCCCCGAGGATGCGTATTACAAAGACCAAAGCCACCTGACCATGGATGAGCGGGTTAAAACCAACTACGACCATCCCAGCGCCATGGATCATAACCTGCTGCTGCAACATTTGCAGAAGGTCAAAGCGGGAGAGACTATCGATCTCCCGGTCTACAGCTATGTTGAACACACGCGCACCGAGCAGACCATTCAGCTGAAGCCCAAGAAAGTTATTATTCTTGAAGGCATTTTGCTGCTGACGGATGCAAGACTACGGCAGGAAATGAACTTCTCTATCTTTGTCGACACGCCGCTGGATATCTGCCTGATGCGCCGCATGAAGCGGGACGTTAATGAACGTGGCCGCTCAATGGATTCGGTAATGGCACAGTACCAAAAAACGGTTCGTCCGATGTTTTTGCAGTTCATCGAGCCTTCCAAACAGTATGCTGACATTATTGTGCCGCGGGGTGGGAAAAACCGCATCGCTATCGATATTCTGAAAGCTAAAATTAACCAGTTCTTCGAATAGCCCGACGCCAGCCCGATCCCCATCGGGCTGCAAAGTCGTGCTGGAAGTGCAGGGATATCGCGCTTCCTAATGCCCCAGGGCACCACCGGATTTATAGGGAGTTTTTCATGAGATTATGCGACCGCGATATTGAAGCCTGGCTCGATAATGGCCAGCTCGACATCACCCCGCGCCCGCCGGTAGAGCGGATTAATGGCGCCACGGTAGATGTACGCCTGGGGAATCAGTTCAGAACTTTCCGTGGCCACACCGCTGCCTTTATCGATCTCAGCGGGCCGAAAGATGAAGTCAGCGCGGCGCTTGACCGGGTAATGAGCGATGAAATTGTGCTCCCAGAAGGCGAAGCGTTCTATCTGCATCCCGGCGAACTGGCGCTGGCAGTGACATTTGAATCCGTAACGCTGCCGGATAATCTGGTAGGCTGGCTGGATGGCCGCTCTTCACTGGCGCGTCTGGGGCTGATGGTGCATGTCACGGCGCACCGTATCGATCCCGGCTGGCAGGGCCGAATCGTGCTGGAGTTCTATAATTCAGGTAAGCTGCCGCTGGCGTTGCGTCCCGGCATGTTAATCGGCGCACTGAGCTTTGAGCCGCTTTCCGGGCCCGCCGCGCGGCCTTATAACCGCCGCAGTGATGCTAAATATAAAGGGCAGCAGGGCGCAGACGCCAGTCGGATAGATAAAGATTAGAATAATCATGCCCGTCAGACTCGGCACCACAAGAGCTGACGGGAAAAAGGGGAAGGCATGAGACGATTTATTACCACGCTGGCTATTTTGCTGGTGGTAATTGTGGCCGGCATGACAGCACTGGTCTTATTGGTTAATCCCAACGATTTTCGCGGTTACATGGCCCAGCAGGTTGAGCAGCGTAGCGGTTACCGCCTTGCGCTGAATGGCGACTTGCGCTGGCACGTCTGGCCGCAGCTCAGCATTCTCTCCGGCCCGATGACGCTGACTGCGCCCGGTGCCAGCAAGCCTATCGTCAGCGCCAGCAATATGCGCCTGGATGTCAGCCTTCTCCCTCTGATCTCTCACCAGCTTTCAGTGAAGCAGGTGATGCTGAAAGGGGCGGTGATCAATCTGACCCCGGAAAGTGCAACGCAACGTCCAGCGGATGCCCCCGTCGGGCCGGGTAACTCTGCGCCTCTGGAGGAGGTTCCTCAGGGCTGGAAGTTTGATATTGCAGAACTGCGCGTGGCAGACAGCCTGGTTATCTGGCAGCAAAGCAACGGTGAACAACTTAACCTGCGTGACTTCAATTTGCAGCTTTCTCAGGATGAGAAACGGCAGGTGCACGTTGAGTTCAGCAGCCGGGTTAATCGCGATCAGCGGGAGCTGGAGATAAACCTGAACAGCGATATGGATGTCAGCCGCTACCCGCAGCAGCTGTCAGCAGCAATCAATCAGCTCGATTATCAGGTGACGGGTGCCGATTTGCCGAAGGAAGGGCTGAAAGGGCAGATGAAAATGGAGGCTGACTGGGCGGCAGTGACGCAGGCCTTCAACCTGAAGAACCTCTCGCTTACTGCCAACGACAGCCAGCTTGATGGCAGCGCGTCTGGCGTACTCAGCGCTCGTCCGCAGATCAGGGTGAATCTGCATTCGCCGCTGCTGAATATGGACTCCCTGTTAGGGCTTGAAACCGATGACGCTAACGACGGACAAAGGGTTCAGGCCCAGCGCTCTGGCCCCGGCCCGGTGATCTCCCAACCTGCCGAACACGATAATGCAGATTCTCCGCTGAATGCGATGGATGGAAATATTGCGCTCTCGGTAGACAAAATGCGCTGGCGGGGCATGGATTTTGCTCAGGTTGCGTTAAAAGCTTCCAGTGAAGGCGGCCTGCTGAAGCTGCAAACGCTGAGTGGAAAGGCGGGCAACGGTGAGTTTTCTCTGCCGGGCAGCGTAGATGTGCGCACCGCGCAAACGGTGGTGGCACTGAAACCCAGACTGCAAAATATTGCGGTAGCGCCGCTGCTGAAGGCGTTTGATTTGCCTGCTTCGCTGAGTGGCGATCTGTCGCTGGCCGGTGATTTTACCGGCACCGGCCTGACAGTGCCCTCCTTTAAGCGGGCATGGCAAGGCAGAGCCGAAGTCACTCTGGATAATGCGCAGATGGCGGGTCTGGATTTCCAGCAGATGATCCAGCACGCCGTAGAGCGCAACAGCGACCGTGTGCAGGGAGCCGACAATATCGACAGCGCCAACGACCTTCAGCAGATCAAAGGCAACGCCACCCTTAATAATGGCCTGCTGCTTTTCCCTGGTCTGAAAGGTCACTCTTCCATGCTGGATTACAGCGGAAAAGGGGAGGTGAATCTGGCGGACAGGCAGGCTGATTTGACCTTTGGCATCACGGTTACTCGTGGCTGGAAAGGCGATGATGAGCTGGTGAAACGGCTTCAGGTTACCCCGGTTCCGCTGCGCATCTATGGCCCCTGGTCAGGGCTGAATTACTCGCTACAGGTTGATCAGGTGCTGCGTCAGCAGTTGCAGGATGAAGCGAAAAAACGGCTGCAACAGTGGTCAGATCGCAACAAGAACAGCGATAAAAACAGCTCGGTACAGAAGCTGATTAAGGATCTTTGAGGAAACGAATGACTGGGTTGATTATGGCACCGCCAGAAGTTAACCCATTCAGAGGCATCTGAGGGCTGAAAATTTCAGCCCTTTTTTACAGGTATTGGGGAACTGTAATAGCAGGCCGCCGCTCTGGCTTATACTTCGTAATCTGGCTCTTCGGAGATTTCCAGCGGAATAATCTGTACTTTCTGCACCCGATGGCTTTCAACCTGCAAAGTTCTGAACAGGAAATTGCCAATCTTAATCTCTTCACCCTCCTGCGGCACCCGCTGCATATGCTCCATCAACAGCCCGGCCAGCGTGTGATATTCCCGCTTTTCATTCAGCGGCAGCTCAAGATACATCACCAGATCGTCTAAAGGCATATGGCCATTGGCTGTCCAGCTACCGTCGGCGTTTTGCTGAATATCATAACGCGGATCGATCGCTTCCCCTTCGTTCGGCAGGTTACCGGCGATAGTTTCCATCACGTCACTCAGCGTCACGACGCCTTCAACGGATCCAAATTCATCCACCACAAAGGCAAAATGGGTACGTGCTGAGCGGAATTGCTCCAGTGCAGGAAGCAGCGTCAGCTGTTCAGGGAAAACCAGCGGTTGCCGGACCAGCGCGCGAATATCCAGACTGTCATTATGCAGCGCCTGTTGCAGCAGATCGATAACGTGCACCACCCCGATAGGGTCGTCGCTGTTATCCGTCACCACGATGCGCGTATGCTGATTAAGATCGAGAAGCGCCATGATTTTTTCAGGGGATTCGCTGAGGTCAACATGCTCGACATCATGTCGTGAGGTCATGATGCTGCTGACCGTGCGCTGGCCCATGCCGAGCACGCGCGCAATCATCATGCGCTCCTGCTTATTAAAGATCGCCTGGCTTTCCCCCTGGTCAGCCACCAGCAGAGAGGTCTGGCTGTCCAGCTCCGCCTGCTCATGATGACCGCGTAACAGACGTAGCACCGCTTCCGCCGTTCTTTTTCTCAGGGGCGCTTTCGCCGAGAGGAAACGGCGCCGGTTGAATTGCGCCAGCTGATTTAACCCTTCAATAATCACTGAGAACCCAATGGCGGCATAAAGGTAGCCTTTGGGTATGTGGTAGCCGAAGCCATCCGCGACCAGACTGAAACCGATCATCAGTAAAAAACTCAGACACAGAATAACAATGGTCGGATGTTCGTTAACAAAGCGCGTCAGCGGCTTGCTGGCCAGCAGCATCAGACAGATAGCGATAATCACTGCGGCCATCATCACCGGCAGGTCATCAACCATCCCCACAGCGGTGATCACCGAGTCAAGTGAGAACACGGCGTCCAGTACCACAATTTGCGCGACTACCGGCCAGAATTTAGCACCACGTTTTTGTGGGTTTTCATCCTCATCTTTCCCTTCCAGCCGTTCATTGAGTTCCATCGTTGCTTTGAACAGCAAAAATATTCCCCCGACCAGCATAATCAGATCTCGCGCGCTAAAGGCATGGGAGAGCAGCGTGAAAAGGGGAGAGGTCAGTGAGGAGAGCCAGGAGATGGAAGCCAGCAACAGCAGCCGCATCACCAGCGCGAGCAGCAGCCCGGTGACGCGGGCTTTATCGCGCAGGGCAGGGGGGAGTTTTTCCGCCAGAATGGCTATAAAGACCAGGTTATCAATGCCCAGGACCAGTTCAAGGACAACAAGCGTGACCAGTCCAGCCCACACAGACGGATCGGCGATCCATTCGAACATTGCACACTCACCCGCATGATTTTAAAGAATAGCCATGATGATAGTGAATCAGGCGCAATTCAACAAATAATCGAAGAAGCGGTTCGTCAGTGCTCAGATAATCGCCGGGGTGGGATTATCAGCAAATGAAATTACCAGGATAAATCCTGAGTATATCGGCAGCGATCTTTTCAAGACTATTCGCATAGGTCGCTAACATGAACCAGGGGATACTTAAAGGGTGAGAGGAATCTGTTCAGGATTAATCTTATTCCGATCGAATTAATCTGAATTTTAACCCAGCGAGGAAAGGAGAATGGACGGTATAGAGTGGAACGAAAGGTAGTCTTAATCCTAAAAGAGAGCGCGGGCGGGAACAGCCTCTTGTAAACAGGCCAGTAATAACTAGTATAGCAACGTGTTAGTAAATGTCTGCGTTAATGTAGTAATAAGCGCAGTAACGGCGTCTTAATGTCCTTTTTTGTGAACAACACCACGCTAAGACGGCAAGCGCGTTAGCCTGCGTCCGGAGAGGACAGGATAAAAACAACAAGGTAAAGCAGCGTTACAGCGCATTGGCAGCTACAAGCCAGGGGCGGTAGCGTGTCCGGATGAGGCTGGACAAGCTGGGTATCGCTACCGTTGTTGTTGATTTTACATGTCAATTCTCTTGTCGCTATACCCGTTACGCTGACCTTTAACACGACTCCCAAATACGTTTCCTGTGTAATAAATGATGTGATTAAAAAACACACAATTATTTTCAGTGATGGAAATTAATAAAACACAGGCATCTGAAGAAAAAATAAGAGTTAATTATGCGCGATATAGAGTTTACCTTTAAAGGGCTGTTAATTAGATTTTCACTGGCACTTTCTGATCTGATCTTTTTTAACGCCTCTTTATTTATTGCAATTCTGTTGTTAAATGCATTGCCCGGAAATCTTCTGGACGATATTTCGACGCAAGATTTGCAATTGAAAATAGCGACACACATTATTCTTTCTGTGATTTGTATTGGCTGGTTCTGGGTTCGCCAGCGCCACTATACTTATCGCAAACCATTCTGGTTCGAATTAAAAGAAATCTACAGAACCATTCTGATATTTTCCGTTATTGACCTGTCAATTACGGCACTTTCAAAATGGGAACTTTCGCGTTGGGTTTGGGTGATGACCTGGATTCTGGCGATGATCTTTATTCCTGTTGGACGTTCTCTGGTGAAGCGCATACTTAACCATTACGGTATGTGGAAAAAGCAATCCATTATTATCGGTAGCGGTAAGAATGCAGAGGAAGCTTACCTGGCGCTGCAAAGTGAAGAGGTGATGGGCTTTGATGTGGTGGCCTTCTACGATGTCGATGGTACTACGCCAGCCCCCGCCCTGTTCGGTATTCCTGTTATCCGTGAGGAGACGCCGCTCTGGCAGTTAGTGAACAGCGAGACGCAGTTTATCGTTGCGGTAGAGTACGAGCAGAGCGCGCATCGCGATGTATGGCTGAAAAATCTGGCAAAACATAACTGCCGTTCCGTTTCCGTGATACCTTCTTTACGCGGCGTTCCGCTTTACGGTACCGACATGGCTTATATCTTCAGCCATGAGGTAATGATACTCAGAGTAAGCAACAACCTGGCGAAGCGGACTTCACGTATTCTGAAGCGTGCTTTCGACATTGTTGGCGCACTTTCGATCATTACAATGCTGATGCCAGCGCTGGCGACACTGATCTTTATGGTGGCCCGCGATGGTGGTAGCCCAATTTACGGCCATGAGCGTGTAGGCATGGGCGGTCGTAAATTTAAATGTCTGAAGTTCCGCTCAATGTGCGTTAACTCGAAAGAGGTGCTGGAAGAGGTGTTACGCACCGATCCGGTAGCGCGTGCCGAATGGGACAAAGATTTTAAACTGAAAAACGATCCGCGCATTACGCGTATTGGACACTTTATCCGTAAAACCAGCCTTGATGAACTGCCGCAGCTGTGGAACGTCGTTCGCGGTGAAATGAGCCTGGTTGGCCCGCGTCCGGTTATCGAAGATGAGCTGGAGCGCTATGCCGGTGATGTCGATTACTACTTTATGGCTAAGCCAGGTATGACTGGTCTGTGGCAGGTAAGTGGCCGTAATGATGTGGATTACGAGACTCGTGTTTACTTTGACTCCTGGTATGTAAAAAACTGGTCACTGTGGAACGATATCGCCATTCTTTTCAAAACGGTTGGAGTGGTTTTGAAACGCGATGGCGCTTATTAACAGGGGCGTTGCCCTGTCAAAACGGAGCGAAGTTGTTATTTCGCTCCGGTATTTATAGCGTCTTTTGACTGTTAACTGTCATTGGCTTGCGAGCTAAACAAACTTTTTTTTTGACGAATGTTAAGCGTCGGCTTTAATCAATCCGGCAAGGCATAAAAAGATAGGGAGTTAATGATAATGATTGACAGTTGCAGTGTTTGAACAGTTGATACCCTTTTAAATTTTGCATGACGCTACACAGCGGCGGACTCGCCACTATCAATCAAATTACTGATAGCGAAGAACCAGATGATCACAATCAAAACGAAATTGATACCCCTGTTGGTATCGGCCACAATCCTTTCCGGATGTACTGTCGTTCCGGGTAGTAGTCTTTCCACCAGCGGAAAAGATGTTATTAAGCAGCAGGACAGCGACTTTGATATTGATAAATATGTCAACGTCTTCCCCATGACCCCAGGACTGGTTGAGCAGATGCGGCCGAAACCGGTTGTGGCTCAACAGAACCAGCAGTTGCAGAACGAAGTGCAGAGCTATGAATACCGTATCGGTGTTGGCGATGTACTGACCGTTACCGTATGGGATCACCCAGAACTGACCACGCCAGCCGGTCAGTATCGTAGCGCCAGCGACACCGGCAACTGGGTTCATTCTGACGGGACGATTTTCTATCCTTACATCGGACGCGTTCGCGTAGCGGGCCGCACGGTACAGGAAGTTCGTAACGAGATTGCAAACCGTCTGGCACAGTACATCGAAAGCCCGCAGGTCGATGTCAGCGTTGCCTCCTTTAAATCGCAAAAAGCTTATGTAACGGGCGAAGTGACCACCTCTGGTCAGCAGCCTATTACAAACGTGCCATTAACTATCCTTGATGCTGTGAATGCCGCAGGCGGTCTGACCGCAGACGCCGACTGGCGTAATGTGGTCCTGACGCACAACGGCAGCGAAGTGCCTGTTTCCCTACAGGCGCTGATGCAAAATGGCGACCTGTCCCAAAACCATCTGCTCTATCCGGGCGATATTCTCTACGTTCCTCGTAATGACGATCTGAAAGTCTTTGTGATGGGCGAAGTGAAGCAGCCAGCCACCATGAAAATGGACCGCAGCGGCATGACGCTGGCGGAAGCGCTGGGTAACGCACAGGGTATGGATCAGACCGTGGCCGATGCCACCGGTGTATTTGTTATCCGCAAAATTCAGGGTTCGAACCGTAAGAAGATTGCGAATATCTATCAGTTGAACACCAAAGATGCCTCAGCGATGGTGATGGGCTCAGAGTTCCAGCTCCAGCCTTATGACATCGTCTACGTGACCTCTACGCCACTCTCCCGTTGGAACCGCGTGATTTCTCAGCTGGTACCAACCATCAGCGGCATGTATGACGCAACGCGTAACGTACAGACGATTCACAACTGGTAATCACCGGGGAACATTATGATTAATTCAATCTTAGTGGTCTGTGTCGGAAACATCTGCCGCTCTCCCACCGGGGAGCGGTTGCTCAAAGCGTCGTTGCCCGATAAGAAAATCGCTTCCGCCGGGCTTAGCGCCATGGTGGGCAAGGCAGCCGATGGGACAGCAAGCAGCGTGGCTAATGAACATGGGGTTTCTCTGGACGGGCACATCGCCCAACAGCTGACCTCAGGCATGTGCCGGGATTACGATCTGATCCTGGTGATGGAAAAGAAACATGTCGAGTTAGTCAACCGCATCAACCCTTCCGTGCATGGCAAGACCATGTTATTTGGCCACTGGCTCAATCAACAGGAAATAGCGGATCCTTATAAGAAAAGCCGCGAAGCCTTTGAAGCCGTGTACGGAATACTCGAAAACGCTGCCCAGAAATGGGTCAACGCATTAAGCCGATAGTTGAGAATATCCATGAATATAAAAAGTAAGGCACCGTCAGCGTCGCTAAAAGACGATTCCAACGGATGGGATCTGGCGCATCTTGTGGGACAACTTGTTGACCATCGTTGGATAATTGTTGCAGTTACGTCTTTCTTCTTACTGCTCGGGATTTTATACAGCCTGTTTGCCACACCGATTTACAGTGCAGACGCACTGATTCAGGTAGAGCAGAAAAGTCCTAACACCGTTCTGAATCAACTCTCTGAGATGCCTGCGGAACCCGTTTCGGCTACCGAAGTGGAAATTATTCAGTCTCGTATGGTAATTGGCAAAACCGTTGACGATCTTGGTCTGGATATTTTGGTGCAACAGGATTTCATCCCTGTTATCGGTCAGGGGTTGTCACGTCTGATGGGTAATAAACCGGCACAGGTTGAAGTTTCACAGCTAAATGTGCCTGGTGGCTGGGATGAAAGTAGCGTAACTCTGGCTATTGATGCCCCTGATAGCTACACCATTTTGAAAGACGGTGACGAGCTGTTCAAAGGGAAAACGGGGCAGCTGGAACAACACAACGGCGTATCAATTCTGGTTAGCGGCATTGAAGCAGAACCGGGAACCCACTTTACCGTGACTAAAATGTCCAATCTGCAGTCGATCAAAATGATTGTAGACAATCTGACCGTGGCGGATAAAGGTAAAGATACTGGTGTGATGGGCCTGAACTATTCCGGTCAGGATCCACAGCTGATTAGTAAAGTGCTGGATCAGATAATGAACAATTATCTGTTGCAAAACGTAGAGCGTAAATCTGCCGAGGCTGAAAAAAGCCTTGAGTTCCTGAAGCAACAATTGCCAGTTGTGCGCTCGAAGCTGAACGAAGCAGAAGATAAACTTAATACCTATCGTCGTAACAACGAATCTGTAGATTTGCCTCTGGAAGCCAAATCCGCGTTGGACTCCTCGGTAAGTATTCAGAGTCAGTTGAACGAGCTGACCTTCCGTGAAGCAGAAGTTTCACAGCTGTTCACAAAAGATCACCCTACCTATCGGGCGTTGTTAGAAAAACGTCAGACACTGGAAGATGAGCAGAAAAAACTGAACCAAAAAATTGGTCAGATGCCGCAGACTCAACAGGATATTTTACGTCTGACCCGTGATGTACAGGCAGGCCAGGAAATCTACATGCAGCTGCTGAACCGTCAGCAGGAGCTTAGCATCAGTAAAGCCAGTACGGTTGGGGATGTGCGCATCATTGACCATGCAGCTACTGCGGCTAAGCCTGTAGCACCGAAGAAATTTTTAATTATCCTTGCCAGTCTTGCTCTTGGCCTGATGATCTCCGTAGGTGTTATTCTGCTCAAAGCGCTGTTCCATCATGGCATTACCAGCCCTGACCAGCTCGAAGAACGGGGCATTAATGTTTATGCCAGTGTGCCGTTGTCCGAATGGCAGCGTAAGAAAGATGTTGAAGCGCTAAGCAAGCATGGTATGAAGGGGAAATCTGATCCCTATAACACTCTGCTCGCATTAGGCAATCCAACAGATCTTTCTATTGAGGCCATTCGTAGCCTGCGTACCAGCCTTCACTTTGCGATGATGGAAGCCAAAAACAATATCCTGATGATTACCGGTGCCAGCCCTGGAATTGGTAAAACGTTTATCTGTGCAAACCTGGCCACGCTGACTGCAAACGCAGGCCAGAAAGTCCTGTTTATCGATGGGGATATGCGCCGGGGTTATACCCATGAGCTGTTGGGTGTGAACAGTAAAACAGGCTTGTCTGATATTCTTTCTGGGAAAATGCCTTTCTCCACTGATTTAATTCAGCGCGGCACTTACGGCTTTGATTTTATTGCGCGTGGCCAGGTACCGCCTAACCCTTCAGAGCTGTTGATGCATAACCGCATGGAAGAGCTGCTGACATGGGCGAGCAAAAACTACGACCTGGTGCTGATTGATACTCCTCCTGTTCTGGCGGTTACGGATGCCACTATTATCGGTAAAATGGCTGGCACCTCTTTGATGGTGGCTCGTTTTGAGATTAATACCACTAAAGAACTGGATATCAGCTTCAAGCGTTTCGCACAGAATGGCATTAACATCAAGGGTGTGATTCTCAACGCAGTGGTTCGTAAAGCTGCCAATGCTTATGGCTATGGTTATGACTATTACGACTATAGCTATAAAGGTGATACCAAAAGTTAATGTATGAGCAAGAGGATCTTTTAGCTTCGCGCTGGGATCCTCTGTTCAGGAAGCATTATCTTATTCAGGTCATTTCTGTGAACGTTTATAAGGTGTCTTGCAATGAAGGAAATTTTCTTCTCTATCGTCATTCCGGCATATAATGCATCGGAGTCAATAGTCACAACGCTGGATTGCGTTAAAGCGCAAAGCTATCAGAATTTTGAAGTGATTATCGTTGATGATAAGTCTGCCGATGCTGAAAAACTTGCTAAAGTGGTAAACAGTGGACGTTACGGCGAGCTGGCTATTCGCCTGGAGCTGTCCCAGGTCAAATTAAATGGTGCAGGCGCCAGGAATAAAGGTATCGATCTGGCCCGGGGTGACTACGTTTGTTTCCTGGACGCGGACGATGAATGGCATCAGGATAAATTACTGGAAAGTTGCAGAGAAATTGAACAGCTCAAGGCACAGGGCCATGATCGGTTCGTTCTGTTCAGTCAGGTTAATATCATTCAGGATGGCACCTTCCTGAAGGTCATGCCAATTAAATTGCCAGAAAAGACTGAAAGTATTGCAGAATATCTTTTTGGATGTTATGGATTCATTCAGACCAGCACCATTGTTCTTAAGCGCGAACATGCAAATGAGATAAAGTTTGACGATCGCTTTATTCGTCATCAGGATTATGATTTTTGTATTCGAGCCGATAAAGCAGGATTTGAGTTTATCATGATTAATAAACCGCTCGCTAACTATCATATGGTGAGTACATTTAACTCAAGTCATAAAGGTGAGTCGGTAAAGTATTCTACTTTTTGGCTGGAAAGCATGAGTCCTTTCCTGAGTAAAAAAGATGTTTATACCTATAAAGCTTACAAGCTCCCCCTGCGTTATAAAATGGATGGGAAATTTTTCCATGCAAGCCTGAGTTTTGCGCAATATTTTTTCCTGACAAATAAAGGTAATCGCGATTATTTCATCGGCCGTATAAAAGAGAAATTTTCTGAACGCATTTCGAAAAAACAGACTCGATTAGAATAAAAAATGGCGGAACAGGAATGGAAATATATTGGATAGTCAGTTACAGCATTCTGGCATGCTGTATTTTTGAATTAGCAGCAATAAACCAACTGCAGGACACAAAAGTCAGACGTGTTGTCTCCTATCTGACCTTTATTTGCGCCATATTACTGATTTTCTTTGGTGGCATGCGAGGTTTACATTCAGGTATGGATGATGGCCAGTATCTGGATTTCTTCCATAATTTTTCTGCCCAGTTACAGGTGAGTAATTATGAGGCGCTCAATGATATCTATCGATATGAAAAACTGTTCATGGTGCTGGCCTGGTTTTTCTCTTTGTTTACTAAAGAAAGTTACTACTTTTTATTCTTTATTTGTATGATCGCGGTCACGACAAACGTCTACTGCTACAAAAAATATTCTCCGCTGATGTTATGCTCACTTTGCTTATATTCGGCACACCTGTTTATCAATAAAGACATGAATCAAATACGGTTTGGTTTATCAAGCGCATTTGCCATCGCCTTTATCTGCTCTTTAGCCACGCGAAAATATCTGCTGGCATTACTTTTCATTGTGCTAAGTACCCAGTCACACTCGACAGGCTACACGGTGGTCATGATCCTTCCTTTCCTGTTTATCCGGGAGAGGAAATATCTGCCGCTGGCTTTAGTCTTCATCTCTATACCGTTGGGGATTATTGGTGGTAAAAAACTGTTCCTGGATTCATTAGGGATAGTCCCGGTATTGGGCGAGCGAGCCGCCAGCTACAGTGGAACAAACTTTGATACGTCCTCGCCTGTCTTCGGGCTGGCGAACCTGAAAAACATCGCCTTTATTGGCATGTTCACCGTCTATTATTTCCGTAATGGCATCATGAAAGAGGACCGCCTGGTCTATATCTTACTAATTGCTTACAGCCTGGGTGCGGCAGTGCGGATAACATTCTCCGACTTCAGTATTTTCGGCGGCAGGGTAGGTAATCTGTTCCTGCATGCTGAACCTTTATTATTTGCTTATTTAATGTTAAGAATAAGAAATGTGCTTATAAATTTTGGATTACTATTCGCAATAACTTCTTATTATCTTTCGTACAATACCATCCTCTCTGCACAGTCAATTCAAGGATATAGTGTAGCGCCATTATTTAAAATATTCGGCTAGTCGCTAAAGGGAATGTAAGAAGGTCATGGGATTGCTGGTAGCAGCACTCCCTGCCTTTTTTTAAAGAAAATTCCCAGCCTGTACTTCCCGCTTTGCATAATTAAATAATGGATTTTTTGGTGCGAAACTAATTCACCATTTTAGACTGAAAATATTAACAGGATGATTTAAATGTATAAGTTGCTTATCCTTATTGATCGTATTCACAACAGCGGTGGCACCGACAGGGTAGCCAGCACGCTATCCAGTTTGCTCTGTAAACATAATTATGACGTCACGGTGTTTTCTCTGGAAAAGGGCGACCCCTTTTATCCCACCGATGAAAAAGTAAAAATCCGTTATGCTCAGTCCGATAACCGACTTTTAAAGCTTAATGAATTTATTCGTTATGCTAAAAGTCAGCCTCATGATGGCATTATGATCATCTCAATGGGGAAGCTTTCTGTTCAGGCATTGCTGACCATGAAGCTGTTCCGCGTTAAAACAAAGATCGTTTGCTGTGACCATGTCTCAATCGAAACTTTTAGTCCCAAACTGCGTAAGCTCAAAGTCTTTTGTTACGGCCTGGCCGATGAAGTTGCGGTGCTTACCGAGCACGATAAACATTATCTGGAATCGCAATACGCCGTAAAGAATGTTCATGTGGTAAGGAATATTTCACCGTTCCACAGTGAAAAAAGCATGGTTGATTTTGATGAATTCTTTGAGACAAAAGAGAATAAAGTTCTTGCGGTAGGCCGGCTGACTTATCAAAAAAACTTTGATCGCATGCTGGACGTTTGGAAAAAGGTCAACAGGCAAGGCTGGACGTTACAGATTGTGGGTGATGGTGAAGATAAAGCCGCACTACTGCAGAAAATAAAAAGTTATCAGCTGGAGTCGTGCACGGAAATTGTCACGCCTAATAAACAGATCAATGAATTTTATCGTTCCGCTGGCATGATTATTATGACGTCCCGCTATGAAGGCTTGCCGATGGTATTAATTGAAGCGAAAGACTTCGCCTTACCCGCGATCGCTTTCGACTGTAAAACGGGACCGGCAGAAATCATTAATGACGATGGTTATGTCGTTGACTACGAAAGCAATGATGCTTTTGTTGTGCGGCTTAATGAGCTGATCGCCGACAAAGTAAAAAGAAAAAGCTTCGCTCAGGCGGCCTGGCGTAATTCTGAAAATTATGGGCCGTCACTGATTCTAAAAAAATGGAATGACATTCTGAACTAAGAAGAAGGTACTATGTTTTCAGTCCTGATTTCCCTCTATAACAGAGAAAAGGCAGAGAATCTGCAACAATGTCTTGAAAGTTTGTACCAGCAGACTTTGCAGGCAGATGAAATAGTGCTGGTCTACGACGGCCCGATTAATGAAACCTTAACGGCCGTTGTCGAAAAATGGACATCCACCCTGCCGATAGCCTTGGTTAAGCTGGAAAAGAATGTCGGGCTGGGTAAAGCGCTGAACGCGGGACTTGAGTGCTGTTCCCATAATATTGTCGCACGTATGGATACCGATGATATCTGCCTGCCGGAGCGTTTTGAAAAGCAAATTGCCTACATGGAAGCGCATCCTGATATGGCCCTGTTGGGCGCGGCGGTCATTGAGTTTGACGAGTTTGGCAAGGAGCGGCTGAAGAGGCTTCCGCTTGGCAATAATGATATCCGGCAATTTGCCAGAATGAAAAATCCCTTTAACCATATGTGCGTGGTGTTCCGCAAAGATAAGGTGATTGCTGCTGGTAGCTATCAGCACCATCTGTTTATGGAAGATTATAATCTCTGGTTGCGGATGCTTGCCCTAGGCTATCAGGTAGCGAACCTGCATGACATCCTAATGAAAGTCAGAGCTGGCAGCGATATGGTCGATAAACGTCGCGGAATAACGTATATAAAAAGTGAAATTCAACTCTACAGCCTCAAAATGAAACTCAAACAGACTAATTTCCTTAATGGCACGCTCTATTTCTTTATTCGCACCTCCACCCGGGTTATGCCGGTCAAAGTAATGCGTTTTCTCTATGAGAAAGACCGGAAAGGATAGATTAAGGATTAGCTAATCCGTGTGTATCTGAATTGGGAAATACTTCTGGGTGTCACAGTAAAGACATATTCACTAACCCACGGAATTTTATATGAAACGCAGAGAATTAATCAGAACAGCATTTTCATCTATCGTAGCGACAGCAGCTTTAAATTCGCTGCCAGCACAGGGCCGTAGCGAAGACTGGGATCAGGTAAAGCTGAAAAAAGTACCGACAGATGCGATCCCGAAAAGTGACGTTCCGATTTTTTCACCTGATGATGTTTTTACCATGCCGGAGCAATTCTGGCGTGATTTCATCGGAAAACTCTATATTGGTAAGGCGGGAACCGATCCCACTAAGCCACAGAACCTCGTGGATGTTTTTTTTAAAAATGCCAATGGCGAGGTGGGACTGCTACAGCAACCCATTACCCTGAACAGCGAAACCCTGAAAAAATTCATTACTGAGAAGGGTGCATTATGGTCAGACAGCGAATATTCCATGGCGCTGCATAATGATCGTGATGAGCAACTTTTCTACGTTCCGGACGTGAAAAATAATGGCGGTGCTGAGTTTAGCCGTCGCCTGGCCGAGCCGGCAGGGTACCAGTTAATTGGTGAAATTGCATCTTATGCAGCGTTGCGGCAGACTCGCCCGCTGTTCGCAGGAGCAAAAGTGCGCCTTAAGGGCTGGCATGACGGCTCAGAAGTTGGCGGTGGGGCATTTGTGGGTGAAATGAGTGCGGCGGAGGATGATGGGGGATATATTGCCTCATCGGGCAAAGATTTCCACTGGCGTCGCATAAGCGATGATCTCAACCGTATTACTCTGTTTGACTTTGGCGCTATTGCGGACGGAAAAACCGATAGTTTACCCGCCGTCCTAGCCATGTATCACTGGGCACAGAATAATAATCAAACACTTTCAATCCAGTTCCCAGCCGGACGCTTCTTTATCTCTTCTCTTGATATTTCAGAAAAATATATTCGTTTTTTCCGCCTTGCAGGCGCACCTGTTAATTTCGGCTATTTTCCCTCGACAACACTGGTCTCTGACGGCAAATCAGAGTTTCTTTTCAGGATTAATGCCCGCTGGGTTGAAGTCAGCAATATTAGCTTTGATGGGCAGAGCAAAGATCATTCCAATACACAGGGCTTCTTCCATAACACTTGTCCTGCTGGCCAGTATTTCCGGGGTTCCTGTCTGCGATTCCTCAATGTTGGCGGGGTTTCCCTCAGCCTGATTGACACCCTCGATTGTAAAATCGATCAATGGTACGCCAATTATTGTACTGGTGATGTCATTAAAGGAGTCTGGTCTCTGACTAAAAAAGGTAACTGGGACCATAACACCGCTATCGAGTTGTCAAATTTCAATGTCCAGCATTGTTCCCAGGGAAAAGTGCTGAATTTGCCCCGCTGTACCCAGTCACTGATTCATAATGGCTGGATTGAACATAGTGAGTTCCCGGGCGATATTTCTAACGGCCAGTGGATAATTGATGCCCTGAGCATTGAGGCCTGTAAAAACCCTCTGATATCGCACTTCTCCAGGCTGAACATGCGCCAGACTAACCTGCAGGCAGGTAGCTGGATTGATAATGCACAGATTGGCGAAGAGTGGCTGAGCGCTTTTGAGCGTGGTTCTACCCGCGTGGAATCATATGGTATCGCGGTAGACGGTAGCATGAAATATAACTATCTGACCTCACGCTTCCGCATTGCTAACCACAGTAATCAGGAAAAATGGTATCAGCTGGGGAATATTCATACCCCGGATGTGGGTGACAGCTGGCAAATTGAATTGCTGGGTCAGTCACAATTCAGCAACGGCACGGATAAGAGCCCGCTGAAAGATGTCGTCAACGATCGCAATACGGGGGGCAGCGCCTTTGTTACTCTGCAACGTAAAGTAAAGGGTTTTGAGGCCAGCTGGCATGCAGAGGGCAGTAGCCCAATCCTCGACGTTATATATACCAGGGAGCAGGATGCCAATACCCGGGTTTATGTAAAATTAGCGGGATGGATAGGCTCTGCAATAGTGCTGATTAAAACCACCGCTAAAGATCGTTTTGCCAGCGGTCAGTGCGCGCGATTCGATAGCCATATGGAGGCCGAAAACCCGCCAAAAGATGACAATACATACCGCGCGGTAAAACGTTTTTCATTGCATAACGGTATGGCGGGCATCGGGGCTAACGAGCAAGGAGATCTTCTGGTTAAATCGCGTCATTTAAGCGCCGATCAGGTCGAAACCTCTCAGCCTGAAGGCTATATTTCGATGGTCGTAAACGGGCAGCAGGTTGCGATCCCTTATTTTTCCCTTAAGCAGAGGCCTTGATTACTGCCCGGGCTGTCTCCCCATTCCCCTGTTCAGGCCCAGGGGGATGGCCCTGTCATTCCCTTTCACGCTGTTTGCCCGTGATAAGGTAATTTTTTGATTTTCGGATAAATATACTTATTTGTTAGCGCCTGTTAGTTAATAATATATTGTAATAATGCACAAAAATTGTGGGGTCATATGAAGATTTTGTTGGTTGGCAATCACACCTGTGGGAATCGTGGTGATGGTGCTATTTTACGCGGGATTATTGACTCGCTTAATTTTGCTAGGAATGACATTGAGATTGATGTGATTAGCCGCTATCCAACCAGCTCTGGCTATCTGTTACAACAAAAAATCCTGCCAGATGAACTTTTTAACGAGTCAAAAAAAACCAGTAAGATTAGTGATAAAGTTAAGCGCCGTTTGATGCCAAAAATTATGATGGCTCACATCAGCGGCAGGGGCTTTTTCAAATATTTTGCCGTGCCGAAATACCTTCAGGCTTTTACCCATAAGCTACAGCAGTATGATGCGATTATTCAGGTTGGGGGGTCATTCTTTGTCGACCTTTATGGTCCGTTACAGTTTGAGCATTCCCTCTGCGCTCTGCTGGCAAAAAAGCCAATTTACCTGATTGGTCATAGCGTTGGGCCTTTTCAGAAAGAGAGATTTAACAAAATTGCTAACTTCGTTTTTTCCAGGGTAAATAGCCTGGTATTACGAGAAAGCGTCAGTCTGGATATGATGAAAAAGAGTCACATCTCGACAGAAAGAGTTCAGTCAGGGGCGGATACCGCCTTCCTGGTGCGCGCCCGCGCCGTGGAAGAGCCAAGTCATAACCTGCTGCACTGGCAGAAACTGATCGCCTCAACAAAAACCATCGCCATTACCGTGCGTGAACTGGCCCCTTTCGACAAGCGTCTTGGGGTGACACAGCAGGAGTATGAGATGGCGTTTGGTAAGGTGATCAACGCAATGATCGACAGAGGTTACCAGGTTGTGGCATTGTCTACCTGTACCGGTATTGACAGTTACAATAAAGATGACCGCATGGTAGCAGTAACGCTGCGCGACCACGTGGTTCAGCAAGAAAAGTATCACGTCATCATGGATGAGTTTAATGACCTTGAACTGGGTATCCTTTTAGCACATAGCCATTTAACAATCGGCACTCGTCTGCACTCTGCAATCATCTCCATGAACTTCGGTACCCCCGCCGTGGCGATTAACTATGAACACAAATCGCTCGGGGTCATGAATCAACTCGGCCTGCCAGAGATGGCAACCGACGTGAAAAGCCTGATGGATGGCAGCATCATTGCCAAAGTTAACGGCATTCTCGACAACTATGATGCAGTTAAACAGCAGGTTGATAACGCGGTAGCGCAGGAAAAGATTTTGGGGAATACCATCACCGAAGATGTTGTTAAGATTTTAGGGTGAATCGATGAAACTAACTTTTTTCACAACGCGATTTCCGGTCTCGTCAGAAACTTTTGTGCTGAATCAGGTCACTCACTTTATTGATAGTGGTTATGATGTTGAGATTCTCTCGGTTTTTCCTGGTGACCTGGTGAACCGGCATGGCGCGTTCGATCGTTATAATCTGGCAGAGAGAACGCACTATCTGCTGCCAGAAGATAAGGTGACCAATGCGGAAAAGCTGAAGCAGCGTTTACAGATTGTGCTGCCTAAGATCCTGAGCATGACTACCCTCAAATCCTTTAACGTTGGGCGCTATGGCGCCCAGTCCGGCAAGCTGCTGCTGCCAGCCATTGTGGCCCATGCGAAGCAGACCTTCACCGCTGACGTTTTTCTGGTGCATTTCGGCTATGCCGGTGCGCTGGCCAACAAATTGCGGGAGCTTGGCGTTCTGAAGGGCAAGCAGGCGACCGTGTTCCACGGTGCGGATATCTCCCGCCGTCATATTCTGGACGAGCACAAACAGGATTATGCGAATCTTTTTCGTCAGACGGAACTGTTGCTGCCTATCAGCCATTTGTGGGAGCGAAAACTGATCGCTATGGGCTGTCCGCCAGAGAAGATTCATGTTACCCGCATGGGCATCGAGCCGGAGAAATTCAATCTGAAGATCCGGGATGCGCTGCATTCTCCACTGCGTATTCTTTCCGTTGCCCGTCTGACCGAGAAAAAAGGTTTGGGTGTGGCGGTGGAAGCGTGCAAATTCCTCAAGGCGCAGGGGGCAAACTTCGAATACACCATTATTGGTAATGGTGATATGGAAGAGGAGCTGAGCAACACCATCCGCAAGGCAAATCTGCAAGATTGCGTCAAAATGGTGGGCTTTAAGCCTCAGGAAGAGATCAAACGCTACCTCGATGAGGCGGATATCTTCCTGCTGCCTTCTCTTACCGCTGCGGATGGCGATATGGAAGGCATCCCGGTCGCGCTGATGGAAGCGATGGCGGTTGGTCTGCCGGTGGTCTCTACCGATCACAGCGGTATCCCGGAGCTGATTGAAAATAATGTCTCTGGCTGGCTGGCACCGGAAGGGGACGCCAAAGCCTTAAGCGAGATCTTACTCAAGCTGTCGAAAGGCGATGTGGATGTTGCCCCGGTCGTGGCAGCTGCGAGAAAGAAAGTTGAAACGGAATTCAACCAACATATTGCCTACCGTGAGCTGGCACAGCTGTTGGAGCAACTGGTGTGAGTAGTCTAAAAAATCAGGCCGTATGGCTGTTCGGTGGCACCTGTTTTGCCGCGGTTCTGCAGGTTGTTCAACTGGGCGTGCTGGCACGTAAGCTGGAAGCCCATGAGCTGGGGATCCTCGCCATCATCAACGCCATCCTTGCGGTGGCAATGGTGCTGCAGGATATGGGGATGAGCAGCTACATCGTGCATCGCCAGAATATTACCCGTAAAGAGCAAAGCACCATTTACTGGGTAAACGTGCTGCTCAGCCTGCTGACCGGTCTGTTGCTGATCGCCATCGCCTGGCCAATTGCTTATTTTTATCATCTTCCGCAACTGACCGGGCTGATCATGCTGACCAGCCTTAATTTCCTGATACTTGGTTCGCTGTCGCAATATCAGGCGCATTTTATTAAAGCCAAAAAAATGGTGCTGCTGGCAAAAATAGAGATGGTGACCAAGTTTCTGGCTTTTGCCTTAACGGTCGCGCTGCTTTATTTAACGCCTCTTAATGTCTCAGCCGTTATTTTGGGTCTGTTTGCCAACGCCGCGATGCGTATTTTATGCATGATTTGGTTTGGTGAAAAATCGTGGCGGCCTACCTTTGAGTTTGATAAAGCAACCTTCTTCAGCTCAATGAAATATGGCGTCTATCAGCTGGGTTCGCAGACCATTAATCAGCTACGAACGCAGGCCGATTCCCTGATTGTCGGGAAAGTGATGGGCGCAGAGATGTTGGGTATCTACTCTCTGGCGAAAGAGCTGGTGTTGCAGCCGCTTAAGCTGGTTACGCCGGTTATCAACCGTCTGGCTTTGCCCCGATTTGCCGAGAAGCAGCATGAACCGGCGCAGCTACAGAAGCTGTTCCTGAAAGGAACGTTAGCCATCATGCTGTTCAGCAGCCTGATATATCTGGCCATTGGTATTCTCTCGCCGGTTATTGTCCGCGTGCTGTATGGCGCGTCGCATGAAGCGGTAGGGCATCTTATCCCGCTGATGCTGCTATTTGGTATGCTGCGGCCAATGGGGGGACTGACCGGCGCTATCTCTCAGGCCAACGGACGCACTAACGTGGAGTTCTACTGGAATGTGGTGGCTAGTATCATTGTGGTACTGGTGCTGGCAACAACCTGGTTCTACCCGAACGTCTGGTACGTGGCGCTTACGCTGTCGATCTCGCAGGTGTTGATCTCTGCCTTTGCGCATCCGTTCTTCATTAAGCCCGTTATTGGCATTCCGTTTCTGTCTTATGCGCGACAATGGGTATCGGTTTCCGTTGTGTTTGTGGGCATTATGGGACTGGTGAGTTATTACAACCTCTTTGTGATGCCTGAATGGTTTGCCGGCTGGCTTTAATCTGAATGGGTTTATTAAGAAAAAAGGTGACCGTTCCCGCGGTTGCCTTTTTTATTTTAAAGCTCAGAGGGTTTAGTGGGAATTGTTCTAAAAAAGGCTGGCAGAATGCTGGCCAGCCGCTGCTAAATTTTCAGATTAAGATTATACTTGTGAATCATCTCTTTAATGCATAATCGTTATACGTTTTTTACTTCATTTATATGGAAAAAATATGACCAAGCTTAAAGCAGTTATCCCCGTTGCGGGTCTGGGTATGCATATGCTCCCTGCTACAAAAGCCATTCCTAAAGAGATGCTGCCCGTTGTCGACAAGCCAATGATTCAGTACATCATTGATGAGTGTGTGGCAGCCGGCATCAAGGAAATTGTTCTGGTCACCCACGCGTCCAAGAATGCGGTTGAAAACCATTTTGATACTTCCTATGAACTGGAAGCGCTGCTGGAAGCGCGCGTCAAGCGTTCGCTCCTGAGCGAAGTTCAGTCTATCTGTCCGCCAGGCGTGACGATCATGAACGTGCGTCAGCCTCAGCCGCTGGGCCTTGCTAACTCCATTCTTTGCGCACGCCCCATGCTGCATGATGAAGCGTTTGTGGTTGTGCTGCCAGATATCCTGCTGGATGACTCTACTGCCGATCCGCTGCGCTATAACCTCGCGGCAATGGTTGCTCGCTTTGAAGAAACACAGCGCAGCCAGGTTCTGGTTCACCATATGCCAGAGGCTGACCTTTCTGAATACTCCGTGGTGAAAACCCAGGAGACTATGGATAACCCAGGCCAGATCAGCCAGATTCTGGACTTCGTTGAAAAACCAGCAAATCCACAGACGCTGGATTCAGACCTGGCTGCCGTTGGCCGCTATGTGCTCTCAGCAGATATCTGGGCAGAACTGGAAAATCTTGAGCCGGGCGCCTGGGATCGTTACCAGCTGACCGATGCCATTGCAAACCTTGCCAAAAAACAGCCTGTTGATGCGCACCAACTGTCTGGCACCAGCTTCGACTGTGGCCGTAAACTGGGCTACATGAAAGCTTTCGTTTCCTGGGGCCTGAGAAACAATGCGCAGGGACGTGAGTTCCGCGAAGAAATCAAAAAGATCCTCGCTAAATAACCCACACAGCCACGCACTGCGTGGTTGCAAGGAGTCAACATGGCTATTTTAGTAACGGGTGGAGCGGGTTACATCGGCTCTCACACGGTGCTGACGCTTTTACAGCGCGGCGACGACGTTGTGGTACTGGATAACCTGAGTAATGCATCACCTGAATCCCTTAACCGCGTAGAAAAGCTGGCAGGTAAAACGGCAACTTTTTGCGAAGGTGACATTCTGGATCGCGCCTGCCTGCGCGATCTGTTTGCTCAGCACGCTATCACCGCTGTTATCCACTTTGCCGGTCTGAAAGCGGTAGGAGAATCTACCCGCATGCCGCTGGAGTATTACCAGAACAACGTCACCGGTACGCTGGTGCTGTTGGAAGAGATGCGGGCAGCTGGAGTTAATCAATTTATCTTCAGTTCCTCTGCCACCGTTTATGGCGCAGATGCACCGGTTCCCTATGTGGAAACCACGCCAATCGGGGGCACGACCAGCCCATACGGCACCTCGAAGCTGATGGTTGAGTTTATCCTGCGTGATTACGCCAAAGCGAATCCGGAATTCAAAACCATCGCGCTGCGCTATTTCAACCCGGTAGGCGCACACGAGTCTGGCCAGATAGGTGAAGATCCTAATGGTATCCCTAATAACCTGTTGCCTTATATTGCGCAGGTTGCCATTGGACGTCTGGAAAAGTTAGGCATCTTTGGCGGTGACTACCCAACCAAAGATGGTACAGGCGAGCGTGACTACATCCACGTGATGGATCTGGCTGAAGGTCATCTTAAAGCGCTGGACCATATATCAGCGGTTGAAGGTTACAAAGCCTATAATCTGGGTGCTGGAGTAGGGTACTCCGTGCTGGAGATGGTGAAAGCGTTTGAGAAAGCTGCCGGGAAAGAGATCCCTTATCAGATCTCGCCGCGTCGCGCTGGCGACCTGCCTGCCTTCTGGGCGGATGCCTCTCTGGCCGATAAAGAGCTGGACTGGCGTGTATCGCGTGGTATCGACGAGATGATGCGTGATACCTGGAACTGGCAGAGTAAAAATCCTAACGGTTATCGCTGATTGTTGAGCGCACCCGGTTTTCAACTAAACTCCCTCAGGGGAGTTTTTTGCTTTTACAAACGGGCAAAATGTGAGCTTGCGCCAGCACACAGGCGAATTTAGCAGAGAAAAAGTTGTTTTTGATGACAGGGAAGAATGAGAATTTTCATGGTTTTTGCTATCCTGCGTTGTGCTTAAGTTAGTCTTTCTGTGCTTTCTTAAAGCCTGCATTTACCCTGATTGCAAAGCAGAATGAGTTATTCAACGCGACTGGTAGCGATAGCCAGGGGCGGTAGCGTGGTTAAAATAGTACTCTTATCTGGTTCGCTCTGGTAAAAAATTCTGCAAGGCAGGGTAGTCTTGATAAAAACGTTCATAAAATATCCATATGAATACTTGCAGAAGCATTAACTAATGCCTGTGCCAGCAATTTCTTTCTGTGGTCGGATGGAAAAGTGTAGTTGAGGAAAATATGAAAAAAGTAATAACTTTTGGCACATTTGACGTATTTCATGTAGGCCATATTAATATTCTGGAAAGAGCAGCGGAGATGGGTGACTATCTTGTTGTCGGCGTTTCATCTGATGAGCTGAATTTCAGTAAAAAACGGCGCTATCCGGTTTATTCTCAAGCTGACAGGTGTCGAATTATTCAGTCACTTAAATTTGTTGATGAAGTTTTTATAGAAGAATCACTGGAGCTTAAAAAAGAGTACATAAAATCACATCAGGCCAACATTTTAATCATGGGAGATGATTGGGCAGGTCGGTTTGACTGGGTTAAAGATGTTTGTGAAGTGCTCTATTTACCGAGAACGCCTTCAATTTCAACGACTGAAATTATTGAAGTGGTAAAAAGTTTAAAATGAAATTAAAAAAACAAATAAATCGGGTAGCTAAAAGAATAGCGGCTTTTATCAACGGACTGGTTCCCAAAAATAATAAACGCGTTATTTTTATTACTAATCCAGATTTTACTGGCAATGGCATGGCGTTCTATGAGTTTTTATATAAAAATCATAAAGAATATGAATTAATTTGGTTTCTGAAAGAAGATATGCACGGCAATGGACTTTCAGACGGTGTCCGCTATGTTAAACAAAAATCGTTACGTGCAATATGTTTATATGTAAGAAGTAAATACATAATAACTACACATAATGAAATGATCGGCATAAAATCGAAAAAACAAATTTATCTTAGCTTGTGGCATGGGATGCCATTGAAAAAAATTGGCTATCTGGCAGATTCTGAGGCTGGTAATATGGAAGCTTTCCCAGCTGAACGCATTGCTACCTCAGAAATTATGCGCGCAATTATTGCCTCTTCATTTAAAGAGGATGCCAGTAAGGTTCATGTCCTGGGTCAGCCCAGAAATGATTATCTGTTCAATAACATAAACATTCTTGAACCAAAGTCAGGAAATCATAAAAAAATACTTTACATGCCGACCTTCAGGAAAAATACAAATAATGATGATTTTTCTGACGGCGAAGGTATAGATGATAATAATTTTTTCCGGGTAAAAGATTTTCATCTGGAATCACTAAAACAATATCTTGAAAAGAACAATATTGTTTTGTATTTAAAGTTTCATCCCTTCGAGGAAAAGCTATTACCTGAAAGTATTGAGTCAGATAATATTAAGGTTATTACTTCTGCTTATTGCAAAAGTAAAAATATAGATGTTAATAGTATTTTGGCAGAAATTGATTTATTAATTACCGATTACTCATCTGTGTATTTTGATTATCTTATCCTAAACAGACCTATCGTTTTTCTAATACCAGATCTTGAAGAGTACTCAGCCTTGAGGGGCGGCTATACTTTGGAACCGGTAGAGTACTGGATGCCGGGAAGAAAAGTATTAAAGCAAAGTGAAGTAATTCAGGAATTGGATCATTTACTAAAATCAGAAGATGAATTCTCCTTAAAAAGGAAAGAAATAAATTCATTAATAAACAGATATTCAGATGGGAAAAACTGTCAAAGATTATATGATAAGTTTTTCGATGGGAAAACAGATGCCTGATAAATATTATGATTATGTGTTTATAACGAATGTTCCTTCCTTTTATAAAATAAACTTATTTAATGAGTTGGCAAAAAGAATAAAAATAAAAGTCATCTTTATTTCTGACAGTTCAGTAATAAGGAATGAAGATTTTATCTCAAGAGATATTTATTTTGAACATGTGGTAATCAACGATATTCCTTTCGAAAAAAGAGATAAAGGTAAAACGCTTTTAAAAATTATAAAAGACCTTAAACGCATTTCATATAAAAATTTAATATATCCTGGCTGGGAAATTATTGAATTGATGTTTCTGGCATTTATCATACCTAAGAAAAAAAATGGCATCGTTATTGAAAGTAGCATTCTTGAAACCAAATCTACAGGCTTGCCGTGGCTAATTAAACGGGTATTTATGTCGAGGATGAGTAAAGCTTTTCCTTCAGGTGAACTGCAAAAAGAAATTTTAGAAAAAGCCAACTTCAAAGGGAAAATTTTTGAAACGCATGGTGTAGGGATATTGAGTAAAAATTTCACAACTGCACAAGTTGATCCGATGGTAGAATCAGCGGAAAATCTTTCTTATATTTATGTCGGGCGCTTATCAGCAGAAAAGAATGTTTCAGAACTCATTGACACCTTCAACAACGTTGAAAATATTTTGTATGTAGTAGGTGAAGGTCCACTATCCGAAGAGCTTAAAACTAAATCAAAAAAGAATATTATTTTTTTGGGACATGTTAATAATTCAGAGTTAGATCAAGTATATAAAAGAGCCGATGTCTTTATCCTCCCTTCCAGGTCGGAACCATGGGGGTTGGTTGTAGAAGAAGCATTAAGTTGCCGGCTTCCATTAATAATTAGCGATCGAGTCGGATGCAAAAATGATCTTGTATTGGCTTTAAAAGCAGGGATCGTTTTTTCTTTGTCTCCAGGCGGAAAAACGATGTTGGATGCTATCCATGAAATGAATTTGCATTTTAGTACTTATAAAGATGTCGTTAATCAAATCGACTTATCTCAATTAGAGGATAAGAAAGTCACCGTATACATTGATGCTGTATAAAATGGAAAATAAAAAAGAAAATAAAACAATAAAAGATTTCCTGAATTATGCTGTAGGAGATCTTTTTGTTAAAGGGTTTTTATTTATTTCATTGCCATTATTGTCCCGGATTTTGGACCCTGTCCAGTATGGTAAGTTATCACTTATCAATACAGCTATAATGATTCTCTATGTATTCGTAAGTTTGAATATGCAAAATGCAGTTATGAACCGTTATATGAAATCCAATGAGAATTTTAATAACTATCTTGGGAGTATCATTGTATTTCTGATTCCTTTCCAAATATTAATATTAATATTTGAACCTCTTTATCGTGATCCCCTGAGCAAACTGCTGGGAATAGACGGAAAGGATCTTATATGGGTTATAACTATATGTATTCTGTTATCGTATATATACATATATTCAAGTTATCTACAGGCATCTAAGCAAAGTTTAAAATATGTTCGATTAAATGTAGCTAGCAAAGTTACTGAAGTAATATCCATATTCATATTTGCCTATTTTATGTCTTCGCAGCAATATCTTTCTAAAGTTTACTCTCAGCTGATAATAAGTTTATTAATTTTATTTTATATATTTCCTCGAATTAAAAAGATAATTAAATTCCCACGAGGATCTGCTGATATCAAAGATGCGCTTCTCTTTAGTGTACCTCTGATTGTACATGTACTCTCAAATTCATTACTTTCTCAAGCCGATCGACTCATGATCGCAGATATGCTTGGAGTTTATGATGCAGGAATATACTCATTTTCATATAACCTGGGAATGTGCATCATAGTGGTTGTTATGGCATGGAATGCTTCATGGCAACCTCGGCTTTATAAATTGTTAGATAACAAGAATGATAATAAGATAAAAGAAACTATTCTAAATAGTACAATTATAATATTTTCCATCTCTGCTTTGGCTATACTATTTAGCAACGAGATGATTATGATACTGGCTGATAAAAGTTATTATCAGGGTGCCGAAATAGTCCCGGTTATTATATTTGGTAATTCACTTATACATCTTTATATGTGCTTTGCTAATTTTGTATTTTATCATAAGAAAAGTGTGCTTATTTCTATAGCTACGCTTTTAGCTTTGGTAGTTAATGTCGTGGTTAATTATTATTTAATACCAAGATATGGGATAATAGGGGCAGCATGGGCAACTGTATTTTCATATTTTATGCTTTGCCTGTTCCATTATACCGTTGCAACTTTCTATACAAAAAATAATATTATACCGATCTCATATTTATTTTTCTTTTCTATAGGATTAACATTAGTATTGCTGGCAACTTATTTTATAAATAATCTGAACATCCTGCCTTCAATTACCATTAAGGTTCTGATAACTTTAGTCGTATTATTGACTGTTTATAAAAGTAAAATTTATACTAAACTGAGTTAAATTATGATTATTTACTATTGGTATATAAGCTCTTTACTTTTCCTTGGTTTAGTAAATGTGGGGACTAAAGGGTTAACTCCCTTTCTAAAAGTTACAGCATCAATAATAATTATTACAATTATAGGCTTTCGTTACGAGGTCGGCGTTGATTGGTTGTTGTATCGGGACTTCTTCAACGGTAGTACGATAACATTGACATTAGAACCTGGCTATCAGTTGATTTCAATATTATTGTCATTAACGGGAATATCTTACTGGGTCTTTGTTTTTGGTATAACGCTATTATCAGTGGTCGTTTTAAATAAATTTTTTAAAGAATTGAGTTATTATCCAGTATTTGCATTAGGATGCTATTTTGCATTAAGTCCTGTTTTTAATATCGAAGCGATTAGACAGATATTAGCCGTGGCATTTTTTTATATTGGATTGGTTTATTTTATAAATAATAAAAGAAAAATATACTATATTTATGCACTCATTGCGACGATATGTCATATATCGGCTATATTAATGTTTATTTTGCCATTTATGATAAAAAGCAAAAACATAAAATTTTTTAAATATTTGCTTTTACCTGGATTTGTACTGGCCCTGGTAGGTTTTTATCCAATTGAGATTTTAATAAATCTCATTTCATTGGTTATCCATAATTCCTATACAGAAAAGTTGCTTTCCTATACAACTCCAGCAAATATAAGTCCTGTAATAACATTCAGCCTTGCCTTTAAGTTAATTATTTTATTATCTTATTATTACAGAAAAGAACATTTAATTAAGAAAGACGCACTAAATGCTGGGCATCTGATTGTTGAAAAAATAATCATATTTATGATTTTTTTAGATGTGTACATAGGAAGGTTCGGCACGATCAGTTCTCGTCTGGATGAATACTTTTTACCAGCGTTTGTTTGTATGGCTACTCTTGTAATATATTCTTTTGGCCGTTATTTAAATCGGATAGTGTTTACGCTTTTTATCATTTCTTATCTTATGGTGAGCTTTTATCGACTCAGCCAGGACGATTACTTCAAGGATCAGTTCCTTCCTTATCAAAATTATCTGTTAATTTCAAATGATGGAAGCCACAGGTTCGATAAAACGCGAGAAAAAGCTGTAGATTATCATTGGAAAAATAGAGATAAATAATGCTACTGATAAACGCCAGTAATTTGAATGTTGGTGGAGGGATGCAAGTGGGCATCTCAGTTATCAATGAGTTGACCTCTGATAAAAGGCCTTTCGTTGCCGCCGTTTCTTTGTCAGTCTTTAAGCAACTTTCTGAAGAGGCGAAGCTAAATGCAATCATCATCGAAAAATCGCCCTCCGGATTACTGAACTTTGATGTGAGAAAAAAATTAGACCAGATTGTCATTGAAAACAATATAGATAAAGTTTTTACTATATTTGGACCTAGCTACTGGAGTCCTAGGGTTTCAAAACATATGGTTGGTTTTGCACTGCCCTGGCTAATTTATGATACCCATGAAATTTACAAAACCCTCAGCGTTAAAGAAAAGTTAAAAAAACAGCTGTTGCGGTTTTTACAACCTTATTATTTTAAAAAAAATGCGGATATTATCGTCACAGAGACCGAAGATGTTAGTGAAAAAGTAGCAAAATTGCTCAATTATAATTCAAAATTTGTTTTTACTGTCTCCAATACTGTCTCAGATGTTTATGGAAAAAAAGAGTTGTACGATCAGACAATCATTCAAAGGTTACCGCTTAAAAAGCCTGAAGATATTTGGTTGTTGTGTATTTCGCATAACTATCCACACAAAAATCTTGAGTGTATAAAAGCGTTGATAAAGCGGTTGCCTGAACATTATAAATTCATTACTACCGTTGAACCGAGTTTTTTAGATGATGTACCCGATAATTTGAAAGACAGAGTAGTTACCTTAGGAACAGTATCCATTTATCAGTGTCCGCCGTTATATGAGATGTCTGATGCACTTTTTCTTCCTACTCTTTTGGAATGTTTTAGTGCTTCTTACGCTGAAGCAATGTTTATGGAAAAAACCATTCTAACTTCTGACAAAAGCTTTGCCAGAACCATCTGTTCTGAAGCAGCTTATTATTTCGATCCATTAAATATTGAAGATATGGCGAATAAAACATTATCTGCATTCAGTGATGATCTATCAAGGGTAAGTAAAATAGAAACTGGCAAGCAACTATTCAACGCTATCCCAAACGCTCGTCAACGTGCGCAAAAGTATATGAGTATATTATATGGAAATAGATAGTAAAAAGAATGTAGCTATTCTTATTGATGATTACTTCCCTGATAGTACTAAAGTTGCTGCCAAAATGATGCACGAGTTGGCATGCGAAATTTTGTCGAAAGGATTTAGCGTGACCGTCTTCACGCCAAAAGTGATGAAAGACAAAATGCATATAACAATGCTGGACGGAGTTGAAGTTTGTCAATTTAAACTTGGCCCTATAAAAAATTGCAGTTTTGTTAAAAGAGGTATCAATGAAAGCTTGTTATCTCATAATGCGAAAAAATATACGCGACCACTTCATGAACGAAAGTCTTTTGATTTAATTATAAATTATTCCCCCTCCATATTTTGGGGTGATTTTTCTCGCTATCTAAAAAAGAAGAATAGTTGTAAAAGCTATCTTATTTTAAGGGATTTCTTCCCTCAGTGGATTATTGATAATGGAATGATTAAAAGTAATTCACTTTTAGCGCTATATTTTAGAATTTTTGAAAAGTTAAACTATAACTCTGCTGATATAATAGGTATTCAATCCCCAGCTAATATTGCTTTCTTCAAAACAAAGCATGGTGAAACTTACAAGACAAGTTTACTTTATAACTGGGCAAATAATAATATACCTACCCAAGATTATCATTTGAGAGAAAAGTTTGAACTACAGGATAAGGTCATTTTCTTTTACGGTGGAAACATTGGCACTGCACAGGATATGGGTAATATACTAAGGTTAGCTAAAAAGTTAGAGAATAATAGTGCGGCGCATTTTCTTTTTGTCGGCGAAGGGGATGAAGTTCCTCTGGTTTTGAAAGAAATAGAAGAAAATAAAGCTACCAATATTACCTATATTAAATCCGTTCCCCAAAATGAGTTTAAGTCGTTACTTAAAGAAATTGATGTAGGTTTATTTACCTTAAACAAGCATCATAAAAGCCATAATTTTCCCGGAAAAATTCTGGGGTACATGGTTAACAGAATTCCTATTTTAGGGAGCGTAAACGCCGGTAATGATTTACAGGATACCATTGATCACTATAATGCAGGTCTGGTTACTGTCAATGGCAATGACGAGCAATTTTTGCAGAATGCTTTGTCTATGTTGGAAAACAAAGAATTAAGGACGGCAATGGGGAAAAATGCGGAGATACTCTATCACGCAAAGTTCACTGTAGCTGCAGCAGCAGACGAAATTTTATCCATATTAAAGAATGAAGGTTAATTATGTTCGATAACAAAACTCTCTTGATTACTGGTGGAACAGGTTCATTCGGTAATGCTGTCCTGGACCGCTTTTTAGAAACAAATATAGCTGAAATACGCATTTTTAGTCGTGACGAGAAAAAACAGGACGATATGCGTAAAAAATATAAAAATGACAAGCTTAAATTCTATATCGGCGATGTTCGGGATTATCAAAGTATCACTCATGCAATGCGTGGGGTAGACTTTGTTTTTCATGCCGCTGCTTTGAAGCAAGTTCCTTCATGTGAGTTTTATCCTCTTGAAGCGGTAAAGACGAACGTATTAGGCACAGAAAATGTCATTGAGTCAGCTATTAATCAAAACGTTAAACGTGTCGTTTGTCTCAGTACAGATAAGGCCGTCTATCCAATTAATGCCATGGGAATTTCCAAGGCAATGATGGAAAAGATTATGGTTGCCAAAGCTCGTAACCTAACTTCATCTAATACGGTGGTTTGTGGCACACGTTATGGGAACGTTATGGCTTCAAGAGGTTCTGTTATCCCTCTTTTTGTAAATCAAATTTTTTCTGGAGAACCTGTAAGTATCACAGATCCAGAAATGACTCGTTTTATGATGAGCTTAGAAGATGCAGTAGACTTAGTGCTTCATGCTTTTGTACACGGTAATAATGGAGACATTTTTGTACAAAAAGCTCCCGCCTCTACTGTCCAGGTGCTTGCTCATGCCATCGTTGATTTAATGGGCAAGCAAGGTCATCAGATTAATATTATTGGTACACGCCACGGCGAAAAACTCTACGAAACCTTGTTAACTCGTGAAGAGATGCTTCATGCCGAAGATCAGGGTGACTATTACCGTATACCTGCTGATAATCGTGATTTGAATTATGGGAAGTTTTTCGAGCAGGGCGAAAAGAAAATTGCCGAAATTGTAGACTACAATTCTCACAACACCCAGAGACTTGATCTTGAAGGTACTAAAAAATTATTGCTAAAACTGAGTTTTATGCAAGAAATTGTTAAAGGAAATCGGGTGCAACCGGAGCATTGATTATGTCTACAATATTGATCACTGGTGCAAATGGTTTTATAGGTAAAAATCTTTTTTTTGCTTTAAAAGAACTTCCTTGTACAGTCGACACTTTTAGTCATCGTGATGATAGATCGGAATTAAAAGATAAGGTCATTGCTGCTGATGTTATTTATCATCTGGCTGGCGTTAACAGACCTGACTCAGATGAAGAGTTTATCAGTGGCAATACCGATTTCACTCAACATCTTTTAGAGTTGATTTCACTCTATAATCCTGGTGTCACTTTAATCTATACCTCCTCAAGCCAGGCCAGTAAAGATAATGCTTACGGTAGAAGTAAAAAAAATGCCGAACAATTAATTTTGAAGCATGTTGAAGAAGATAGTCTTAATGCTTTTATCTACAGGTTACCTGGCGTCTTTGGAAAATGGTGTCGTCCTGACTACAACTCAGTAGTCGCCACTTTTTGTAATAATGTTATTCATGACATCCCTTTACAAATTAACAATCCGGATTTTAAACTGGAATTAGTTTATATAGATGATGTTATAGGTAGTTTTATCAAACACATAAGTAAAGATTATTGCGGCAAGGATGTGTTTTGCGAGGTCGGCAATTCGTATGTTATTTCTCTAAATGAATTAGCTCAGAAAATCTATTCCTTTAAAGAATCCAGGAAAACACTGGTCACTGATAAAGTAGGTACAGGCTTAACTCGTGCTCTTTATGCAACTTACTTAAGCTACCTACCGCCTGAAAATTTCTCATATGCAGTCCCTGTCTATGAAGATAATCGCGGAAGCTTTTCGGAAATACTAAAAACGCCTGAACATGGTCAGTTCTCTTTCTTCACGGCAAAGCCGGGAATTAGCCGTGGTGGTCATTATCATCATACTAAAAATGAAAAGTTTATTGTGATATCAGGCGTGGCTTTATTTAAATTCGAAAATATTGTAACGGGTGAGATTATAGAGTTTGAAGCTTCTTCAAATGAAATAAAAGTCGTTGATACAATACCTGGCTGGGCTCATAACATAAAGAATATCGGCACTGAGAGTTTAGTAGTGATGTTATGGGCAAATGAAATATTTGATCGTGATAAGCCCGATACAATAACCTGGAGTATGTGAAGTGGATAAGAAATTGCGTGTACTTAGCGTTGTTGGTACCAGACCAGAGATTATACGTTTATCGGCAGTGCTTAAAAAACTCGATGAACATTGTGATCATATTATTGTTCATACTGGCCAAAACTATGATTATGAATTGAATGAGATTTTCTTCACCGATTTGGGTGTAAAAAAACCGGATTATTTCCTTGATGCTGCCGGGGAAAATGCTGCAACAACTATAGGCAATATCATAATAAAAATTGATGCACTGCTGGCAGAGATTCAACCTGATGCCATGTTAGTACTTGGTGATACCAATAGTTGCCTTGCAGCACTGCCAGCGAAGCGCAGGAAAATACCTGTATTCCATATGGAAGCCGGCAATCGCTGCTTTGACCAACGTGTTCCTGAAGAGATAAATCGTAAGATTGTAGACCATATATCTGATATGAATCTTACCTATTCTGATATTGCCAGAGAATATTTGTTGGCCGAAGGAATTCCATCGGACCGTATCATCAAAACGGGTAGTCCTATGTTTGAAGTGCTTAATCTTCAACAAGAGAAAATTGCCCATTCTGATATTCTTACTAAGTTAGGTCTCTCTTCCAGAGGTTTTTTTGTTGTCAGCGCCCATCGTGAAGAAAATGTTGATAGCCCTTCCAATATAAATAAGTTAGCAAATATCTTAAATGCTGTGGCTGAAAAGTATGATCTTCCCGTTATTGTTTCTACTCATCCCCGAACCAGAAAAAGAATCGAAGAAAATAACCTGACATTTCATCCCAATGTACAGCTGTTAAAACCCTTAGGTTTTACTGATTATATTAAGCTTCAACTTGAAGCTAAAGCTGTACTCTCTGACAGTGGTACAATTACTGAAGAATCGTCCATACTTAATTTCCCAGCACTTAATATCAGAGAAGCGCATGAGCGTCCTGAAGGGATGGAAGAAGCCGCAGTAATAATGACTGGCTTAAGCGTTGAACGTGTCATGCAGTCACTTGCTATTCTTGATAGTCAACCATCAGGTGACGTACGGTTATTAAGACGCGTCGCAGATTACAGTATGCCGAATGTTTCGGATAAAGTGGTTCGTATTATTCACAGTTATGTTGATTATATTAACCGTATTGTCTGGAAGAAATATTAATTTAATTTAATTCAGGAGGAGGCGTGCTTTTATTTGATCAATCTTTTAAAAACGATCTCTACGCTAAAGCAGCTTTATCCTTAAGGCTGCGAGCACATAAAAATATCCATGATTCCTTTGATGATAAGGTCCAGCGTTTAGCTATCGCATTACTTCATGGTACATATATACCCCCTCACATGCATGAATTATCTCATCAATGGGAATTCTTCCATGTGATTGAAGGGGAAGTGAAATTATTAATTTTTGATAACGCCGGTATTATAACCAATATTATTTTACTTGGTGAAAATCATCTCAATTTCGCCGTTCAGCTTCCTCCTGGCACTTTTCACACATTAGTAAGCCTTTCAGATAAAGCCTTTCTGTTTGAGTGGAAAGAGGGACCCTTCGATCCTTCTTACGCAAAAGTGATACCGGAATGGTCTGTTTCGGAACAAGAAATGCACGAAAAAAACTGTGTAACCTTTCTTGAAAGTGCAACTATCGGTGAACAATTTTACTATAAATAGTTTAGATTTAACGCCTTGATTAATTAGGGGTATTCTGACAAATTTATCCTATCACACCAATCGCTACCCTTTATCTTCGAAGGTGAGTTAACATCATAAGTACATTTGTAGTTTCTTTCTGCAAACTACTTGTAGAGTCCCTAAAACAGGAGTTGGTAATGTCCAAGCAACAGATCGGCGTTGTAGGTATGGCAGTAATGGGCCGTAACCTGGCTCTCAACATTGAGAGCCGCGGTTATACAGTGTCAATTTTTAACCGTTCACGCGAAAAGACGGAAGAAGTCATCGCTGAAAATGAAGGCAAAAAACTGGCGCCTTACTACACCATCGAAGAGTTTGTTGAATCCCTTGAGAAGCCACGTCGTATTCTCCTGATGGTCCAGGCTGGAGAAGCCACAGATAAAACAATCGCTTCTCTGACCCCGCATCTTGATAAAGGTGACATCCTGATCGATGGCGGTAACACTTTCTATAAAGATACTATTCGCCGCAATCGTGAACTGTCCGATCAGGGCTTCAACTTCATTGGTACTGGCGTATCCGGTGGTGAAGAAGGTGCGCTTAAAGGGCCTTCCATCATGCCTGGTGGACAGAAAGAAGCTTATGAACTGGTTGCGCCTATCCTGACTGAGATTGCAGCCCGTGCAGAAGGCGAAGCGTGCGTGGCCTATATGGGTCCGGACGGTGCGGGTCATTATGTGAAGATGGTTCACAACGGCATCGAGTATGGCGACATGCAGCTGATTGCAGAAGCCTATTCCCTGCTTAAAAATGCTCTGAACCTGAGCAATGATGACCTTGCTAAAACCTTTAGCGAGTGGAATGAAGGTGAGCTAAGCAGCTACCTGATCGATATCACTAAAGATATCTTCACTAAAAAAGATGAAGACGGCAACTATCTGGTTGATGTGATCCTTGATGAAGCAGCTAACAAAGGCACCGGTAAATGGACCAGCCAGAGTTCTCTGGATCTTGGTGAGCCACTGTCACTCATTACTGAATCCGTGTTCGCCCGTTATCTCTCTTCTCTGAAGACACAGCGTGTGGCGGCTTCTAAAGTACTCAGCGGACCAACGGTGCAAACAATCTCCGGTGATAAAGCAGAGTTCGTTGAGAAAGTTCGTCGTGCTTTGTACCTGGGTAAAATCGTTTCTTATGCGCAGGGCTTCTCACAGCTGAAAGCAGCTTCTGATGAAAACAACTGGGATCTGCACTACGGTGAGATTGCTAAAATCTTCCGTGCAGGGTGCATCATTCGTGCTCAGTTCCTGCAAAAGATTACCGATGCGTATGCAGATAATGCGAACATTGCTAACCTGCTGTTGGCTCCATACTTTAAAAACGTAGCGGATGAATATCAGCAGGCGCTGCGTGATGTGGTTGCTTATGCCGTACAGAACGGTATCCCAACACCTACGTTCTCTGCTGCTATCGCATACTATGACAGTTATCGCTCAGCGGTATTGCCTGCTAACCTGATTCAGGCGCAGCGCGATTACTTTGGTGCGCACACCTACAAGCGTACTGATAAAGAAGGTGTATTCCACACTGAATGGCTGAATTAATATATTTTTTAGTTCCCTCCCGCTTCGGCGGGAGTTTTATATTAAAGTTTTCCTTTTCAAATTGATCCCTTCCCTATGAAAAGATATCTTTTCGATATTGTTAAGTAACATTCAAGAGTTAAAATATCTATGAGCTACGAAAATCAGTCTACTCATTCCAGAAAAACATCTGAAGGTAATTCAATTACCAGTAAAGATGTAGAGCCGGATATTTTGGACATTATTAATCTATTATGGAAAGGAAAGAAAACAATAGTCATAACGATCATTGTGGCGATTGTTTTTGCAATAATTTATCTCGCTGTAGTAAAAGAGAAGTGGACTTCCGAAGCTATTATCACTCAGCCATCGGCAGGTCAGGTAGCAACTTATAACAATGCGCTTAGTGTACTTTATACGCAGAACATTGGCGATAAGCTTTCTCTTCCAGATTTACAACGACAAATATTTGGGCGTTTTTCAGCTTCAGCTTATGCGCTTTCTGGCACTCTTAAAAATTTGGATGAACCCCTTGATTTAAAAATTAATCAGGTTACAAAAGGGCGTGATGATCCATTGAGTATCACTTTTACGGCTTCGACAGCAAAAGAAGCTCAGCAAAAACTTCAGCATTATATTACGCAACTGAATACTGAGGTCTCAAATGATTTTGCTATAGATATGAGGAATAATATCTTTGTAAAAAAAGCTGGGTTAAAAGATTCTCTTGAGGCTCAAGAAAAAATTGCTCAAGCTCAAAAGCAGCACAGACTTGATGTGATAAGCCAGGCAATTAAAATAGCTGATGCAGCAAATATAAAGTCCACGCAACTGAGTCAGGCAGAATATCTTTCAGATGATACGCTATACCTCTTAGGCTCTTCTGCATTAACTTCGATGATTGCCAATGAGAAAACCAAACCACTTGAGCTCAATGATTACTATTATCAAACGCAGCGTACATTGCTTTCTTTAAATGCACTCCGCATAGATTTTACTAAGATGCAAAATTTTGAGTACATCAAAAAGCCTGACTTACCCTTGTACCGCGACAGTCCTCGCAGACTATTAGTTCTTTTGCTTGCTATCATTATTGGTGGAGTAATTGGCTCAGTTGTTGTTATTTATCGCAATATCTCAAAAGATTACTTGCAAAAAAAGTCATTATCAAACTAAGTACCACATCCGTTTGTTCAGTCTGTTATTTCCAGTTAAAGGCTTCCTTTAGGAAGCCTTTTTTATATGGGCCACAGTAATTTTCATCTCTGGCTCGAACAGCAGTGTAATTACGAGAACCTGTGTCACTTTTCAGGCTGAAAGCATTCATTCATGAATGCTATAAGACTCACTCTTTCCTGATCAGTAAAAAAGATACCTACTAATCAATACTTCCACATTTAAAAGAGGTACATGATGAGTCAATATTAAAGCGTAGCGGATCGATTTAACTTAAGTCTTTCAGGCAACATCACGTATTGATGCTTAATGCACTCAATAAAAATCTGTAGCAGAAGGTTGTTCTGAACTGCTTGCTACCCGACCGCCTCTATCTTTACTACTCTTCTGCAAATCATCCTCTGACAATACTCACCCGCACAAACCGACAAATCCGCTGATAGTCTTCCACATCCAATACCATAGATTTCTCCAGTAACCCGGCGTTGAATGCTATTTCCGCGTTACGCTCACACAGAGTAGGGTCCACAACCACCTTCAGCTCATCATGAAAGCTGAAGGGTGGGATCGCGCCAAATACGCAGCCGGTCAGACGATCTACCTCCGCAGGGCTTGCCAGCGATGCCCGCAGGCCACCTACGGCTTGCGCAACTTTACCCAAATCAGCCTGCTGGTCTGCTGGTAAGACGGCCAGAACATACTGCTTCAGTCCGTTACCTTTTACATGGCAAACCAGCGCTTTAGCACCCTGACCAACCTCGGTGCCGCGAATGGCAGCTACCTCTTCACATTTTCCTGTGGGTACATGCTCCATCACGGTGTACCGGGCCTTTTGGCTGTCGAGCAGGCTGGTAAGACGCTCAAAAGTGCTCATAGATCCTCCTTAATAAAAAAGGCCGGATAACCGGCCCTTAATAATAAACTGAAACTTATTTATGCCGCTGACGAAGATTATCGATGACCGTACTCAGATTCAAATCCTGATCCTGTAGCAGAACCAGCAGGTGATAGATCAGATCCGAGGCTTCGTTGGTCAGCTCATGGCGGTCGTTTACCGTCGCCGCCAGTGCGGTTTCCACGCCTTCTTCACCAACTTTCTGCGCTATGCGCTTGGTGCCGCTGGCGTAAAGACTGGCGGTATAAGAGCTTTTCGGGTCGGCATGTTTACGCTCCGCCAGCAGCTGTTCCAGCTGGTAAAGGAAAGTCCAGTCCGGTGCAGCAGGGGAGAAGCAGCTGGACGTACCCAAATGGCAGGTTGGCCCGATGGGATTAGCCAGAACCAGCAGCGTATCGTTATCGCAGTCTGGGGTAATGCTCACCACGTTCAGGTAATTCTCTGACGTTTCGCCTTTTGTCCAAAGACGCTCTTTGGTGCGGGACCAGAATGTCACCTTGCCAATTTCCAGCGTTTTGGTCAGCGCTTCCTGGTTCATATAGCCGTGCATCAGCACTTCACCAGAAACGGCATGTTGCACGATGGCTGGCATCATGCCATCCGTTTTTACCCAGTCCAGCTGGGCCAGCTGTTGTTCAGTTAACACGCGCGGATCTCCACACCTTTTTCGATCAGGAACCTTTTCAGTTCCCCGATATTAATGATCTGTTTATGGAAGACGGAAGCGGCCAGCGCTCCGTCCACGTCGGCATCCCGGAACGCTTCATGGAAGTGTTCCATCGTACCCGCGCCACCGGAGGCGATAAGCGGCACCTTGCACACCTCACGCACCATCTGCAACTGAATCAGATCGTAACCATTGCGCACACCGTCCTGGTTCATCATATTCAGAACGATTTCACCTGCGCCGCGCTTCTGCACCTCCTGCACCCATTCCAGAGTTTCCCAGGTGGTAACTTTGGTGCGCTTTTCGTCGCCAGTGTACTGGTTAACATGATATTTACCGGTTTCGCTGTCAAACCAGGTATCAATTCCCACCACGATGCACTGCACGCCAAAACGATCTGCCAGACGCGTAATCAGTTCCGGGTCAGCCAGCGCTGGAGAGTTGATAGAGATTTTATCTGCACCAAACGACAATATCTGCGCAGCTTCTTCGGTGGACTTAATGCCCCCAGCCACGCAGAAGGGAATATCGATCACTTCTGCCACTCGCGAGACCCAGCTCTTATCAACTACGCGTCCATCGGAAGAAGCAGTGATATCATAGAAGACCAGCTCATCAGCTCCTTCCTGCGCATAGCGCTGGGCCAGCGGTACGATGTCGCCGATAATTTCATGATTACGGAACTGTACGCCTTTAACGACCTGACCGTCACGAACGTCCAGGCAGGGAATTATCCTTTTTGCCAGCATGAAATAGCCTCCGAGACGGTGAATTTACCTTCTAACAGTGCGCGACCTACGATCACGCCTTTGGCACCCGAGCCGTTTAACGCGGTAATGTCCTCCAGCGAACCGATGCCGCCAGAAGACTGAAACGCGATGGCGGGGAACCGTGTGGAGATCTCACGGTATAACGCCACGTTTGAGCCGCTCAGCGTGCCATCGCGGGAGATATCGGTGCAGAGCACATGCTTCAGGCCCACAGGTTGAAACTGCTCAATCACCTCTTCCAGCGTCACGCCTGCTGCTTCCTGCCAGCCGCTAATCGCCACTTCTTTGCGGTTGCTGGCATCAATGCGCACGTCCAGCGCCAGCACAATAGCTTCCGGCCCATACTGCTTAAACCAGCTCTTCACTTCCTCTGGATCTTTTACGGCGGTTGAACCGACCACGACCCGGCTTGCGCCAGCTTTAAGCAGAGCCTCCACATCTTCACGGGTACGAATGCCGCCACCTATCTGAACCGGTACGCTGACGCCTGCCAGCAAAGTGGTCAGTAATGGGATCTGGCGGGCAGCAGGGTCTTTGGCACCGGTGAGATCGACCAGATGCAGCACTTCCGCACCCTGGGCTTCATAATCTTGCAGGCGGGGGAGCGGGTCGCTACCGTAATCACGCTGCTGTCCGTAGTCGCCCTGATGAAGACGAACCACTTTGCCCTCTATTAAATCTAATGCGGGGATAATCATACCCGTTACATCTCCAGGAAATTTTTCAGCAGCTGCGCGCCAGCGGCACCGGAACGCTCCGGGTGGAACTGTACGCCGAAGAAATTATCTTTCTGTACGGCAGCGGTGAAGGCTTCGCCGTAGTTACACTGGGCAATGGTGTAGGGGTTCACCGGCATCGCATAGCTGTGCACGAAGTAGAAGTACGAACCATCGGGAATGCCACGGAACAGATGATTGCCAGCCTGAGAGGCGATCTGGTTCCAGCCCATATGGGGCAGCGGCAGGCCTAAATCCTGCATTTTCTGCACAGGCTCTTCGATTATTCCCAACGTTTTAACGCCGCCGCTCTCATCGCTTTCCGAACCCAGAAGCTGCATGCCCAGGCAGATGCCCAGCACGGGTTGAGTACAGGCTTTGATTAACTCGATCAGCTCGCGTTCACGCAGCTGATCCATCGCCGCCTGAGCGGTTCCTACGCCCGGCAGCAACAGCTTATTAGCCTGTAAAACGATATCGGCATCGCGGCTCACTACCGGATCAAAACCCAGACGCTGCACGGCCCACTTTACCGAAGAGAGATTGGCGCAGCCTGTATCCAGGATCACCACATTCATCACAGCACTCCTTTTGAGCTGGGCAGCGTATTGCCCTCAACGCGGATCGCCTGGCGCAGCGTGCGGCCAAAGGCTTTAAAGAGGCTTTCCACGCGGTGGTGGTCGTTTTTACCTTTGGTTTTCAGGTGCAGCGTACTGGCCATGGTGTAGGAGAGCGAGCTGAAGAAGTGCTCGACCATCTCGGTGCTCAGATCGCCCACACGCTGGTAACTGAATTCCGCTTTATATTCGAGGTGCGGGCGGCCGGAGATATCCAGCGCGCAGCGCGCCAGGCATTCGTCCATCGGCAGCACAAACCCGAAGCGGCCAATGCCACGCTTGTCGCCCAGCGCTTTCAGCAGCGCTTCACCCAGCGCCAGGCCGGTATCTTCCACGGTGTGGTGATCGTCGATATAGAGATCGCCTTTCACCTCAATATTCATGCGGAAGCCGCCGTGGGTGGCAATCTGATCCAGCATGTGATCAAAGAAGCCAACGCCGGTGTTGAACTTGCTGTTGCCTTCGCGATCCAGCCAGACCTCCACGCTGATCTGCGTTTCTTTCGTATTACGCTTAACCAGCGCATGGCGATCGCGCCTGGTCAGCTGCTGCTCAATGGCCTGCCAGTTAAGATCGTTCCGCGAATAGAGCAGGCCGGTAATACCCATATTGTTTGCCAGCTCCACGTCGGTCGCGCGGTCGCCAATCACATAGCTGCTCGCCGTATCCAGTGCGCCTTCCGCCAGCCAGGCTTCAACCATTTTGGTTTTTGGCTTGCGGCAGTCACAGCTCTCTTCCGGCAGGTGAGGGCAAATCAGCACGTCATCAAACTGTACCCCCTGCGAGGTGAGGATCTGCATCATCAGATTATGCGGGCCGTCAAAATCCGCCTGCGGGAAGCTTTCGGTGCCTAGCCCATCCTGATTGGTGATCATCACCAGCTTGTAACCCGCTTTCTGGAGGGATAACAGCGCAGGGATCACATCCGGCTCGAAGGCCAGCTTGTCCATGCGATCCACCTGAAAATCCGCCGGAGGTTCGGAGATGATCGTGCCGTCACGATCGATAAAAAGGGTTTTCTGGCTCATGCTTGCTCCATGGAACCGGACGCGCCGGGTAATTTGTTCAACGCGGAGATAACGCGCTCGCACTCTTCGCGGGTACCGACAGAGATGCGTAAACATCCCGACAGCCCCGGCTGTTTATTCTGGTCACGCAGGATAATGCCCAGATCCCACAGCGTTTTAAAGACCTGGCCGGAAGAGGTAAAACGGGCAAGCACATAATTGGTGTCGCTGGGGAAGACCTCCTCCACGCAATCACATGCCTTGAGCGAGGCGATCAGCTGCTCACGTGTGGCGATCAGCTCGCTCACGTGCTGCCTCATCAGTGCGATGCCCTGGTCGCTCAACGCCTGAGCGGCGATATCCGCTACGGGCGTGGAAAGTGGGTAAGGGGCAATCACTTTCATCAGCAGGGCGATAACCTCGGCATTAGCCAGCGTAAAGCCGCAACGCAGGCCCGCCAGCGCAAAGGCTTTTGAAAGGGTACGCAGGATCACAAGGTGAGGATAGGTTTTCAGCCAGCTGGTGAGCGAAGCCTGCGGGCAAAACTCGATGTAAGCCTCATCGGCCACCACCAGCGCTTTACCACGGGTCATCTCCAGCAGCTCGCGGATATCTTCAGGATTGATCAGATTACCGGTGGGGTTGTTGGGGCTACAGACATAAACCACTTTTACGCCATCCAACTGGTCAGCAATAGCTGGCAGGTTCAGCTGCCAGCCTTCCCGTGCTTCCACGGTGCGGTACTCCACGCCGATAGTTTCCGCGCTGACGCTGTACATGCCGTAAGTTGGCGGGCAGAACAGCACCGCATCTTTACCCGGTTCGCAGAAAGCGCGGATCAGCAGTTCAATCCCTTCATCGGCTCCCCTGCTGACCAGTACCTGCTCCGGCGTCAATCCCGCATAGGCCGCATAGCGCTCAATTACCAGCGCTGGCTGGCACTCAGGATAGCGGTTCAGCGTTTGCTGGGTCAGCTCAAAAGGCACCGCCAGCGGATATTCGTTAGCGTTAAGCCAGACGTCGCCGTTGCCGCCAAGACGCCGGGCAGACTGATAAGGCGTCAGGGCGCGAACGTTGGCACGCGCCAGCTCTTCAATCCTGGTGCTCATGGCTTCTCCTTGAGCGCGGCGACGCGCAGGGTAACGGCATTTTTATGGGCGGTAAGCTGTTCCGCTGCCGCCAGAATTTCAATAGTGGGCGCCAGGTTCATAAAGCCCTGCGGCGTCAGCTCCTGCACTGTCATGCGCTTCTGAAAATCAGCCAGTCCCAGACTGGAGCAGGTCGCGGTATAACCATAGGTTGGCAGCACATGGTTAGTGCCGGACGCATAATCCCCGGCAGACTCCGGCGACCAGTCGCCGAGGAACACCGAACCTGCGCTGGTGATGCTCTCTACCAGGTCACGAGCCTGGCGCGTCTGAATAATCAGGTGCTCGGGTCCGTAGCGGTTGCTGATTTCCACACATTGCAGTAAATCTTTCGTCACAATCAGGCGGCTGCTTTCCAGCGCCTTACGTGCGGTTTCGGCACGGGGTAGCTCTGCCAGCTGTGCTTCAACCGCCTCCGCAACCGCTTTTGCCATCTCTGAAGAGGGCGTCAGCAAAATAACCTGAGAGTCCGGGCCGTGTTCCGCCTGCGAAAGCAAATCAGAAGCAACAAAGGCGGGCGTGGCTTCAGCATCGGCAATCACCAGCACTTCGGAAGGCCCGGCGGGCATATCTATCGCTGCCCCATCAAGACGCTGGCTGACCTGGCGCTTGGCTTCGGTTACATAAGCATTGCCTGGCCCAAAAATTTTGTCGACCTTGGGCACCGACTCTGTCCCCATTGCCAGTGCAGCAATGGCCTGTGCGCCCCCAACCTGAAACACTTCTTTTACGCCGCAGAGCCTGGCAGCGTAGAGGATTTCGTCGGCAATGGGCGGCGGCGAACAGAGCACCACACGCTGGCAGCCGGCGATGCGGGCAGGCGTTGCCAGCATCAGTACGGTAGAGAAGAGCGGGGCAGAGCCGCCAGGAATGTACAGGCCGACAGACGCCACCGGACGGGTAATCTGCTGACAGCGCACCCCTGGCTGCGTTTCGATATCTACCGGGGGCAACTGCTGCGCCACATGGAAGGTTTCAATATTGCCAACGGCAACGGCCATCGCCTGTTTGATCTCATCACCAAGACGCGCCGCAGCGGCCTCGATCTGCTCTGGCGTGACGCGTAGTTCATCAACCTGGGTTTTATCGAAGGTAGCGCTGTAGAAGCGTAGCGCCGCATCGCCTTCAGCCTTCACTTTATCCAGAATGCCGCGCACGGTCTGGCTGATATTTTCTGAAGCAGAAATAGCCGGACGGGTCAGCAGCGCCTGCTGCTGAGCTTCACTACAGCTCTGCCAGTCAATGGGGGTCGCGAAGTTAGCCATTGTTACTCCATCATCTTCTCAATGGGCAGCACAAGGATGGAGCTGGCGCCCAGCGCTTTCAGCTTTTCCATCGTTTCCCAGAACAGCGTTTCGCTACTGACCATATGCATCGCTACGCGGCTCTGGTCGCCAGCCAGCGGCAGCAAGGTAGGGCGCTCTGCTCCCGGCAGCAGGGAAATGATATCTTCCAGCTTGTCGCTTGGCGCGTGCAGCATGATGTATTTGGACTCACGCGCCTGGATAACGCCCTGAATACGGGTCATCAGCTTGTCGATAAGCTCCTGTTTGGCCGCCGGCATTTCACCATCACGCTGGATCAGGCAGGCTTTGGAGCGGTAAATGACTTCAACTTCGCGCAAACCGTTGGCTTCCAGTGTCGCGCCGGTGGAAACCAGGTCGCAGATGGCATCGGCCAGACCGGCACGCGGTGCCACTTCTACTGAACCGTTCAGCAGGCAGGACTTAAACGCCACCTTCTGTTTGTCGAGATACTGCTTCAGCAGGTGAGGGTAAGAGGTGGCGATACGGGAGTTTTGTAAACATTGCGGGCCGGTGTACTCATCGTCCACCGGCATCGCCAGCGACAGGCGGCAGCCGCCGAAATCCAGACGACGCAGCGTGAAGTAACGCGGATCTTCTCCCTGAGCGCGGCGGGTCAGCAGCTCTTCTTCCAGCACGTTTTCGCCAATGATACCAAGGTCAACCACGCCATCCATCACCAGCCCCGGAATATCGTCATCACGCACGCGCAGGATATCAATGGGCATGTTCTCGGCGAAAGCTATCAGGCGCTGCTGCTGTAAATTGATTTTAATTCCGCAGCGGGCGAGCAATTCGCGTGATTCATCGCTTAAACGGCCTGATTTCTGCATAGCTATGCGTAAACGGGTGTTATCTAACATGAGTACTTTTCCTTTAACTGTCTGCTAACTGTCTGCGTCAACCTGTTGCAGTTCTCTCATCCCGGCCGGGTTCAACCCAAAAAAAAGCCCCCGGAAGGCGATCTTCCGGGGGCTGCTCTTGCGTTCTGCACCACTGGAAGACTCTGATCGTCTTCCAGCACACATCGCCTGAAAGACTAGTCAGGATGATGGTGATGATGGTGAGTAAACTGAACGCGTGTCATAAAATTCTCTTGGATGAATGGATATTCATATCGTGACAAATAACCTAACGCAGGTGACGCGCCGCGCGCAACCCTTTTTTGTCAATTAAGTAAGATTCTCTCATCATCTCTGCATTGTCACAAAGAGTACGCTGGCGTAGGTTTAAGGGATTGAACACGCCTCACTACAGGAGTCAGAGGATGAAAAGAGTTGCGATTGTGGGTCTGGGCTGGCTGGGTTTGCCGCTGGGGCTGTCATTAACCGCTCACGGCTGGCAGGTTTTGGGAAGCAAGACCACCCAGGATGGCGTGGACGCTGCGCGGATGTGCGGCATTGAAAGTTATCTGCTGGAGCTGACGCCGGAGTTGATCTGTGATGCGGACGATCTGGAAGCTTTACTCAGCGTGGATGCGCTGGTGATTACGCTGCCAGCCAGCCGCACGGCTGAAGGGGGAGAGAGCTATATGCTGGCCGTTCAGCAAATTGTCGACAGCGCCCTGGCACGCGCTATCCCAAGGATTATTTTTACCAGCTCCACCTCGGTCTATGGCAGCGGTTCTGGCGCGATGAAAGAAAGCTCGCCGCTGGAGCCGCAAACCGTTGCCGGTAAAACGCTTAAAGAGCTGGAGGAGTGGTTGCATCATCTTCCGCACACTTCGGTGGATATCCTGCGCCTTTCCGGGCTGGTGGGGCCTGAACGCCATCCGGGGCGGTTCCTGGCAGGCAAAACAGATCTCGCCGACGGCAGTCATGGCGTTAATCTGGTGCATCTGGAAGATGTGGTCGCCGCAATTTCACTGCTGCTGCAAACGCCCAAAGGTGGCCATATCTACAACCTCAGTGCGCCAGAGCACCCTGCACGCAGCGAATTCTATCCGGCGGTGGCACGCCAGCTTGGGCTGACGCCACCTACCTTTCGTCAGCAGGAGAACACTGATAAGGGCAAACTGATCGACGGCAGCAAAATTTGTCGCGATTTGGGCTTTGAGTATCGCTATCCCGATCCGGCGAAGATGCCGCTTTTATAAAGCGGCCAGTGAGTTAAACCCCTAACCGGTCCCGCAGTGAATACCAGGCTGCGCCAATTGCGGTGAGAGGGATACGAAAACGGTGACCGCCAGGGAAAGGAAGGTGCGGGATTTTGGCGAAGGCATCAAAGCGTTGGGGTTGCCCTTTGATCGCCTCGCAGGCGAGCTTTCCTGCCAGATGGGTAAAGGTCACGCCATGTCCGCTGTCGCCCTGAATATAAAAGACGCCGTTGTCCAGACGGCCAATTTGCGGCATACGCGACAGGGTCAGCAGGAAATTGCCGCTCCAGGCATAGTCGAATTTGATCTCTGCCAGCTGCGGGAAGGTTTTAAGCAGCTTGGGGCGGATCAGTGTTTCGATATCCTGCGGCTCGCGCGCGCCGTAAACCACGCCCCCGCCGTAGAGCAGACGGTTATCGGCAGTGAGACGGAAGTAATCAAGCAGGTAATTACAGTCCTCCACACAGCGATTATTTGGCAATAACGACAGCGCTTTATCCGCAGAGAGCGGCTCAGTGGTGATAATCTGCGAGCCGCAGGGAATGCTCATGCGCGCCAGGCGTGGCTCAAGATGCGGCGCAAGGTAGGCATTTCCGGCGAAAATGACGAATTTTGCCGTCACATGGCCCTGAGCGGTGGTTATTTGATGCGGTGTACCGTAGGAGACTGAAATGACCTCCGACCTTTCATAAATACGTCCACCATGACGGCGAATGGCTTCGGCTTCTCCCAGCGCCAGATTTAACGGATGAAGGTGGCCGCCATTATTATCCAGCAGCCCGCCTACATAGCGCTCGCTGGCAACTTCACGGCGCATTGCCGCTTCGTCAAGCATCTCCAGTTCCGCATTGCCATAGTGCTCCCAGCGTTTATGTTGAAGCTTCAGGTGGTGCAGCTGGCGCTTGTTCAGCGCAGCGAAAATGCCGCCGGGCCGGAAATCGCAATCAATAGCGTAGCGACTGATACGATCGCGGATCACACTGGCACCCTCGAACATCATGCTGCCGAGCAGTTGGGCGCTCTCTTTGCCGTAGCGCTGTTCAATCACATCCACATCGCGGCTGTAGGAATTCACCACCTGCCCGCCGTTGCGGCCGCTGGCGCCAAACCCCACTTTTGCCGCTTCCAGCACCACCACATCGTACCCCGTTTCAGTGAGAAACAGCGCCGAGGAAAGCCCGGTAAAGCCTGCGCCAATCACGCAGACATCGCACTGAATACTCTCCTGAAGCCGAGGCCAGGACTCATGAGGATTGGCTGTCGCAGCATAGTAACTCTTTACATGATCCATAATGCTCTCCTCATTCATGCGCTAAAAGGTGGCCGGCGTGTGCGCGCTGACAATCCGGCAGGGCTGGGTAGATGAATTGGTAAAGCTGTGCGGATGACCGGTATTAATCACGTAACTCTGCCCCGCATGCAGGGAGTAGCTCTGGCCGCTGATAGTCAGGGTAATCTGTCCCTCCAGCAGCGTGCCGGTCTCTTCACCCTGATGACGAATTTTCTCTCCGGTGGTGGCTCCCGGCTCATAGGTTTCTAACAGCATCGCCAGCGTTCTGTTGGGATTGCCGTTATGGATCAGCTTTAAAGACACGCCCTGGCTGCCGATATCAATCAACTCCCCGGCATCCACCACGACCTTGGGCGGTTCATCTTTTACCGGTTCGGAGAAAAATTCCGACAGGGAGAGGCCATAGACCTTTAATAATTTTTGCAGCGTGCTGACCGCAGGGCTGACTTTATCCTGCTCAATAGTACTGATAGCGCTGTGCGTCAGACCCGATAATTCAGCAACGCGTCGTTGTGACATCCCCATTTGCTGGCGGAGTTCCGATAACCGTCGTCCCGGAGCGGCTTCGTTCATGGCCTCTTTTCCTCCTGATAGCGTTGACAGGCGTGAATAAATCCTTCGAACAGCAGACGGGATAACGCTGATTTTTCACTTTGCCATTCCGGGTGCCACTGCACTGCCAGAGCAAATGGGTGGTCTTCCAGACTGACAGCCTCAATCAGTCTGTCTGCGGCACGTGCTTCAATACGGACTGAGGGGCCAAGTGAGCGGATCCCTTGCTGATGTAGCGAATTAACCCAGAATTTCCCGCAGCCCTCCACCAGTGATGACAGCAGGCCGCCTGGCTCGACAAAAACTTCGTGTGAGGGCGCATATTGCTGCTCAAGGGAAAGCCCTGCGTCTTCACGATGTTCCTGAAAACCGGAAAGGGTATGCAACTGGCGATGCAGCGTACCGCCCGTCGCCACTACCAGCTCCTGCAATCCCCTGCACAGCGCCAGCATGGGCAGGCGTTGTGCAATCGCTGCCTCAATTAAGGCAAAAGCCAGCCTGTCGCGACCAGCATCGGCACAGTCTTCTGTGCCACTCTCACCATAATGATGCGGTTCGATGTTACTGGGGCTGCCGGTAAATAACAGCCCATCCAGCGGAGCCATAGCAATTTCTAACAGATGAGGGGAAGAGATCAATCCGTGTGGCAAAGCCAGCGGCACACCACCCGCTTGCAGCACCGCGTCGAGGTATTTGTTATGTACGATTTGGGTAGGATGCCCACCTTTATCGATCTGACACATCACTACGCCAATCAATGGCTTGTTAAATATAATGCCCATTCAATCCCTCGCCTTCTTGTTCGAAATATCTGCCGGAAGGGCGCTTTTGGCGCAATTTTGTGCAATATATTTTCAATCTAGCAATCGGCTGCACAATATTCAAACGCATTTGGCTGCAAAATAAACTTGAATGTAACATTTGCACACTTTTTATGTTGGCGCTATGTTAGAAATGTGGCTGTTATTTTGAGCAACGCTCAACAACGAAGCGAAGGGTCGAATCATGACAAATATTGTCGAGGTAGAGGACTTCACGAGACACAGTGAAGGGAAACGAACCAGCGCGTTCCAGCATGAAGTGCAGACTTATCTGGAACGCCACCCTGAAACCCAGTATGTAGATATCCTCCTGAACGATCTCAACGGCGTGTTTCGCGGTAAGCGAATCCCCATCGCCAGCCTGAATAAACTTGAAAAAGGGTGTTATTTCCCCGCTTCCGTCTTTGCCATGGACATCCTCGGTAACACGGTTGAAGAGGCGGGGTTAGGCCAGGCACTCGGTGAACCGGACAACATCTGTCTTCCGGTGGAAGGTACGTTAATCCCCTCAGCAGCAGACCCTCAACATCTGGCGCAGGTGCTTTTGACCATGCGTAATCAAGATGGTACTCCCTTTGACGTTGAACCCCGAAACGTACTTAATCACCTCTGGCAGCAGTTGCGCAATCGAGGGATGTTTCCGGTGGTAGCGGTAGAGCTGGAGTTCTATCTGGTCGATAAACAGCGTGATGCGGAAGGCTTTATCCAGCCGCCGTGTTCGCCGGGTAGCGACGAGCGCAACATGCAAAGCCAGGTCTATTCCGTTGACAACCTCGACCACTTCTCTGCGGTGCTGAGTGATATTGACTCGCTGGCGAAACAGCAGGGCATTCCGGCAGATGGCGCGCTGGCAGAAGCCTCGCCCGGCCAGTTTGAGATCAATCTTCATCACACCCGCAACGTCCTCAGCGCCTGCGACCATGCTATCCAGCTCAAACGCCTGGTGCGCCAGGTGGCGGAAAATCACGGCATGACCGCCACATTTATGGCCAAGCCCTATGAAGAGTATGCCGGCAGCGGCATGCACGTTCATATCAGCATGCTGGATGCCGCCGATAACAACGCATTCGCCTGTGACGATGGCAGTAACTCGCCCCTTATGAAACGGGCGCTGGCGGGAATGATTGACCTGATGCCAGCTTCTATGGCACTGCTTGCTCCCAACGTCAACGCCTATCGCCGTTTTCTGCCGGATGCCTTTGTCCCCTTGCAGGCCTCCTGGGGCCATAACAACCGCACCGTGGCTTTACGCATCCCCTGTGGCGATATCGATAACCATCGCATCGAATATCGCGTGGCCGGAGCGGATGCCAATCCCTATCTGGTGATGTCTGCGATTTTAGCCGGGATGCTGCACGGTATTGATACTCAGCTTTCCCTGCCGCCCGCCATTCAGGGCAACGGTCATGAAGCTGAGGGCAATCCGTTGCCTGTACGTCAGAGCGATGCGCTGTGCGAATTTGAACAGAGCCACGCCCTGCAAAAACTGTTGGGTGAGCGATTCGCCTTCGTCTGGCACAGCTGTAAACACCATGAGCTGATGCATTTCGAACGTCTGATCACCGCAACCGAAATTGACTGGATGTTGAAAAACGCCTGACGGGAGGCTGAAGATGACGCAAACCAACCAGCAATGGCAGGCAAGACGTGAAGCGGCAGTGACACGCGGTGTGGGAAACTCGCTACAGGTTTATGTGCAGAAGGCGCTTAACGCCGAAATCTGGGATGTGGAGGGCAAACGCTATATCGATTTCGCCTCTGGCATTGCCGTAGTCAACACCGGACATAATCATCCTAAAGTTATCCAGGCCGTAACCGCTCAGCTTGAATGCTTCAGCCATCCCTGTTTTCAGGTTACGCCTTATGGCAGTTATGTAGAACTGGCGGAAAAACTCAACGCGCTGGTGCCGATTGCCGGGCAGACCCAAACCCTGTTGATGACCTCCGGGGCGGAAGCAGTCGAAAATGCGATAAAAATTGCGCGGATCGCCACCGGGCGTAGCGGCGTAATCGCCTTCCGTGGGGGTTTCCACGGGCGAACGCTGTTAGGCATGGCGCTGACTGGCAAAGTTCAGCCCTACAAAAAAGGGTATGGGCCTTTCCCTGGTGGGATTTTCCATGCCCCTTATCCTTCCGAATATCTGGGTATCAGCGAAAAGCAGTCTCTGGCTTCGCTACAGGGCATCTTTGCCGCAGATGTGGCACCGGACGATGTAGCCGCGATTATCATTGAACCTGTGCAGGGAGAAGGGGGCTTTTACGCCGCGTCTGCCTCCTTCCTGCACCAGCTGCGCAAACTCTGCGATGAGCACGGCATTGTGCTGATTGCCGATGAGATCCAGAGTGGCTTTTGCCGTACCGGTAAAACCTTCGCCATTGAACACAGCGGTGTGGAACCTGATTTAATTACCATGGCGAAAAGCCTGGCGGGTGGATTCCCTCTTTCAGCCGTGGTGGGGCGAAAATCGCTTATGGAGAAAGCAGAAGCGGGGGGTTTAGGTGGCACCTATGCCGGATCGCCTGTTGGTATTGCTGCTGCACTGGCCGTCATAAGTTTAATTGATGAAGAGCAGCTGAATGAAAAAGCGCAACAGCAGGGGGAATGGCTGAAAACGGCGTTGCATAACATGGCTGAGGAATTTGACTGTATTGGCGATATTCGTGGCACTGGCGCAATGGTGGCAATGGAGCTGGTAGAAGCGCGGGACCGGACAAGGCCTGATAAAGCGCTGACTCAGGCTCTGGTGCAGGAAGCGGGGCGTCAGGGGTTAATCCTGCTCTCCTGCGGGGTACGCGCTAATGTTATCCGTTTTCTGATACCTTTAACCGCAAGCAAAGAAATTGTTACGGAAGGTCTCAATCTCTTGTCTTTATCCCTGCGTATAGTGCAGAATATGCGCCCTGCAAAATGATATCTATAACCGTCGCTTATCGCGCCGGTTATTTTTTTGCAGAAATTACATTCGCTTTTAAGAGGCCGGTGCAGAACCGGATAGATACACGCTTTTAGCACGCACGGACGTGCTATGTTGAGGATAATACAAATGGGGCAACACTTAATCACTCCAGCGCACGCCGGTATCCGCCAGCGTGATGACTACGGCGCCGCAACGGGTCACACCTTCACCCGCACCTGCCTGTTCGTTCTCCCGTCAAAGAAAAGTAAAAACTCTCGCATCGCGGGATGTTTCCCTGTGGTTCAACCCGTCACGGTTGGCGCTATGGGGAGAGTGAATCATGTCGCTTAATCCTCAATCCTCTCGTCCGCATCTGAAAAAAACGCTGACTTTACTGCCGGTAGTGATGATGGGCCTGGCTTATATGCAGCCAATGACCCTGTTTGATACCTTTGGCATCGTCTCTGGCCTGACCGACGGTCATGTGGCTACGGCGTATGCGTTTGCGTTAATCGCTATCCTGTTTACGGCTTTGAGCTATGGCAAGCTGGTTCGTCGCTTCCCCTCGGCGGGTTCGGCCTATACCTATGCTCAGAAAGCTATCAGCCCGCACGTCGGGTTTCTGGTAGGCTGGTCATCTCTGCTGGACTATCTGTTCATGCCGATGATCAATATCCTGCTGGCTAAAATCTATTTCGAAGCGCTGGTACCTGGCATTCCTTCCTGGATCTTTGTGGTGCTGCTGGTGGGCTTTATGACGCTCTCCAACCTCAAGGGCATCAAAACCGTGGCTAACTTCAACAGCGTGATCGTGGTGTTGCAGGTTGCGGTGATGGTGGTGATCATGGGCATGGTGATCTATGGCGTGGCGCACGGCGAAGGTGCCGGAACGCTGGTCAGCAGTAAACCTTTCTGGTCTGAGAATGCCCATGTCGTGCCGATGATTACCGGTGCTACGATCCTTTGCTTCTCGTTCCTGGGCTTTGACGGGATCAGTTCGCTCTCGGAAGAGACTAAAGACGCAGAGCGCGTGATCCCTAAGGCTATCTTCCTGACGGCTCTGATTGGCGGAATAATGTTTGTAGTGGTCTCCTACTTCCTGCAACTTTATTTCCCGGATATCTCGCGCTTTAAAGATCCTGATGCCTCACAGCCGGAAATCATGCTCTACGTGGCGGGCAAAGCCTTCCAGTTCGGCATTCTGATTTTCTCCTGTGTCACCGTACTGGCTTCCGGTATGGCCGCGCATGCGGGTGTATCCCGTCTGATGTACGTGATGGGCCGTGATGGCGTGTTCCCGGAGCGTTTCTTCGGCTACATTCATCCAAAATGGCGTACTCCGGCACTGAACGTGATACTGGTAGGCATGATCGCGCTGCTTTCTATCACTATGGATCTGGTTACTGCCACTGCGCTGATTAACTTCGGTGCGCTGGTGGCATTCACCTTCGTGAACCTGTCGGTGATTTCCCAGTTCTGGATCCGTGAAGGCCGTAACAAGTCGCTGAAAGACAACTTCAACTTCCTGCTTCTGCCGCTGTGCGGGGCGTTAACGGTTGGCGCGTTGTGGATTAACCTGGAAGAGAGTTCCATGATACTCGGCCTGGTCTGGGGCACCATTGGTCTGGTTTATCTGGCCTTTGTGACCCGCAGCTTCCGTAACCCGGTACCACAATGCACTGAAGAGCCGATGTAAGGCTTTACTGAGCTGAAATAAGAAAGGGCGCTTCGGCGCCCTTTTTTGATCGTGCTGAATACATAATTTCTGGCGTACTGAAGTGGCTTATGCCTTTCGTACGGCTAACTTTACCCATACGCTTTTATGTTGCATGGCCTTCAGGAAACTAATTCCCGCGCATAATCGAACAGCGCCTTAAGCTGGCTCATCTTCGCCTGATCGCCTTCGTACTGGTTAAACAACATCTCCAGTTCCTGAACATAACTCTGGACCCGCTCCGGATTAAGCGCTTCACGTCGATGCTGTAGCCAACGTTTCTGTTCCGCTTCATCCAGCGTGCCAGGGTAATTACGGGCGCGGAAACGGAACAGCAGCTTTTCGATGCGGGCATCATTAAAGGTCAGATCCAGCGCTGGCAGATTTTCCGGCTGCGTCTGCTGGATTATGGTCATTGCATTGCGATCGGCATCGCTAAAGAAACCGTCATAGAGTTGCGCATCAACGTCATCAGAAGCTTTGAAAGGTTCCGCTTCGGCAAACAGCGCCACCACTTTTTCACGCACTTCAGGATGCTGACGCAGCAGGGCGAGGTTATCCAGGCAGCGCTGGCGATCGATCCCTAATCGCTCTGCATCTTCCGGGCGGAGCGTATTCGCAGGCGCGACCACAGGGCATTTATTAATGTGCATCAGTTTGACCGGAACCGGTGCGTTATCGCCCAGCTCGTCACGACGGGTATAAAGCCGCTCGCGCAGTGAATCGGCATCCAGTTCCAGCAGAGGCGAGATATCGCCCGCTAAATCACAGGTGATCAGCGCATTTTTATTGTCAGGATGCCACGCAAGCGGCGCAATCCAGCTGGTGTTGCCACGGAAAGCACCAAACATGCCAGAGACATGCACCAACGGCTTCATTTGCGGAATATCAATCAGCGTGGTGATTTTATTTTTATTGCGATGGCTGAACAGGAACTCATAAAGCCGTGGCTGCTTCTCTTTTACCAGCTTTGCCATTGCAATGGTGGCATAAACGTCAGACATCGCGTCATGGGCATTTTCATGCGCCACGCCGTTGGCTTTGGTCAGATGCTCAAGCCGGAAGCTGGGAAATCCATCATCATTCTCTGGCCACGCTATCCCTTCCGGACGCAGCGCGTAGCAGGCGCGCATCACATCCAGTAAATCCCAGCGGCTGTTGCCGTTCTGCCAGCTCCAGCCATAGGGGTCGTAAAAATTGCGATAGAGCAGGTTGCGCGTAACTTCGTCATCAAACCGCACGTTGTTATAGCCAACAATGCAGGTCCCCGGTTCGCTGAACAATGCGTGAATACGTTTAGTGAAATCCGCCTCACTTATTCCTTTGGCCTTTGCCAGCTGGGGCGTAATGCCGGTGATCATCACCGCCTCTGGCTGTGGCAGGTAATCATCCGCTGGCTGACAGTAGAACACCTCAGGCTCACCAATGATGTTGAAATCCATATCCGTACGGATCCCGGCAAATTGCGCAGGACGGTCCAGCGACGGACTTTTCCCGAAGGTCTCGTAGTCGTGGAACAGGAAGGTGGGGCTTGGTTTAGCTTTATCTTTCACTGATTTTCTTTGTCCATCGGTTTTTGTTAACTTGTTGAAAACGCAGTGTTGATCTCACTTCTAAAACCCTTCTACGTTCATTCATATTCAAATGTGAAATATAGTTCACTTTAGTTCATGCCATATTGCTGACTTAATTGGTACCGGATTTCTGAAGCAACGTGTACACACTATTATGGCTCTTAACGAAACTGAACTTCGTTCCTTACATGGTAAACCATATTCCGAAAGTCCAGAAGTAGCAGATAGGGATGGGCTTGATGTTCGCATATCCCAGTAAGGGTATTCACCTTCAAGTACCGTGACAGGTGGAACCGGAAAGCGCAAAGATTTGATTTTGGGCGCTACCAGGAAGTAAATCCGCAAAAAGCCAGGGCAATCACTGCCGACCTGGGTGTGATGTATGCCAGTGGCAAGGCTCCGGGTTCTTTTTGAGACCGGATCTGGTGACAAAAGCCAGACCGTGGCTGAGGTGCAGGATTACTGGCATGAAAATTATGTTATACGTTAAAGGCGCGTTAAGGCCAAAAGCCGTACGCACTATGAATCCTCGTTGCTGAAAAACTTACATGAAACACGCGCCGGGCGCCCCTTTTTGACATCTCAGTTAAGCAAAAGGCTGATCTCTTCACAATAATATAAGTAATTTATTATCATTTAAAAATTTTAACATATAATGCATTATTGTTTTTTTTAATGAATTTGTATTTTCTGAAGAGTGCTACTGAAACCAACCATATTCAAGTGTTTACAAAATCGCTATAAATGGTAAAATATGAAAAAAATTAACAAGTGAAAAGTATGTTAAAGTTATTTTCAAAATACTTAAGCGTTGGCGTTCTTAATACTATCATTCATTGGACGATATTTTTGGGATTAATACGTTTTTTTGGAATAAGTCAGTCCATTGCAAACCTCACCGCTTTCTGTTTTGCGGTGTCATTTTCATTTATTGTCAATGCTAAATGGACATTCCAATCAGAAGCTACCCTGGTGAAATATACCCTCTATATTTTATTTATGGGAGCACTTGCGTGGGGAACTGGATGGATTGCCGATTTTTCTGCTCTTCCTCCACTTGCTACACTCATTGTTTTTTCTTTTGTTAGCCTTTTATGTGGCTTTCTTTACTCTAAATTTTTTGTATTCAAGGTCAGAAAATGAAAATTTCCCTTGTTGTTCCTGTTTATAATGAGGAAGATGCCATTCCTATTTTTTATAAAACAGTAAGGAATGTTTTAAAAGAATATGAGGTTGAAATCGTTTTTATTAACGATGGTAGCTCAGATAGTACGCAAAATATCATAAATGCTCTAAGTATTGCCGACCCATTAATAAAATCGATCACTTTTACTCGCAATTTTGGCAAAGAGCCCGCTCTCTTCGCAGGGCTTGAGCATGCATCTGGAGAGGCAATTATACCTATAGATGTCGATCTTCAGGATCCTATCGATGTCATTCCTCACCTGATAGAAAAATGGCAGCAGGGTGCCGATGTTGTCCTTGCTAAACGCTCAGATCGTTCTTCTGACGGACACCTCAAGAGAAAGACTGCGGAATGGTTTTATCGCCTGCATAATAAAATCAGTACACCTAAAATAGAAGAAAATGTAGGTGACTTCAGGCTGATGGCAAGAAGCACGGTAGAGAATATAAAGCAACTTCCAGAACGTAATCTTTTTATGAAAGGAATACTTAGTTGGGCTGGTGGAAATGTATCAGTTATTGAATATACAAGGGCAGAAAGAGTAGCGGGTACTTCAAAATTCAATGGCTGGAAATTATGGAATCTGGCACTTGAGGGAATAACAAGCTTTTCGACCTTTCCATTGAGGATCTGGACCTATATCGGACTCACTGTTGCCGGATTATCTTTTTTATATGGTGGATGGATGATTATAGATAAATTGGTTTGGGGGAATAGTGTTCGGGGATATCCATCACTACTAGTTTCAGTGCTTTTCCTGGGGGGGATTCAGTTGATTGGTATTGGGGTTTTAGGTGAGTACATTGGGCGTATATATTTAGAAGTTAAAAAAAGACCACGTTACCTTATAAAAAAGGAGCGTAATGATGAACGTTAATGTTTATAGTAAACATACGATTCCATTATCGATTATCTGTGTGATTGGTTTTTTATTTTCGCTTCCCATTATTTTGAATGGTGCTTTTTATATTGACGATCTGGACAGACTGGCAAAGGGTTATGGTTGGGATCAGGATGGAAGACCCTTTGCTACCTTGTTCATGAAAATCCTCTCTTTCGGTATGCCCTTAACTGATTTATCGCCTTTCACAAATATTATTGCTGTATTATTGCTGCTTCTTTCAGGCTATATATTTTGTGATATGCTAAATGTAAAATCTCTGGCATTGAAAGTAGCATTAACTTTGCCGGTAATTTGTTCGCCTTATCTCTTGCAAGGCCTTTCATATAAGTGGGATTCTCTAACGATTTCACTTTCAATATTTCTGGCGGTGGTTCCGTTTCTTTTATTGAAGAGAGGGTTGCTCTTCCCTGTAGTCTCTGGGATTTGTCTTTCTCTAAGTCTTTTGACTTATCAGGCCTCAGTGGTTATCTATCCTATTGGTTTTATTCTTATTTTGTCAGGTGTATTAACTAAAGATGTCAATTTTTCTATAAAAGAAATTATTGCGCGTTTCTTTGCATCACTTGTTTTGGGTGGCGTTTTTTATAAAATAATTTCTTGGGCGTTGAAGACAAAATATGATGCAAATCGCGGTAAATTGTTTTTTGATTCTGAAGCTCCGTTATCTGTTTTAAAAGAGAATTTACATACTGTACTTTCATTTAGCGAACCACTCCTTAAAAGCCCCTTTGGTTATATTTTATTAATTTCCCTGGCCCTGGTATTAATTGGTTTTATTGTGAATTTGTTTGTGCCTGGGAATAAGGTATTCTTACTATCTCCTTTACTAATAGTATCTTCATTTGTAATGGTGATTTTATTACTTCTACTACTCAAAAACCCGCCTGTGGCCCCCCGGTTATTTCCTGGTTTACCTTTTGCGCTAATTGTAACGTTATATTGGGTGTCTAAATTTAACTCAAAAATTGCTGTGACGTTATCTGCTGTTTTCATGACATTTGCATTTGTAGTATGCGCTTCTTACTTTAATGCTTTCTCGGATCAATATAAGTATCAAGAGCAGATTGCAAGTGAAGTTTTCTCGGGGAATTTTATCCCAAATGGCAATGTGGTTATAGAAGGCAGGGCACCATTATCTCTTAATGCTTCGCTGACGTTAAAAAAATATCCATTTCTTATTCCTGTCTTGCCTGTATATTTAAATAGTGGTTGGGTATGGGGAGGGAAATTCTTGTACAACCACGGGTATATCAATAATGGGCAGTTTATATATACTCCTGGGCTGGCAAAGGAACGCGACGCGATTATTAACCAAAAATGTAGTGCATCGCGTATTATAGAGGGGCGGACCTATACTCTTAGAATTGGTAATGGTTTTACTATCATTGATTTTAACAATGAAAAATGTCATTAATTGATTATTAAATATTTTTATAAAAGCCCGGTATAATTTACCAGGCTTTTATATTATCAACCTACTAAATTTTGAGCGACAGTGCTTTTTCCCAGAACTTTCTTCCCGATCAAAATCCCCGGCTTTTCAACAAACCGGTACAGGAGCGAAGCGAGCGCATAGGTTACCGGCAGGCAGATCACCGATACCAAAGCGAAGCGCATAAGGTCACTCTTGTTTTCAAGGTTGGTATGCGTCAGCAGCAGCGCAATCACCGGGATCACAATCAACAGGTGCAGCAGATAGACTGAAAATGAGACGTCACCCAGCCAGGTGCTCACGCGATTGTTAAGTAACTTGCGGGGCAGGGCAATCAGCCGCGCCATCAGGCTCCCTTCCGCGTATTGCCACAGAATGGCGGCCATGCCGACAATCATCAGCACTTCCATCGCTATCTGTAGCGGGATCGCTTCCAGGCCAATCACCACACTGGCTACCGGGCCAAGCAGAGCAAAGGCTATATAGAGCACCGATTTACGACGCACCGCCTCAGCCAGCAACATGCCGGACAGGAACATATTAAGCTTAATCAGGATCATAGAGGGCATCTCAAACGCCTCGTAATACTCTGCCAGCACATAACGCCCAACGCAGCACAGCACCATAAAGCCAATCAGCGAAGTGGCAAAGCCAAAGCGCATTGTCACCAGCATAATGAACGGGAAAAGCAGATAGAACTGCATCTCCAGCCCAATGCTCCAGTCCGGCAGCACGGTATTAAAACCATAGGCAGGCAGGACGCCAAACAGGAAGCTGAAGTGCGTAAAGATATTTGCCAGAGACTGATCGGAATAACGGGAAGATTCTGTCGCCGTGCCTGTGTAGAAATGCGAAATCGTATCGCGCATTTCGCCAAACCACGGCCCGTAAATCAGCGCAATAATCAGCAGCAGATAATAGAGCGGGGCGATGCGGAAAAAGCGACGAGTCCAGAACTTCTTAATAGTACTGGCGCTCTGCCACGGCTCCTTGTGTTGCCGTTCGACATAATTCTTCGCCATCAGATAGCCGGAAAGCAGGATAAAAAGATCGACGCCTATCCCCGGCGATGAAATCAGCGTGATATGGCAATGAACCAGCAAGCTGATATGACCGACCAGCACCCAAAGTGACGCAATGCCCCTCAGTCCTTCCAACTCAGTAGACCAGCCTCTGGTAGCTGACATAGTAAAACCTCGCTTATATGTAAATTTTCGTCAGCCAAGCGTAAAGGACAGGTCAGTACAAGCAAGCGCTCGCGCTCCTAAACTCAAATTTATAGGAATTTCCCTGGATTTTATTCTTTGGTGCTGCCGCTGTTCCGGCTTAAAAACAGGCAAAAATGTCCGGGTAATCAGCTGAAAATTAATATTTTCTTGCAATTTATTAACACAATCTTCTGTGCAATCCCGTACAACAGGCAGGTTTTTTTTCACAGCAGATTATTTTGAGGGTGTTCCGTTGAAGAAGCGTCAGCTCGTAAGTTGTAGTGTATTGTTGGCTTTTGCCTTTGTGGCCCAGGCCGATGAGGATCCTCTCTCTTTCCCCATGACGGCACCGGCCATAGATGCGGCCTCCTGGGTATTGATGGATGCCACTACCGGCCAGGTTTTGACTCAGGGCAACGCCGATGAGCGTCGTAACCCGGCCAGCCTGACCAAGCTGATGACCGGCTATGTGGTTGACCGCGCTATTGATGCAAAGCGTATCACGCGCGATGACATGGTGACGGTAGGCAAGGACGCCTGGGCCGCAGGGAATCCAGTATTTAAGGGATCTTCGCTGATGTTCCTTAAGCCAGGCGAGAAAGTATCAGTCAGGGATCTGAGCCGTGGCGTCATTATCGACTCCGGCAACGACGCCTGCGTGGCGCTGGCGGATTATGTCGCTGGCAGCCAGTCTGCTTTTGTCGATCAGATGAACCAGTACGTGCAGAAACTGGGCCTGACCAATACCCATTTTGAAACGGTTCACGGCCTGGATGCGCCAGGGCAGTACACAACAGCCGCCGATCTGGCGAAGCTCTCCCGCGCCATCATCTCTGGCGAGCCAGATTTTTATCAGATGTACAGTGAGAAATCCCTGACCTGGAACGGCATTACCCAGCAGAATCGTAACGGTTTGTTATGGGATAAAACGCTGCATGTGGATGGACTGAAGACCGGCCATACGGAAAGCGCAGGGTTCAACATTATCGCCTCCAGCGTGGACGGGCAGCGTCGTCTGATCGCGGTCGTGATGGGCGGCAAAAGCCCTAAAGGACGTGAAGAGCAGGCGCGCAAGCTGCTTATCTGGGGGCAGAACAATTTTGATACCGTTCAGCTGTTCCATGCCGGTAAAGAGATTGGCCATGAAACGGTCTGGTACGGCAACCCGCATCAGGTTTCCGTGGGCAGCGACAAAGACGTTTACCTCTCGCTTCCTCGTGATGAAGTAAAGAAAATCAAAGCGAAATACGTTATCGAACGTAAAAATCTGACAGCGCCGTTGCAGGCGCACGAGCAGGTAGGATCAATCCAGCTGGTGGATGGCGACAAACAGCTCGCCTCATATCCGCTGGTGACGTTACAGGAAATCAAAGAGGCGGGGATGCTGACCCGCATTCAAGACTACCTGAAGCAGAAGTTCTGATAAAAAAAAGGGCGGCTGTAACCTGCGCCGCCCCTTTCTTCCACTGACTACTTACGTAGCTCTTTCTTCAGATCGTTAACTTCACTGGCACTCACCGCAGGCGCGGCGTTGCCCCAGCTGTTGCGCACGAAGGTAATGACGTCTGCCATATCCTCATCACTCAAGGTGCCATCGAAAGAAGGCATGGCTGGTGCCGTCGGTCGGGTATCCGTATCCACGCCCCGGCTGCCTGCAACCACCACATGGATCAGTGAGGTAGCATTCGGCGCGTTCACCAGCGGATTATTCGCCAGCTGAGGGAAGATATTTTTACCGCCCTGGCCTTCAGGCGCATGACAGGCTGAACACTTGGCTTCATAAATCGTTGCGCCAGTTTTCATCCTGCTGTCATCAGCCGCCAGCGGGGCAGGTTTATCCCCACCCTGCTTTGGCGTTGACTTCAGGTAAGTCGCTACCGCCTTGAGATCTTCATCCCGCCAGTGCTGCGTAGAGTTTTTCACCGCGTCAGCCATCGGTCCGGAAGCGATGTCATAACGGTTAACGCCGGTGCGCAGATAGCTGACAATATCTTCCTGCGTCCATTTGCCCAGCCCCGTATGTTCATCGCTGGTCAGATTAGGTGCCCACCAGCCTTCAATAACTGCACCGCCTAAAAACTGGCTCGATTTATCGCCGCCCAGTATATTTTTAGGCGTATGGCAGGTGCCGCAATGGCCCAGGCCCTGTACCAGATAAGCACCGCGGTTCCATTCGGCAGACTTGCTCATATCGGGCCTGAACTCGCCCTTATCAAAGTTCATCCAGTTCCAGACAATCAGGCTGGTGCGAACGTTGAAGGGGAAGGGCAGCAGGTTTGACTCTACTTCCTGATGGATAGGCTGAAGGCTTTGCAGCCAGGCCCACAGATCGGCATTGTCCTTACGGGAGACTTTGGTATAGGCGGTAAAAGGCATCGCGCCATAAAGCCGTTTGCCACCGTGACCCACCCCTTCAGACATTGCCCGCTGGAAGTCATCAAAACTCCAGTCACCGATCCCCGTCTCGCGGTCGGGGGTAATATTCGCCCCCACCAGCGCGCCAAACGGGGTGTTGAGACGAACACCACCGGCAAATGGCTTGCCGGGATCCGCCGTATGGCAGGCGGTACAGTCACCGAGCGTGGCGATGTAACGGCCCCGTTCAATCTGATCGTATTCCGGCTGAGCCTGGGCAACGCTCAGGGTCGAAAGAGAGATCGCAGCGAGTGCGAAAAGCGTGCGCTTTTTCATGCGGTGATCATCTCCCCTGGGCGTTTCAGATAGTGCTGACGAATGTCATGGGCCGCTTTGAACGCCAGCGCGCCAACGGTGCCGGTTGGGTTATAGCCGGGGTTCTGTGGGAAGGCAGAGGCGCCAACCACAAACAGGTTAGGTACATCCCAAACCTGAAGATGCTTGTTAACCGAGCTGTTCGACGGATCGGCACCCATAACAAATCCGCCACAGACGTGGGAGGATTGATACGGCACGCTGTTCCAGTGGCCGCTGGTGGGTTTGGAGACGATCTGCCGTGGATTCATGGTTTTCGCAATCTCCGCCACTTTACCGGTACAGTACTGCGCCATGCGCAGATCATTTTCCGGGAAGTCGAAGGTGATGCGCAGCAAGGGCCTGCCATGCGGATCTTTGTAATTAGGATCCAGCGACAGATAATTTGTGCGCTGCGTATAGCTGCTGGCTTCGCAGCCGATGGTCATGGTGCTGAGGTAATTCTTCACCGTGGCTTTTTTCCACTCTGAACCCCATTTCGGCGTGCCTGGCGGAACAGGACGGCTGTTAATGGGCGCGGCACCGATAGGCGTCACGCGGATGCTGCCACCGCCAAAGAAGCCAAGCCCGCTGTGGTCAAAGTTGTCGTTGTTAAAGTCATCAATGCCCATGCCTACTGCGCCCGCACCGATAAACGGATTGAAATTCTTGTCATCAAAGAAGAGCGTCACGCCGTTGGCGGTCTGATAAGCGTAATTGCGGCCGGTGGTGCCGGTGTTGGTGACCGGATCGTAAGCTTTACCAATATTGGAGAGCAGCATCAGGCGCACGTTCTCAAAGGTATAAGCCGCCACGATCACCAGATCGGCAGGTTGTTCCCATTCATCGCCGCTGGAGTCGATATAGGTTACGCCGGTCGCTTTTTTGCCGGTTGAATCAGTCAGCACCTGCAACACTTCGCAGCTGGTCTGTGCGGTGAAATTCGGCTTGCGCATCAGGGCTGGCAGGATGGTGGTGATGGCGCTGGCTTTCGAATAGTTAGCACAACCATAGTTGGTGCAAAAGCCACAGAAGGTGCAGGGACCCATTGTCACGCCGTAGGGGTTGGTGTAAGCCTCAGAGACCAGCGAAGAGGGAACCGCAAAGGGGTTGTAACCCATGTTGCGGGCTGCTTCGGCAAACAGCGTCGGCCCGTAAGGTTGTTTAAGCGGCGGCGTAGGGTATTCGCCAGAACGGGAACCTTCAAAATGGTTGCCGCCTTCCTGCTTCACCCCGTTCAGCACCCCCGCTTTGCCAGAGGTTCCGGCAACGCGTTCAAATTGCATGTAGTGCTGTTCGATCTCATTCCACTCCATGCCCCAGTCCTGGAGCGACAGATCAGAAGAGATGGCATTTGCGCCATAGCGTTCGCTCAGATGGCTGCGCAGGCGAAACTCCTCAGGCTGGAAGCGGAAAGTGATGCCCGCCCAGTGATTTCCCGCGCCGCCCGTGCCGTTACCAGGGTGAAAAGAACCCCAGCTACGCATGGGTAAGGCTGTCTGAGAAGGGTTATTGCGCATGGTGCAGGTGTTCTGACGGGTGCGGAGCATTAACTCCTGACGCTGAACGTAACGCAGTTCATCGGTGACAGTAGCCACATTGAAGTCGCGAGCCGTGTCACGCCACGGGCCACGTTCTATGCCGATAACATTCAGCCCTTCATCCGCCAGTTCATTAGCAATAATGGCGCCGGCCCAGCCGAGTCCAATTACCACCACGTCGGTCTTGGGAAGTTTCTTCGCCATGTCAGGATCCTTTTTTCTGTGGTGACAGGTCAGCAATGCTCACGGGTTGCAGCTTCAAATCCTGATTGTGGAGGAGGATCTCATCGCGATAGTCGTAACGGGCACCGGGGAAGCCAAGCATCTTCCAGGAAACCATTCCCTTATTACCGCCATAAACCGGATCTGCAAAGAAGCCTTCCATGGCGTTGATCAACACCTGGGCGAAGAAAGCGGCGCTGTCGTAACCTTCAAAAGCAATTTTGCTCTGTTCCAGCCCGTGCAGGATCTCATCCTGCTGGTCAGCCTTGAGATCCTTAAAGGCTTTCTGATGGGCTGACTGGGTATATTTATTCAGTGCTGCAATACCGGTGCGATAGCGCTCTCTCGGCACCAGCGGCGACTGGTCGCCCTGTTCAGGGGAGCCTTTGTCGAAAGGGCCTTCCATATATAACCGCTCATAAGTGCCATAAAAGCCGTGCAGCTGGCGGTCAATAAACACCGTACAGCCCGCATCTTTACCGCCCATGCTCAGCTCATCGGCGGGGATCAAACGGTCAACGATGGCGTCTATGGTTGCCGCTTCTTCTCCGGTGAAAAACAGCAGACCCTGGCCTTCAAATGTCTCGGGAGGATTATCGGAAAAGGGTGTCCATCCGGGGGCACCGGTCAGCGTGACGGCTTTAGCTACGCCAGTGGCAGTAGCCGCAATCGCCCCGGTCGACCAGGTCAGTACCTGCCGCCGGGTGACGCCGGGCAGGGTGGGGGTTGGTTTGCGCATTAAGCTTCCTGTTGTCCAGTATGTAAAGTTAACTCAGAAAATTGTAAAATTATGAGTAAGACGACAATATTATGTATAGCAGGTGTTGTTGTTTTGTTAATAAGTGTTATTCCATAAAATTCGTAAGGAATTCACTCACTAAAAATAGTGCAGAATCAATGACGGTGCTTTTTTTGATCGGGTATTATGCCAGGCTCAACAGGCATCTTCAGGAGAGTGATTTGCGCCCGGACAAGCCGTTATCGGCCTTCGAATTTACCCTCTACCGTAATTACCGTACGGTGCATGGCATCCGTATCGCGCTGGCTTTTGTCCTGACGTTTCTGCTTGTGCGTCTGCTGGAAATCCCGGAGGGCACCTGGCCACTGATTACGCTGGTCGTGGTAATGGGGCCGGTTTCCTCCTGGGGAAACGTTTTTCCACGCGCGGTACAGCGCATTGGCGGCACCATCTTTGGCTCGGTCTCGGGGCTGATAGCCCTTAAGCTGGAGCTGATCTCTTTTCCCGTTATGCTGGGCTGGTGCATGATAGTGATGTTCCTGTGCGGGTTCCTGACGCTGGGGAAACATCCCTATATGGCGCTGCTGATCGGTATTACGCTTGCAGTGATCTGCGGCGCGGCGCCGGGTGATATGGTGACGGCGCTGTGGCGGGGCGGAGACGTGATTTTTGGCTCGCTTCTCGCTTTGCTGTTTACCAGCATCTATCCGCAAAAAGCCTATACGCACTGGCGTATTAAACTGTCAGATTCGCTACTGGAAACTGCCAAAATTTACCACGCAGGCTTTTCCCCTAATCTGGTGGAAAAACCTCGCCTGACGCGGCCATTACAGCGGCTGTTAACCGGCGTGGTGAAAATGCGTGCGCTGATTGAGCCTGCCAGCAAAGAAACCAAAATTCCCCGCTCGGTGTTTGAAGGTATTCAGACGCTGAACCGCAACATGGTCTGTACGCTTGAGTTGCAGCTCAATGCCTGGTGGAATTCCAGAGAGAGCCACCTGATTATGCTTAACGCACCTGCGCTGCGGCGTACCCAGCAGATGACGGAAATGACGCTGCGCAAGCTCTCTAAAGCTATCGTCGAGGGCAACACGGAAAAAATTGCCGCCAACAGCGGCGAGCTGGCCGAAATCAGCCGTGAGCTTCGGCAGTTAATCAAAGAGTCTGGTAGCGATGAGCGGGTGGAAACGGCTATCCACGGCTACGTCTGGCTGAGCCTGGAGATGGCAAAGCAGCTGGAAAGATTGTCCGATTTAATGCGGCTGGTACTGCGTAAATAAGCGATTTGCAACAACTTACTGCGGGAAACAATGGTTCGCGCTAAGATAGGCCCGACTCTACAATTTCAAAATTGCTTTCAGCTGCGGTGAGCCGCTAAGCTGAGCGCTACGATAATAACGCCTGTGCGAACAGGCCTTAATGAAAGGTGTCTTCATGGAAAATGCTAAGCAATCATTTCAGAACGTACTGGAGTTCGTTCGTATGTTCCGTCGTAAAAACAAGCTGCAACGCGAAATTCACGACAACGAAAAGAAAATTCGTGATAACCAGAAGCGTGTCCTGCTGCTCGATAACCTTAGCGAATATATCAAGCCGGGCATGAGCGTCGAAGCCATTCAGGAAATTATCGGCAGCATGCGCAGCGACTATGAAGATCGTGTTGATGATTACATCATCAAAAATGCCGATCTTTCGAAAGAACGCCGTGAACTGTCTAAAAAACTGAAATCAATGGGCGAGCCAAAACCTCAGTAACTCTGGCTGAAGCGTTAAGCATTCCCAAAGGGCGATCGTCGGTCGCCCTTTATTTTTGTCCGATTTCCGCCAGGCTACGCAGCTCTTTCAGTGCGCGGCTGACCCTGGCGCTTTGCCCGGCCCCGCCAACCGGTGCGGCAGTCGTTTCCCTTACCACCAGTTCAGGGGTAAAGAGTGGCATAGCCGGTAAGCTTTCCTGCTGACTCAAAGCCTGAACCAACCAGCTAACGCTGCGTTCGCCCAGCAACGTCATATCCTGCCTGATGGTGGTCAGCGGCGGCTCATACCAGGCACTTTCTGCCGTGTCGTCATAGCCCACCACCGAGATATCGTCAGGTACACGCAATCCTGCCCGATGCAGCGCCCGCAACACCCCTAAAGCCATCTGGTCATTCGCCACCAGCACCGCCGTGGGTAACGTGCGATCGGCAAGAGAGAGCATTGCCCGGTAGCCGGAGCCTGCACTCCAGTCGCCACAGACTTCACTGTGTGGCGTCAGCTGATGTTCGCCCAGCACCCTGAGCCAGGTCTGATGGCGCGCCGCCGCGGCCACCGACTCCTGCGGCCCGTTCAGTAAGGCAATGTCGCGATGCCCCAGCGACAGCAGATGTTCTGCCGCCTGCCGTGCGCCCGCTTCCGCGCTGAACTGACAGGCTGCCACCCTGGCCTCTTCAGCGACATCGAGAAAAAGCGTGGGCAGGGGAGCCGCCTGGGCTGCAATTCTGCTGGCGCTGCTGCTGGTCAGCGGCAGATTGATCAGCAGCGCATCTACCCGCTGCGCCAGTAACTCCTGCACAGCGTTTTCTACGCCGTTGCTGCCCGCCATCGCAATCACCAGACGGTAGCCCAGCGAGGTAGCGCGATGCTGAATAGCAGAAGCTATCTGAGCGGGGGCAAGCAGTGCGAGATCGCTGGTGGCCAGGCCCAGCGTGCGGGAGGATTTACCCGCCAGCTGTTGCGCCACACGATTAGGCACATAATTCAGCGCCACCATCGCCGCTTCCACTTTGCTGCGCGTTTTCTCCGCAACCTGCACGGAATGGTTAAGAACGCGGGAAACGGTTTGATAAGAGACGCCAGCGGCGGTGGCGACATCTTCCAGCGTTACAGATCGCGGTTTCATGGCTTTCTCCCTAAAAATGCTCGCCGCAGTTTAGCAACAAAAGCGCCAGCGCTGCGGAAACTTCTTTGCTGTGAAGAGGAAAGTCACCGCCTTTTTGTGTGACACACGGAAAAAGACTTTGCATATTAGTCAACCTTTTACCATCATCAATCAGGCCTACTTACCTCTTTCTGGCTGGAACTATCTTGCAAAACTTCAGAGTCTCTCTGCTGCAGGCGATCAAGCATTCAGCGTGGTATCCCAAACGACATTCTTACCGGGTTTTATTCTGGCGCGAGATTACCCCGCTGGCCGTGCCGATCTTCTTCGAGAATCTTTGTGTGCTGCTGATGGGGGTGCTCAGCACCTTCCTGGTGAGCTGGCTGGGCAAAGAGGCGATGGCGGGCGTAGGGCTGGCCGACAGCTTCAATATGGTCATTATCTCCTTCTTTGCCGCCATCGATCTTGGTACCACGGTGGTGGTGGCCTTCAGCCTCGGCAAGCTTAATCGCGAAAGAGCCGAATCTGCCGCCAGGCAATCGTTGGTGCTGATGACGCTCTTTTCGGTTTTGCTGGCGTTACTGATTGAATTCTTTGGCGAGCAGATTATTGATATTATTGCCGGCAGTGCAGAGCCAATGGTTAAAGATCTCGCGCTGCGCTATCTGAATATCACCGCCTGGAGCTACCCGGCAGCTGCCATTGCGTTGATTGGCTGCGGCGCGTTACGCGGAGCGGGCAATACTAAAATTCCGATGTTGATCAACGGCGGAATGAATATCCTCAATATCGTGTTCAGTACCGCTCTGATCTATGGCTGCTTTGGCTGGAAAGGATTGGGGTTTGACGGCGCAGCCATCGGGTTGACTATTGCCCGCTATATCGGGGCCGTTGCGGTGATTTATGTGCTGATGATCGGCTTCAATCCTCGCCTGAAAATTACGCTGAAAAGCTACTTTACCCGCCTGAACACTAATATTTTGATGGAAGTGCTGGGCATTGGTATTCCGGCGAGTATCGAATCCGTGCTGTTCAATGGCGGCAAACTTCTGACGCAGGTCTTTGTCGCCGGGATGGGCACCGATGTTATCGCCGGTAATTTTATCGCTTTCTCCATCGCCTCAATGATTAACCTCCCTGGCAACTCCCTGGGATCGGCCTCAACCATCATCGTAGGAACGCGGCTGGGCAAAGGGCAGCTGCTACAGCCTGAGCGCCAGCTGAGGCATATCTTCTGGCTCTCTACCCTGGGGCTGTGCGCCCTGGCGGCGCTGACGGTGCCATTTGCCGGGATACTGGCCTCGTTTTACACCAAAGAGGATGACGTAATCGAGGTGGTGAAGGTGCTGGTGTGGCTCAATGCTGCGTTTATGCCTTTCTGGGCCGCCTCCTGGGTTCTGCCCGCCGGGCTGAAAGGCGCACGTGATGCTAGGTTTACCATGTGGGTCTCGCTGCTGGGCATGTGGGGATGCCGCATCGTTGCCGGTTACACCCTTGGCGTCCTGCTGGGCTTTGGCGTGGTAGGGATCTGGCTGGGGATGTTCCTGGACTGGATAGTGCGCGGTATTTTCTTCTGGCGGCGTCTGAACAGCGGTCGCTGGCTGTGGAAATACCGGAAGCCCGCAGCCTCAGCCTGACCACTGGCCCGCTCTGAAAATAACAAGATCTCCAGGAATAGCTATGCGTTCATCTGCACCCGCCAGGGCGGATTCCCTGTTTCAACACCGCTCGTTTGTTGCTTTCTGGCTGGCGCGAACCACCTCCAGCTTTGGTTTTCAGATGCTCTCCATCGCGGTGGGCTGGCAGATCTATTCTCTTACCGGTCGGGCCTGGGATTTGGGGCTGATTGGTCTGGTGCAGTTTCTGCCTGCCGTGCTGCTCGCGCTGCCAGCGGGGCATGTTGCCGACCAGTTTGACCGCCGTCGTGTGGTGCTGCTGGGCCAGATTACGGAGTGGGTAGCCATTGCCGTGCTGGCAGGGCTGACGCTGGCCCAGCGAACGGACGAGGTGATCATCCTCGCGCTGATTTTTATTATCTCTGTCGCCCGCACGCTGGAGGCGCCTTCATTGCAGTCAATGCTGCCTGCACTGGTGCCGCCCGCCATGCTCGCCCGCGCCACGGCGGCCAACGGCGCATCAATGCAGACCGCTTCCATGCTTGGTCCCGCGCTGGGCGGTTTTCTCTATGTGGCAGGGCCTGGCGTGGTCTACCTCACCACCGGCCTGCTTTACATCGTCTCAATCGTTATGGTCAGCCGGTTGCGTTACGAGCATACGCCGCCGAAGCGCACGCCAGCAACGTTCGCCAGCGTGTTTGCCGGAGTACGTTTTATCCGTAATCGCCCCGACGTCCTGGGCGTTATCTCCCTGGATCTGTTTGCCGTATTGCTGGGCGGGGCCACCGCGCTGCTGCCGATCTTTGCCAAAGATATTCTGCATACCGGCCCCTGGGGGCTGGGCTTGCTGCGGGGAGCGCCAGCGGTAGGTGGCCTGCTGGTGGGGTTCTGGTTAAGCAGCCGCACCCTTGAACGTCATGTTGGCATGACCATGTTTGGCGCGGTAGCGGGTTTTGGCGTTGCCACGCTGATTTTTGCCTTCTCGAAGGAGCTGTGGCTCTCTGTTCTGGCGCTGTTTGCGCTGGGGGGGTTTGATATGGTCAGCGTGGTTATTCGCGGGTCGCTGGTACAGCTCGACACGCCAGACGAGATGCGAGGGCGGGTCAGCGCCGTGAACTCCATCTTTATCAATACCTCTAATCAGCTTGGCGAGTTTGAGTCCGGCATGCTGGCGGCGTGGCTGGGTGCAGCGCCAGCCGCAGCCGTAGGCGGTATTGGCACGCTTATTGTGGTTGGGCTTTGGATGGTCTGGTTCCCTGGATTACGCCGCAGACAGCGGCTGCATAACGACTGAACCCGTGCCGGGGAAAACAGGGCAGGGTATTTTCATCTTTCAACTGAGAATGATTATCGTTATATTGCGCTAACGAAAGTTGTCGCGCCAGGCATATCAGCGGCATCCCTCCCTACAGGAGCAGCAATCATGGCCGCAGGCTATCGGATTTTTGATCTCACGCTGAAGCGGCGTGTTCAGGTGACGCCTTCACTGTTGCGTTGCGTATTCAGCGGCGAGGATGTGGCTGGTATGAAGCTTGAGGCGCCAGACCAGCGCATTAAGCTACTGTTTCCCAATGAAGCGGGCGAAAGGGTAACGATGCCGGTCAGCGACGGCTGGTATCAGGACTATCTGGCGTTACCTAAGGCAGAGCGCCCGGTGATGCGGACTTATACTTTACGGGCGCTGCGCCGCGAAGAAAAAGAGATGGACGTTGAGTTTGTCCTGCACGGTGAAACCGGGCCAGCCTCCCGCTGGGCGATGCATGCCGCTCCCGGTGCGAAAATGCAGGTTGTTGCCCCTAATGGCGCCTCGTCTGAAGAGAGCGGCGGCTATGAATGGCACTGGCATGAGGGCATTCAGCAAGCGCTGCTGATAGCTGATGAAACGGCCGTGCCTGCTGCCGTTGGCATTCTTGAACAGCTGGCAACCCTTGCCAGCCCGCCACAGGTGCAAGCCTTTTTCGAAGTCCCGTTGCAGGCTGATGCCCAACAGGTCAATTTCCCGTTCGCTGAGGTACACTGGCTGAGCCGGGAAGGTCATGCCGCTCACGGTGAGCGGTTGCTGGCAGCGCTGCATGAACACCTCTCTATTCCAGCTTTCGCCTGCGTGACGGAGCAATCCCCTGAAGAGAAAAGCTTGTCTGAGGATAGTCTCTGGGAGCGGGCAGAAGGGAAGCACGCCTTTAACGTCTGGGTTGCGGCTGAATCTGGCGTGGTAAAGAAGCTACGGCGTTGTCTGCTTGATGACTATCACCTTGACCGTGAAGGGGTAAACTTTATGGCATACTGGACGCAGGGCCGGGGACGATAAATAGCAACAGTGAATCTCTGCTGGAGGATAGTTAACGGCGTTATACCGCAGAGTTAACTACCCGGCGGTTGCAGCTTGATGGACAGTAATGAACATGCAAAACCGATGGAAAAAGCTGGCCGCACTCAGTTTTGCGCTGGGTGGGCTGCAATATTTGCTGGCAGAAAAAATCGCCGCGCTGGCCTGGAGTGCGCCTCTTTATCATTACGGTCTGAACTACATCAGTGATTTAGGTATTCCCCGCTGCGGCATGCTTTCCGATGGTCGCGCTGTTTGCTCTCCCTTGCACACCGTGATGAATATCGGTTTTGCTGTGGAAGGCCTGCTCTTTTTCACCGCCTGCCTGCTGTTACGTGAAGTTTTTAACGGTGCCGGAAAAATGCTGTTCCTGTTAACCGGTTTGCTGCATGGCTTGGGCGGGATCATCATCGCCTTATTCCACAGTGGCAGCGGGGAAGGGGGGGTCACCCTACATGAAGCCGGGGCGGTGATGGCGATAGGCGGCGGCAACCTCTGTCTGATTACCGTGGGCTGGCTGATGCGGCATCGCACCGAAATGCGGGATTACACCCTTTTCAGCCTGTTTATGGGCAGTTTTGGCCTGCTTTGTATGGTGATTATCCCCTTGGATCTGTTGCCAACAGGGCTTATTGAGAGGGCTTCTGTCTATCCCATCACCTTCTGGCAGATATTTACCGGCTGCATATTACTCACAGCTTCCCCCAGGAAAATTTCAGGCGGAACGCGGCTTTGAAGCTACGGCACGCGGGCGCTCCGTGCGAAAACCCAGCCCGATAATCCAGCCAAAAACATAGGGCAGAAAAGGCAGCCGTTTAACCAGCCCAGGCAGCGGGCTGGCCTGATCTTTATTGCGCTTTTTGCCGCTCATTTTAACCTGAATAAACTGGGTGGCTGCGGCAGGGAACTGACGCCTGCGCTGAACTTTCTGCAACTGCCTGAGGGTGACGCTGCCTTTCAGCAAAGGAGGAGCAAGAAGATTCGCCGTTGCTACCGCATCCTGAATAGCCAGATTGACGCCGACGCCGCCAATGGGTGACATGGCGTGAGCCGCATCACCGATACACAGCACGCCAGGTTTTGCCCACTTATCCAGGCGGTCAATACGAATACTCAACAGTTTCAGCTGTTCCCACTCCTTCAGCGATGCCAGACGCGCTTCCGGGAAAGGTGCAACGGCAGAGATCTGCTGCTTAAAGGCGGCAATACCTTGTTCACTGAGCGCCTGAAACTCGCCTTTGGCAATTGAAAAGCCGCACTGCCAGTAGTCACCGCGATCGATCATAATAAAGTTCTGCTTTGGCCCCTGATGACCAGAACTCCACTGCGCATCTTCTGGGTGCTTTTCAAGCTTGAACCACATCACATCCCGCGGCGAGCCAAAAGAGCGCCCCGTCAGTCCCGCCTTTTCTCTGACCACAGACCGCCGTCCGTCAGCGCCAATAACCAGCTTTGCTCTGATCTCCCCTGGCCCCGATTTTCCGGAAGTGCGGATGCCGCAAACGCGCTCTGCGTCATAAATAAGGCTGTCGCACTGCGTCGATTTCAGCAGCGTGAAGCCAGGGAGAGAGCTCGCTTTGCTGGCGATAAAATTCAGGAAATCCCACTGCGGCATAAATGCAATAAACCGGCATTTCACCGGCAGTCGGGAGAAGTTTGCCAGCGTCACCGACTCACCGCCGACTTCCGCCTGTAGTTTTTCCATTTGCTGGTGGGGAAGGGTCAGAAATTCCTTCAGCAGGCCCAGATGATGCAGGATTTGTAGCGTGGAGGGATGGATGGTGTCGCCACGAAAATCCCGCAGGAAATCGTCATGTTTTTCTGTCACCACCACGTTAACACCCGCTCGCGCCAGCAAATAGCCCAGCATCAACCCGGCAGGGCCGCCGCCTACGATGCAACAGTCAGTGGATAGTGTTTCGGTTAATGCCGTCTGCATAGTGAGGTCCCGGATTTAAAAAAAAAAGCTTAGCATATGATAATAGTTATCATTATCTGTTTCGTGGGTCAGATTGTGCTAAGCCGGGGGCACGGAAGGGAAGCAGGAAGGGAGTGGATAAATACTCTGCCCGGATGATTCTGCTTCGGGCAGCTCTCTTACCTCTGAATGATCATCCTGCTGTGGATGAGACATCCCCCTGACAAAGCAAGGAGGATGCCGATAGTTTGACCTTTTGGCGTTAAGGGCGCTGGGGGCTTTATTTTTGGTCATTTAGACAGGTGGTCCGCTTGGTGGCAGAAGCGGATGTATCATGCCTTCGACGGCTGCGGAAAACGCGCTGTGAACGGTGAGACGGGGCCGATAAGATTACCTGTTATTCGGCCCGGATCACGCTGGCGATCGTGGCGCGTAGCGGTACGGGTTGTTCGGGAGCTGCCGCCTGAACGGCATCGATCCCGAATATTATCTACGCCATGCGCTGTCGGTAATCGCCGACCGGCCGGGCAGCCGCGTAAGCTAACTTCTGCCGTGGCGCGTCATCCAGCCCTGGGAATAATCTCCGGGTCATGCTGCCAATACGGCTCTCGCCAGACGCTTACTGAGAAACTCAAACCATCTTCACTAAAAAAATACAGTATCCAGTGAAGTTATCATTTCTGATTCTCCTGATAAGGATCTGTATGGTCCTCCTTTCGGTAAAACTCTCTGCGTTATTTCTTATTTTCAAACCTGCCAATATATCGAGAAGGCATGGGAAGTATTTTAAAAAAACTTTTTAGCTTTCTGAAACATAAAAAATTTGCCTGGTATAATCGAGATTGAGATGCACGTGGTCTCGCGAAACCTGCCGGGCAAGCACGGCAGGGATTTTTTTCAATCAATATGGAGAGGAGCCTATGGCTTAATCTGTTTACAGAAGGAGAATTAAAAATGATCAAATGGACATTTGATAAAACTGTTGTTGCACAAGGGATTACTGCACAAAAAAATTCTGGACGTATTCCGGCGATTGATATTCAACAAGGCCCTGGTCTTTTGAAGCGTCATCAAAGGAAGTTGTATAAAAGCGCAATCAACTTCAGCGCGCCAATTGAGAAAGACGGCTGTGGGCGATACAACCCTCTCGGGGGAAGTGTGGCGGTATGGTATGCCTCTGACTCTGCGTTAACGGCGGCGGCGGAAGCCTACGGGCGTTTGTTCCATCTCAAAGGAACGATTTCTTATCCTGAATCAGTACTTTCACAACACTATATGTGCTCTGTGGATGTCGTGAGAACGGTGAAAGTGATTGATGTTGTAGCACTCTGTGAGTTGTTACATATCCCTTTGGATAGCTTAGAGAACGAGGATTACACCTTTCCTCAGTGGCTAATGGAACATCTTTATACGCATTTCGGGCGTGACTATGACGGGATTGCCTATACCTCAAGACATAAGCGCTATAAGCGTTGTTATGCCTTTTGGGAACGACCGGGTAGTACACCAGCCTTTGCCGATACCCCTCAGGGGATGTGGCCTTATGTCAGTTACGTCGAAACTGATAAAGGCATGTTCCCTAAGGGGTGGCACAAAGGAACGATGTCAGGCGAAGAGATGTTCGAAGAATTGCTTGGATTCGAAATTACGCCAGAACCCATGTAAATCAAAGAGGGGCGGGCTGGCCCCTCTTTTTAAATCCGTTAACTGGCTACTTGATTTCCGAACTGTTTAGCCGCACGTTTGGCCAGGCTGAGTTCACACTTTTTAGCTCCGTCCAGCATGATTTGAATCGGCGTCTTTTGCAGGCCTTCGCTATTAACCTCTATCGGTGATTTCAGCACACCCAACCGCAACATTGGATGTGTATCCTCTTCGAATGCCGCCATCACGTCTTCAAAGCCGGGAATTAGCCCATTATCAGTGAACTGAAATTTCGGGAAAATAAAATCACCGTTTTGTTTGAATGCTAAAAGCTTGTTCTTTTTAACGCGAATGTTGATCGCCTGGCGTGTAATGCCAAGGATATCGGCGACGTCATTCACCTTAAGCGTACCGCCTAACTCCTGAAGCTCACGATAAAATCTTTCCAGATTTTCGCGACGACGGCGCACTTTACGCATTTCGTAGTCGTTGACGCGTGTCTTCTGCTCGAGTTGAACGGTGTAGAGCAATTCCATCAGTGAACCGTCATCCAGCGTGACAGCATTCATAGCCTGATTTTTGTCTTCAAATTCAGGCATCAGGGAAACAGCGAGGTTGTTAATCCTTTTCAGAAGGTTCAACTGGTACTCATTCAGCTTAGCTGAAGTGTTGATTTCTCTTTCTGCTGTGGCGTATTTAATCATTATGCACCTCCATTTGACGATTATCATAATTCTTTTTAGAGGAATGGTCAAATTTGGGGTGTTTTTCAAACAACCTGGGGTCAAGCAAGACGTAAAACTTTGACCTGCTCCCGGTCGGTTCATACACCGTGATGGCAGCATGCACACAATTATGGATGTCCGCTCCTCGCTCAAAGCAGACATGTAAATCAACTGACGGTGCCAGGAGTGAGGCGCGTCAAGGATCGGATTGCTGACGTAGCAAAAAAGCTCTGTCGCGCACTAAGCGATGTTGATAGCGTCAACCCGGTCAGGATAGAACGCCAGGTAAGAGCCTATTTGTGCTGCTCCAGGAAATGGGTGTTCATAAGTCCATACGGCGTTCACGCTACGTTCTCCACCCACTGGAATGCTGTAGTAAGCGCAGTCCCCTTTGTAAGGGCAATACGTTGTATGGTCGGTACGCTCAAGCTGCTCCATGCGAACATCGTCACGCGGGATATACAGGACTGCCGGGTAGCTTGCTTCCTTCAGAGATAGCGCTCGGGTGGTGTCCGCGATGACCCTTCCGCCCAGCGTCACTGTAACGCGGCGAAATTCGGGCGTAATCGTGATCGGGTGGTCCAGCCCAGGCAGTTTCACAGGTTTGTTCATAGGGTACACATCCGCAAAATAACAGAAGAAGCGTAGCGGGTTATACACCTGCCGCGCAATGCATCAGACGTTAGCTTTAATCTCACTGAACCGACTATCCCCGGCCAAAGCAGACTATCACGCCTGCCCGCTAACGCCCCCACGCAGACCTCTTCAATCGCGAGAAATCCACGGTTGGATTTCTCGCGACTTTAAAGTCAGATCACGCCTTGTTATCAAGCTCAGGGATACCGCTGCTACGGTCTGCATAGGCAGCCTGGAAACCTGGACGCTGCTGCCAGCGCTGCCAGTATGCGTCCAGGAACTCGAAACGTTCGTCCAGTGGCGTAGCATTCACCGGGAATTTCGAGAACGCGATCGTGGTTGCCAGCGTGATGTCAGCGAAAGTAGGCTCGTCGCCCCCCAGCAGCCATTGGCGTCCGTCCGAAAGATGTTTGTTGACCAGTGCAGCATGGGCCAACGCTTCTTTGCGGCAGTGTTCGCCCCAGGCTTCGTTCTTCGTCAGTTCGAGTTTGAAGCCGAGACCGGTATGCAGAACGTGGAAAGCCGTGACGATTCGATACAGGATGTGAACCCAGATGCGGTTATCCCACATGTTGTCCAGGCCCTGTTCCAGCGGCGTCTCCCCCATGATCTTGCGGCCGGGGTAGGTCTGGTCCAGGTAACGGACGACAGCTGCGGTTTCGGAGATGTAGCTCCCGTCAGCGAGCTGGAGGGTCGGCGTCTCACCCCAGACATTCATTTTCAAGTGACGCCATCCACGCTGTTCGCCAACCGGCGTCATGTCGTAAATAGTCTCCTGGAACTGATCGGCGATCCCCTTTTCATGCATGAACAGGCGCAGGCGCTGTGGGTTAGGGAAAGCCGAAGGCGAAGTGAAAACGTTCAGTTTGCTGGTCATTGTGTAGCTCCTAAAAGTATGTCGAGGTGTAGGCCAAAACCCTGTACTGCTTGAGTAGCACGGCCCTGGCGCGTTATTGCTGAATCAGTAGAGGTACTTTAATGCGTTGTTCCTGGTTGATAAACCATGTGATAATCAATTCATTTATTACAAATGGTAATCAATATGGCAGCGGGTAACCCACTTCAGCTTGGCAGCATTGAACAGTTCTGTAGAGCAGCGGAGACTGGCAGCTTCACCAGTGCGGCTGAGATCCTCGGTTTGACGCCGGCCGCAGTCAGCCGGTCAATCAGTCGGCTCGAGCAGCGTCTGGGAGTACGTCTTTTTTTGCGGACCACCCGCGCCGTCAAGCTTACAACTGAGGGCGAGCTTTATTGGAAAGAATGTCATCTGGCGCTTGAGCAAATCGCCGAGGCTGAGCGAGCGATCACGGGTTCACAAGCCGTCCCTAGCGGACCGCTACGCATTAGCGTCAGTGCTGCTTACGGAACGTTTCGCCTGTTACCCTTAATGCCCAGGTTCACTGAGCTTTATCCGCAGATCGATATCGAGATGAGTATCTCGGACAAAATAATCGACTTTGTGGAAGAGGGCTTTGACCTGGCAATCAGGCTGGGTGTTCCGCAAGATTCGCGTCTTGTCGCCTTCAAGCTTGAGGACGCCTTGCTTGGGGTATTCGGAACTCCGACATACCTTGCAAAAAAAGGTGAACCATACCGTATTGATGACCTCAATCAACACGATTGCATCCAGTACATATCCCCGAATACAGGGCGCCCGCTACAGTGGCTGTTCACCGATGAATCAGGGACTTCAATCGAGAAACAGATAACGAGCCGGATGCGTGTACTTAATGATGCGTTAGGGGCTGTCGCCTGGGTCAACGCGGGCGGAGGCCTTTATCAAACCTATCGCTTTGCAGTGGAAGACGCTTTAAGACGTGGAGAGCTTGTAGAGGTCCTGCAAAAATACGGCGGTCGCTCTCGCCCGTTTTCGATTCTCTACCCCCAGAATCGTCATCTGTCGGCGCGAGTACGCGCATTTGTAGAGTTCCTGCGCACAGCAGTGAAATCCTGACTTACAGTAAGTGCGGTGCTTATGACCGCTTCTCGCTCAAAGCAGCCAGTCAGAAAGAGCCAACCCCAAACCGTATAAAGTTTGGGTTTACCACACAGCACAGACTCGCCCTGAACAGAATATGACCTGACACGAATTGCTGAAGATTTGAAAACCACATGCCATGCCAGGTCGGCACGAAATTACGAAAACCCTGGTTAGCATCAAATTCCAGTTTGATGTCCGGGTATTCCACTGCCCGAATATTTATTTAACGTCTTAACATGCGCAGGACATTCCCTCAGTTCGGGCAGAGGGGCTTATTCCCTCCAGGGGAAGGCCTTCGTCAAGCCAACCAGTAAGACCACCGATCATCTCTTTTACGTGAAAACCCAAACCAGCCAAACGTAGCGCTGCCCGGTGAACACCATTACAGTGAGGGCCTGCGCAGTAGACAACAAATAAGGTATCGCCTGGAAATTCGGACATCCGCTCCTTAGTAATGGAGCGAGTTGGAATGAGGAACAAGCGCGGAATGAGTCAGTTCATCAAGTTCGTCCCTCATGGTGATATCGCCTGACTAACCTTGCAGCATGTTTGATCTGTAGATCCGCTTTTGCGCATTGCCGCAGCACTCGCCTGAAGCGCATCTGGCCTGGCGCATAAATAAACGGCAATGTGAGCACAGGCACTCAGGTTAACAGCCCTAAAAAAGGCAAAACCGGGGAGTAGCCCGGTTCCTCTTTTATTTATCTTTTCCCGGATCGCAGTGAAACTGAACCCGATTTATCAAACCTGTGTCAGCCCACCATCCACACAGATTTCTGCTCCGGCTATATAACTGCTTTCATCACTCGCAAGGAATAGTGCAGCATTTGCCACTTCTTCCGGTCTGGCCATTCTTGATAACGGAATTGCGCTGATTATCTCACTCCGCAGCTCTTCGGAGGCGGCCTGCATCATCTCCGTATCGACAGGGCCAGGGGCGACAACATTAATGCGAATGCCCCTGGCGGAGAGTTCAGCTGTCCATGTGCGGGCAAAAGACCGAAGTGCCGCTTTACTGGCGCCGTACACGCCATATCCTTTGGTACCAATGACATCGGCAATCGAACCTATCAATACTACACTTGCTCCCGCTTTCATCAGGGGAAGGGCTGCCTGGAGAGCAAAAAGTGGGGAGCGTACATTAAGGCTGAAAGTCGCATCAAAATGTGCTGGGGTGACTTCATCAAGAGGCGAGTATTCCGCCATTCCGGCGTTGATGACCAGCACATCTATCTGGCCGGACTCCGCTTCTATCAGCTCAACTATACGTGTCAGGTCGCTGATCTGGCTGACATCAGCACGTAGCGGCCTGACATTGCCTTCCAGGGTGTGGCTGGCTGCTTCTAACTCCTCGTTTCGGCGCGAGGTGAACCAGGTTGTTGCACCTTCACTGGCAAATCGCTGGCTGATAGCAAGACCAATACCTTTTGCGCCGCCCAGGATCAGGGCAACTTTATTTTCTAACCTGTTCATCTGCAAACTCCGTCAGGGATGGAAAATAGATGATATAATTTTTATACTTAATAACAATTACGCACTTTGTTTATACCAGGTATCGCGGAGTATATCGCCATGAATCAGATTGACAGTAACAGCCTGACAGAAATAGGAAAAACCCGACCGGTGCTAGAGAACATAACCAATAAATGGTCGATTTTAATCCTCACAGTACTTTGTAGTGAACCCGTACGATTCAATGAACTCCGCCGCCGGCTGGATGGAATTACGCACAAAGCCTTGTCTGATGCGCTTAAGCGGCTTGAACGCAATGGATTGGTGAATCGGAAAGTACTGCCTACTTCGCCGGTGAGCGTGGAGTACAGTCTTACAGCACTGGCAAAAACGCTTCAGGAACCTTTTGTTGCGCTCTATGAATGGGCGCTAACACATGGGGCTGAAATGGGACAGGCTCAGCTGGAATATGATACCAGGCATACGGAAGAGATTTGCTGAAGAGTCGTAACGTTGAATAACACTGCGATAAACCGCTCATTCTTTCGGGCTTACGACGGAACGATCCATCATGGACGAATGCTCGTATTAAACTTATCAACAGTAAACAAGCCTGCACGCCTGGATTCTGAACATAGTTGACGCCGCCAGAAGCCCTAAGACGGCTAAATGCCAGTAGCGGACGTGGAAAATGCGCAATTCTGATCCACAGGCGGTTAACCTGTCTTACCGAACTGATCTGTGAGGTGAGCAATTCTGAGGATTTTGACATGACCACTTTTTATCAACTTTCTGCCACCAGTCTGCGTGGCAAGCCCATCTCTATGGCCGACTACGCTGGCAAGACGGTTCTGGTGGTTAATACGGCCAGCCATTGTGGGTTCACGCCTCAATACGCAGGCCTTGAAGCGCTTTACAAGAAGTACGCCGCACAGGGGCTGGTGGTTCTTGGTTTTCCCTGCAACCAGTTTGGTAAGCAGGAACCCGGCGGCGCCGAAGAAATCGCGCAGACCTGTCACATCAACTACGGTGTGAGCTTCCCGATGTTCGAAAAAGTGAACGTCAACGGCGCCGCAACGCACCCGGTGTTTCGTTACCTGAAAGATGAGTTGCCCGGCGTACCGGGCGGGTGGATCAAATGGAACTTTACTAAGTTCCTGATCGGACGCGACGGAAAACCACTCAGGCGTTTTGCACCGATCTCCACCCCGGAGAAAATGGAAGCCGTCATCCTTGCTGCACTTGAAATCTGAGTGCTTATGTAATCTGAACCACTTATCTTCAGAGCGTTTCCGACAAAATGATTACCTCTGTGTGAGGTTAACGTCCGCTTTTGGCTCATAGTGGACTGTAAGCCAGCGACAGGCCGCTGTGTGCCAGAAGCGGACATTGCTTTCAGGCAATCTCGATAGATGTGCTTTAGAAGCTTTATGGTATATGTAAGGGATTAACAGATGGAAACGCGTAAGAAGAAGTTATGAAGATCAGACTTGCTATGCCTGTTGAGGCCGAAGAATGCTGGAACATCCGAAACCAGGCCATACGTTACGGATGTAAGGACTTCTACGACAATGCGGTTATTACAGCCTGGACACCGGAAAGCATGCCTGAAAGCTACAGGGACGTTATTGTAGTGAATCCTTTTTTTGTTGGTGATGGTCCAGATAACAGACCGGTAGCGACAGGCTTTCTCGATCTATCTTCAGGCAGTGTTGAGGCTGTATTTACCTTACCTCAATATGCAGGTAAAGGGTTAGGGAGTCGAATTATTGAAGCCATCAAAATTGAAGCACGTGAACGTGGATTTGAGCAATTAATTTTATCCTCAACCCCGAACGCCCAGCCTTTCTATGAGAAGCATGGTTTCATACTTGTGCGTGAAAGCGTGTATCCATCCGCACTTGCACAGGCTGAACTGCGTTGTATGGAAATGTCTATAAAACTTCGTTGATTGGGGTTAGCGGCCTGACAGTAATGGTCAATATATACAGTTAGCACGGCGAGAAGATCTTTAAGACATGAAAAGCCAATGTCCGCTCGTCGCTCATGACTGACCTTCAATCTTAAACGAACGATATGAACGTCCATGAACATCAACTTTCTCGCCAGTAAGTCTCTCAAAATCCTCTATTGCGTCTGGATCACCATGCCAGGCCATACAACTTAAACAGTCTCCTCCACAATCCAGATTTAAGGTGTCTGGTAGTTTGCTCATCGGCTGACCACAAGTCAGGCAGTTGTTTACTTTCATTAGAAGGCGCCCTGTTTGCGTTTTCAGATTAAACATCTTTTCTGCTGCTTAACTTGCCACTTTCAGGCCTGACTTTCATTCATACCGAACTCACCCCCTCCACTTGTCTGCTTTGTGCCAGAAGCGGACATTGCTGAAATTATGCCGGATCAATTAACGGGAAGCCGGCCATTTGACCGAGCTATGCTGGGGTGGTTAAGTTCAGAATCTGGATGAAATAAAGGATCCAGCATTGGATCCAATACCATTTTGACACGCTATGTAGCAGGTGAAATGGTCAGTCCCAATATTCATATTTCGCCGTCATTACGGCGTTATGTTTGTCCACATACTGTTTACCTGTTCGATCAGTAGGGGTGATCGTGATATCCATATTGGCACGAGTGCATTCTCCATGTGAGTTCCACTCCTCGCAGGTGGCCAGGTTTTTTTCGATGGTGAAATACGTCAGGGTCTTGCTCAGGGTCAACTCACGGCCCTCGTTATCATAGCCATACTCTTCAATGGTTGAGGGTGATTGAGTTTTGATCAGCCGATGATTGACATCATAACTATATACAACCGTATTATTATCTATCGCCATACTTCCTTTGCTTGCCGCGCTTGCCAGTAGTCCTGATGAATTGAAGGTGTAATCGATTGTGCTCATTGCGGTTTTGTCTTTATCTTCGGGTTTTGTGGCCGCGATAATCGAACGACTAACCGCGTGGCTTATGATTCCTTTATCGTTAAGCAGATACACTCCCTCAAGGGTCTGTCGATATACCTGAGTGGTTTTCTGACTGTTTTTATCGGCTATGACCCCGTTTGATTTCAGCTGGATGCGCCAGCCAAATTCCGTTTTATTCAACTGAACTTCAGAGGTTGCCGTGAAAACTGTTTTCTGGCCTATGGAGGTTTTGACCTCTTCCATACGGCCGCCAATTAGCTCACCACATTGACTGAAGTTATTTTGAACCGATGTGCGGAGATACCCATCAGGACTATCAATAGTGATTGATGTAGATTTGGGAGTTCCAGTTCTTGTTTGTTGGCTACTAAGGATGAAGTTGTTCAGTTTGTTCTTAGCTAAAATTTCCGCTGTGCATTGTGCTGCATAAGTCTGAAATGTGCAGAGGGATAAGAGAGTAATAAATAGTTTTTTATTATTGAATGACATTATTTGTTGTCCTCATGTTCTGGGCGGGCTTTAAACATAACATGATGTGGAAGGCGGTGTGATTCGTGGTCGGGATATTATGTTTAGCAGAGTGAAGAAACTCAGGCATCATCAGTTAAACGTTCGCTCTTCGCTCATAGCGGACCGCGCAGCGGTGCGACAGCAGAATTTAATAGTTACAATATACTAATGCGATTTAATAACAGGCGCAGGATTAGGCCGGCGAACCGGCCTGAGGCATTATCAGATGGCGCAATAAACGCGTGCTTCA